>LSQX01012417.1_pt1 | contig 22158 bp, 24 predicted proteins | sample 654561 | NCBI WGS metagenome assembly LSQX01 (sample SAMN04489861, study PRJNA283612) | anaerobic digester metagenome | isolation source: 4 biogas reactors fed with cattle manure at either 37C or 55C with and... | place: Denmark: Kongens Lyngby | collected 2014
GGGGTTTTTCGACAGTCTGAAACCCCCATATGGGGGCCTGGCCTTTATCGCAATTGATTTAAAGGGTTGACGGTTTTCCCATTGACCTTAACCTCAAAATGAAGGTGCGGGCCGGTGGTTCTCCCGGTAGTGCCCACCAGAGCAATAATCTGTCCCTGGCGCACCTTTTGATTCTTGTGCACCAGAATGCTCTGCGCATGCGCGTAAAGGGTTTCCCGGCCATCATTGTGGCGGATAATGACGGTATTACCGTAAACCGGTTTGTTTCCACTGAAAGTAACGATCCCGTCAGCAGCCGCTTTGATGGGAGTGCCGGCCTCCTGGGCTATGTCTACGCCGTGATGGAAGCCTGATTTTCTCCACCCGTAAGCGGAGGTAATCTCGCCGCTGACCGGCCACCTGAACATCCCCACAGCACCGCTGTAACCCCGCGAAGGCGTGCTCATAACCGCTATGCTGTCGACCTGGCCATCGGGGATGATCAACACATCTCCAATCTCCAGCTTATAAGGGTCTTTATCCTGGTTGGCCATGATCAGGGCTTCTACCTCTACGTCAAATCTGGCTGCCAGCGATGACAGGGTGTCCCCTTTTTTCACCGTATAGGTTGAAACTGGAATCTTCAGGGTTCTGCCTACAGCCAGCAGTTCATCGGTGTCGAGGTTGTTGATCAACAGCAAGGCCTCTAAATCAACCTGATATGCTCTGGACAATGCCCACAAGGTATCGCCTTCCTTCACCACGTAATCCCTCATGGTACTGAACCTGCTGTCAGCCGGTTCAGTTACCGCAGAACCCCAGGGCAGGAAATCCCCCGGACAGAGTGCAGCCGCGACCGGGCCCACTAAACTGCCCAGGAAGGCAAGGCCTACCAGCAGTGAGCTGATCCATTTCTTTTTCATAGTACACCTCGCTTTTGAAGACCAATAGTCAACTTATACCATAGTCTCCACATAAGCCAAGGTGTTTATTCATCCATTTTTGAGAAACAGCAACTGAGATGGGATTATTTCCTTTAATTAGTAGGTTTTTCGGGCATAGTCGGTCTTGCCAAAAACCAACGGCGCGGCTCTCAACAGGTCTTTGTTGGTTTTGGTCTTTTTCATGGTATCCAATATCATCTGCATGGTCTCAACCGGGTTATAATCGCTGAACATGTTGCGCAGATTCCACATCAGTTCCAGCTCTTCTTCACTCAGCAGCAGCTCTTCTTTTCTGGTGCCGGAACGCTTGACATCAATGGCCGGGAATATGCGCCTTTCGGCCAGCTTTCTTTCCAGCACCAATTCCATGTTGCCGCGGCCCTTAAATTCTTCGAATATGACCTCATCCATCCTCGAACCGGTTTCAACCAAAGCCGTGGCACAGATGGTGAGGCTGCCCCCTTCTTCAATATTGCGGGCTGCACCGAAGAAGCGTTTGGGCTTATCCAAAGAAGCCGGGTCAATGCCGCCCGACAGTGTACGTCCGCTGGGCGGTACCACCAGATTGTGGGCCCGGGCCAGCCTGGTCACACTATCCATCAGTATGACCACATCTTTTTTGTGTTCCACCAGCCGCTTGGCGCGTTCCAAAACCATATCGGTCACTTTAACATGGTTTTCCGGCGGCTCATCAAAGGTGGAGGAAACCACCTCGGCTTTGGTTGAGCGCTGCATATCGGTTACTTCCTCAGGGCGTTCATCCACCAGCAATATTATCAGGACCACCTCAGGGTGATTGGCGCTGATGCCCTGGGCTATTTTCTGCAGCAAGATGGTCTTACCGGCTTTGGGCGGAGCCACAATGAGACCGCGCTGTCCCTTGCCGATGGGCGCTATCAAGTCTATGATGCGCGTAGACAGTTCACGCGAATCGGTTTCCAGGGTCAGTTTTTCGGTGGGATACAGAGGCGTTAAAGCATCAAAATGAATCCTTTTGATGGATTCCTCGGGGGGAAACCCGTTAACCCCCTCTACTTTGAGCAAGGCAAAAAAGCGCTCATTGTCCTTGGGAGAGCGTACCTGGCCAGTCACATGGTCACCAGTACGCAGCTCGAATTTTCTAATCTGGGAAGGCGAAACATAAATATCGTCCTGACTGGGCAGGTAGCCAAATGGTCTTAAAAATCCATAGCCATCCGGCATAATCTCCAGAATTCCTTGGGCCTGCAGGAGTTGATCGGAATGGGTCAAGGCTTTGGTAATCTCGAAAATCAATTCCTTTTTGCGCAGCTTTGAATATCCCGCCAGGTTCAAATCCCGGGCGATCTGATACAACTCCAGCATAGTCTTGTTGTCCAGTTCGGAGATATTTACCTTTTCTTCCCGTTGTCCTCCCTTCATACCAACATCCTTTCATTCACATAATCTTACTGATCGATCAAAGCCGCAATAAGTCCACCTATTTCAATTAATAGTCATCACAATGAGACATACTGATATGATTAACTGCTGTTGGACGAACCGACATGGATTGATGATGGCTTTTCATCAGGTTGAAGCCCCAGCACATCGCGCTGGGCGAGGGTTGAGATAACGCTTTTTGAGCCTCTGCCAGATATATTATCCCATATATTCTAGGAAATAATCCAGCAAAATGCAAGTGAATAGCTTAATCCATCCTCAGCTTAATACGATTATCTCTGAATAATGGTTTTTTATCAAGATGATGCTCGGCAATAATGCGGCGAATGGTTCCTGATAGGCTCCTCATCACCAGTGTATCGGTAACAGCCTTGCGCTTGAGGTAGCGCACCCCTTTGAGCAAAAATGACCCGGTAATACCGGTGGCGACAAAAATTACATCCTCTGATTTGACCAGGTCATCGATGGTGAAAAGGGTGTTGATATCCTCAATGCCCATCTCCTTACAGCGCATGATCTCTTCAGGCTCTTCCGGAGCCAGGCGGGCCTGGAAATCACCGCCCAGGCATTTAAGCGCAGCAGCACTGATTACCCCTTCAGGGGCTCCGCCTATACCCAATAACATATCCACTCCGGAATCTTCGTAGGCGGCAGCTACGGCCGGTGAAATATCGCCATCGGCGATCAAGCGGATGCGAGCCCCGGCCTGGCGCACCTGTTCCACGATATGCTCGTGGCGGGGACGGTCCAGGATGACCACTGTTACTTCACTTATCAGTTTATGCGAAGCCCGGGCTACTTCTTTCAAATTCTCCTTGATGGGCGCATCCAGATGAACCCTGCCTTTGCATTTTGGGCCCACCGCTATTTTATCCATATACATGTCAGGGGCATGCAACAAGGCTCCACGGGGAGCAGCAGCCAGGACCGATATGGCTCCGACGCCTCCTTTGGCTACGATATTGGTTCCTTCGAGGGGATCCACGGCTATGTCAACCTCAGGGGGCACACCGGTCCCTACCCGCTCACCTATGTACAGCATAGGGGCTTCGTCCATTTCCCCTTCACCGATCTTTATAATGCCATCGATGGCCACGGTATCAAACATCACCCGCATCGCGGTCACAGCCGCATCATCAGCAGCTTCTTTATCGCCTTTGCCAACCCAACGAGCCGCTGCCAGGGCAGCAGCCTCGGTTACGCGCGCAAACTCCAGAGCCAATTCCCTCTCCACAATCCATACCCCCCTCTCTTAAGGGTTTTAAAAAACCCGCTTCCAGTCGTTCATAAACCTTTCAATCCCAGCATCAGTCAAAGGGTGCTTTATCATTTGCTTGATCACCGCATAAGGCACCGTACTTATGTGGCTGCCGGCCAGGGCCGCTGCGGTAACGTGCATGGGATGCCTGATGCTCGCAGCGATAACCTCGGTGTCCAACAGGTATTGATCCAGAATCTCAATCAAGTCCTTCAGCAACGCCACCCCATCATAACTGATATCATCCACCCGCCCTATAAAGGGGCTAACATAACTGGCCCCGGCACGGGCGGCCAGTATGGCCTGGTTGCATGAAAATATCAGGGTGGCGTTGGTATTAATGCCCTCTTTGCGCAGACTGGATATAGCCCTTAAGCCGTCCTCAGTGAGGGGGATCTTGACCACTACATTGGGATGTATGGCAGCCAACAGCCGTGCTTCCCGCATCATACCCTGATAATCCATAGCGATGACCTCGGCGCTAACCGGTCCCTCCACCAGATTGCAGATTTCGCTGATGAGCTGGTGGTAGTCGCGTCCTTCCCTGGCAACCAGGGTTGGATTGGTAGTGACCCCATCCAGAAAACCCAGGGAGTGTATTTCACGGATTTCGTCAATATTGGCTGAATCAATAAATATTCGCACTTTTTCCTCCTTATGCTAAGCTCTGCCGCTACTGCCGAATACCCTCATCTTCTCCCGGATAATCTTTATGGCGGCTTCGCGAGCCGGGCCCAGAATCTGCCGCGGGTCGATTTCGCCCGGTTTGGCCGCCATAACCTCGCGCATCGCCCCTACAAAGGCCTCGCGGATATTGGTGTCGATGTTGACCTTGCGCACCCCCAGGGAGATAGCTTTGCGCACGGCTTCATCAGGCACCCCGGATGACCCGTGCAGCACTATGGGTATGTTCACCAGGCGCTGAATAGCGGCCAGACGGTCGAAATCCAGCCTGGGCTCCCCTTTGTATTGCCCGTGAGCGGTACCGATAGCCACAGCCAGGCTTCTTACACCGGTCTGTTCCACAAAATAGCGGGCCTCTTCGGGATCGGTATAGGCAGCTTCACTCACATGAATGTCATCCTCGGTACCGCCTATCTTGCCCAATTCAGCCTCCACCGATACCCCGATGGGCCTGGCAATCTCCAGGATCTTTTTGGTCGTGGCGATGTTTTCTTCCAGGGGCAACTGCGAGCCGTCAAACATTACGGAAGTGAAGCCACTGCGGATACACTTTATCACCTGGTCAAAGTCGGTGCCGTGATCAAGATGCAGGGCTACTGGAACTGTACTATTTTCGGCAGCTATTCTGACCATACCCGTAATATACTCCAGTCCGGCGTAGCGTATCGCTCCCTGGCTGGCCTGCATGATCACCGGCGATCTTTCCAGTTCTGCAGCCTGAATGATGGCCTGCACAATCTCCATATTGTTGGCATTGAAAGCACCTACTGCATAATTGCCCTGTTGGGCTTGCTCTAACAGGGTGTCAACCCCTACCAGCGGCATATCGATCACCTCGTTATATATTTATTGAAACTTTTCGGCCTTTACCATTTGCTCCACTACCTGGCGCAGGTTCATTATGTCGAAGGGTTTGGTGATACACTTTTTAACCCCGGCATCCAGAGCCTTCTTAATGACATCCATTTCCCCATAAGCGGTCATCATAATGATGGTCAATTCCGGATGGTTGGCGAGGATTTTTTGTGAGGCTTCCAGGCCGTTCATATTAGGCATTTTCATATCCATCAGGATTATATGGGGAGATATGGTCTCAATCTTGGCGATGGCTTCCAAACCATCGGAAGCTGTATGTACAATCCAGTTGTCCCTTTTAAACAACTCTTCCAGCAGGCGGCGCACTCCCTTTTGATCATCCACTATCAGTATTTCATAGCGCATCTCGGTTGCTCTCCCCTTTTCAACACATGTAATTAATTCTGCATTGAACACCAACATCCTTCTAAAGCAGGGGCAAAGAACTTAAAGCCAGGCCACCGATTATCAGCAACAGCAAGAACATCAACAAGGCTGAGGCGGCCGGCAAGAGATAGATCAAAACCGCCTGCCCGGTAGTCAGGGTCAAGGCTTCACGCACTGCCAAGACCTGCAACCCCATTACCCAGAATACGGAGAGCATATAAAACACCGCGCCCAGGCTGTTAAGGTCCGCCAACGCTGCCATATAGTACAAGGCTGTGCCAATAATGCCGGGAAAAACGGCAAAGCCCAGGCAGGTCAAAAGCCCTTTGGCATTGCCGTATCCATAAATGACCTCTGCCAGAAGGGAGAACACACCTGCAGCCACAAACCAGAGCACAACTACCACCACCGCTTCCACGGTTCCCCACAGCCACGGGCTGTACCCGGGCAGATCCAATCCGCCCTGATTGATGCTCCGGCTGGCTTCGCGCAAAAGGTAATTGGCAAAATAAACCCCGACGAAAACCACAAACGCTGCCAGCAAAGGCCGTGTGCGGGATAATTCCCTCATGGTGCCCTGCGGTGCAAAGATTAATCCGTAAAGGACATCCAGTATGGTCAAACTGAGTCCCCCTAGCTAATAATACAACTTGACAGTCGGCTGATTGCCCGGAAAGACGATATTTAAGCTGGAAACCAGGCGCTTCCACATATCCTGCCGGTTAAGCACCTCAATGGGTGCTTCCCCCTCAATCCCGGCCATAATTTTGGCCTGCTCAATAGCATCATAGTAATCGCCCAGACTATCCACCAGGCCCAGGTCTTTGGCCTGGGTGCCGGTAAAGACCCTCCCGTCTGCCAGGGGCATGAGCTGTTCGCGGGTAAGCTTGCCTTCCCGCCCTTTTAATACTTGATCGATAAACTGCTGGTAGGAGTCCTGCACAATGCCCTGCAGTATCTGCTGTTCTTCCGGAGAGAGCTCGCGGTAGGGAGAACCGATATCCTTGTGTTGACCGCTTTTGATCACAATCTCTTTAACCCCCAGCTTTTCATACAGGCCCTGGATGTTTTGCATCTGCATGATCACTCCTATGCTGCCGGTTAAAGTGGCCGGGTTGGCCATGATATGATCAGTGCTGCAGGCAATCCAATAGCCGCCTGAGGCGCATACATCGCCCATGGAGGTTACTACCGGTTTCCCGGTGGCCCTGAGTTTATCCAGTTCCACCCCGATTTCCTGCGCCGCTACCGAGGTGCCTCCCGGGCTGTCAACCCTTAAGACCACTGCTTTAATATCCTCACGGCTGGCTGCCTGGCGAATGAGCGACATGATGTAGCGAGCATCAGCCGTAGTGCCCTGCAAGAGGCTGGAGGTGCTGGTGCCGGTAATGGTACCGGAAACCTCTATGACCCCGATTTTCCCCACATTGGCCAAACCCGCCTGAGGCTGTCCGATATTCTGCACGGCCATAATCAACAGAATAAGGAGAAAAACCAACAATAAAGCAATTACTATCCTCTTCTTCACCGTCAACCCCCTTTTCTCAATCACTGCTGACTGTAGCGCCCGGGGCAACCCTGCTGTGAATGCGCTTTATTGCAGGGGAAACCAGGGTTTTTCTGGCCGGCAGCGATACTACCGTGCCTACCCCGGCATCCACATTTTCGGGCAGTTTTATCAAGGTGAACTGCATGAATACCTTGCCCACCACTGTACAGGGTTGGCCATTTATCTGTACCTGAGCGGTAAACCCGGGCAAGCCCAGCCAGGTAAACAATATCTTTACAGCCTTTTTCACCGCGTCCAGCCCTCCTGCCGGTGGATTGACCACGTCGACAGCTACACCGTCAATGAACCCTACCGGCAAAACCGCGATGCGGGCCGACTGCCCCAGGCGATAATTTCTAAAATACCCTATATAACTGCCTGCCGGACGCTGGTTGAGGGAAATAATGCGCGTTTTGTACTGAAACGGGTCCAAAAGTGTGATTGGTTTGGGTATATCCCCCACCGGGTACTGCCCTGATAACAGTGTTCCCACCCTTACAGCATCCAGGTGCATCTCCGGGAAGCGCAGGGTAACCGCGCTGTTGGCACAATGCCTTATAGGGATAGTATAACCACTGTCGTTCAGTCTTCTTACGGTGTTCATAAAACGCCCAAACTGCTGCCTGGTATAGCCGGGATGGCCGGCACCCGCGTGAGCCATGTGTGTATATATACCTTCAATATATATGTAAGGATTGCGACTTAAAGACTTACAAACCTGTTCGGCCTCGTCGTCGGACAGACCAAAGCGGTTCAGTCCGGTTTCAATCTTAAGATGAACTGTGAGCCTGGTTTGCTCCGTTAAGCTGACCCGATCTGCCAGGGAAGCGCCCTTTAGGCTGGAAATCATGATGGTAATCTGCGCCCGGATAGCCTTTTGCACAGCATCCTCATCCACCAGCGGGCTGAGCAATAGAATAGCTCCCTTTATTCCGGCCTCACGCAGCTTAAGGGCTTCATCGAGGAAGGTGACGGCAAAAAACTCAACCCCGTTATCGGCCAGAAGTGTGGCCGTTTCCACCAGACCATGCCCGTAAGCATTGGCTTTTACCACCGCGATCAAGCGAGTCGAGGCCGACAGCAGCGAACGGACTTGGTCCAGGTTGTGGAGTATGGCGGCATCATCAATCTCCACCCATTTATCGCTCATAGCTGCCATCAGTCTCCCCCCTGGCTTCTATGTCTGCGCTGCAGATAAACCGGCAGTATGCGGGTCCACAACCAATACCAGGCAGGCTTATAGACAAAATCCCATTCACCTACAAATTCCGTCAGTACACCGTTAAATCCTTTTTTGAAGCGATAAAGCCCGTACAAGGGGTTGTTTTCATCTAAATCGCCGGATACCCCCCTAAAATCATACACAGTGCAGCCCTGCTCCCTGGCCCAGTTTATCATTTCCCACTGCAAGAGGTAATTGGGCATTACATTGCGGTGGCGGTTGCTGGAGGCCCCGTAGAGGTACCAGGCCTTGTCCCCCAGGATAAAGGCCAGGGTGCCGGCTATGATTTCCCCCTGATAATGGGCTAAAAATAACCGGGCATAACCATTGGCAACCATATGCTCCCAGATGGATTCGAAATAGGGAAAGCCTCTGATAAGGAAATTATCCCGCTGTGCGGTCTCTTCCAATATTGAGTAGAAGATTTTTAAATCTGCCCGTTCTTCAGCCGGTGTAACTACCACCCCTTTTCTGCCCGCCAGTCTGATATTGTAGCGCCATTTGGGGTGCATGTTGGCCAGGAGTTGATCCGGTTCCGGAGTAAGGTCGAGGCGCATTACGAAGTTGGGCTGTACCCCTTCAAAGTTGAGCCCTGATAAACGATGCTTAAAACCGCAGGCTGACAATATTCCGGTATAAGCCTTGTTTTGCACCGGTATATCAGGGTCTATTTTTAAGAAAATGGCTCCCTCACGGCGGGCAATTTGTTGGGCTGCAGCAAATAGCAGCCTATGTTCTTCGGCATTATCCGCATCAGCTACCGGCCCCCGGGGGGCATAAAAAATGGAGCGTTTAACCAGGGGAACAGGCAGGCTGCGTTTGAGAATCAGCATAGCCGCCCGGATCTGTCCGTCTTTTTCCAGAACCAGAGCTATCGGTTCCCAGCCGGTCAACTTCTTGACCTGCCCCCACTCCCATAATTGTAGAAAATGCCCTTTGGGGTGCCGGGCAATGAAACGATTATAGCTGGCTTTATCCTTAGCCTCAATAATTCTGGTTTTGTACATGGTTTTCCCCTTTGGAGATGCTCATCGTTATTCTTGCCAGGATAATTGGCCGTCAGCTGGTATAATCAGCAGAGCACTCCATCATGCGTGGTTTTACGAGATTGCCGGTATTCCAGGCTGTTCTCGATCAACCCGGTAAACAAAGGATGTGGTCGATTGGGCCGTGATTTAAATTCAGGGTGGAATTGACAGGCCACAAAGTAGAGGTGCTCTTTTAATTCGATAATCTCCACCAAACGCTGATCAGGCGATAAGCCGCTGATAATCATGCCGTGCTTTACCAATTCATCACGATACGCATTGTTGATCTCATAGCGATGCCGGTGCCGTTCCTGCACCTCGGCTTGTTGATAATACTTGCTGGCTATGGTGCCGGGGGCTATATGGCAGGGATAGGCTCCCAGGCGCATAGTGCCGCCTTTGCTTTCCACATGCTCCTGCCCGGGCAGCAGATGTACCACCGGGTGAGGACTGTGGGGGTCAAATTCACCGCTATTGGCACCTTTTAACCCGCACACATTACGGGCAAACTCGATGACGGCGCACTGCATCCCCAGACAAATCCCCAGGAAGGGGATCTCTTTCTCCCGCGCGTACTGTGCTGCCAGTATCTTGCCTTCTATACCCCTTTCGCCAAAACCGCCCGGAATGAGAATGCCATCCACATCCGCCAGCAGCGGTTCCGGCCCTTCCTTTTCCAATTGTTCGGCATATATCCATTTTATCTTCACATCGCAGTTAAACTGAAAACCGGCGTGTTTAAGCGATTCCACTACGCTCAGATAAGCATCCGGCAGTTCCACATATTTGCCCACCAGGCCGATGACCACCTGCTTGTTCATATGCAGGATTTTGTCTACCATAGTCACCCATTCAGCCAGATCCAGTTCGCCGCAGTGCAGATCGAGCCTGTTTTTGACCTGCAGATCAAGCCCTTCTTTGGCTAAAATCAAGGGAACTTGATAGATAGAACAGGCATCGATCAGTTCAATAACCGCTTCCCGATCCACATCGCAGAACAAGGCCACTTTGGCCTTGAGGTCCATGGAAAGCTCCTGTTCGGTGCGGCACACCAGTATGTCAGGCTGAATACCGATACTCCTCAGTTCTTTTACACTATGCTGAGTAGGCTTGGTCTTCAGTTCCCCGGCAGCTTTGATATGCGGCACCAGGGTTACGTGAATATATAATACCCGGTCTTTGCCCAGGTCAAATTTTAACTGGCGAATGGCTTCCAGAAAAGGCAAGGACTCTATATCGCCTACCGTTCCCCCGATCTCGGTTATGACTACATCGGGGCGCTGGGCCTTTTCTATCTGCAGCACGCGCTCTTTGATCTCATTGGTGATATGCGGAATGACTTGAACGGTCTGGCCCAGATAATCGCCGCGTCGCTCTTTATCTATGACTGCCTGGTAGATGCGCCCGGTGGTGCAATTGGAAAGTCGGGTAAGGTTCTCATCGACAAAGCGTTCATAATGCCCTACATCGAGATCGGTCTCTGCTCCATCTTCAGTGACATAAACCTCTCCGTGCTGGTAAGGGCTCATGGTTCCCGGGTCTACGTTTATATAGGGATCAAACTTCTGCAGGGCCACTTTAAGCCCCCTGCTCTTCAACAACCTTCCCAATGATGCAGCAGTGATTCCCTTACCCAGCGAAGAAACAACGCCTCCTGTTACGAATATGTACTTGGTCACTTTCCCGATCCCCGCTTTCCCTGGTGTGGTTCAAACTACCCATTCTTCTGAATTGTACACCTCTTTGTCATTTATGGTCAACTGCCGGGGTAATCCAGCACTATCACCCCGGCTGATTCATGCAGATCCTCACGGCTGACCTTCAGCCAGGGCCTTTTGACCGTTTTGTCGAACTGGCCGGTAAACTTCTCCAACGGGTCTAACTCAATGGTAAGGGGCTTGGTTTTATAATGCATGGGAACGATTATTACCGGCTTTAACTGCTCTGCCACCGTTTTGGCCTCGTGAGCATCGATGGTGTAAATGCCCCCTACCGGAAGCAGCAGTATATCTACATTGCCGATGGCCTCAATCTGGCGGGTTTCGAGGATATGGCCGAGATCGCCCAGGTGTACGATATCCAGGCCTTCCAGGGAGATTTTGTAAATGATGTTCTTTCCCCTGAGTTTACCCTGCTTGCGGTCATGAAAGCTTTCAATGCCTTCTATTCTAACCGGGCCGATTTGGAAAATGCCGGGTTGCGAGATGACCTGCGGGTTGCCCTGCAGTCCCTCCACCGCATTGTGATCATAGTGCTGATGGCTTACGGTGACGATGTCAACTGGCTCTTTATACTGCGGATAGCCCACCTGCTTGTCAAAAGGGTCAGTCAATATGCGCCCTGAAGGGCTGTCGATGAGAAACGAGGCATGACCTAACCAGTATATAACCATTACCTATTCCCTCCTTGAAGCTCGGTTAACTTGGTAAAACCAGTACCCCTCGCCCTGATAAACCAGACGGTTGTCAAGATTTAAGCGGGTATAAATGGAAGTCAAGGTCCCCATGTCGGTTTTTCTCCCCATCTTTTCAGCAATCTCGGTCACCAGCTGCATATAGTGCATAGGTTCTCCATTAGCGGTGAGAATCTCCACGGCCCAATCGGCTTCACTTTTCTTGCGTGTCTGCATGTCATTCCTCCTACCACTGTTCTGGGGTTTTGCCCCTGCTCAATCGCCCTTCAAGCCTTCACCTGTCATCTCCTACATGTGATCCGGGGCGGTTACCCCGACAATAGCCAATGCGTTGGCGATTACAATCTGCACTGCTTTCATCAAGGTTAAGCGCGCGCTTTGCAGCACTGGATCTTCCTGCAGGACCCGGAAGTGGTTGTAGTAACTGTGGAACAAAGCCGCCAAATCGAGTGAGTAACGCGCAATACGGTGTGGTGCCAGGGTTTTGGCGGCTGCCTCCACTTCCATAGGAAATTCCGCGATTTTCCTTAAAATATCGATTTCTTCAGCCTGATTGAGCACTGATAAATCTGTCTTTTCATGCTGATCCCACTTTACCCCCAAAGCCTCGGCCTGGCGGAATATACTGCAGATGCGGGCATGGGCATATTGTACATAATAAACCGGGTTTTCCATGCTCTGCTGTTTGGCCAGTTCCATATCAAAATCCAGGTGGCTGTCAGGATTGCGCATCACAAAGGTGAAACGCGCCGCATCCTTCCCCACTTCTTCAATCAGTTCGTCGAGCGAAACCGTGGTGCCGGTACGCTTGGACATGCGCACGATCTGACCGCCACGATACAGGCGCACCAACTGCATGAGGATAACATCCAATTGTGCGGGATCGAAGCCCAAGGCGGCCATAGCCCCTTTCATGCGGGCCACGTGGCCGTGATGGTCCGCTCCCCACACATTGATGACCCAATCAAAACCCCGTTTGAATTTATCCTTATGATAGGCAATATCGGCCGCAAAATACGTGGGAACGCCGTTGGCGCGCACCACCACCTCATCCTTTTCATCTCCCCACAGAGTGGTCTTAAACCATTGCGCCCCGTCTTTCTCATATATATAGCCTTTTTGCCTCAATTCCTCAATCACCGCGGCAACTTGTCCGCTGTCATGCAGCTCCTTTTCACTGAACCAGACATCGTATTCAATGCCGAAATTTCTCAGGGTCTCACGCATGTAGGCCAGTTTCTCCTGCAATGCCAGGTCAGCCAGCTTCTGCTGCCTTGCACTGGATTCCACTGCCAGGAGGCTGTCGCCTTCGCTTGCTATTATGTTCTTTACCGTATCCACCACATCCTGACCGGCATAACCGTTTTCCGGAAAGGGGATGTCAAACCCGCAGAGCTGCAGGTATCTGGCTTCAAGGGATTGTGCAAACAATTCGATCTGATTGCCGGCATCATTAATATAAAACTCGCGCTCTACATCATAACCGGCATAATGGAGCACATTGGCCAGTGTATCGCCGATGGCCCCACCGCGGGCATTGCCCATATGCAGATTTCCCGTGGGATTGGCGCTTACGAATTCCACTTGTACCTTTTTACCGTTGCGGGGGGCTGAGCCATAATCCTCACCCATCTGTATCACCAGGGCCGGTATGCTGTATAACCAGCCGGGACGCAGATACATGTTGATAAAACCGGCCCCGGCCACCATCACCCGGTCGAGATGCAAAACCGCCTCCTTGTCCAGGTGGTCGACAATAATCCGGGCAATCTCGCGGGGTGACCGGCGAACTGATTTTGCCAGCAGCATGGCTACATTGCAGGCAAAATCGCCATGCTCTTTTTCCCGCGGCACTTCGATGACAAAATCGGGTACAGCCTCTATGCTGAGGGCTTGCTCGGCCTGGGCCTTTTCCAGGGCAGACATGATCATGCTGCGCAGAGCGGATTTGATCTCCTCAACCGGGTTCATAACAACCTCCTAAGTGCTTTCTTTAACACATATATTCTACCTTATCCGTACCAAAACTATAAACAGGTGAAGGTGCCAATTTGGGGCAAATGTTCGCATATCATGCCAAAGGGGCAGAAACCCAGGCTTAACGGCACAAATGAAGCATAAACCTGCCGGGTCCGGAGAGCTAAACCGACACCTTAACCATGACTTTCAATATCCCGGGGGTTACAAAACCACCAGACTGCATAAAAAGCATCGCTTGCTCCCCGGGCCAGCTCAGGCCGGTATGCTGTTATCGCGGCTTCAATCCGGGTAAAGCCAGGCTGGCATATCATTGGGTATCCTGCTCCAGTTGCCATGCCACTTCCTCGAAGGCAACCACCACCAAGGGGTCAAATTGAGTGCCGATAGCCTTTTTTATGATCTGCAGGGCTTGATGGTGCTCACAGCGGTCCTCGTCCGGTGCCAGTGCGGTCAAGGCATCATACATATCGGCTACCGCGATTATGCGGGCCGCCAGGGGTATATCGGTATGTTTCAAGCCCAGTGGATAGCCACTGCCGTCATAGCGCTCATGATGATGGTAGATGGCGGATTTTATGGCTGCCAGGGATGGTGTCACCGGTATCATCAGCTGGCCCAAAGAAGCATGATCCATTTCAGCCTGATCCTCCTGGGAGGCTATCCCCCGGCCGATATCGTGCAATAAAGCGCTGTATACCAGTTCGCGGAGCTCTTCTGAGCTCATCCCCAGGCCCTGCCCGATAAGGCGGCTGATATGAGCTACCCTCCGGGCATGTCCGATAAAAACGTCTTGATTGCTCTCCAGGGCCTGAACGGCCGCACCCAGCAGTATCTCAAACTGCATCTGTTCCTGCTCCCGGTATTCAGCCCGCTCAAACACCATGTTCATATGCTTCAGCAGGACCTCCAGGGCAATCTGCAGGTTTCTAGGCCCTATATGCGGCGGTATATTGTATACAAAAAGACACTGCGAACTGCTCCGGTCCATGGGCACTACCGCCAGATTTTCAATTCCTGCAGGCAGCTTTATGTCGCTGTCCGCCTGTTTTATGATCAGAGGCCGGCCTTCTTTAAGGCAACGCCTGGCTATTTCAGGGGCCTTTTCCCACCTGCTAATTGGCTCAGTGGTTTCCGTAAATGGATAAATACACAGCTGAGCCCTGGGGAACATCTTCTCAAGGATCTTAAACAAGCACTCACCGGCCTCTTTTTGGCTGGACTGGAGGTGCAATGCCTCTATCCCGCTGATAACCCTGCCCTGCAGGTTTAAGGTCTGCAGGTTTTTCAAATATGCAGCCCCCAATATGGTTAAGCCCAATCCCAGCAAGAGGAACAGCAAAACCACGATTAGCTGCGGCAGTTGAACCGTGCCGGCTATCGCGACCAGCATCGCTGTGCAGGCCAAACCCGCTATTGTCAAGGCTTTTATATCCATGCCCTCACCTTTTTCCTCCCTTTCAGGTCTCGCCTTCTATTATAATCCACAATCTTCCCCAAAATACAGCCTGATTGGTAAAGCGCTGGCGGCCCGCTGCAAATGGATTTTATCTTCATATCTGGTATAATAGCCCTAGCAAATCTGAAAGGAAGATTCTATGACTACCAACCCGATTGTAACCATTGAAATGGAAAACGGGGCTATTATCAAAGCGGAGCTCTACCCTGAAATAGCCCCCAATACGGTCAGCAATTTCATCTCCCTGGCAAAAAGCGGTTTCTATGATGGTTTAACCTTTCACCGCGTCATTCCCGGGTTCATGATTCAGGGCGGCTGTCCGCACGGCACTGGCACCGGTGGACCCGGTTATAGCATACGCGGGGAATTTGCCGCCAACCGGTTCAAAAACGACCTGCGACATGAACGCGGAGTCATGTCCATGGCTCGCAGCCAGCACCCGGATTCGGCCGGCTCCCAGTTCTTTATTATGGTCGCAGCCGCACCCCATCTCGATGGGCAGTACGCGGCCTTCGGCAAGGTGCTGGAAGGCATGGAAGCGGTAGATAATATCGTCAATCAAAAGCGGGATTTCCGAGACCGGCCGTTAAACGAGCAGCGCATGGCCAGGGTTGAAGTGAATACCTTCGGCATAGAGTATCCTCCCGTTGAGAAGGTACAGAGGTAATAAAAATGCAGCACTGCGGCTTTGTCATCCCGCTGAGCCTTTAAATCTGCCCTGCTATGGTCAGTATTCAGGAGGGCTATTCATGAATCGACAACCTGTCTCCCGAACCTGTTTCGTATGTGGCAGAGAAAACCACATCGGTCTTAAAATGGAGTGGTTCAACTGCCCTGAGGAGGGCAAGGTAAAAGCCGCCTTAACCATCCCGGAACAATTCAACGGCTATCCTGGATTCGTGCATGGCGGCATTATTGCTGCCATCCTCGATGAAACCTCAGGCCGGGCGATAATGATCAATGGCGAGCACGACCGCCTGTTTGTGACCGCCAGCCTGGAGGTTAAATACAGACACCCGGTACCGACCAACACACCGCTTATGGTTAGCGGGTGGGTCATCAGGGGCGGGCGGACCAGGGCCAGGGTAGCTGCAGAACTATGCCTTGAGGATGGGACCTGTCTGGCCTCCTGCAAAGCCACCGTTTTAAAGCCCCCGGAAGAATATTATGAATTATGGAACTGGCAGCAGGAGAAAGAGCATTGGAAGGTGCCCGGGGATTGATAGCGATCTGTCCAGGAACACAGCAGCTGCTGGCCTGACAGCGGCTTATACCCGGCATCCTACGGATTGTTGCGGGTAAGTCGGGTACAAAACGATCTCCCGCCCCACATCGCAACCCTGTCTGCGCAAAAAATCGGCTACAGTATCCCGGGCCAGATCGGGGCGGTTGTTTTGCTGGCTGAGGTGGGCCAAAAAGACCCGCAATCCGGGTTTCATTTTGATCCGGGCCAGGACTTGCGCGCTGTGATCATTGGAGAGGTGTCCCCGACCGCTGCTGATGCGCTGTTTGAGAAAGCCCGGGTAAGGCCCGTTGGCCAGCATTTCCCGGTCATGGTTGGCCTCCAAAACCGCTACATCGGCCATAGATAAAGCATCGATAACGGTCCCGGCAACCGTGCCCACATCGGTAGCCAGGGCCAGTTTGCGCTTTTGATAATAAAAGGTAAACCCTACCGGATCAACCGCATCATGCGGGATAGGGAAGCATTCCAATTCCACTGCCCCAATGGTCAGGTAATTATCCAGCAAACGGCAGCAACTCCCGGGGATTTTATCCCTGAAGGGCAGCCTCTCCCAGGTTCTGGCCCGTGCATAGACCGGAATGCCAAAGCGTCGTGCCAGGACTTCTATCCCTTTGATGTGGTCACTGTGCTCATGGGTTAACAGAATGGCATCAATGGCCTGAACATCGCTGCCCACAGCTTTAAGTGCCTGGGCAATGCGCCGGGCGCTGATCCCGGCATCAATCAGTATAGAGGTGGGGCCAAATTGAAACAAGGCGGCATTGCCCGTACTGCCGCTGGCCAGTATATGTACCTCAATCATCAGCTTTCCCCTTAGCAATCAGGGTGATTTTACATTGACCTTCCATCGGCTATTTCGGAATAAGCCATGCTGCACCCTCATAATTAACTATGGTAGCATAATTAACCTGACTTGCCTATGCGCCTTCAATACCTTTTAAATTAAAGTATCCGGCCCGCATTACTGTACGTTTTTTGTCGTTTAATCAGGAACATTTTCTCTAATAAAACCCCCAAGCAGATATGATACAACGGAAACAATCGCCATGAGCAAAAACCTGATAGCAGCCTTTTCCAGAAAATCCGCTAAATGAGGAGGGATTTCAGGTCAACTGGCCGAATAGAGCGTATGGTTTATAAATGAATGGAGGGACGGAAAATGTTTAGTAAAAGCGTATATTCCAGGTGGATGGTTTTGTTGGTGCTGTTGATGGCCTGTTCGGTCCTGGTGCTGGGTTGTAGCCAGGTCAGCGAAAAAGCCAGCGAAAAATTAGCTGAAAAGCACTCGAATCGGCTTCCGGCGGAGATGTCAAGGTGGATTTGGAGGATGGCCAAATCAAGGTGGAATCTAAAGATGGAAGCTCTACCTTCAAGACCGGTGAAGACTTGAGCTGGCCAAAAAGCATGCCGGCTGATGTTCCGCAAATAAGCGGGGCCAAGATCTCAAACGTCAGCGAAGCCAGCACTGCAGAGGGGCAAACCTTTATGGTGTGGTTTGAAGGTATCAGCGATGAGGATCAGGTCAACAAATTCAAAGCCGATCTGGAAGCACAGGGCTGGAGCATATCCGGAACCACCACTACCCCCGAGAGCACATATATAGCAGCAGAAAAGGCCGATTGGTCTTTAACCGCCACCTTTAACACTGAAGAAGGCCAGGGCATCATTGTTGCAGGGCAGCAAAAGAAATAAGCAGGCCCAGCCAGCCCTGGTTTACAGCCAGGGCTTTTTGTTTTACACCAGGCGAACCACTATGGTTTTCGCCGCCAGATCCCCACAGCGCTGCTGCAAGGGGGTTTTCCATATCAATATCGCCCCTACCAGGCATAAGAGTTGCACATCGACGATTCTCAAGAGATTGCGCAGGAAGGCTTTTGGTATCCCTGCACTGGAACCGTCCCGGCTTACCACCTTGATCTGCGCTATCAGCTTGCCGGGGGTAAACCCCAACAGGCCTTCGAAGGCGGTGTAGTACAACACCATTATTCCATAAACCATCAGCAAAGCCTGGCTGTGCTCTATCCAGAATGATGCCGATACGAGGTTGGACAGGGAAAAGGTCAGTTTGGCTGCCTCGGGCACCCAAAACCCGATAATTGCCAGAATCACTACCGTGTCAAGCACACTGGCGATGGCACGGTGCACAACCCCCACCAGGATCAGCCCTTCCGGCGTTTCACGGACATCGGCTTCAACCGCACACTGCCCCACCAGGCCTTCATTGATCATCCACATCAATCTTGACCCGCAGAAGCAGCAATAGAAGTTGCCTTCTTTCCAGACACTGCCGCACACCGCGCAGTATTCCGGCTGCTGCACCTCCAATGATTCATAGCATTCCGGGCACTCTGTCAAGCCCCGGGGGATTCTTTCCCTGCAGTATGGACAGCGCATCTCCCTTAACCCCCTATCGCTTTTGTCATCATAATATGTCTTGATATTTAAGCCCCATTCTATAAAAACCTCATTCTTGGGAAATATTGATAGTAGAGACTATATGGCAAGGAGGCTTTATCTTGAAATCGTTGGATCGCAACAGCAGGTATTGGGCACAAGTTGAGCAATCGATAAGCGAAGCCCTTGATTACGCTCAGTCAGCCCATCAGAGCGTAATGCAGGCTCAGGTTGGCCTGACCATGCAGGAAATCGAATATGCCCAAAACCGGGTTCATGAAGCACTGCTTCGCATCTATCAGGCCCAGCAAATCATAGGGCCTGAACCTGAAAACGAGCATCTGGCGATGCGGCTGCAGGCCGAGCACGACCGCTTGTTGCAGGAATACCAGATGTTTAAATAAGCTAACCCGTAAACAGCCGGTCTCCCTGCGCTCTGGCCGGGCGTCGGGCCTTTGCTGGCGGCCACTGCCCGTCATACCATTTATAATAACATATCCTTCATGGAACCTTTCACTGTTTATGCCGCATGGTAAAACCGGGCATTGCTCTTGTCAAGGCGGGATAACCTGGTTCGCTCATCGTTACAGCAAGCCTTCTAGGTTTTCTTCCAGTGCCGCCGAATAAAAGCATCCCTTCCTGAGGCCTGGCGATAGCTCTGGTAATGCCAGGGGTTTTTTTGATGATAGTTTTGATGATAATCCTCAGCGGGGTAAAAGGTCGTAGCGGGAAGGATTTTTGTCACTGTCGCCGACTTAAACCGCCCGCTTGCGGCGAGTTGCTGCAGCGAAGCCAGGGCAGCCTCCTTCTGCGCCTCATCATGATAAAAAATAGCGGTGCGATAAGAATCCCCCCGGTCGTAGAATTGCCCCCCGGCGTCGGTAGGGTCGATTTGCTGCCAGAATATCTGCAGGAGTTCCTGATAGCTTACCTGCTTAGCATCATATCTGACCTGTACAGCTTCATAATGCCCGCTTAAGCCCTTCACTACATCTTCATAACGGGGGTTTTCCAGATGGCCCCCGGTGTATCCTGAAACCACCTCGATGACCCCGGGATGGTTGAGAAACGGCGGCACCATACACCAAAAGCATCCCCCGGCAAAAGTAGCCAACCCTAGCGAAGCTTCGCTTTCCTTTTCCACAATCCAAAACCCCTTTTAGAGAATATCATACCCCATCGTGCCAGTTTTTCAGTATTTAACCTGTAACAAGTCAAAAGAGCCGGGCTTGGGCCCTGCTCCTCTTCAATCCTGGCTTGGAGTGTTTTGCCAGCGGCAGTCAGTTTCTCGCCCATCTGGGCCATCTCCGTTGATTGCGGTGGCATTTGCTCAGCAGCACCGGCATGTTTCCGGCAGTTTTCCTGTTTTACTTTTAAACGCACTCTGCAGGCTTTTCGGTTAGAAAAAAGCCTGCTGTTTTTGATGACTTTGGCCCGGTGCAACATGGTTTTGACCGTCAATGGTGATACGGCTCACCGCGCAGTATTTTAAAAGCGCGATATATTTGTTCAACCAGTATCAGCACCGCCATTTGGTGCGGGAGGGTTAATCTGGACAGGGATATCCGCTCGTCAGCAGCGGCTATCACCTCCCGGTCAAGACCGTATGCGCCTCCGACCACAATATTAATCCTGGCTTTACCGCTCAACATCCATTGTTCGACTCTGGCCGCCAGTTCGGTTGAACTATAGGCCTGCCCCTCTATATCGCACACTACCAGGTATTCCCCGGGAGAAAGCTGCTGCAGGATGCGCTGCCCCTCCTTCTGTTTTACCTGTTGTATATCATGATCGCCAGGCCGCGCGGGCGCCCTGGCTTCAAAACCGCTTTGCAGCTGAATATCGCTGTATGGCCGCAGTCGCTTGACATACTCCTGGATTCCGCTATTATAGAACGGTTCCCGTATTTTCCCCACAGATATTATGCGTATTTTCAATCCTAAGCTGCTCCCCTTAAGAGGCTGTTGCCGGCCCAGGTTGCTAGCTTTCCTGAAGTATGACCGGAACGGTCATTATCTGCGCCTGAGCAACATCGCCTCCTACCAGCCGCAGCAGTTTTACCTCTACAGTCTGTCCTGCCTTGCGGCTGGCGATCTTCTCCTGCAATTCCAGGCTGGTGCCTACATCCTCATTATCGATGCTTATAATTATATCATAAGCTTTTATTCCCGCTTTAGCCGCGGGGCCATCAGGGAGCGGTTCCACCACTACCCCGGATGGGCTGGGGAGGTTGAAATGCCGGGCCAGTTCACCATTGATCTCTCCCAGCATCCTTATGCCCAAAACCGGACGTATTACCCTGCCATGATGCTTGAGCTGCTCAACCACTTCCTGCACCTGATTGGAGGGAATGGCAAAACCCATGCCCTCAAACCCGGCTGCGGCGATCTTTACGGTGTTAATTCCTATCAACTGCCCATCCAGGGTCACTAAAGCCCCGCCGCTATTCCCGGGATTAATGGCGGCATCGGTTTGAATCAGCCGAAAGGGCCTGCCATCCTCGGTAGCCAGCAGGCGATTAAGCCCGCTGACAATCCCCGCGGTAACTGAACGAGCGAAGCGCATACCCAGGGGATTGCCGATGGCCAATACCTGTTGACCGACCGCCAATTGCTCAGAGTCGCCAAAAGCAATAGGGGTAAGCTGGCCGTCCCCCGGTATTTTGATCAAGGCCAGGTCGGTATGAGGATCGGCGCCAATCAGCCGGGCTTCCTTTTCCACCCCGTCTGCCAGAGTAACCGTGATGCGATCGGCACCCTGGATAACATGGTGGTTGGTAACGATATGACCTTCAGCATCAATAATAACCCCGGAAGCAGTGCTTTCAACACTGATCTGGTCATATACATCGCCCTGCTGCCGAAAATTGCTGATGCCCACCACTGAAGGGCTTACTGCAGCGGCTACCTGGCTGATTGCCCCTTGCGCCTGCTGGGGAACAGCGGCCGGCTGGCTGATGCCAAAACCATTATACAGCAGGGCAAACAGCAACAGGCCGGCACAAAAACAACCGGCGAACACCAGCCAAACCTTTACTCCCACTTCTTTCATAAAACCACATCCAATCCCGGCTTTTTCCATAGCTTGTACTGCCGCCCGGCAAATATTCCCCTGGTGAGGTAGAGTGAAGGGCTGGGGATACCAGCCCCTCCTCATCAAACCGTACGTGAAGTTTTCCTTCATACGGCTTTCCGATGCTCGTCATTCATGCGCGTTCGATTATGCCAGTTTCAGCAGTCCCTGCTTGTTTAACATTTCCACCACTTGACGCCAACCGCTATACGGCCGGCGCCTTTTTGTTTTCTTGGCATACCAGCGAGCAAATCGCTGAATGATATACC
>LSQX01286496.1_pt1 | contig 22157 bp, 21 predicted proteins | sample 654561 | NCBI WGS metagenome assembly LSQX01 (sample SAMN04489861, study PRJNA283612) | anaerobic digester metagenome | isolation source: 4 biogas reactors fed with cattle manure at either 37C or 55C with and... | place: Denmark: Kongens Lyngby | collected 2014
AAGCAAAACGAGGGATTCATTCCGGAGGGTATCGCGCGGATCGTTAGGTTTTTATATCTTACGAAACTCCCGGAACTTACCCCTGAGGTCTTATCAAGGCTTCCCGATCGCCGACCGGTCGCCGAGTTTATCGACCGCTATTACGAGCATTATCTCGGGTACCGCAGCCGAGCGGCGCGAATAATCGAAAAAATGAGCTAGCGAAGAATTGATTAAAGTCAATTCTTTTTTTCTTTTCCCCAAAGGAAAAACCGCTCTTTTCAAGGCGAAAATTACTTATTTTTCATTCTTGTATGCGTTTACATCCTGTGATATAATTTTATTTGAAAGGAGGAGAGGATAATGTATAAATTTAAGCGCGCTTTTATCGTAGGCTTTGCTTCCGTAATTCTTTTCATGGTATCGGGATGCGGCGGCGCGAAAATTGAATTATCGTTTGAAGCGACTTTGCTTTAGATTGGTGACGTTTTCTTTTGGCGATTTACGGGGAGGTTTGCTAAAAAGTATTCACAAAAAGCGTAGTTTGTGTTATAATTACCATTGTTGAACGAATAATAAATGCAAGGAGGTTCATGGTGTTTTTTATCAAGAGCAAAGGAACGCATCTGCCGGATCACCGGGGACACAAAGAATTAACGCAAGACAAGCCTCCGTTTTTATTTTTGAACCCGGAAGATGTATATATTCCTTTAATAGAGCAAGGCACGCCCTGCGAAGTTAAAGTCAAAGTCGGAGACAAGGTTAAGGTTGGCCAGGTCATCGCCGAACGAACCGACCGTTTCGCGATTCCGATTCACGCTTCCGTCAGCGGCGAAGTCGTTTCCGTTAATCAAAGAATGTGGCATGCCTCGGGAAGGATGGTTCCCTGCATCCATATTAAAAACGATTTTCAGGAAACGAAGGCGGAGACGATTAAGCCGAATAAAACCGACGGCTTATCGCGCGCGGAAATTATCGATATCGTCCGCGCCTGCGGCGTCGTCGGTTTAGGCGGCAGCGGCTTTCCCGCTTACGTGAAATACAAGACGGATTTGCCGATCGACGTCGTAATCATTAACGCCGTCGAATGCGAACCCTACATTACCGCCGATTACGCGCAAATGCAAAAGCATCTTGACGAAATGCTTCGCGGAGCTGAGTATATCCGCCGGGCGACGGATGCTAACAGAATCGTTATCGCGGTCAAAGCCTATAGGAAATCGTTAATAGAAAAGATTATCCTTCGCGCCGGCGATAAAGTATCGATTTATCCCGTTAAGGATGTTTATCCGGCCGGATGGGAGAAATATTTGGTGCAACGGATTACCGGCAAGAATTACAAAGGCTTGCCCGCCGAGGCCGGAGCCGTCGTCAATAACTCGGGAACGGCGATCGCCGTCTGCCACGCGGTCGAGGACAATATGCCGCTGGTTGAGAAGACGGTGACGATTACCGGAACCGGCGTTAAGGACCCGCAAAACGTGTACACGAAAATCGGCGCCAAGGTAAGCGACATTATCGCCGCGCTCGGCGGTTACGCCGAGGAACTCGGCGACGCGTATTTTATCGCCGGCGGGCCGATGACCGGCGTCGCCCTGAAATTTGACGCCTTGGTCATTAACCGTTGCCTTTCGAGCGTCGTCGTGATGCCGAAAGTCATCCGGGAACTAAATCCCGAGTGTCTGGGCTGCGGTAAATGCAACGACGTCTGCCCCGTTTTCCTGGCCCCGATTCAAATCAAGGAAGCGCTGGAAAACGACGATCTCGATTTGCTGAAAAGTTATAAACCGGAATTATGCATGGAATGCGGGTTATGCTCGTATATTTGCCCGTCGCGGATTGAACTTACCGGCAATGTTGCCCGCGCCAAAAAGAAAGTATTGGGAAGCAGGTAATAACAATGAGCACACAAAACTTTGTATTAGATAAAGCCCCCTATATCCGCAAGGCTGACAACAAGGGCTACGGCACGGCCGTAATGATGCGCGATTTTCTTATCGCTCTCCTGCCGCTTATTATTTTCGCCTGGGTTAAAAACGGTCTTTTGCCGTTTATTAACGACGACACCTCGTCGGTTTGGAACATGCTCCGACCGCTCGTGATGGTCGCGCTTGGAGGTCTCACGTCATATCTCACCGAACTTGGGTTTTATATTTTACGCGGCGAGAAAGACGTTTTTCGCAGGTTGAAAGTTAGTTTCCCCGCGATTCCCGGGATTTTGCTCGCGATGATCCTGCCGTTTAAGACGCCGCTATGGGTCTTGATTCTCGGCGCGTTTTTCGCGACATTCTTCGGGAAACTTGTTTTCGGCGGTTTCGGGAATAATATTTTCAACCCGGCGCTCGTCGGCTATATATTTGTCACGACCGCCTTCACCTCGCAAATTCTCGGCAATTATCTCAACCCATCGGAGACGATAATTACCGGGGCGACGCCGATGGCGACGCTCGGCAGCGATTTTGCCGGCGGGGTTCCCGCGATCCTTAATCAATATCCCCTCTGGAAGATATTCGTCGGGTTGGTCCCGGGCGCATTGGCGGAAACGAGCGCATTGTTATGTCTATTGGCGCTTGCATATCTGTTAATCAGGAAAGTTATCAATTGGCGCATTCCCGTTATTTATCTCGCGACCGTTTTCGTTTTAACTTATATCATCGGCGCTTTTAACGGTTACGCGACCGATCTTACATACCCGCTCGTGTATCTCTTTAGCGGCGCTTTGATGTTCGGCGCCGTCTTCATGGCGACGGAACCGGTCACGAGCCCGCGATCGCCGAACGGGAAGATCGTCTACGCGCTCTTTCTCGGCGTCCTGACCGTTCTCTTCCGTTATCGAAGCAACATGCCGGAAGGCGTCGCGACCTCGATATTGATTATGAACGTTTTCGCGGTTATTATCGATCGGATCGCGGCGCGACTCCGCGTCGAGCCCAACAAACGGAAAGTCGTCATTCAGTACGCCGTTATCGGGCTTTTGGCTTTGGGAATCGGCGCTTACGGCGTCAGCGCCGCCGCGCCGAAAAAAAGCGTTGAAGCGGAAATCGTTTATAAGACGAAAGATCAGGATTTGGAATCTTTCGATTTCCTTTACACGATAACCGTCGACGACGATGAAATTACCGTCACGACTGATCAAGCGTATAAGATCAAGAAAATAAGCAATAAGGCGTATGATAACGCCGAATATAAAGATAAATTCAATGAAATCATAAAGAAACAGAAATTCGCGGATTACATCGTCTCGGCGGAAGAAGGCCTCGACTACTTGGAAGTCGTCGTTTCCGCTCAGGCGCAGTACCGGATTACGGTCGTTGTCCGTTACGACGCCGACTATAGAATGGTCACCTTTAACGCCGACATCTCGAACGAGACCTATGACGATGAAGAAGGTTGGGACCCGGCCGACGGCGATCCGGCGGTCGACACCCCGAACGATATCTTGGCGAACCAGGACGATCTCGACGCTGTCCAGCCGATCCCCGGCGCGACGAATACTTGCGTCGGGATGATCAACGCCGCCCGCGCCGCCAATCGCTACCGCGATTACATAATTGGCTCGAGCGAACTCGCCCTTATCGGCAAAAGCCAGGATTTTAGCGACTTAAACTTTCGCTATTACTTCCGTCAGAACAGGGAAAAATTCATCGTTACGACCGATCAAGATTACGAGGTTTTGACCGATCTCGAATCCGACGTTAAGGAGGCGGTCGAGAGGTTGATTGCGAAGAACAAATTCATGGGTTATATCGAAAGCGTCGCGACCGAGGGAGAAAACACGGTCTTGGTCGTGAAAACGAAGCGCCCGGCCGGAATCGATTTTGTTACTAGCTCGATTACTTTTACGGGCGGAAGAATCACCGCTTTCGAGGCCGATACCGAACATGAAGACTACGACGTCAGCTATAACAACAACTGGAAAGAAGAATACGGTCATCCCAAGGATATCATCCCCGGTCGGATTATCGAAAACCAAGACGACCTTGAAGGCGTCGAGGCGATTACCGGCGCAACCGACACGACGAATATCCTAATCGAAGCGGCTCGCATCGCAATCTCGTATATGGAGGCAGGAGATGAATAAAACAACGTTTAAATACGCATTGTTTTTGGTCGCTATATGCGCTATCGCCGGTCTGCTGCTCGCGCTTGTTAATAAAGTGACAGCCCCGGTAATCGAGGAAAGCCGGCAGAAGGAGTTGCGCGAGGCGTTGCGCGAGAAGCTTGAGGAATATTATCCGTACGAGTATTATCTTCAGGGCGATGACGGCAGTAACGATGTCGCCGAGAACGCCGTTCAGGCTTTCTATTACGCCTTCAACGAAAATAAAGAACTCGAAGCCGTGATTTTTCAAACGAGCTTCTACGGATATAAAAGCCAGATCATCAGCTTGATCTCGATCAAGGTCGACGGGACAATCGAGGGAGCGAGAATGATCGCCGGCAATGACACCTACGATTTGAGCGATTTTGATTTTGAGGTTGACGAGGAAACCGTCGACGATTATGAGTATACAATCAAAGCCGGGATGACGAAAACATCCGAAGGCGTCGTTAACGGAATTGACGCGGCCGTTAGCTACTTTAAATCGATAAAAGACGATTTGGGAGGAGTCAGTTATGAATAACAAACTCCAAAACCTTACGAAGGGATTTTGGGCGGAAAACCCGATATTAATTTCGATGCTCGGGCTTTGCCCGACGCTCGCGATTACCTACAAGGTCGAAAACGCGCTCGGCATGGGCCTGGCAGTACTTTTTGTCCTCGTGATGTCGAACCTGATTATCTCGCTTATCCGCCATTTCGTTCCCGACGAAATCCGCATTCCCGTTTTTATCGTCGTTATCGCGACTTTCGTCAGCGTTGTCGAGATGGTAATGGAGGCGTTTGTCCCCAATCTTTTCGCCCGGATGTCGCTTTTCATTTCCCTGATCGTCGTTAACTGCATTATCCTCGGCCGCGCCGAGGCGTTCGCGTCGAAGCATAACTGGCTTGATTCCGTGCTCGACGCCGTCGGCATGGCTCTCGGGTTCACGATGGTCTTGGTGTTTATCTCGTTAATTAGGGAGGCCTTGGGGACCGGGTCGATCACGATCTGGGGGGATCTCGCGATTAACTTTAACCCGAACAATTCCCCGTTTTTCTCCAGTTTCTATGTCTCCCCGCCCGCGGCCTTTATCGTTCTCGGTTTGATATTGGCCGGAAGCAAGGCGATAACAGCCGCGAAAGAGGTGAAAAGTAAATGACATTTAGCGATTTGATCGTTATGGCGGTTTCCGCGATCCTAATCCAAAACGTTATCCTGCAACAGTTCTTGGGTATTTGCCCGTTTCTCGGCGTGTCCGGGAAACGCGACTCCGCTGTCGGCATGGGCCTGGCGGTTATCGTCGTCATTACGCTTGCGAGTTTGACTTCATGGGCGCTTTACTATTTACTGCTTAAGCCTCTTGGCATGCAGTATATGAGCACCCTTGTATATATTCTCGTTATCGCCTCCCTAGTTCAGATTGTCGAAATGTTTTTGAAGAAGACGATTCCCGCCCTATACCGTTCCTTAGGGATTTATCTCCCCCTGATTACCACCAACTGCGCGGTTTTGGGTACGGCGAAGAACGTGATCGCGAAGAAATTTAATTTCCTCGAGACTTTTGTTTTCTCCTTCGCGACCGCGGTCGGTTTTCTCTTTGTAATTTATATCTTCTCGACTTTAAGAAGCAAGATCGCTCGCGGCGATATCCCGAAGGCGTTCCAGGGTATTCCCATCGCCCTGATCACCGCCGGAATTCTGGCGATGATTTTTGCAAAATTCGGGGAACTGATTATTTGAGGTGATTGAACGATGAAAGATATTTTTATGAATATAATCGTGCCGATGCTTGTGTTCGCGGCGGTCGGCGGCTTATTCGGGCTTTTGCTCGGCTGGCTGTCGCAGGTTTTCGCCGTGCAGATCGACGAGCGCGTCGAGAAAGTCACGGAAATGCTTCCCGGGTATAACTGCGGCGCCTGCGGGTCCCCCGGATGCGCCCAGTTTGCGGAAAAGGTGGTCTCCGGCGAAGCCGATCCGGTTCTATGCAAACCCGGCAAGCAGGATATGCGCGATAAAATTAAAGCTTATTTGCATGAAGCGACTAAAAATGCGCAAAATAATACTGAAAGTAAAACATTTACATAATTTTTGCTGAAAAATTTGTTGTATTAGTTATATTTACATGATATAATTAGTTGGTCTTAAATCATAGATAATAGGAGGAATAAGACAAATGAAAATGTTTAAGAAACTTTTTGCAGTGTTAGTTTTAGGTTTCATGTCTGTGTTATTTCTTACGGCTTGCGACGGCAAGATGCAAGACGGCGTTACCGTGCTTTTAAGGAATCCCTGCACGACGGCGCCCCGCAAGTAACGATCGTTACCGTTACCGTTAAAGACGGCAAAATCACCGACTACGATATCGATACGATCCAAAGCAAAGCCGACGAATCCCAGAGATCCGGTTATTCTTTCAATGAAGAATCGAAAAAAGAACTTGGCTATCTTTACGGGATGCACAGGTTTGACGCCGAGCTTCCCAATCTTAGCGATCCCGCCAATCTGGAAGCATACAAAGAATGGCTCGAAGAGAACAATAAGCTGGAATGGTTTGAACAAGCCGAATTGATTGAAAAATACTGGCTGGAAAATGGCGTCAAAGACCCCAAAGAAGGCGGCGACCTTTCTTACATTAGCGGCGTGACCATTACCGATAATGATTACGTTGCTGTGGCCCGCGAAGCTGTTAAAAACGCCAAAGCCGGGAAAACCCAAGTCGTTACCACTAATGGTTCTGATTTAGTATGGGTTACCGCTAAGATCAACAAAGATGGCAAATTGGCCGAGCTTCAAATCGATACTCGCCAAGGCGTCAAAGGCGACGACGGCAAATTTGTTTGGAAAGAGAAAACCAAGCAGGAAGAGCAATATCTCTATGGCATGCACTTCCGTGATTCCGGGATAGAGGGCGATCTTACCGACGACGACGTCATGGCTGAATATAAAGAATGGCTCGAAGAGAATAATAAACTCGAATGGTTCGAGCAGGTTGACTTATTGACCGAATACGTTCTCAAAAACGGTTTGACGGGATTCTCGCTTGACGGCGATAAAATTAAAAAAGACGATGACACGCCCGAAGCGCTCGCAGGCATCACCGTTACCGCCATTCATTACTATAACGTTATCGACCAGGCGCTTAAAGATCTCGGTCTTAAATAGCGAAAACTAACACGATAACGATTTCGACATTAGAACAATAATGAGAAGAAAAGCAATTTATCACGCGTAAATTGCTTTTTCTTATTTTCCGCATACAATTCCGCGCCTAAAAGCATAATAATAAACGGTGATACCGTGTTTAAAAACAAGCATTTTTTAAAGGAAGTCATTGCTTTAAGCTTCGCGGTCTTTACGCTCGCGGCGCTTGCGCGCCAGGGAAACCGGCTAATCGACACGGCGTTTAACCGCGTCGCCTTCCCCGCGAACGCGAGCATTTTTGAAAATTTTAAAGTGTATTTTACGGCGATTACCGTTTTAGTGATTATCGAATATTTCATCGCGTTCGAATACCCGAATAATTACCTTTTATCGCGGGTCGTCGCGGCGCTTGTGATGATGCTGATAACGACGATTGTTTTCGCTTTGTTTTATTTAAGCGGCGGAAGAACCTTCACTCCGCTTTTCTGGCACGCCGTTTGTCTCTTTTCCGTTATCGGCGGCCAATACGCGGGTTATCTCCTACAGCGCCGGCCCGAGTTTCGCTTTAGCCTGCAAATCGGTTTGGCGCAGTATCTCGTCACGGCGTGTTTTATTATCGTCCTGACGCAGACAACGCCGCGGGGGTTTATTTTCACTTGGTTCCGCTGACTTTCTTCGCCCGTTTTCACTCCGTGATAGAAGCCGGGCCCGGCGGTTTTCGCGGAAGGCCGCGCCTTTCGTCGCTTTTTATGAAAATACTTTACAATGAAAGAAAATTTATGATATAATTATATGAAATGGTTATTTTAAGGAGTGTTAGATTGTGGAAGAAATGAATATGGAAAAATTCGTCGCTTACCTAAAAAACTACGGCTTTGTTTTTCAAGGCAGCGAAATATACGGCGGCCTCGCCAACACTTGGGATTACGGCCCGCTCGGCGTCGAGCTGAAAAACAATCTCAAGCGTTACTGGTGGAAAAAGTTCGTCCACGAGTCGCCTTATAATATCGGGCTGGACAGCGCGATTTTAATGAACCCGAAAGTCTGGGTCGCGAGCGGGCACGTGGCCGGTTTTTCCGACCCGCTGGTCGATTGCCGGAAATGCGGCGTCCGTTACCGAGCCGACAGTTTGATCGAAGCCCACGCGGCCGGGAAAGTCCGGACGGAAAACATGACCGTCGCGGAACTGAACGAATATATCCGCGAAGAAGGCGTCGCCTGCCCGACCTGCGGGATAAGCGACTTTACCGATATTCGCAAGTTCAACTTGATGTTTAAAACCAACCAGGGCGTCATCGAAAACGAGGAGAACACCGTTTATCTGCGTCCGGAAACGGCGCAGGGGATTTTCGTCAATTTCAAAAATCTCCAGCGCGTTTCTCGGAAAAAACTCCCCTTCGGCGTCGCCCAGATCGGCAAAAGTTTCCGGAACGAGATTACCCCCGGTAATTTCATTTTCCGGACGCGCGAGTTTGAGCAGATGGAACTTGAATTCTTCTGCAAACCGGGAACCGATCTCGAGTGGTTCGAGTACTGGAAGCGGTTCAGTCTTGATTTTCTCGAGGAGATTGGTCTTGACAAGAACCGGCTCCGGTGTCGCGACCACGCCCCGAACGAGTTGTCGTTCTATTCGGTCGCGACGACCGACATCGAGTTTAAGTTCTTTTTCGGTTGGGGCGAGTTATGGGGTATCGCCGACCGGACCGACTACGATTTACGTGTTCATCAGGAACACGCGCGGGAAAATCTCGAGTATTTTGACCAGGAGACCAATACCCGCTACCTGCCTTACGTAATCGAGCCGTCCCTCGGCGTCGAGCGGCTGCTCCTTGCGCTCTTAACGAGCGCTTACGAGCGCGAGACGCTTCCCAACGGCGAGGAAAGGGACGTCTTAAGGTTGAAACCTGCTCTCGCGCCGGTCAAGGTCGCCGTGCTCCCGCTCGTGAACAAACTGGGCGAGAAGGCGGGAGAGGTATATCAGCTGTTGCTTCGGGACCATGTTTGCGAGTATGACGCCAGCGGGAATATCGGCCGCCGATACCGCCGCCAAGACGCGATCGGCACTCCGTTTTGCGTGACGATCGATTACGAAACAATGGACAACGATACCGTCACCGTTCGCGAACGCGATTCGATGGAGCAAAAAAGGGTAAAAATAGCCGAACTTGCTAATTATATTAGCGAGGGATTAAAATAACGAAAGGGAGATGATGGATGGTGTTAATTCCCGAGGTAACGATTCAAAAAATCCGCGAGGAAGCCGATATCGTCGAGATTATCGGCGATAAGGTCAAACTAAACAAAAAAGGCGCCAATTTTGTCGGCCTTTGTCCGTTTCATAAAGACACCAATCCATCGCTCACCGTGTCGCCGACGAAAAAGATCTATACTTGTTTTTCCTGCGGGGCGAAGGGGAACGTGATTTCCTTCGTCCAAAATTTCGAGAAGGTTTCCTTCGTCGAGGCGGTGACGCGACTCGCGGGAAAACTCGGCATCAAGCTTGATATCGGCGCCGCCGGCGCAAAAAGCCAAGTTCTCAAAAAATACTACGATATTCTCGAATTAGCCACAAACTTCTACGAGTTTTCCCTTTATAATACCGCGGAAGGCCAAGAAGCTTTAAAATATTTGTATAAAAGAGGCTTGGATGATAAAATAATAAAGAGGTTTAGAATCGGGCTCGCGCCCCGCGAGGGCGATCTTTTATATAAAGCGCTCCTGCGCGAGCAGCGCCTACCCCTCGATATGATTGAGGCGGGCGTCGTCCGGAGCGGTAAAAACGACTATTACGACGTTTTTCGCGGCCGGATTATGTTCCCGCTCGAAGACATTAACGGCAATATCGTCGGTTTCAGCGGGAGAGTGTATCGCGAAGGCGACCAAGAAGCCAAATACATGAACACCGCCGAAAACGCGATCTTTAAAAAAGGACAAATCCTTTACAATATCGAGCAAGCCCGCGGCGAAATCCGCGCCGCCGACGCCGTTTACGTGTTCGAGGGTTTTATGGACGTTATCGCCGCCCATCGTGCGGGCGTCGAGAATGCGCTCGCGATTATGGGAACGGCGCTAACCGACGCGCAAATTAACGCGATTAAGCGGCTTACGGAAAACGTCGTCCTTTGTTTTGACGGCGACGCGGCCGGGCGCGAGGCCGCGAAAAAGGCGATCTATCTCTTGGCCGACGCCGGGATTACCGCCAAGGCGGTCTTGCTTCCGGACAAATACGATCCCGACGATTACTTAAAAACCTTCGGCCCGGAAAAATTGAAAGAATTCTTGCTTGAGAACAAGCTTAACGGCATCGATTATCTCTACGCGGTCGAAAAGGATACTCTCGATCCCGATGACATCACGAGCATCGAGGAGTTTAAGAACAACATGTTTCGGCATCTTTCGTTCTTTAATTCCGCCGTCATCAACGAGCTTTATTTAAAGAAGATGGCCGCCGACCTGAAGGTCACGGAAGAATCCCTGCAAAACGACTTCGGGAAATCATCCCCTCGGCCGTTCCAGCTCGCGCGGAAGCCGGAAAAACCCGTTTCCTTCCGGCGCCATAAAAAGCTCAAGTACGAGAACTCCGAAAAAGCCTTAATCAAGACTTTGATCTATCACCGCGATAAGTACCTTGAGGCCAAGGAAAAATTGTTTTCCTATACCGCGGCTAACCGCCACACCCGGAGCATCCTCTATAAGCTATTTGATTATTACGAGAAAAGCGAAATTATGGATTTGGACGAGTTCCGGGGATGGCTTGACGCGGAAGAAGCGCTTATTCTCACGGAAATTCTAAATTCCGAGTTTATCGGCGAATACGCCGAAGTTACGGAGTTAATCGAGACGATAAAGAAAAATAAGTATTACGAACAGGCAAACCAAATGCGAAACGAAGAAAAAACCGCCGATCTCTTAAAAAAATTCAGAGAAACAAAGTTGCCGCTAATCACAATTAAGCTAAAGGAGTGATTACCATGATTTATGACAACCAACCGCTGATGGAATTAATAGAAAAAGGAAAAAGAAACGGTTATATCGCCATTAGAGATATATTGGAATTAATCGACGAGGACAGCGAGGATTTTGACGAGATCGCGAAACTCTTGGAAAGCGAGAATATCGATCTTGTCCGCAGCGAAGACCTCTCTGAATACGATACCGACAATAATCTTGAGGATGACGACGAGGGCTTGGATTTCGAGGGCTTTATCGGCGATTTGGAAGCCGACCCGGAATTTAACGAATTCACGAGCGAAATCGAAAGCGAGCTTAAGACCAAGGATATCGACGACCTCGTCACGACTTTCGTGCCGACCCAGGCCGACGACCCCGTCAAGATGTACCTTAAGGAAATCGGCCAAATTCCGCTCTTGACCACGATTCGCGAATTGGAACTTTCCCGCACCGTCCAGCAAGGGCTTTTGGCTCAGGAAGTTCTCCGCCAGCACGAGAAAGGCAAGAAGGAACTCACGGAAGAAGAAATCGCGAAATACAAGCGGTTTGTGGAAGAAGGTCTTGACGCCCGGGAAATTCTAATCGAGTCGAATTTGCGGCTCGTCGTATCGATTGCGAAAAGGTATCTCGGCCGCGGCATGCAATTCCAGGATTTGATTCAAGAAGGCAATATGGGATTGATGAAGGCCGTCAACAAATTTGACCCGACCAAGGGCTTTAAGTTCTCTACTTACGCCACCTGGTGGATCAGACAGGCGATTACCAGGGCGATCGCGGACCAGGCCAGGACGATAAGGATCCCCGTCCATATGGTCGAGACGATCAATAAGCTCGTCCGGACGCAGCGAAAGCTGACGCAGGAGTTGCGCCGGGAGCCGACGCCGGAGGAACTCGCCGCTGAGATGAAGATCACGGTCGAAAAGGTCCAGCAAATCCAAAAGATCGCTCAGGAACCCGTGTCGCTCGAGACGCCGGTCGGCGAGGAAGACGATTCCACCTTGGGCGATTTCGTGCATGACACCGAACTTCCCAACCCGCTTGACTACACGATAAACGAGAAATACAAGGAAGAAATCGACACAGTCCTAAGGACATTGACGCCGCGCGAGGAAAAAGTCTTGCGTTTGCGGTTCGGTCTTACCGACGGGAAGCCTCATACCCTTGAGGAAGTGGGCAGAGAATTTGGCGTTACCCGCGAGCGGATCAGGCAGATCGAAGCGAAAGCGATTCGCCGCCTGCGCCACCCGACGCGACAGAAACGGCTCAGTCAATACAAATAAAAAAGGCAACAATGATTGCCTTTTTTTGTTTAAACGGGTATAATATTAACGAGGGATAATATGATATCGAAACGCATCCAAGCGGTCGCGGCTTTCATCCCGCCCGCGAAAAGTATCGCCGACGTCGGCTGCGATCACGGTTACTTAATAATCGAGGCTTTCCGGCGTCACGGAGTCGATTACGCCGTCGCCATTGACAATAAAGAGGGGCCCCTGGCTTCCGCCGTCAAGAACATTTCCCCCTTTCCCTTTTATAAGCAAGTCCGTTTTAGCCTTTCCGACGGTTTATGCGACCTTAGCGAAGAGGTTGATGCGATAATCTTGAGCGGGATTGGCGGGCACAACGTCCTTGAGATAATAAACTCCGGCCGGGAAAAAGTAAGGGACGCCAGGCTGATTATCCAGGCGAATCGCGATCTTGAGGCTATGCGGGCGGGGCTCGCCGGACTGTCTCTCTCGATTACAAGAGAAGAAGTGATTAAGGAAGGCCGTCGGTTTTACGAGATTATCGAATTCACGCCGGTCGATTATGTTCCCGAGTATACCGAGATCGAATACCGGTTTGGTCCGGTCCTGTTAAAGGAAAAATCCCCGGTATTCCGTGAGAAACTCGAAAAAGAACTCGAGCGCTTAAAGAATATAAGCGAAGACGCTCCGGAAATCGGGGCAAGAATCAAGGAAATCGAGGAGATATTATGGTAATTAGCGACATCATCGCCTTTTTGGAAAAGAAATACCCGCCGGAACTGGCCGCCGATTTCGACGCCGAGCGCATCGGCCATGTAATCGGTTCCGGCGATATCGAATTAGCGAACATCCTTCTTGCCCTCGATTTGACGATTGATGTGGCGAATGAGGCCGTCGCCAGAGGAGCCAACCTAATCATTACCCACCATCCGATCATCTTCACTCCGCTTAATAAAATTCTGTATACAACGCCGAAGGGGAAAATCATCAAGCGCCTTTGTCAGCATGATTTATCGGTTTATGTCATGCATACGAACCTGGACGCGGCGGAAGGCGGGGTTAACGACGTTCTTTCGGTCCGGCTCGGACTTCAAAATGCCCGCATCGCCGGCGGCTGTCCCGTCAAGGATAAACTGATGCGGGTCGGGGAGATCGAACCGACGACGCTTGGGGAATTTGCGAAAATTGTACGAGCACGCTTCGAACTTCCCGCGGTGAAAGTCGTAGGTGAAGAAAAAAAGGTGATCCGGAAAGTCGGCATCATCGGCGGAAGCGGCGCGACCGAGGAAACAATCAATCAGGCCCTTGTAGAAGGAGCGGATTGTTTCGTGACGGGCGAGATCAAACTTCATATCGCTCAGTTGGCCAGCGCTTGCGATCTGGCGTTAATCGATGTCGGTCATGGCATTGAAAGAATGGTCCTTCCGGCGGTGAAAGACGAAATTGAAAACGGCCTGGGACTTACAGGCCGGGTCTTCGTGTCCGAAATCAATACCGATCCGTTATCATACAGTTTTTAGATTATAGGAATTAGAGTGTGCTTGTAGGGGATAGGAAAACTCGAATGAAATGATTTGTGAAAACTGTGCCCTATATAGGGCTTTTTTTATATAAAACAACATGTGAATTTGGAGAGATCATGAACGAAAAAGCATCATTCTGGAAGTCAATGTGGTTTTCGTTGAAATTTACTTACACATCCAATAAAATGCGCTACATTTTCTTTCTCATCCTTCGTTTACTTTCTGAAACTTGTCCTTTGCTTTCGATTTATTTTCTGAAAAACATTTTGGACGAGGTTGTAAAGGATAACATCAGCAGGGAGCAATTGTCTTTATGGATCGCGTTATTTATCGTCGTGACGATATTGCGGCAAGTCATAGATTACATACTGAGATTTTTGGAAACAGTAATAAAAACCAGGATTATTCATCAGTATGATTTAATGGTATCGCAGAAACTTGCTAAATTACCGATGTCATTTATTGATACCTCCCACGGTCGCGATACCGTTGATTATCTGAAATATTCGAGAGACGAAGTGGTCAATCTTACTCATTTCATCACCAATGTCTTCTTCGGCGCCTATACGTTCATCATTTCCTTTTTATCGCTTATCAGTTTTGATTATTTGTATTCTCTTTTGTTTCTCGCATTAACTATCCCGGGCGTTATTTCGCAGATTTACATCGGTAGAAAGATGGACATTTTCCTGAGAAAATCGACTCCCGATATACGCAAATCCAGCTATTACCGCTGGATGCTCACGGATCCCTGGCCAGCCAAGGATGTGCGGATGTACAACCTGTCGAATCCTATCAAGGAAAGATATAACGAGGAAAAAGTTAAATTCATAAAGGGTCTTAGAAAGTTAGATTTGAAAAAGCTTACCGTAAGAACCGTGACAGAATTGGTCAAAAGAAGCGGCGAGATTGTTTTCACCTTTTTTGTCATCAGCAAGGCGCTTGCCGGGAATATAATGATAGGCGAAGCCACGTTATATATTGGTTTTGCGCTCAAAGCAACGATGGCCTTTGAAAATATCACATACTTAATCCTCACCCTCTATTACATAGGAGCAAAAAGATTAGAGAAACTTATACAATTCATCGCCATGCCTGTCGAAAAACAATCCGGGCAAGTCATGCCTGTAAAAGAATTCCACTCCTTAACCTTTGAAGATGTCCATTTCACTTATCCCATGACGGATAAGCCGGTGTTGAAGGGCGTTTCATTTACTTTAAAGAAAGGCGAAAAGCTATCACTCGTCGGTATCAACGGTTCCGGTAAAACGACAATCGTTAAGTTGATGCTTGGCCTCTATACACCGCAATCCGGCCGAATCCTCATTAACGACCATCCAATGTCGGATTACGATATCGACGAAGTACGTCAGCAGTTTTCCGTCCTATTTCAGGACTTTGTCCAGTTCCCGCTCACATTGCGAGATAACGTGGCGCTGTCGAATGTAGCCGGAATCGACGATGACGAGGAGATCATTGAGGCTTTGAAACTGGGAGGTATTTATGAGGAGTATTCGAAGTTTTCAAACGGTCTGGATACCGACATGACGCGGCGGTTCGCTGATGACGGCGTGGAACTCTCCAAAGGGCAATGGCAGAAAATCGCCTTGTCGCGCGCTTATTTTAAAAACGCGCCGATTATAATCCTTGATGAGCCCTCAGCGGCGCTGGACGCGGAAGCGGAGGATAAAATCTTCCGGCAATTTGCCGAGATATCAGGAAACCGGACGGGAATAATCATCTCGCACCGCATTTCCAGTTCGAAACTCGCCGATAAGATTATTGTCCTTGACGGCGGGAAGATCGTCGAAAGCGGTAAGCACGAGAATCTCATCAGGCAGGATGGACTTTATGCGAAGTTATACAATCTGCAATTGCAGAAGTACACCCTAAAGGAGGAAGCCGTCGATGCGTAAAGCTTTATCATTTATAAAAAACACCCTGACTAATATATGGTTCGGGATTAAGACGAGTTTTCTCGCTTCGAAGAAATACTTTCTGCTCAAGTGTCTCGTGTTGCTTTCAACCACATTCATACCGCTTGCGACGATTTGGCTCTGGCGGGGAATTCTCAACGGCGTGGTTGCGGGAAACGCGAAAGACGTTTTCATCTTGTTAATCGTTTATTTATCATTTAAACTGCTTACATATCTGTTGTTTAATTTCGACATTTATGTCAGGGCGAGATACGGCGTAGCCCTTACGATGTATATAGAAAACGTGATGATTGATAAAACGTCCCGGATCGACCTGGCGTTCTTTGATTCCGCCAAAATGGGCGATAAGGTCCGGATTACGCGGAGTAATTTCGAAATCATGGGAAGTGTCGCATGGCTGGTGTTTAACATTTTCTCTGCGATAATAAACGTCATCGCAACGTTCATCATCGTCACGACGATCAATGGCTGGATCGGCGTACTGACAATCCTCCTCCTCATCCCCTTCTTCATCTATGATAATAAGCATACCAATTTCATGAGGGAAATGGAAGAGGCACAGACCCGCGATGACCGGAAGAAGGACTACTATAAAAATGCCTTTTATGATAACAACATCCAGTTTGAAATCAAGCTTAACAAACTGGCAGATTTCTTCCTCGGTCGCTATAAGGAAATCTGGCGGCGGTTATATAAGAAAAGGACAAAGGCCGGCATCTGGCATACCGCGCGCATCTCGTTTTTCCTGCTTCTTAATTTTATGAGCGAACTCATTATGCTTATTTTTTCAGTACAAGGCGTAATCGCAAAGGAAATCGGTATCGGCAACCTGCAATACAACATTTCCATGGTCGCCCGCCTGCGCGAGCAGTCGATCGAATTAATGACGAACGTTAACAGGCTTATGGTAAACAACGTCCGCCTGAAAAACCTGAAAGAATTCATTGCCATGAAACCGGAATACGAGCAATGCGGGAAACGGATCCCCGGAAGCAACCCCCGCATCGAGTTCCACAATGTCTATTTCCGCTATCCCAACTGTGAAGATTATGTCTTAAAGAACTGTTCATTCGTTATCGAGCCGCATGAAAAAATCGCCCTCGTCGGGCAGAACGGCTCAGGAAAATCGACGATCATCAAGCTGATGTTTAGGTTTTACGACCCGGAAAAGGGCGTGATCAAACTTGACGGAATCGATATCAAGGAATACGACGTCTACGCCGTCCGGCGGGTGTTCGGCGTGCTTTTCCAGGATTATGTCACCTATTGCTTGCCCTTAAGAGAAATTATCGCGCTTTCGGATTTTGCGGAAAGGTTTGATGATGGGAAATTACAAAAGGCGAGCGATATTAGCGGCGTGACCGACATCATCAAGGATTGGCCGGACGGTTTTGACAGTGTCCTGGGCCGTTATTACGCCGATAATGGCAAAGACTTATCGGGCGGTCAGTGGCAGCTGGTCGGGCTGGCCCGGGCGTATTTCCGGGAGAGCGAGTTCATGATCCTTGACGAACCTTCCGCCGCGCTTGATCCCATTTCCGAGGATCGTATCTTTGCGCAGTTGTATGACTTAAGCAAGGGGAAAAACGCGGTCATCATTTCGCACCGGCTTTCCAATACGACGCTGGCCGATAAGATCCTCGTCCTTGACGACGGGCATATCGTCGAGCGCGGATCGCATTTCGAACTTCTGAAGCAAAACGGAAAATACGCGTATTGGTTCAACTTGCAGGCAAGCAAATACGTATAAGAAAAATCTACCGGCATAAAAAAACGGCCAAGCCGTTTAACTTGACCGTAATCCTAAATAAATTATTTCTGAACAATCGCCTCAGTCGGGCATACTTCTTCGCAAGCTCCGCAGTCGATGCATTGGTCTTCGTCAATTACGTAAATATCGCCTTCTTTAATGCAATCCACCGGACATTCCGAGGCGCAACTGCCACAGGCTATGCATGCATCAGTAATAAATCTTGGCATATTTTCCTCCTATTATTCGCATATATTTTATCATATTTGCGCTTAAAGTCAATCGTAAATTTGAAATTAGACGTGTAAAATGTTTTCATTATTATAAATAAAGATTGTATTTTTTGCCGTGATAGTGTAAAATAAACTATAGAAATACTAAAGGAGTGAACGAAACGATGTTATTAGTGTATTTACCCTGGTGGGGACTTACCCTAATTTTGCTCGGGACTTTGATTGTCGGACTCGTTGTCGGCTTTTTCGTCTCCCGGAAAGTATTCCAAAATTACTTGGAGAAAAACCCGCCGATTAACGAGAAAATGATTCGCGTAATGTTCCAGCAAATGGGCCGGACCCCGTCGGAAAAACAAGTTAGACAAATCATGCAGTCAATGCAACAAGCCAAATAAAAACCCCTGTCCATACCAAACTGAACTTGAACTGGTATGGATGGGGTTTTTTTATTCCGGTATGTCTAAAACGGCGATATGGGGAAGGTGGTCGGAAGCGACCGCGGCGACGATCGCCGACGTTATGACTTTGATATCGGGACTGACAAAAATATAGTCGATCCGCCTTTCCGGCGCTCCCGACGGGAAACTGGGAATCTTTTCGTCATAAGCGTTCTTTAAGCGCTCAAAAAAGGGCCTGATTTTATCGTCGTTTGGCGTGATATTAAAATCACCCATCAAAACGAGCGGCGTTTTTACTTCGTCGATTAAAGAAAGCGTCGTTTTCATGGCGTTGACCTGCTCGCTTTTCGCAAGGCCAAAATGCGAGGCGATAACGGTGAAATCGGGGTTTTCAAAACGGGCCTTGATAATGACGCGGCTTTCATAATACTCGTCGGTATCGCGCGGAGGATCGGGAATCGGAATCGTTTCAATCTCCTTCCAAGGGTATTTCGAGATCAACGCGTTGCCGAAGGGGCGGCCTTTGGCAACGATCGCCTGAGCGAAATAGTGATGGCGGTAGCCGAGTTTATCGGCGATAAGCGTCGCCTGGTTGGGCCCGTCGCCAAACACCTCGTTTAGACCGATAATCTCGGCTCGGGTGTTTTTAATCGTATCCGCCATTAGATCGACCTCGATCGCGCGCGTGTGGTAGTTGCGACAAGTTTGGATGTTAAAGGTCATGAATGTGGTAATCATAGCTTTACTCCTTGATGGTTTCTTGATTTATATGAAGTTGTCAATATTTTCGAGTTGATAAGTTATTTATCGCGCTTCCTGGGCAGGCGCCAACTGACCTTTGATTCGCTTTTTCGAATTATTCGCTGAATATTTGATTTATGGCGAATAATAATAATAACATATATCACGGCCGTGACAAGCGGCAGGGTAAAAGTGATTTTGAGCTCCGGGATTAGGGGATCGCTTCCGAGGATCGCGAGAATCACTGTCATCACGAGAGCGAAGGTTGCGGAAGTGAGGGAGCCGACCGAGACGTATTTGCTTATGAAGGTCGCGAGGAAAAAGACGGCGAGTCCGGCGAGCAAAAGCCACGGACAATAGCCGAAAATAACGCCGCCGCCGGTGGCGACAGCTTTCCCGCCGCGGAACTTAAGGTATACGGAAAACGTGTGTCCCAAAACCGCCGCGAAACCGTATATCAACGGTTCCTCAAGCAAGCAATACTTCATCGGAATAATCCCGAAGCGGAAGAGGAAGACGATTAAAGCGCCTTTAACCATGTCAAGGATATATGTGTATATGGCATAGCGTTGGCCGAGAACGCGCCCGGTATTGGTGGCGCCGATATTTTTGCTTCCGTGCTCGCGGATATCGATTCCCTTGATTTTTCCGAAGACTACTCCCCAGGGAATCGAACCTAAAAGATAAGCAATCACGAGCAAGCCAAATTGTATAATATATGCCATCAAATCACCTGAATACTATTATATTATAATCAAAGTTCAAATGCAATCGGTATTTTCGGAAAGTATATTTGCGGAAAATGGCGAAAAAAGAATTATAAATATATTCAATAATGTTGATTGAATATGTTATTTTTTCAAATATAATGTTTTACTTTTGGTTAAATATATGCTATAATATATTATAAGAAGAAAGGCCAGGGATAAAAAGAATGACAAAATCAAGGAAGAATGTCTATGACGAATCGAAAATCCAAGTTTTACAAAGCATGGAGGCGATTCGCAAACGACCGGGGATGTATATCGGATCGAGCGACGCGCGCGGTCTGCACCAGTTAATCTGGGAAATCGTCGATAACGCTATCGACGAAGTGCTTTCGGGTCACGGGGATCACATCCGCGTGACTATTCACAAGGGCAATTCCGTCGAAGTCCAGGACAACGGCCGCGGCATCCCGACCGGCAAGCACAAAACCGGCCTGCCGACCCCGCAGGTTGTTTTTTGCACCTTGCATGCCGGCGGTAAGTTCGACGCCGACGGCGCGTACAAAGTTTCCGGCGGCCTGCACGGCGTCGGCGCGAGCGTCGTCAACGCCTTAAGCGAGTGGGTGGAACTCACGATTCACCGCGACGGGAAGGTTTATTTTCAACGCTTTGAAAAAGGCGGCTCTGTTATCCAGAAGCCGAAAATCTCCGTCGGAAGCAAAAGAACGGGAACGACGGTTCATTTCAAACCTGACGCCACGATTTTCTCCACCACCATCATCGATTATAAACTTTGCGCGCAGCGGCTAAAAGAATCGGCCTATCTAATAAAAGGATTAAAGATCGAGCTCGTCGACGAGCGCACCGGCGCCGAAGATGTCTTCGTGTTTTACGACGGGATCTCGGAATTCATCAAAGACATTAACCGTAATAAGCAGCCAGTTCACGAGCCGATCTACCTGGAAGGAAATCATCTCAACATCCAGGTCGAGTGCGCGCTGCAGTATTGCCAGAAAACATATTCGGAAAACATCATGAGTTTCGTGAATAACATCCGCACCAGGGACGGCGGCACGCATGAGACCGGCTTGAAATCTGCGCTCACGAAGGCGTTTAACGATTACGCCCGGATGCGCGGCCTTTTGAAGGAAAAGGATCCCAACCTCGAGGGAATCGACGTCCGCGAGGGGCTCACGGCCGTGCTTTCCGTGCGGATCTCGGAGAATATTCTTCAGTTCGAGGGACAGACGAAAAATAAACTCGGCACCGCCGACGCGAAAACCGCCGTCGAGACGATCGTTACCGAGAAACTGAAATTTTTCCTTGCGGAAAAGGGGGAAATTGCCAATACCCTAGTCCAAAACGCGATCCGCGCTTTCCGCGCCCGCGAAGCGGCAAGAAAAGCGCGGGAAGAAGTGCGCGCCTTAAAGCAAAAGATAACGAAGACCGCCGACCTCTCGGGGAAACTTATCCCCGTTCAGGAACGCAACCCGAAAACGAACGAGCTTTTTATCGTCGAGGGCGATTCCGCCGGCGGGAGCGCGAAACTCGGTCGCGACCGGCGCTTCCAGGCGATCCTGCCCCTCCGCGGAAAAGTTATCAACGCCGAGAAAGCGAAACCGGACGAGCTTTTGAAGAACGAGGAGATAATGTCGATAATTTCCGCCATCGGCGCCGGCTACGGTCGCGATTTAAATGTCGCCAGGACCAATTACCAAAAAATCATCATTATGACCGACGCCGATACCGACGGCGCGCATATCCAGGTCTTACTTCTGACGTTTTTCTTCCGTTATATGCGGGAGTTAATCGAGCAAGGTTACGTGTATCTCGCCTTACCGCCGTTATATAAAATAACCCACCGCAACGGCCGAACCGAGTACGCTTGGAGCGACGAGGAATTGAAGGAGAAAGTCGCCGCCTATAAAAACATCTCGATCCAACGTTTTAAAGGATTGGGCGAGATGAACAGCGACCAGCTCTGGGAGACGACAATGAACCCGGAGACGAGAACCCTAATCAAAGTCAATATTGAGGATTTCAGCGAGACCGATCAAAAAATTAACATTTTGATGGGCGACGAGGTCTCGCCGCGCCGCGAGTGGATCGAAAACAACGTCGTTTTCGAAGACACGGATAATTTCACGCTGGAAGAGGTGGAGATTAATGAATAAGCAACCGGCCGGGAAAAGAAAAGTAGCGAAAGCGATAAAAGAATATGTCGAGGAGAAAATTATCGAGGAAGATCTCGATATTATCGTCGGTGAGCGTTTCGGCCGCTATTCGAAATTTATCATTCAGGACCGCGCTTTGCCCGACGCGCGCGACGGTCTTAAACCCGTCCAGCGGCGGATATTGTACGCAATGTATAAATTGGGGCTTTTTTCCGGACGCCCCTATAAAAAAGCGGCGCGGATCGTCGGCGACGTAATCGGCAAATACCATCCCCACGGCGACGCCTCGGT
>LSQX01182298.1_pt1 | contig 22155 bp, 17 predicted proteins | sample 654561 | NCBI WGS metagenome assembly LSQX01 (sample SAMN04489861, study PRJNA283612) | anaerobic digester metagenome | isolation source: 4 biogas reactors fed with cattle manure at either 37C or 55C with and... | place: Denmark: Kongens Lyngby | collected 2014
TTTTCTTTCCTTTTCGTGAAACTAAATTGATACTCAATCAGTTCAATTTTTTCATCATCTCTATGATCTGTTTCTTTTTCTGCGAAAGGGTTACAAAGATAGTAAAGTTAATTGATATCATCCAAATATTTTGACAATTATTTGAAGAAATAGCGGCAACTTTATCACCCGCGGAACGGGTTCATCCTATTAATAGGTTGTGAAACAAACGCTTGATTATTCCGCCAGGATATGAGAGCTGGTGGTAACAATCGGTGTAACCGCGAAGTTCATCACATCTCCGTTGCGCTCCACCTCTAGATTAATAGTAAGAGGCGTGTTCCAGCTGATGTACTGGTTGAAATTGAACAGATAGGAAAAGGCGGCCTTATACCTCCTGTTATCGGAGATGGCTTCCGAGACCGCACCGTAATTCTTCACATCCCAGAACATACAATCCTTGAAACCGTTCGAATCGGTGTAGCGCGTCCTGTGATCTCTCAGGTTCATCGTCTCGGCAAGAAAACGGCGGTAACCCTCCGTGAGCGACTGAGAGGTGTGATTGAAGCCCTGCCCCTGGATATTCGTCACAACATCACCCGGCCGGATCCCGGCAATCGCCGCCGGTGAACCGGGATCGACAGAAACAACGCTTTTCAGGTCGTTCATGTCATACCCTATACCGGTGTAATTATACTTCAGGTATTTCACCTGAAAGGTTGCGAAGGAGCGATTGCCGGGATATGGGAACTTCAATAACATAAGGGGGAGATTCATTTCAAGATAATCGACCAGGTCATAGCGGCTGCTCAGCCGTTCTTTCGCTTCACTCTCCCATATGAGGCTCATCTCACCCGCCCCAATGAATTTTCTGTCGTAAAAGCGGTAACCGAACTCCAGGTTATAGGCTATATCATCGACCCTGACAGCCTCGGAAGGATCATACAGTGGCACCTTCACCGTCCTGTGATTCCTCGTATCGAACCGCCATACGGGCTGATAGCTGCCATATGTGGGCGAATCGCTCTTAAACATGCTGTTGCTCTGATAACTGTAATAGGTCTGTATGATGAAATCGGGATCGGCGGGATTGAACTGTAACCCTTTCTCTTCTAAAGCACGGATAAATATAGCGTTGATGCGCTCGTCCAGACCCCTCGTACGCTCATCGGAAGGAGCAAAGGCAAAGGTGCGATAAGTATGATAGAGGGCATCCTCGTTGGTCATAGTGCTTACAGGCATCAGAAAACGCCTCTCCTGTACATCTTCCAGACTGTAAAAAGCAAAAACCGGCGCCAGCTGAGCCTCACTGATGGCTTTACTGTGACGGCAATCCTTCATGATCGTCATCTCTTTGAATGAATGTTCAAAGTTGCGTATAGCGATGGTCATCTCTTCTTCATGCATGTCAAACCACGACATGATCGTACGGTAGGACTTCAGGTATGTGCCTTGTTTGTTCACTGAAAGAATGATATCGTTCAGCTTCAAGCCGGACCTCTCGGCAGGTGAGCCGGGAGTGATGCTGTTAACGACCGGTTCCTTATATCCCCAGCTTTTATCTTCACTGATCTTAAAAGTAAATCCCGGGTTACAGGTCAATGACCCGTCCTGTGCAAAGAGGTTCCCTGTGAAGATAACGATGACTAATAAAATTTCTGCAATTCGTCTCATGAAGTAATCTCTGTTTATTGTACACTGATATTATTGTACATTGATTGCAAAGATATGGCTTTTTTTTTCAAATTTATTTTATGGCGCCCATTTTAGCCACCAAAAGAGAGCGAAATCTCTGCAATTTCTTTATCTTTGTCCTGTTCGATTACACATTAAACAGATATAACGATGATTGTTGACAACCTTGCAAATGCAGCCAATTACTTCAGCCTGCATCCCCTTTTTGAGAAGGCATTTGAGTTCATCAGCGAGCTTGATATGGAACAAGCGGTGACCGGCAGCACCGTGATCGAGGGAACAGCGCTGAGGGCATCTGTCGTTGAAGCAATACTGAAGCCGGCAACAGAGGCGAAACTGGAGACACACAAGAAATTTATCGATATCCAGATACCGGTAACAAGCGGTGAGACCTTCGGATGGAAATCACTGTCAACACTCACCTCCCCCGTGAGTGGATATGACGAGGCAGATGATATTGCGTTCTATAGCGAAGCTCCCTCCACTTATGTAACGCTGCAGCCGGGTGAGTTCGTTATCTTCTCTCCCGAAGACGGCCATGCACCGCTTATTGGTGATGGTGTTACGAAAAAGATTATCATTAAGGTAGCTGTGATTTAACCTCCGCTAAAACTGCTGCACAATGCTCAACATCCTCAAGAATGACCCGTGGCTTACCCCCTTTTCAAAAGCAATTGAAGGACGCCATAACTATTTCCTCCAACGTCTCTCCGACCTCACGCAAAACGGTAAAATCACGCTTTCCGACTTCGCTACCGGCCACCTCTGGTTCGGTCTGCAGAAGACGGCCGAAGGGTGGGTTTTCCGGGAATGGGCACCCAACGCCACCGAGATATTCCTCATTGGCACGTTCAACGGGTGGCAGCGGCAGGAGGCGTACCGCTTAAAACGCAAGGATGGCGGTGTCTGGGAGGTGAAAATACCACCTGAACGAATCCGTCACGAAGATCTGTACAAGCTGCATGTCAGCTGGGAAGGGGGCTCGGGAGAGCGTATCCCCGCATGGTGCAAGCGTGTGGTACAGGATGAAGAGACCTATATCTTCAGTGCGCAGGTATGGGAGCCGGAGGAGCGATACCGGTTCAGGCATTCCGGCTTCAAACCCGACACCTCCCCGCTTCTTATATATGAGACACACGTGGGTATGTCCGCGGAAGAGGAGAAGGTAGGCAGCTACAATGAGTTCAGGGAAAAGATACTACCCCGCGTGAAAGAAAATGGTTACAACGCCATCCAGATCATGGCCATCCAGGAGCATCCCTACTACGGCTCATTCGGATATCACGTCTCCAGCTTTTTTGCACCCTCATCCCGCAACGGAACGCCCGAAGAGCTGCGCGAACTGATCGACACTGCCCACGGGATGGGAATTGCCGTTATCATGGACATCGTCCACTCACATGCCGTGAAGAACGAAACAGAGGGCATTGCCCGCATGGACGGCTCTCACGACCTCTATTTCCACCGCGACCCTGAGAGAAGATATCACAAGGCATGGGACTCACTCTGTTTCGACTACAGAAAAGATGAAGTGCTCCACTTCCTGCTCTCCAACTGTAAATACTGGCTGGAGGAATTCCGGTTCGACGGGTTCCGTTTCGATGGTGTCACATCGATGATCTACCTGAGTCACGGTCTCGAGGAGTCCTTTTCCGGGTATGACGATTACTACAACGCCGGACAGGACGGTGATGCCATCTGCTACCTTACCCTCGCCAACCGGCTGATCCATGAGATAAACCCACATGCCATCACCGTTGCCGAAGAGGTCAGCGGCATGCCCGGCCTGGCACTGACAACGGAGGCGGGAGGATATGGCTTCGACTATCGCATGGCGATGAATATCCCTGACTTCTGGATCAAGCTCATCAAGGAGAAAAAAGATGAAGAGTGGCTCCCGAGCACCATATGGTGGGAGACCACCAACCGACGTGCCGATGAGAAGACCATCTCCTACGCCGAGAGTCACGACCAGGCATTGGTAGGAGATAAAACCATCATCTTCAGGCTGATCGATGCCGACATGTACTGGTTTATGTCGAAGCTGACAAACAGCCCCTACTCTGTCGATCGCGGTATCGCACTGCATAAGATGATCCGTCTTGTAACAGCCACAACCATCAATGGCGGCTATCTCAATTTCATGGGCAACGAGTTCGGTCACCCCGAATGGATTGATTTCCCCCGTGAGGGCAACAACTGGTCCTATAAGTATGCAAGGCGGCAATGGAGCCTTGCCGGTGACCAGAACCTGAAGTATCACTATCTGGGCGATTTCGACAAGGCAGTAGTAGCAGTGATAAGGTCACTGCCCGATTTTCAGGCCACGCCCCTGGTCAAGATCTGGGATAAGGACGATGACAACATACTGGCATACAAGCGGGATGATTTGCTTTTTGTCTACAACTTTCATCCGCAGAGATCCTATAGTGATTACGGCATACTGGTATCACAGGGTGAGTATGAAATCATTCTCGATACAGACAGCAAGGAGTATGGTGGTTTCGGACTGAACGATGACACGATCCACCACTTCACACAATATGATCCCCTCTATGCACCTGACAACAAAGGCTGGCTGAAGTTATACATGCCGGCACGAACAGCTGTGGTGATGAGAAAAAAACAAGCAGAAAAATAAATAAATGACTGACAACAATAGCAATACAAATCCGTATTCAGCAGAGAGAGAGATGATTTATCCCCTGAAATTTGAACCCATCCTCAAGACCATGATCTGGGGTGGATCCGATATATGCAGGTTCAAGCATATCAAACCCCTGCAGGAGGGTATCGGTGAGAGCTGGGAGATATCGGGCGTGCCGGACAATGTATCTGTCATCTCCAACGGTAGACTGGCAGGAAAGAGACTCGACGAACTGCTCACAGAGACAAAAGAAAAACTGGTCGGGAAAAAAATTTACCGGCGCTTCGGCGATACTTTCCCCCTGCTGATCAAGTTCATTGATGCACGCGATGACCTCTCTATCCAGGTTCATCCTGATGACACCCTGGCGAAAGCCAGGCACAACTCCTTCGGAAAAACGGAGATGTGGTACGTGGTACATGCTGCGCCCGGTGCCTTTCTCTATTCAGGCTTCGAAAAAAGCATCACCCCCGATGAATACATTGAAACAGTTAAAAACAACACATTCACCGACACACTGAAAAAACAGGAAGTCAAAACAGGAGATGTGTTCTACCTGCCGGCCGGACGGGTGCATGCCATTGGCGCAGGATGCTTCATTGCTGAAATTCAACAGACATCAGATATCACTTACCGCATCTATGACTATAACCGTACAGATGCCGCCGGCAATACCCGCGAGCTGCATACAGAGCTGGCAAAAGACGCCATTGACTACAAGGTATATGATTCATACAAAACAGAATACGAGCCAAACGTGAACCATTCTGTGAAGTTGGTCAGCTCTCCCTATTTCACTACCCATCTGCTGGAAATGGATATCCCGATGAAACGCAGTTATGCCACGCTTGATTCATTTGTGATCTACATCTGTATGGCCGGCCATTGTGCCATCAGGGACGATAAAGGAAACAGTGAAACAATCCGTAAGGGCGAGTCGATGCTGATACCGGCCGACACCAGTTGGATAACCATCATTCCCGGCGAATCCTCCAAATTATTGGAGACTTACGTAGGGGAATAAAGGAAAGAGACTACAAAGCTTTCAGCTTATAGCTTATAGCTGACCACTGAGAACTGACTATTGAATGCTGAAAACCGAATATGAGAGGCATTTTATTACTGAATATTGGTACACCTGCAAGCACAGACAAACACGATGTAAAAAAATTCATCGGAGATATGCTTTCGGATCCCCATCTGACCGGATATCCCGAGTGGTTGTCCGTCTTTCTTGCAGGGAAAATTATTGCACCCCTATCGGCATCCCGATCGGCAGAGAAATACAGGTTGATCTGGCGCAGGGAGGAGCCGAAAATATCGCCGTTGTTGTATCATATGCGCAGGCTTGCAGAAGCACTGGAGACAAAAAAAGGAATACCCGTAGAGATTGCCATGCGGTATGGTGAGCCGGGCATTGAGCATGCCTTCAGAGAGCTGGAGAGAAGATGCCCCCTGCTCCATGAAGTGATTATCTTCCCGATGTACCCGCACTACGCTCAATCAACCACAGAGACCATCACCGAAGAGATCGGACGCATTTTCTACAGGCACCCCCACTCCTTCAGGCTGAAGTTCGTCGAACCCTACTACCGCCATCCTGCTTTTATCCATGCCCTGGCAGAACAGGCAAAACCCTATCTGGAAGATATTGACAGACTGGTTTTCTCCTATCACAGCCTGCCCGTGAAGCAGGTGGAGACGGCATGGAAGAAGGGTAAAGAGTACGATTATGTCTATCAGCTGAAAGAGACCAATCATCTTTTATGCAAAGAGCTGCATTTCGATCTGCATCACACGCTGATCCTCTACTCTTCACAACGCGACAACAACTGGTTAAAACCTTTCCTGAACACCGATATCAGCGATTTGCCGAAGCTGGGATGGAAGAAGGTGGCCGCGATTGCACCCGGTTTTCCGGTGGATAACATGGAGACATTATATGATATCGATATCGAAGCACGCAGGCTCTTCATGGAAGCGGGCGGCGAAAAATTCACCTTCATCCCCTCCCTGAACGACAATGAGATATGGGTGGAAGCGATCTGGAAGATCATGGAAAAAATGTAAGAAAGATATGAAGAGAACACTACAACTATTTCTCGCAAGCCTGGTCGTCTCCTTTGCAGGGTTTGCCCAGGCTCCTCCTGACATCGTAAGTGAGCTTGTTTTACTCAATGTGAAAACAGGAAAAGAGAAGGTGATACTGCGTGAAAAACGCCATTTCGAAGCTCCCAACTGGTCCCGCGACGGCAGGCACCTGCTCATCAACGCCAGCGGAAGGTTGGAAAAAATATCGGTGAAAGGCAGGAAAATGGGGATGATAGACACCGGCTTTGCAGATAACTGCAACAACGACCATGGGCTCTCTTTCGATGGCAGGTGGCTGATTGTAAGTCATAACGACGGACGGGTATCTTCACCGGGTGGAAATTCACGCATCTTTATTCTCCCGGCCATGGGCGGTGTACCACGACTGATCACAGCCAACTACCCCAGTTACTGGCACGGCATCAGTCCCGACAACCGGTGGGTTGTCTATTGTGCGATGCGCGACGGAGCATGGGATGTGTATAAAACCAACGTAATCACCGATGAAGAGATACGTCTGACTGATGCCGCGGGACTGGATGACGGACCGGAGTACAGCTACGACGGTGAATGGATCTATTTCAACAGCCACAGAACAGGACGGATGCATGTCTACCGGATGCGTCCCGATGGAAGCGGACAGACACAGCTCACGTTTGATGATTACGACAACTGGTTCCCGCACCCGGGACCCGACAACAGGCAGGTTGTCTATATCTCTTATATGGAAGATCAGCAAGGCGGACACCCTTTCGGCAAAGATGTCAGGATACGCCTGCTGGATGTGGAGACAAAGCAGACACGCGATCTCACACCTGTCTTCTATGGCGGACAAGGCAGTCTGAATGTACATAGCTGGTCACCCGACGGCAAAAGCATCGCTTTCGTGCGGTATATTGAAAAAGAGTGATCTCCGACAAATTCAAGGTTCAGATATAATACTCCATCAGGTCGATCAACCCGGCCTGCAGCGCGTATCTTGTCACCTCATTCACACTGTTCACCTTTAGTTTGCGATAGATATTGCGTCGGTGTGCGTTGATGGTGTGGAAACTAAGGTACTTCTCTGCTGCAATCTCCTTCGTTGTTTTTCCCAGCGCGATTTCACGAAGGATACCCTTCTCCGACGGGGTGAGCGGATCGGCTACCCTGGACGGCGGCACATCTGTCCTCATCACCGATTGGGCAAGATCACACCAGTAGACCTCACCGGCAGCGACCCGCATCAGCGCATCGTTTATCTGTGCCTGCGTGCCATGCTTCATCACCACGCTTATTGCCGGATCTGCAAGGAGGAGCTGCCGCAGAAAATGCTCTTCCGGCTCATCGCTGAAAAGCAGCCATGATGATTCCCCCGCACCACTTTTCATATTGAGAAGATGGTTCATCGACATAAAATCGAACAGGCTGTAGTCGACCACCACCACCGAACGGGGGTGCCTGCGCAATGTTTCAAGCAGCTCCAGGGATGTAGTTACCTCACATATCCCTGCATCATGATTCATCGTCTTCAGCAACGAGATCACTCCTGCACGTGTAATATACTGATTGTCTGCTAATATATAGTTTCCCAACATGCCCATTTTTTATTTATCCGGCGACAAATATAATGATTTATCCCCTCTTTTCTTTAAAAATACCATGAATGTGCTATTTCATCTGCAGCAGGCATCATCTATCTTTGTTAAAAATTAAATGATTAAGTTATGACAAAAATTGCAGAGAAACTGACAGATCTGATTGGTAACACCCCCTTACTGAGACTCAATCAATTCGGAAAGGAAGAGGGTGCCAAAGCCACCCTTATCGCGAAGCTGGAGAGCTTTAACCCGCAGGGAAGTGTGAAAGACCGCATTGCCCTGGCCATGGTGGAAGAGGCAGAGAAGAGCGGCCTGCTGAAACCGGGATCAATCATCATCGAACCCACGAGCGGCAACACCGGTATCGGCCTGGCGTTTGTGGCCACCATCAAGAAGTACAGGCTTATCCTAACCATGCCGGAGACCATGAGTCTCGAGAGAAGAAACCTGCTGAAGGCACTCGGTGCCGAGCTGGTGCTGACACCCGGTGCCGAGGGGATGAAGGGGGCCATCGCCAAGGCGAAAGGTCTCCAGACCCAGTTGTCCGATGCGGTGATCCTGCAGCAGTTCGAGAACCCTGCCAACCCGGCCGTACACTACCGTACTACCGGTGAGGAGATATGGCGTGATACCGGCGGGAAAGTGGATATCCTTGTCAGCGGTATCGGCACAGGAGGCACCGCCAGCGGTGCGGGGAAAAGGCTGAAGGAGCTGAACCCCGCTATCAGGGTGGTTGCCGTGGAGCCTGCCGACTCACCCGTGCTCACGGGTGGTAACGCGGGACCACACAAGATTCAGGGTATCGGTGCCGGCTTCATCCCTGCCACCTACGATGGTTCGGTCATTGACCAGGTGGTCACCGTCACCAATGACGACGCCATACGCACCAGCCGCAAGCTGGCTGCAACAGAAGGGCTGCTGGCAGGCATCTCCTCGGGTGCTGCCGTCTATGCCGCCCTGCAACTATCGCTGAAAAAGGAGAATGCAGGCAAGAACATCGTGGTGGTGCTTCCCGACACCGGAGAGCGCTATCTCTCCACCGTGCTTTATGCATTCGATGAATACCCACTTTAAGATATATACCACTATGTTTACCACAATGTATCCTGTCTTATGTATGCATATGATGATGTGTTGTCATTGCCGGCGCAATGATCAGCTACTCTTGTATGTCTAACATGGTGGGCAAACAATACAAACGGCTGATTGATAAAATCAGCCGTTTTTTTTTATTCAAGCAGCAGAAGAAGAAGTTACAGACTATTTAAATGTGAAACCGGCATGAGCAATGGTTTCATAAACCCTAATGTAAAAAAATAAAAATCAAATGAAACGAGCATTATCCATTAGAAAAAACCTATTCATCCTGTTTTTCCTGTTACTTGTACTGAGTGCAGGTGCACAGGTCAATCAAACAATCACCCTCTCGGGGAAGGTAACTGATCAGCATGAAACGCCTCTTACCGGTGTCACCATTATTAGCAGCGATGATCGCGCCAGCGGCACAGTGACTGATATCGACGGTAACTTCCACATCACCATCACCCGTGGAAGAACGCTGGAGTTCTCCTACATCGGCTTCGAGACCAAAACCCTGCAAGTCGATGAATCACAAACGCTCACGGTACAGCTCAAAGAAAGCACCACCGCACTGAGCGAGGTAGTGATTACCTCATTGAATATCCCCCGCGAGAAGAAGGCTCTCGGTTATGCCGTACAGAACGTCACCTCCGAAGCATTTCAGACACGGCCTACCAACCCAATGAGTGCACTTGCGGGGAAAATAGCGGGACTACAGGTCATCTCGGGAGGGAGCAACCTGGGAGGCTCTTCGCGCATCACCCTGCGAGGTGTCAACTCCATTACCGGCAACAACCAGCCACTCTACGTAATTGATGGCGTGCCGCTCGACAACAGCGACATGAACAGCAGCTCGACCATTAACGGGAGCGCCGGGAAAGATATGGGTAGCACCATCCAGGACATCAACCCCGATGACATCGCCGGCATCAACGTGCTGAAAGGACCCTCTGCGGCGGCCCTTTACGGATCACGTGCTGCTAACGGTGTTATCCTCATTACCACGAAGAAGGGAGCAGACACAGATGGCCGGATTGCGATAGAGCTGAACAGTGGAATAGAGTTTGAGAATGTGGCGCGGCTGCCCCAAAGGCAGAAGCTCTATGGCGGAGGTTACAACTCCACCTTTGCCACGGCAACCATCGACGGAAAGAGCTACAACATTGCGGATTATGCCGGCGATGAGAGCTGGGGACCGAAGCTCGACGGGACACCTGTACTTCACTGGTACAACCTAGACCCCGAATATGCAGGCGATTACCTCAATCCGCAACCATGGGTCTATCCTGAGAATGATGTCAGCTATTTTTTTCGGACAGGCGTTGCCAACACCAACAATATCTCCTTATCAAAATCAGACGGCAACGCGGCATTCAGGGTCTCCTTCACTAACAAGAACGTAACAGGTACCATCCCCAACTCATCGCTGGGCAAGAATGCACTAAGCATCTCGGGAAACGTTACCGGTAAGCTGCTCTCATTCTTTGCCGGTGCCAACTACCTGAAGACAAAAACCACCGGCCGTCCCTGGACGGGAGCATCGAACCGTAACATCATCCTTGAGGCTTTTCAGTGGGGACATGTACAGGTCGACTACAAGAAGCTGGCGGAGTACAAACGTCCCGACGGTACCCCGCGGGCATGGAACCGTACCGGCTATCAAAACAACGTGGCTGACGAAAAGACAAAATACATCGATAACCCCTACTGGTCCGCCTACGAAAGCTACCTGGAGGAGGATCGCGACCGTCTCTACGGGAACTTCGGCATCACAGTCACCCCCACATCGTGGCTCTCCGTGACCGGCCGTATCAATGCCGATATCTACTCCTATAACTACCAGGACAGGATCGCCGTTAACTCCCGTTCACAATCCTCGTACCAGGAGTACAGCCAGAATTTTGGCGAGTTCAACTATGAGTTGCTGGCCAGTGCCCGTCATGCCTGGAGCGACCATTCACTGGTGGCCAATGCGGGAACAAACCTGCTGCAGCAGAACCGCCGCATCAGTGACATCTCCACCTCGGGAGGACTGATCATCCCCGGATACTACAGCCTCAGCAATGCCACCTCCACTGTTATCAATCCCGGTACGGGAACTTACAAAAGAGAACTCTCCTCACTCTACGGAAGCATTTCCTACGGTTGGAGAAGTACTGTCTATCTCGACGGTACCTTCCGCAATGACTGGTCATCAACCCTGCCCGTGGAGCACAACGCCTATTTTTATCCTTCAGTAACCTCGTCACTCATCCTGAGTGAGCTACCTGCACTACGCAACCGTGACTGGCTGTCGTTCGCAAAAATACGCCTGGGATGGGCACAGGTAGGGAACGATACCGACCCCTACCAGCTCTACAAGGTGTATGAAGCTGTCAATGCCATTAACGGAAACAGTGCCTACAAGCTATCCAACCAGCTCAACAACAAAAACCTGAAGCCAGAGATCACCTCGTCGCTGGAAGCAGGTCTGCAGCTGCAACTCTTCCGCGATCTCATCGACCTCGATGTTACCTGGTACAACAACAGCAGTCGCAACCAGATTATCTCACTGCCCACTTCAGACGCTTTTGGTTACTCATCCAGGCTGATCAATGCCGGAGAGATCAACAACAAGGGCGTAGAAGTGATACTGGGTATTCATCCGGTGAAAAGTCGTGACTGGGACTGGAGCAGCACGGTTAACATCTCCAAAAACATCAACAAGATTATCAAGCTCTCCGACGCCGTCAGCAGCCTCAGCCTGAGCAACTCTCTGGTGACGCTCACCGCACAGGAGGGCGAAAGTTACGGGCAGCTCTACGGTTACGATTTTGTCTATAGCCGCGACGGAGAAAGGGTTATAGGTACCGACGGGCTCTACCTGCGTACACAGCAGCTGGAGCCTCTTGGCAGCGTCCTGCCCGATTTCCTCTGGAGCTTTCAGAACGGGCTGCGGTACAGGAACCTGCGGCTCAACTTTCTGATCGACTCACGTGTGGGTGGACACTTCTACTCACAGACCTATAGTGTGGCCATGTACTCAGGTATACTGCCCGAGACAGCTGCCAACGGCATACGCGAGAACGGTATCGTTGCCGGCGGCGTGACGGGCGATGTGACCTTCAATCCTGACGGAAGTTACAGCGTGACAAATACCGCCCCCAACACACACAATGTAACGGCACAGGCCTGGTCGAGGAACCACAGGAATGGCCCAACGTCATTCTCTGTATTCGACGCCACCTTCATCAAGCTGCGCGAGCTGTCGTTAGGTTACGATTTTCAACTGGCCGACCACAGTCCCCTTAAAAGCATCGGCACATCGCTCTACTCCCGTAACCTCTTCTACCTCTACAGGAAGAGCCGCACCATTGACCCTGAACTGACCAACAGTGGCGGCAATGTCCAGGGTATTGAAGGCGGCAACATGCCTACACCTGTCACCTACGGCATCAATATAAGTTTCAGATTTTAATTATCATATCGGTTGAAACGATCAGACAGATCATTACAGAGATGACCAATCAACAGATTCATACATAAAAAAACGAAAAAAAAGATGAAAGCAAAAAATAGATATATCCTGTCCTTGTTATTTTTCCCGCTCCTGCTGCTGCACTCCTGCATTGATGATACGCTCAATGTTGATCCCAACCGGCCCTCATCGGTACCAACACCGGCACTGATTGTCACAGCCGAGAAGCAACTGCTCGACAATGTGAGAGGTGAATCAGCCTCCCTACGGAGCTCGGCTCTCTTCATCCAGCAACTGAGCCAGGTAACCTACACCAGCCAGTCGCGTTACGATATCCCCTTCAGCTATTCGGCCGATGTATGGGACGGTTTGTATGAGGTAGTCAATAATCTACAGGAGATCATCCAGCTCAACAGCGACCCTTTGACCAGGGAGCTTGTCACGGCCAGTGGTGCCGGTCGCAATGCCACCCAGATCGCCATCAGCCGCATCCTGAAAAGCTATGCTTTTTATGCCCTTACCGACCTGTTCGGCGATGTACCCTACCATTCATACGGAAGTGATGATACCGATTTCGAGGCGCTGCAGCATGACCCGGAGAATATCACACCTCGCTATGCATCGCAGGAAAAGATCTATGCCGACCTGTTGAATGAGCTGAAGCAGGCCGGTGACACCCTGCTGCGCTATCCTTCTGAGAAGACGTTTGGTCCTTCTGACATCATTTATGGGGGAGACAACAGGAAATGGGCCCGGTTTGCCCAATCGCTGCGACTCCGTTTTGCCACCAGGCTGAAGGAGAAAAACACGGGCCTCTACCAGTCTCACATCACAGATGCACTGGAGAAGGGTGTTTTCACCGGCAATGCCGACAATGCCATTTACAGTTATGCTACTGCCTCACCCAATGAGGCACCCTACTATCGTGCTACAGTGACAGCCAACCGCCGTGATTTCGCCCTGTCCAAGCCTTTCATCGATCTGTTGAAAGGAGAGAACCCGCAACTGCCTGTTACCGACCCGCGCCTGAGCAGGTATGCCACACCCAACGGTGCCGGTGCGTTTGTTGGCCTTCCCTACGGATTGACGGAAGCCGAATCGGGCAACTTCCCCGCTACCAGCGTGAGTCTTCCCGGCACCATCTACAGCGCTGCCAACTATGGAGAAGTGTTGATGGAATACGCCGAGGTAGCCTTTTTACTCTCGGAGTACAACAACTGGAGTCAGAGCGATTATGAGAAGGGCGTCAGGGCCTCGTTGGAGAAATGGGGTGTCCCGTCGGCAGAGGCAGAGGTCTATCTTTCAACGCTTCCACCCGCCAGCCAGCAGAGCGTATTGAACCAGAAATACATCGCCCTCTTCACACAGTTCCTCGAAGGGTGGAGTGATTATCGCCGTACCGGATTCCCCGATTTCCTCATTCAGGAGGAGGATGTGATCTTCTCCGGCGTGATCAACGGTGATGCGGTCACCTACAAATTCAACCCGCTCTTTGGCGACGGAGGTGTTCCCTCCCGGATCTATTATCCTGTGAAGGAACAGTCGGTGAATCTGGAAAACTACCAGGCCGCTGTCGCCACACAGGGAAATGATGTGATCGAAACCAGATTGTGGATCTTCAAATAAAATAAATACTACTTTTACGTTTCAAAACTGACACATAATAAATAACCGATATGAAGAAAATAATATTCCTTTTCCTTATCCTTGCAGGAATCCTCTCGTGTGAGAGAAAAAGCACCCTGCAGAGCGGTATATGGCGCGGCGAGCTGTCCGTAGCCGGTAATAAACAGGCTCCTTTCCTGTTTGAGGTGAACAATGATGGTGCCGACACGGCCTCTGTTACACTGATCAACGGGGAGGAGAGGGTTGTACTCAGTGGCGTCACGCTTCAGGGTGATTCAGTCGTCATCCCCATCGTAGCCTATGATGCGGTGATAAAGGGTGTGGCGACAGACGACGCGATTGAAGGTCGGTTTATCAAGAACTATATCGAAAATGATCAGGGTGTACCCTTTACCGCCCGGCACGGACAAGGAGCGCGCTTCGCCCCTGCAGAGAACCCCACCGGTATTGCCATCGACGGTAAGTGGGAGGTGCATTTTATCGGGGAGAAGGGAGACACCACACACAATGTGGGCATCTTCCAGTCTGATGATCAGATCGTCACCGGCTCCATCCTGACCAACTCGGGAGACCTGCGTTTCCTGGAAGGTGCCTATACGCAGGATGGCGTTCAGCTCTCTGCATTCGGCGGGTTGAGTCCCTACCTTGTTGAGATCACCTTCACCGATAACAATCATTTTACGGGGATCTTCTACACCACGCGCGGAACAACGCAACTCTCAGGAAGCCGGAACGATGAGGCAGCGCTGGCTGATCCCTACTCTCTCGCCGGACTGAAGCCGGGCTACGAAACACTTGGTTTCAGCCTGCCGGATACCGAAGGCAACATTGTCTCACTGAGCGACGAACGCTTCCGCGACAAGGTGGTGATCGTCTCCATCCTCGGCAGCTGGTGTCCCAACTGTCTGGATGAGATGGCCTTTCTTGCACCGTGGTATGAAGAGAACAGGGAGCGGGGTGTGGAAGTGATTGGCATCGCCTTTGAGCGGAAAGATGATTTCGACTATGCCAAAAGAGCGATCACGCAACTGAAAGAGAGGTACAATACAGGCTACCCGATCCTCTTCGGCGGTGAGGTGGGCAGAGAGAGCATCGCCGGTGCACTGCCCGAGCTGGATAACTTCTCCAGTTATCCCACCACGATCTTCATCGACAGGCAGGGAAAAGTACGCAGGATACATACAGGATTCAACGGCCCTGCAACCGGACTTTTTTATCAGGAGTTCATCGAAGATTTCAACACCCTGGTTGATTCACTGCTCACAGCTGACTACTGACTACTGACTACTGCTCAATTCAAAGCCTGACAAATATCTTCGAACAGCGCATCGGTACTCTCCAGCCCTACCGACAGGCGGATGGTGTTCTCCTTCACATCCATCGCCATGCGTTGTTCGGGGGTGAAGCTGCCATAGATGGTGCTGGCAGGATGGATGATCAGCGACCGGTTGTCGAAGAGGTTGGTGGCACGGCGTATCAGCTTCAGCTTGTTCAGGAAGCCGTAGCACCGCTCCTTCGATGCCAGATCGAAAGTCAGCATGGCACCGGGGTAATCACCGAATTGTTGTTGACTCACCTCAAAAGAGGGATTATCCTCAAGGCCGGTATAGCAGACCGTTTCTATATCTGTTAATGATTGCAGCCTCCCGGCCAGCGCCTTACAAGTGGCTGCCTGTCTCTCAAACCGCACCTGCAATGTCTCCAGTCCCAGCGACTGCATATAGGCTACCTCCGGAGTCATGTAGGCCCCCAGGTTGCGGTGGATCTCCCGGCGCAGCTTGTAATGAAAGGCAGAGGGTGATTCCCCGGCCATTGAACGTAATCGCGGTGAATGCTTCCAGTCGAACTTCCCGTAATCGATGATCAGCCCCCCCAGGCTGGTGGCTCCTCCCGAGATATACTTGGTACTGGCCACCACCTCAATGTCGACACCAAAGTCGCCTGCACGGAAGGTGGTGAAGGGAACGATCGTCGTATCTGCAACCAGGGGGATATTTCTCTCATGGACCAGACTGCTCAGCACCTTCAGATCGGCCACCTCCATCTGCGGGTTGGTGATCACCTCCACGAACAGGGCGCAGCTGTCGGCATCGAGATGTGCCGCCACATCGACGGGATCAGTCAGATCACAAAAACGAACCTCTACCCCAAACGCGCGCAATGTATTCACGAAAAAAGAGTAGGTGTTGCCGAACAGATGACGCGATGTGACAATATTGCTCCCGCTCCATGCCAGCGAGAAGAAGGTGTTGCTGATGGCCGCCATGCCTGAGCTGAGCGCGGTGACACCATATGCACCGGTCACCGTTCTCACACGCTCTTCGAAATGCTGCACCGTGGGATTGGTGACACGTGAATAGGTATGTTCGGTCGTACGGCCGCAGAAGGCCGCCTCCATCTCCTCTGCAGTGGCAAACTCATAGGCTAGTGTATGGTATACCGGCATCGAGAGGGAGCCGTAAGGATCCGGTTTAGGAAAGGACAAGCTCATCAGCTTCGCTTCGTAATCATGCTCTGTCATCGTTCATTTTTTATTAACTTCATGCAAAGGTAAGAGAGAATTGGTAAAACAGAAAAAATATGATTACTTTTGAACATACCAAAACAGAATCTTCCATGAACGATAAAAAGAGACACTTTACCGACAAGATCACACGCCGTCAGGCTCTGAGATACATGGGTCTGGGTGCCGCAGTCATCCCCGCCGGTATCTGGCTGAACGGATGCAGCAACGCACACAAAGGAGGACTCAGCTCGATTGCACCTGACATCAATGATGTACCGACAGACCGGATGACTTACACCACACTCTCCAGAACCGGAGACCGCATCTCCCTGCTCGGCTTTGGCACCATGCGGTATCCCACAATGGAAATAACCACAGCTGAGGGACCGCGCACAGTCATCGACAAAGAAAAAGCGGAGAAACTGGTGGATTACGCCATGGCGCACGGAATCAATTATTTCGATTCGGCCTGGATGTACCATCAGGGCGATTCGGAGATAGTTACGGGTGAACTGTTAAAAAAATACCCGCGTGATCGTTTCTATGTAGCCACCAAGCTGCCGGGTAGCGTTCAGTCGCGCGAGGATGCTATCGCCACCTATCACCGTCAGATGGAGAAAATGCAGGTCAGTTATTTCGATTACTATCATCTGCACAGCCTCTCGAGCGACGAGATGTATGAACGTATCTACAAACGATGGGGCATGCTCGATTTCCTGATCAACGAGAAGAAAGAGGGACGCATCCGCAACCTGGGATGGTCGTTCCATGGTGACAAAGAACTGTTCGATAAGGTGTTGGACGAGCCGGTGGAGTGGGACTTCGTGATGATACAGATGAACTACCTCGACTGGAAATATGGCCGTGTGCCGGCGGAGTACATGTACCAGAAGCTGGCTGAGAGGAATATACCCGTGATGATCATGGAGCCGCTCCTGGGAAGCCGTCTGGCACGTGTGAGCCGCAGTGTGCTGGAGATGATGCAGGAGGCACGTCCCGGTGAGACACCTGCCCGCTGGGCTTTCCGCTTTGCAGGTTCATTCCCTCAGGTGATGGTGGTCCTTAGCGGGATGACAGAGATAGAGCATTTGCAGGAAAACATCAAGACCTTCTCCCCACTCAATCCCATGACGGATAATGAGAGGGAGATACTGGCAGCATCAGCCGATATCATACGTACCTACAAGGTGATACGCTGTACCGATTGCAAGTACTGCGTTCCCTGTCCTTATGGTGTGGATATCCCATCCGTGTTTCTCTATCACAATAAAGCGACTTACGACAGCAACATCCCCGACCCGGAGGGAGCCCGTGATGCTGTTTTCAGACGAGCATCAAAAGCCTATCTTGCCGGGTACGACCGTGCCATACCTCAGCTGGAGCAGGCCAATCACTGTGTTAACTGCGGCGATTGTGTTCCCACCTGTCCGCAGCACATAGACATCCCCGGGGAGATGCTGCGGATAGACACCATGGTACAACAACTTAAATCCCTGTAATCCCATGTTAAAAAAAATAAGAGTCTCCCTCGAAATCATCTTCTTCCTCCTTATCACGTTGTTATTCCTGGATATCTCGGGGCTGCTGCATACCTATTTCGCAATATTTGCAGAGATACAGTTCGTCCCTGCCCTACTCGCGCGCAATCTTGTGATCCTGGTACTGCTCCTGCTGCTCACATGGCTTTTCGGACGTATCTACTGCTCTGTGATCTGCCCGCTCGGTGTCTATCAGGATATTGTCTCCTACATCGCCCGGCGTATCAAACCCAGGAAGAAGCGGCGTTATACCTACTCGAAAGCGAAGACGGTACTGCGTGTGGTGCTGCTGGTGATTTTCATTGCAGCTCTCATTGCAGGGATCGCACTCATCCCCGCCCTCCTCGATCCCTACGCGGCCTATGGCCGCCTGGTCACCGAGCTGGCCGGACCGGTTTACACCTTTATCAACAACCTGTTCGCCGGTATCGCGGCGAAGCAGGAGAGCTATCTTTTCACTGACAGCGAGATATGGACGAAGGGAGTCATCACCCTGGCGACGGCCATCATCACCCTTGGCGGTGTCGGTTACCTGGCTTGGCGCAGTGGACGCACCTATTGCAACACCCTCTGTCCGGTGGGGACCCTCCTCGGTTTTATCAGCAGGTATGCTTTCTTCAGGGTGAGGATCGATGAGAGCACCTGCAACAAATGTGGCAAATGCGCCAGAAACTGCAAGGCGTCATGCATCGACTTCAGGCAGCACACCATCGATTACAGCCGTTGTGTGAGCTGCTTCGATTGCATCAGCAGCTGTCCCGATAACAGTATCACCTTCACAACGAAACGGATCATTAAAAAGGAACCTGCCACCATCACCGGTATTGCTCCCGATGCACAGGCATCACGACGCAATTTTCTTGCTACCACGCTGGTCATGGCTGCCACGGCTGTAGAGATGACGGCACAACAAAAAAAACGGAGCATGATTGATATCCCGGCTGAATACAAAGAAAGCCGGAAGCGCACCACCCCCATCTCACCTCCCGGCTCTGAGGGACATGCCCACCTGAACCAGCATTGCACCGCCTGCCTGCTCTGTGTAGCACAATGTCCCGTGAAGATACTGCGTCCGTCGGTGAACGAATATGGATGGATGTCTGTGATGCAGCCGGTCATGTCGTATGAAAAAGGTTATTGCCTCACCCATTGTACCGTCTGCTCAGATGTATGTCCTACCGATGCCATCCGGAAGATTACTCCTGCCGATAAGACAAGGATCGCCGTTGGCCATGCCCTCTATGTGCGTGACAACTGCATCGTGGTGAAAGATGATGTGAATTGCGACGGCTGCTGGCGCATCTGTCCCACGGAAGCCATCACCCGTGTCACCCGCGATGGAGGACAACCGGCTCCTGAAACAGATATCAACTCAGATGAGTACCTGAAACAACGGCTTGTCCCCTCAGTAGATAATGAGAAGTGTATCGGCTGTGGCGCCTGTGAGTATATCTGTCCGGCCAGGCCTTTGGCCGCCATTTACGTGGAGGGCAACGCGGCGCATCATCAACTGCACTGAACCTTTATTAAAAGAACATCCCCGAACTGTTACCAATTCGGGGATGTTTTTTTTACTAAAAATCCGGAAAACGAAATCTGTCTACCGGAGGTACCAGTTTCTTTCTTACTTTGTAAAGCTGGTAAACCCAATAGAGTAAAAACCCTGTTACAATTCTGCTTTTGAAAGACATAATCATCTATCGTTTTAAAATCCAGGCATCTCTGTGTGTCGGATGCGCTTTGTGTATCTCTCTTAAATAGGACTCAGCCTCTGTTCTGTCGGTGAAAGAAGCTGTGTACACATCGATACGGCCGGGGCGTTCCAGCCACTCTGTCTGAGAAAATCCCTCATTCTTAAGCTGTGCGGTAATCTGCTCCGCCACATCACTCCGTTCATACACACCAACCACTATTAAATACCGGGGCATGCTGTTGTCACGCTCATGCAGAGATGTTGCTACAGATGACGCAACGGCTTCTTCAGCCGGAACAATACGCGCTTCACCTGAAAGTGATTCAACGGACCTATCTGTCACAGCAGCAGCAAGATGTCCTGTTTGTTCCGGTTTAGCACGGAACAATCCGTTTTCGGAGATCATTTGCGCTGTCTGGCGTCCGATGGTGGTATCACTTACAGGAAGAATAAACATCAACAGCGCGATGGCTGCCACAGCCGCTGCACTGATACCGGTGGTACGTAACCGTCTCTGTCTGCTTACCTGTTTCGATGGGGCAGCTGGTGTATGCATCTGAATGAGCGGCTTCAGGGAAGCTTTACTCAGCCCGAAGAAAGCAGGTGGCACGAATGCAGCAGGTGTGTAGACAAATCGTTTGCTGTCGTTCATCTTGAACGACCCCAGCTTACCCAGCTCCACATGTTTCTGTTCTCTCAACTGCAGTTTCATCTCCTGCACAGCACTTTCAATCTTATGCATGGCAGCTTCAAAGGTGAGACTGTAGCTCTTCATATAGGATTGTGCGAGCAACCCGTCGTTGTGGGTCAGCTCACGGTTGAAAACCAGTTCAGACTGCGGTGCATGGAAAGCAGCAATTCCATCTCTTCTGGATGCAATCGTGTTCACCACGAAACCGCCGAAATCGGGGATGATCACGCAGTTATGCTCATGGAGTAGAAATTCGATATGGGAAACAAGTTGATTCATACAGTTATTGCTTCAATATTTCTAGAACGTTCAAAAAATCATCTGTCTGATTAAAAACATTTTGAATGCTCGTTTCATAAGGCAAAGATAAAAAAATATGCAGGGAAAACGTCAAAAAGTAAAAAAAAATTCATTATTTCCTCACTTTATCCTGATTATGGGTTGCGAAATCTTTCCAGTCTTTGTACTTCTTCTCTCCTGTAGTGACATTCGATTGGTAGAAATGGCACAATGCCGCTGCCAGTCCATCCGAGGCATCGAGCTGCGGCAACATATCCTCATCAGGAATGTGCAGTATCTTCTGCAGCATATAGGCCACCTGCTCTTTGGCTGCCCGGCCGTTACCGGTGATGGACATCTTGATCTTCAACGGTGCATATTCGGCGATAGGAATATCCCTGGAGATAGCCGCGGCGATGGCCACTCCCTGTGCCCGGCCCAGCTTGAGCATACTCTGCACGTTCTTGCCGTAGAAGGGTGCCTCAATGGCCAGCTCATCCGGCAGGAACTCATCAATCAGGCCGATGATTCGTGTGTATATCTTTGCCAGCTTCAGGTAATGATCGCCATATTTACCCAGGTTCATCACCCCCATGGCCAGCATGGATGGTTTGTTATCCAGTACCCGGATTAAACCGTAACCCATCACCTGCGTACCGGGGTCGATCCCCATGATAATCCGTTCTTTCTGCATTTGTCCGTATTCAGTACATTTAAAATCAGCTCGTCAGGGCATTCTGCATGCAATCCTGCATGAAGCTCATCTGGCTTAACGCTAATATTCAACCGTTTGCATTATTGTGGAGAACCCTGCCAGCTTCTCCTTGAATTTCTCCAGTAAAGGGGCATAGACATCCTTACTCTCTTCGGTATTCCATCGTTCCAGCGACACCAGATCGGCAGTGGTGAACTCCATCGCGTAGGAGTATCCTTCCTCACCCTCTTTCCCGTACACACGCGCTAGGCGGGGTGATCTGAGCAGCCCGCTTTTGGTGGACATCGGGATGAAATGCTGCAGCATATACTCGATAAATTCTTCATGAAGTGCCTCTTCCACATGGAAAGTGGTATTGAAAACAATCATATTTTCTGATTTCTTAATTTTTTTCAGCTGTTTCGATTGCAAATATAAACAAAATCTCTATCTTTGCACCACAAAAAATGAGGGGGATTAGCTCAGCTGGCTAGAGCGTTTGACTGGCAGTCAAAAGGTCATCGGTTCGACTCCGATATTCTCCACCACATTGAAGAACGATAAAAAAGGATTTCAGGTAATACTGAGATCCTTTTTTT
>LSQX01323567.1_pt1 | contig 22154 bp, 17 predicted proteins | sample 654561 | NCBI WGS metagenome assembly LSQX01 (sample SAMN04489861, study PRJNA283612) | anaerobic digester metagenome | isolation source: 4 biogas reactors fed with cattle manure at either 37C or 55C with and... | place: Denmark: Kongens Lyngby | collected 2014
AGTGGGACTGGGAAAAGGTCATTTCCAAAGAGGAAAGAAACATTGAGTTTCTATACCTTACGGTGGACGCCATCGTGGGGGCTATTGTCAATACCCTTGAGGACTTAAAGAAACTTTTCCCCGCCATAAAAGTTAACCTTGAAAGAAAGGTGACTTTCGTTAACTCCCAGTTTCTTGAGGACAAGTACCCCGATCTTCCCCCGGAGGAACGGGAAAACGAAATCGCAAAAGAATACAAAACCGTATTCGTCACCGGCATAGGGGGGAAGCTGAAAAGCGGAACACCCCACGGCAGCCGGGCGCCCGACTACGACGACTGGAATTTAAACGGGGATATTATCTTCTGGAATGAAATTCTCGGCTCCGCCTTTGAAATATCCTCAATGGGGATAAGGGTTGACCCGGTTTCAATGGAAAAGCAGCTTGATGAATCCGGGAAAACCGAAAGGAAGGACAGACCCTTTCATAAAATGGTGCTTGACGGCACCCTCCCCCTTACCGTAGGCGGGGGTATCGGTCAGTCAAGGCTTTCCATGCTGCTTTTGGGAAAAGCCCATATCGGGGAAGTCCAGAGCTCGGTGTGGGACAAGGAAACCCTTGAAAATGCCGAAAAGTCGGGAATCGTTATACTTTGATTATATATGAGTAAGGAAAACGCACCTTTGCAGGTGCGTTTTTTGTTTATTCGGTGCGTAATGCCTCCACCGGGTCTTTTCTGGAAGCCATCCTTGAGGGGATAATCCCCGCGATAAGGGTTAATCCCATTGAAATCAGCACAAGGATTGCCGCGCCCCCCACCGGCAGTGAGGCGATATTGTAAATATCCGTTAGCGAGCCGATTATAAGATTTAAGGGAAGTATAAGCAAAAGGGTTAAAAGAATCCCCGTTATTCCCGCACCGAAGCCCATAATCAGGGTTTCGGCGTTGAATACCCTTGAAATATCCCGCTTTGAAGCGCCTATTGCCCTTAAGATGCCTATTTCCTTTGTCCGTTCCAGCACAGAGGTATAGGTAATTATTCCGATCATTATGGAGGATACCAGCAATGATATGGACACGAAGGCAATCAGGGCATAGGAAACGAAGTTTATTATTTTTGAGATGGAGGACATCAGAATCCCCACATAATCGGTGTATTCGATGGATTTACCGTCGGTTTCATGGATTTTGTTGTATTCCTCGATTATATCCACAATCTTGTCCTTTGCGGCAAAGGAGTCGGCGTAAAGCCTTATAACCGAGGGCTTGTCGGTGTTGACTATTCCGATTTTCGAGCAAACCGACTCAAAGGTTATTTCCGAGGACAACACTTCCTTGAACATGGCCAGCACCTGCTGTTCGGGAAGAATGGAGATGTATGCCATAAAGGCCTGACGCTGTTCTTCGGGGAAGGTGGCTATGTAAGCCATTACATCCTCCATGGTTATTTCGTCGGTAATAAAGGAAAGACCGGTAAGTACGTTTATTTCGGGGTCTGAAAGCTGCTGCTTTGCGATTTCCGAATTTAAAATATCATTTATAAGCTTTTTTGTAAGGGCCGAAGTATAGCCGATAGCACCGGATGCGGAGGTGGAGGCGGCATTATCGTCAGGGCGTATAATCCCCACGATTTTTACGGTTACGGTGTTTTGGGAATTTTCCCCGTAGGTAAGGGATTCTATGTATTCCGTATCATCGGATTTGTCTTCCCAGACCTGATAATCCTTTCCGTCGATACTTACCACATGGTCCTTTACGAAATAGTCGCTGTTAAGCACCAGTTTGAATTCCCTGCGCAACACCTCGTCGTACTGAAGCACCGTGGGAGTGGTGTCAAGGTTTTCCCCCTTTTTGCCGGCTTCAAGGATATCCGCCAGTTCCGAAGGGTCCTTGAATCCCAGCGCATACATAACCATATCGCTTACTTCGTTGTTTTTATCTACTATAAGCACCACTTCGTCATAGTTTTGCGGCCAGTGTCCGGCAATGACGTTGTACTGCCGTTCCAGCAGGGCTTTGTCGTCAAGCATTTCGCTCCATACCGACATCTGCCCGTAGGACTGACTCATCATGGGGTTGGAGTTTCCCATAGTCTGCTGATACAGCTTGGTAAGCACTTCGCTGGGGTTAACCTTTAACAGCTTTTCCCCCTCCTTGCCGGTGTACATGGTGTAAATGTCAAGGTTCAGGTCATAGCTGTACTGGACGGTGGAAAGGTAATCCTTTATCCTGCTTTCGCCGCCTTCGATAAACTGCTTGAAGGCTTCAAGGTTGTTTTCCTTAACGGTATACATGGAATTTAACAGTTTTGATGCCATGGTGTTTGAATAAACCGCATCAAGGGAATGGACTTTTTCTTCCTTCCCCGCTTCGGACATCAGCTTCATGAACCCCATAACGTCAACCGCTTCCCTTTCAATAGCCAAAGGATAGGAGGACAGGGTATCCTCCTGCACCCGGTTGATATAAAGCTGGATTCCGTTGGACAAGGCAAGAATCAGGGCGATTCCGATTATGCCGATACTTCCGGCAAAGGAGGTTAGTACGGTACGCCCCTTCTTTGTCATAAGGTTTTTCAAGGAAAGGGAAAGGGCGGTGAAAAAGGACATATATGTTTTTCTTATCTTATGCCCTTCCGGCAGGTTTTCCTTTTTAACCCGGGGGGCGCCCGCCCTCTGCTCGTCGCCTATAAGATTCCCGTCAAGGAGCTTAACGATACGGGTGGAGTATTGTTCGGCAAGCGCGGAATTATGGGTAACCATAATAACCAGCTTTTCCTTTGAAATCTCTTTCAGAATGTTCAGCACCTGGATGCTGGTTTCGGTGTCAAGGGCGCCGGTGGGCTCGTCGGCAAGTATGATATCCGGGTCGTTTACCAAAGCCCTTGCTATGGCAACCCGCTGCGCCTGACCGCCGGAAAGCTGATTTGGTTTTTTCCTTATCTGGTCGCCCAGCCCCACCTTTTCAAGGGCGGCGATGGCTTTTGTTCTGCGTTCCTGTTTAGATACCCCCGATAAAGTGAGGGCAAGCTCCACGTTGGTAAGTACATTCTGGTGGGGGATAAGGTTGTAATTCTGAAACACAAAGCCCACCGTATTGTTGCGGTAAACGTCCCAGTCGTAGTCGGTAAAGGCTTTCGTGGACTTTCCCCTTATTATCAGGTCCCCTTCGGTATATCTGTCAAGCCCGCCTATAATGTTAAGCAGGGTGGTTTTGCCGCAGCCCGAAGGTCCAAGGATGGAAACAAATTCGTTTTTTCCGAATTCGATATCAATCCCCTTTAACGCATTTACCGTGGTGTCGCCGGTAGTATAATCTTTTTTGATATTCTTTAAAACAAGCATTAATTATTCCCCTGATTTCTTTGTTTTTCCGATACTGCTTTGCAGAAAACCGACAAGGTGCGGAAAAATTCCTTTGTTTCGTCCTCCCCCATGTTTTCAAGCACACGGGCAAGCCTTTTGACGGTTTCCCCCCTTCGCCTTATCGCTTTTTCCCTACCCTTTTCGGTAATTTCGATGACGGTGCGGCGTTTGTCGAAGGAATCGGAAATCCGTCTGATTTCTCCTTTGCTTTCAAGGTTATTGAGCACCACCGAAACCCTGGCGGAGGATATTCCCATAATGTCGCTGATTTGCTTGGGATGAACAGGTCCCTTTGAAGCTATAATGTAATTTAAAATAAACACTTCGCCCTTGGTCACTCCCTCCACCTTAAGGTGGTAAGCGGGACTTAAAATAACCGAAAGCTTGTCGACGATTTCTTCCGCGGTTTTTTTATAGTTCAAAATAATCCCTCCTTTTAGCTAACAGCGTTAGCAATTATACCACCCTGAAAATATGTTGTCAATAAAAATAATATTTGTTCACAAAAAAATTAAGCCCGCTTAACACGGGCTGTTTTCAGTATGTTTTTCCTACTTTTTCAACAGTTTTTTCAATCCCTTTGACACCATAAGCGCTGCAAGGTAAACCACGGTATAAAGCAGTGTGGCGATAAACACAAATAGGATTATCTGTCTCGGGTCGTCGCCGGTATTCGCCATGATGAGGGATGCTGCCATGAAGGAAACATAAAGGATTGCTATATGAAATATCCGCATTGCGGAAGGCGGCAGCTTTGTTTCAAACAGTAAAAAGGAAAAGCCGAAAATCAAAGCGAACCCGAAAATGGTTATTATGTTTTTAAATAAAAGAGAGTATATCTTTTCGTTACCGCCGGCACCCCCCAAACCCACCGCAAGGGTAAGGGTGTACAGAATAACCGCTATGCTGAAAAAATACGCGGCACGGGTAACTGACTTTATGATTTTATTCATTTTTATTCACCGGTTTATTCGTAATTAAAACCACAGGAATCCGTCGCAAAGCTTATGCTTTACGCTTTTTGTAAATTTATGTCCTTATTAAGCTTTATTTTTCAGCCTTGTCGCCCACTAAAAATCTTTCAAGTCCGTCGGGAAGGGATTCTGCAAAGGCGGAAGCGGTAACAAGGCAATTTATGTTTCTTTCTTCAAGAATCTTTTCGATTCTGAACATGAATTCGCCGAAGGAAGCCATGTCCCCGCCGCATATCTTAAGGGCGGAATCAATGAACAGGTCGGTAATGTCATAGTTTGCAGCTAAAATTCCGCAAACAAAGCCGTAAAATTCATCTGCGTCGATTATGCTGTAGCTTTTTGCATCGATAAGCCTCACCTGGGGCTTAAGCTGATAGGCAAGTTCCCTGCCGTATTCGACGCATACCACAAGTCCTTTGGATTTGTAGGCCGCATTGTTGGCAGCCTCTATCAAGGCTTTGGTTTTACCGGAGCCCTTGGCTTCCGCAATCAACTTTATCATATCGCATCACACTCCCGATATTATTCTACTACTATTTTCTTTATTTTACAAGTGTTTTACATACTTTTTATTTTGTCTTCCAGTAAATTTTTAATTTCTTCATATCCCGGTCTTCCCAGCAGGGCAAACATATTCTTTTTGTAGGCCTCCACCCCCGGTTGATCGAAGGGGTTTACGTCCAGCATATATGCCGAAACGCCGCAGGCGGCAAAGAAGAACCAGCAGAGATAGCCGAAGGTGAGTTCATCTTTTCTGGCAAAGCTTATTTCGATGACCGGCACCCCCCCGTCGGAATGGGCAAGGCTTGTCCCTAAAAAGGCTTTGGAATTTACCTCCGAAAGGGTTTTTCCCGAAATATAATTCAATCCGTCAAGGTTGTTGGGGTCATGGCTTACGGTCAAATCCTCTGTCGCTTCCCTTTGGGTAAGCACCGTTTCAAAGAGTATCCGCTGACCTTCCTGAACATACTGCCCTAAGGAATGAAGGTCGGTGGAAAATATGGCGGTGGTGGGGTAGATGCCTTTTCCCTCTTTGCCTTCGCTTTCCCCGAACAGCTGCTTCCACCATTCCCCGTAGGAACGCAGGAAGGGGTCGTAGCTTACCAGCAGTTCGCAGCATTTTCCCTTTTCAAGGAAGTAGTTGCGAAGGAGAGCATACCGGCAGGAGGGGGAGGAAAGTCTGTCCTGCAGAAATTCCTTTCTGGCAAGGTAGGTGCCCTCAATAAGGGTATAGATATCACAGCCGCTAACCGCCAATGGAAAAAGCCCCACGGCGGAAAACACCGAATATCTCCCCCCGATGTCGTTGGGAACCACGAAGCATTCATAACCCTTTTCTTTCGCAAAGGACAAAAGGGCGCCTTTGCGGGCATCGGTGGTTACGAAAATCCTCTCTTTTTGCTCTTCTTCGGTATATTTCGACGCCATAAAGGCCAAAACCAGCCGAAAGGCAATGGCGGGTTCGGCGGTGGTGCCGGATTTGGAAATTACGTTTACGCTTACCCTTTTATTTTTGCATATGTCAAGGACAAGCTTAATTTCCTCCCCGGAAAAAGAATTGCCTAAAAAGTAAATGTCGGGGGTATTCTTTTCAAGCTGGTTGTAATAGGGGGTTTTCAAAAAATCCAGAGCCGCTTTCGCGCCGAGATAGGAACCCCCTATTCCGATAACTATAAGGGCGTCGGAATTCCGCTTTATTTTGTCTGCCGCTTTTTTTATCCGTTCAGCCTCCGCTTTGTCGTAGTTTGCGGGAAGGTCGAACCACCCCAAAAAGTCGTTGCCCTTTCCGTTTTTATTTATCAGGGTATCACAGGCTTTTTCAAGGCTGCCCGTAAGACTTGCCATTTCGTTTTTGTTTATAAAACGGGAGGCGAATTTTTCATTTACTGTTACCATATTAACTGCCTTTCAACTTTAAAGGATTTATTAAAATATTGAAATTATCGACTTCCAGATTTTTCCGAGGAGATTGAAAAAGGTTATTTCCCGGTCGCCTTCCAGAGCCACCACCGGCACCGAAGCAACTTTTGTGCCGTCTATGAAATATTCCACAACCCCCACCGTGTCCCCCTCTTTTACCGGCGCTTTTACGGCATTCAGGGTGACGGCGGAAGTCAAAGAGGCGGATTTTCCCTTTTCCAACAGTATTGAGGGAGGGGTGTAGTCAACCTTTATATAGCCGTTTGCTCCTCTTTCAACCCCGACTCTGCCGATTTCCTCCCTTTCGGGGACGAATATCTTATAATTCGCAAAGCCGAAGTCCAGCAGCTTTTTGGTGGAGGCAAACCTGATATCGCTGGTGTCCGCCCCCAGCACTACGGCAATAAGCTGCATACCCTCCCGCTTTGCGGTACCCGACAGGCAGTACTTTGCCGCATCGGTGAAGCCGGTTTTCATGCCGTTGGCTCCCGAATAAAAGCGGATAAGCTTATTGGTGTTGGCAAGACCGAAGGTGCCGTTTCTGAAGGTGTCCATCCAGATGGTGGTGTACTTGAATACCAGTTCGTGCTTTAGAAGCTCCCTTGTCATAATTGCCACGTCAAGGGCGGATGAATAGTGGTTATCCTCGGTCAGGCCGTGACAGTTGGCAAAATGGGTGTTGTTCATCCCCAGATTAGCTGCCTTTTCGTTCATCATGGTGACAAAGGACTGTTCGCTCCCCGCCAGATGTTCCGCAAAGGCCACCGTGGCGTCGTTTGCCGAAACGATAATCATGGCCTTCAGCATTTCCCCGACGGTTATCTTTTCCCCCACCTCAAGGTAAACCTGACTTCCCCCCATGCCGGCGGCGGCTTCCCCTACCGTAATAAAGTCATCCAGTTTTATTTTTCCCTCGTCGATGGCTTCCATGATAAGGAGGGTTGACATTATTTTTGTAACGGAGGCTATGGGAAGGTGTTCGTTTTCGTTCTGGGAATACAGTATAGTGCCGGTGTCGGCTTCCATAAGAAGGGACGCCCTTGCGGGGATGGTGTCGCCGAAGGTTGCGCTTTCGGTGTACCAGTATTCCTCAAAGGCATAGGAAAAGGGGTAAATTTTTGCGGTTTCCCCTTCGTTTTCACCGTCGGCGTACCCCGTCACCGGCATAAACAAAAGCAAAAAAGCCAAACTCAAACAAATAAGTTTTTTCATAAAATGCCCATGCTAAGGAATACAGCCGGCATGGGCTTCCACCCGCCTTTCTTGTTGGTATGCTTGTATTCCTTAACATTTCTATGCTTATCTGCCTGTTTTTATTAACATTCAGCCGGATATTGTGCCGGATTTAAGGGCCATTTTTTCATAACGGGCTAATATGTCGCTTATTTCGTAATGGTCGGGTCCGTTGAAGAAGGAATTAACCAGGTTTCCGAAGGGTTTGTACCATTTTTCCTCGATATAGTCCATTCCGTAGGCTGCCCCGAATATCGAGCCGGCGGTGGCGGCGGTGCAGTCGCAGTCGTGCGCCATTGCCACACAGTTGGCAATAACCTTTGTAAAGTCCTTTCCGCCTATGGCAAGGGCGAAAATTGTAAGGCAGGCGTTGTTTATGGTATGCACCACGTGCATTCCGGGGTATTTTTCGTCCACCAGTTTTGCGGCGTTCCTGTAGTTGCCCACATTGTCCCAGATGTCAAGCGCCCATTTAATTCCTTCGGCAAGCTCGCAGTCTTCCGGAATATATTTAAGCCCTTCGTAAAGGGAGGTTTTAACATCGTTTGTTACAAAGGCGGAGGAAATTACCGATGCGAAGTATTTTGAGCCGTAAATGCCGTTTTTCCGGTGGGAAATGAAGGCGTCGGTTTCCGCCATTCTGGCCGCCAGTTCCATATTTCCCGGTGCCATATAGCCGTAGCCGTCGCACCTTATGTCGGCGCCGATAAGTTCATCATAGGGATTGTCCACCTCCCCCGCTTTTTCGGCGGGTATTCCCTTAAGGAGATTGTCAAGGGCAACCCTTTCGGCGGTGTAGCATTCGGTTATATACTTGAGCCAGGCATTCTTAACGTCTTCAAGGGTGAAGCCAAGACCCTTTCCTTCCTCGGCGATAAACAGGGAAAGGAGGGTGTAGCCCACATCGTCGTCGCAGGGGATGCCGTTAAGGTAGGGTTTGGTGTAGTCCTTGAAAGTCTGAAGTATATACCTTTTGTTGTCGGCGTAGGGGGTGTCCGTCCAGTAGTCGGTGAGGGGGTATTCCAACCCCAGCTGTTTGGCGTAGTCTTCCATCTGGGTAACCGTCCAGCCCTCCACGGGGGCGCCTAAGGTGCAGCCGGCAGCCCTGCCTAAAAAGGCGGCTTTCAGCTTGTTGCGGTAGTCGGCCAATTTGATCATAAATTTATTCCTTTCCTTTGCATGTTCAACGATGCTTTATTTGCAATATATTAACAATTTTTTTATTCTAAATAACATATATATTATGAATTTTCTGCTAACATTGAGTAAACGGGGGGCGGGTTGTTCTGAAAAGCTATATTGACGAAATAAAAAGGCTGAATAAACCGGTGATAATCTACGGAATGGGGGACGGGGCGGAAAAAATCATAGCCTATCTTAACTCAAAGGGCATTAATGTTTCCGGTATTTTCGCTTCGGAGGGTTTTGTAAGGGGACAGTCCTTTTCGGGGATGAAGGTAATATCTCTTGAAGAGATTAAAGAAGAGTTTAGCGATTTTATTATTATCACCGCTTTTGCCCTTGAAGGGGAAAAAAGCAGAATTTTTTATGACCTTTCTGAAAAATACCCTTTGTTTTCCCCCAACTTCCCTCCCTACGGGGAGGGCTGTATCGATAAGGACTGGTGCGGCCAGAACCGGGACAGGATAAAAGAAACAAGGGCTTTGTTTTGCGATGAGGTTTCAAGGGACATTTTCGATTCCCTTATAGAATACAATATAACCGCCGATATAAGCTGTCTTATTTCCGACAATACTCCTCCGGAGGGCTGGATTGTTAATAATGCGGTTCATATTGACATAGGCGCTTATAACGGCGACAGCGTATCGGAATATGTGAAAGCCAACCCCGATTATAGGGAACTTTATGCCTTCGAGCCGAACAGAAAGACTTTTGTTAAGCTGATAAAAAACACCTCGGCTTTCAGAAATGTTGAATGTATAAACTCAGCCGTAGGAGAAACGGATGGGGTTGTCCCCTTTGTTAATAAAAAGGGAAGGGGGAGCAGCATTTCAAAAGAAGGCAGGCCGGTAAGCTGCGTTTCCCTTGATTCCTGTTTTAAAGACAAAAGCATTTCCTCAATTAAAATTGACGGGGAGGGGGCGGAAAGGGAAATATTAAAGGGTGCAGTCAATATAATTGACAGGGATAAACCCTCAGTCTGTGTTGCCGCCTACCATAAAGCTTTTGATTTATTCGATATCCCCCTGTGGCTTAAAAACCAAAATCCTTCCTATTCATTTTATTTAAGAAGGAAGGAGTATATCCCCGCCTTTGATGTTTTCATTTATGCCTTGAAAAAGTAAAATTGCTATTCCAATTTGAAATTTTTTATGCTATAATAAAACGCATTTTATAATGGAGGGTTTATGTATGTTCAGGGAAATAAATCCGTATGACCTAAAAAAGACCCCCTTTGAATATATCGGCAAGGACTGGGCGCTGCTTACCGCCCGGAAGGCCGACGGCAGCATAAACACCATGACGGTAAGCTGGGGAGGCATGGGGGTTTTATGGAACAAAAACGTATTCTTCTGCTTTGTCCGCCCCACAAGGCATACCTTCGCCTTTACCGAGGAGGCAAAGTATATTTCTCTCTGCTTTTTTGACGAGGATTTCCGGAAAAAGCTTTCCCTTTGCGGGACGAAGTCCGGCAGGGACACAGACAAAATAAAGGAATGCGGTTTTACGGTCAGGAAAGATAAGGGTATATATTATGAGGAATGTCGTCTTGCCCTAATCGGGAGGAAAATCTATTCCGACACCGTTAAAAGGGACAACTTTATAGACGAAAATCCGGACAAGTGGTATAAAGACGACTTTCACACAATGTATGTCTGCGAAATTGAAAAAATACTTATAAGGGATTAGGATAACATGAAAACAAGCCAGCTTATTTTAATGATTCAGAACGGGGAGTTTGACCAGATATTTATAAAGCTATATGGGAAACACCATCTGGAATACCAGAAGGAAAGATACATAAATATTTCAAAATGCTTTGAGTCCCTGTACGGGGACAGAGAGGTAAATTTGTTTTCGGTTCCCGGAAGAAGCGAGATTTCGGGGAATCACACCGACCATAACCACGGCAAGGTTATTGCCGCCTCCCTTGATATCGACATTATAGCAGTGGCTTCCCCCCTTGAGGAGAATATCATAAAAATAAAATCCGCCGGCTACCGGGAAAGCGTAACCGGACTCGACTTTCTTGACACAGATAAGGTCAAGAAGGGCTGTTCCTCCTCCCTTGTGGCGGGGGTTGCCGACTATTTTGTAAAAAACGGCTATAATGCGGGGGGATTCTGCGCCTACACCACCAGCGACGTTATTATGGGAAGCGGGATTTCCTCCTCCGCCGCCTTTGAGGTTATGGTGGGGAATATCCTTAATTTTTATTACAACAAGGGCAACACAAGCCCCGTTGAGCTTGCCAAGGCGGGAAAATACGCCGAAAACGAATTTTTCGGAAAACCCTGCGGCCTTATGGACCAGCTTGCCTGCGCCGTCGGGGGTTTCTGCTATATGGATTTTGCCGACCCGGCGTTCCCCTTTGTGGAAAAGCTAACCTTCAACCCCTTGGATTACGGCTATTCTCTCTGTCTAATAAACACCGGCGGGAGCCACGCCAAGCTAACCGACGAATACGCCTCTTTACCCGAAGAGATGAAAAACATTGCCTCCTACTATTCAAAGCCCGTGCTCAGGACGGTCAGTAAAGCCGACTTTTTAGCGGATATTCCGGTCCTGCGGCAGAAGTTCGGCGACAGGGCGGTTTTAAGGGCATTCCATTACTTTGAGGAAAACGACCGGGTGGAAGCCCAACGGAAGGCAATAAAGGAAAAGGACATCGATTCCTTCTTTGAAAACGTTACCAAGTCGGGAAATTCCTCCTTCAAGTACCTTCAGAACGTGTTCTGTGTAAAGTCGCCGGAGGAACAGGGTCTGTCGCTTGCCCTCGCATTATGCGACAGAATGAATGTCATTTCCCGGGTTCACGGAGGGGGCTTTGCCGGGACGGTGCAGGCCTGGGTTAAGACAGGCTTTGCGGAGGAATTTTCAAAGGTTATCGAAGGAGTTTTCGGAAAAGACAGTGTCTTAACCCTTAACATAAGACCCTACGGGGCGATAATGTTTGACGAAGCAAACATCTATCAAAAGGGCAGGGAGTAATTAAACGGAAACGGAAATTAAATAAATGAATAATAAAACTTTTATCTGCACCCTTTTTTCCTCATCCTACGGCAACTGCACTTATATAAAAAACAAGGGTGAGGAATATCTTATTGACGCAGGGGTGTCGGCAAGGGCGCTGGAACACTCCCTTAATGATTTAGGGACCTCCCTTGCAAACATAAATGCTATTTTTGTAACCCATGAGCATTCCGACCATGTAAAAGGGCTTGAAACCATATCCAAGAATTATAAAATACCTGTTTTTGCCCCAAAGCCCTGCTGCGACGAAATGGGTATGAACTCCGTCCATATCCCCCTCTGCCTTAACCGGCTTGAGTCGCCGGGGAGTGTTGAATTTCCCGAAACCTCCTTCGCCTCCTTTTCCACCCCCCATGATGCCCTGGCTTCCTGCGGATATGTGGTGGATTTGGGGGAAATGAAATTCGGCTTTGCCACCGATATGGGCTACATAACAAAAAACGCCGCAAGGGAGCTTTCCTCCTGTAAGGCGGTAATTATCGAATCCAACCACGATATAGATATGTTAAAAAACGGGCCCTACCCCTACCGGCTGAAAAAGCGGATTCTTTCCGACTACGGCCACCTTTCCAATTCCGCCTGCGCGGATTTCCTGCCTTATCTGGTATTAAACGGGACAAATTCGGTTGTGCTCGCCCACCTTTCGGTTGAAAACAACACTCCGGCGGTGGCCTATGCCGAATCCTGCAATTCCCTGAAATCAAGGGGAATGACCGTATGCACCGGGGAAACGCCGGGGGATGTCTGCCTTTCCGTCGCCCCGAAACAGGGGGTTTGCGTGCTTATAGACGAATAAACCGGTCAGAAAAACCTGACCGGTTTTTTATATCATTTCCGTTTCCGCCGTACTATTAAAATTACCGTCATACCCAGGGCTGTGAGTATTCCCGAAGCGACAAGCAGATAGCCTAAGGTTTTAAGGGTAAATTCAAAGGGTCGGCTTGTTTCGGAGGATGTTTCGCGGCTTTGTTCCTGGGATGATTCGAAAGATAATTCCGATTCCTCCCGGCTTGTTTCTCCCTGACTTGATTCGCTATATTCCTCGCTTGACAGGTCGCTTTCCTCGCCGGATTCCTCCCCCGGAGGGAGCATGGTTATTGTCAGGGTGTAAACCGTCCGGCTCCCGTCCTCTGCGGTGCAGGTTACGGTAAACAGGTTTTCCCCTTCGGTTAGAATATCGGGACCGGTTATTTCCACTTCGGCGTTTTTCCCTGCCGGAAGGGCTATAATGCTTGTCTGAACGCCGTATTCGGTTTCGGCAGAGTATTCGGTAATTTCCGAATCGAATTCGGGGGTGATTTCCGCCCCCAGCACCTCAAGGGACAGCAGTCCGGAATTGCCGTCGGGGATATATACCTCCCCCCGGGTTACGTTAAAGAAATATTCCAGAATATCCCCGCTTTGGTTTATATAAACCAGGGTAAGCCGCCTCTGCCCGTTATAAAGGGGAAGGTTGTTGAAATAAATATAACAGCCGGCAGGGCAGTCAAAATCCAGCTTAAGATAGTCCTCCCCTTCGGGTATTACAAGGTTATATTCGGCAACCTTTTCGTCAAATTCAAGCAAAGCATTGTCCGACGTGACCGTAAGCCCTTCGGCGGGGGTGTTTTTTATTACAAAGATATCCTCGTTGTCGGCAATACCGTATAAACCGTCGATTACGGCGGCGGTGTCTGTAAAGCGGATTGAGGTTTCCCCCGTGGGGGAATTTTTATTTATTGAAAAATAAACCCTGAGCAGCTTTGATTTTTCGGGAAAACTATCCGTCCCTAAAATCGAATATTCAAGCCTACCCGGCATTTTGGTTGTGGTGATTTCTCCGCCGAAGGTAATAATCCGGCTTACAGACAGTCTGTTCTGGTCGAATTCGATTACCCCGGCAAGGGAGATGGCATTATCCAAGCGGTCATTTTGAATCGTAACGTAAAATTCCGAACCGGTATAGCCGAACAAGGGTATATTCACATAAAGGGATATATTCCCCGGTTTTCCCTTAACCGAATAGTCTAACATGGAATTTAAAACCTTCAGATCGGTTGAGGTAACCCGGGAATTTATGTTGCAGTCGGCGGAACGGAAGGTGTGCTTTTCCAGCTGGGTGGACTGAAGCAGATGCCGGTAAAGCATATCCGCGTCGTTAAGGCTTACCGTCCCGTCCCCGTCTAAGTCCCCCTTTACCGAAATTACAAGGGATTTGGTAAGCTTGCCGCTTAAGTCATACCTTTTTATATACATTCCGGTAGTAACATAACCTTCGGTTGCAGTGACTCCGGCGGCATTCGTAACGGTATAGCTGCAGTTCTGGGCGACGAAGGAGGAAAGGAAAAGGTTAACCTCCGTCCCGGGAAGCACGCCGTAGATGATATCGTTGTCCTCGTCGATAATATAGTCCTTATTGGTACAGATAAAGCTGTAATCGGTTACATAAACGGTACAGAAGGTATTGACTGTAGTTCCGGCAACTTCCGCTTTTACAATCCCTTCCCCCGGGGATAGGGCGGTTACCACCCCGGCGGGAGTTACGGTTATATTTCCGCTGTCGGTGGAAAAGATTACGGTCCCTTCCGCCCCTTCCGGCAGGATTTTTCCCCTTAAAGTTGCGGACTGTCCCACGCCTAACCAAACGTCCCCGTTCTGGATAACCACCGATTCGGGTTCATATTTAACCGAAAAGTTTATTACCCTATATACATTCCAGGCACTTACCACGGTGAGGGTGTGTTTCCCCGCTTTTTTTTCGGTATATCCGTTCTGGATTTTCTTTCCGTCCACATAAGCAGTCCCCCGGTCAAACCCCACGGATACCCCGCCGTAGTAGGTGTTTCCCTCCTCAACACCCGTTACAACCGGTGCCGAAACGGGGTCAAACCCTTCCGAATTCACAGCAATAACCGCCATTTCGTTAAACAGCAGTGTGGTAAAGTCGGGGAGGATTACCGCATTTGCCGGGGAGGACATATATCCGGACACATACTTTCCGTCGGGGAGGGAAAACAGTCCCGTTTCGGTAAGCAGAGAATTGCCCTGAAAGTCAAACAGCCTGCCTATGACGGCGGTGACATAATCAAGGGTATCCGCGTCGTAAACCGCATTTCCCGCAATGACATAGTTTCCATTTGCCGCCACATTGCCGCTGTACATTGCCTGTTTCACCGCAAAGGGGGTAAGGGTGTTTATGTCGTAGCCGGTAAGGTCATAAACCGTACTCACATACAGCTTTCCGCCGTTGCAGGCAACCCCGTCGGCATTCAGGTCCCCGAAGGGGTAAACCGTTTCCCCGGTGGCGAATATGTATTCGCATACCTTTCCGCCGCAGACGGCAAACAGCCGGCCTTCCCACATGCACACCGAGGACACCCTTGCCGGGAAGGATATATATTCGTCTTTTTGCGACAGGTAAACCTTGTTTACCTTTGAAAACAGCACGGCGATTCCCCCCTGCACCCTTGTAAGGGAGGAGGGGACATATTTCAGATGTATTGCCTTTTCGGCCGCCCAGGTGACCGGGTTTAGAAAATACAGTTTGTTGTCGCCGTTTCTGATTAATCCTATGAAACCGGAATTTTCGTCATAAGCCGCATTTAATATTTTACTTTCGGTATCCAGTGGGACGGTATATTCAAAGGCGCGGCTCAACAGCACGTTTCCCGCAATGGCGTTGTTTGCGGGGGAGGCGCCGTACATCCCCCCGGGCTTTACCCTTTCAAGGGTTTTGTCGGAATAGGCAAGATACATTTTACCCCCGTCCCGGTATGCCGCCGTTATAACGCCGGGGTAAATGCCCATAATTTCGCCGGTGCGGGAGGAGTACAGCCTTTTACCCGCAATGAACACGTTATCGTCGCAGTAAACCACCCTGTCGCTGCCGTTTATCTGATATTTCAGTGAAAAATCCGCCGGGTCGTAGGCCATATCCCCCACAAGAACCAGGCTTTGGGTGGCGAAAATACCCTCCCCGCCGGGGATTTCCTCCGGCGATTTTATACCCCACATTCCGTTATTGAAAACATAAACCGTCTTTGGGTAGTAAACCGAATAGGCATAGGCGGTTTGACCGTTGGAAAACAGGGAGGTTTCGCTGCTTAACGTGTCGAGTTCGGTGTTGTTTTCAGTACCCTGAACATATGAGTAAACCGTGCCGTTTTCGCTGACAAGGAAGACATAGCCCCCGCCCGCCATGCCGTTTACCACGGTAAAAGGCACCGAAAATTCATATAAAAAGGGATTTTTGCTTGAAACAAGCAGAGAAGTGTCATAGACCGCATAACCCTGTTCGGTTACGGCAAACAGCTTTCCGCCGTCAAGGGACAGACTTATTATTTTTTCGTCCGTGGGGATATATCTCTGGATTTTGCTTAAATCGTTTTGTCGGTAGATTTTTATTCCCTTTTCGTTTATGTCCCAGAAAGCCACCCAGCCCTGCACTTCATTGCATATCACCTTTCCGCCGGGGGAGACGCCGAAATTTTCTATACCCGTATCGGAGATATAAAAGGTTGTTTCGTTGTGTTCCACCCCTTCGTAATCGGTACGCAGCAGGGTGTGTTGTCCGGGGGCAGTCACGATAATGCTTTCCTTGAATCCCACCCCGTCCAGGAAGGAATAGCCGTCGCCGATAACGGTTATCAGAACCCGGTTGTTGTAAATTTTTCCGTCTGAAACCCCGAACAAAGCGGGAATGTCCGAGGAAATGAAGAAGGTTTCGCTTACCGTGTTCCCGTAGGGTCCCGTAAGCACAAAGGTATGCTGCCCGAAACCGGTTATGACATCCCCCGATTCGTAGGGCTGCCCGTCCACCAGGGCTTTACCCCTTAAAAAGGTTATAACCACATGGTCGCCGTTTCTTTTTATATTGTAGTTCAGTCTGACAAGGTCAACCGTAAAGTTTAGGGTAACGCTGCCGTACCGATCGGTTACAATCAGGGTATGGCTCCCCTGGGAATAAATGCTTTCGCCGGATAAATACTCCTCCCCGTCAAGGGTGGCGGCGGCGTCGGTAAAGAAGGCCATTACCTCCTCGAAATAAATACCGCCATTGCTTACCCCCAAAACCGCAGGTTTTGACAGGTTGTCCATAAGGCGCGGCAGATTAAGCACGCCCCAGCCCAAATAGCTGCTTTTGGGGGTTACCGCAGAATATTCAAGGAGTTTGCCGAAGGCCCGGGAATCCAGCTTTCTCGGGGAGTTATACACTGCAAGGGCGGCTGCCCCCGACACAAAGGCGGTGGAATAGGAGGTGCCGTTTTCCGAAACCGTAACCGGCTCATCATCCAGGAAGGAAACCACCGTCAAATCCTCCCCCGGAGCGGCGATATCCACAAATTCATTGAACTGGGAAAAGCCGCAGGGCTCCCCGTTCTGCCGGGAGGAGGCCACGCTGATTACCCCATCATAGGAGGCGGGGTAGGCGGGTTTTCCCGCATAGCCCATGTCCCGTCCTTCGTTTCCGGCGGCGGCTACGAGAATGCATCCTTTTTCCAGGGCGTATTCCACCGCGTCCCTTTCCGCCTTGTTTTCGTCATATCCCCCGAAGGACATGTTTATTACGTCAGCGCCGTAGTCGGCGGCATAGTATATCCCGCTTACCAGACTTGAGGTCAGAATGCTCCTTCCGTCGGTGGTTATCTTTACCGGCAGAATGGTCGCTCCCCTGGCGATGCCCGAAACCGAGGACACTATTATTCCGGTGATTTTCGTGCCGTGGTTAATGTCGTCGCCGTCAACCCCCGTCTGACCGGTAACGGCGTTATAGCCTTCGAGAATATCCGCCTCCGCTAACTGAGGGTGACTGCGGTTAATGCCGCTGTCGAGGATTGCCACCACCACGCCGTTTCCGCCGGAGGTTAATTCCTCATCCGCTTCGATGGCGTTCAGTTCCCAGTACCCCACCGAAACGCCGAGCAGCTCCTCCTCAAAAAAGAAGTGGGAGGGTCGGTCGGGTATGGCATAGTCGATTATCGAAGAATTGTCCGAAACGAATTCCTCAACGTTTTCAAGGTATATTAAAAACATCCTTTCGCTGCTGAAGGCAAGGAGTTCAAAATCGTATATGCTGACAGAATCATAAATTTCGTTAAGGGAGGCGTCATCCTTGAAGGAGATTATGTAAGCCTTGGTATCTTTCCCCGGCATGGGTTTGGGGGAAGTCCGGCTTTCTTGATTTATCCCCTTAAGGCTGTCCTGACGCAGTCTGTCGTAATAAGAAAAAGGGTTCGCGTCTCTTTGATAATCCGCAAGGGTGCCTAAGCCGCTTGTAAACAAGGCAAGCGACATAAGCGTCATTATCAAAATAAACGTGAACAGTCTTTTAATATACATTGTCCTTAACTCCTGTTAAAACAGGGTTTTTATTCCTATGGCAATCAGGATTATACCCCCGGTAAGGAGTATTCTGTTGCCTAAAAAGGTGCCTATCCTCCTCCCATAGAATAAAAAAACGAAGCCGAAAACCAGGGTTGATATATAAAAAATAAGGGAAGGGATTAATATATTGCTTCCCGCGGCGGCAAGCCCGATACCCACCGCAAAGGAATCCGCGCCGGTGTAAAAGGCCTTAGCGACAAGGACTAAGGCGGGAAGATCCGGTTTTAATATTGTTTTTTTATTATCAGGCCTGAAAAAGGCAAAAATAATTCTGAAACCTATAAAAGACAGAATAAGGCAAAGCGCTAATCTGGAAAAAATTCCGGGGTTCAGCCCCGTAAACACCAGTATGAAATAACCCGTAACCGCAAGGATAGCCTGAACGAATCCGAACAAAACCGGGAGCAAAAATAATCTTCCCATGTCCTTTCCCCGGTAGTTGCCGGCATTTGCCGTAATCACCGTGGTTATATCAAGGGATAATACTGCCGCAGTCGATATAATCTCAAGCCAGCTCATTGTATATCCCCTCCGTTTCGGGGGAGTATTTTGCATGACTTCCGTCGGCGTAGATATACAAAGGATCAAGGATTACAAGACTGTCGTTTCCATCTTTTTTTCCCTCAACCAGCACAAGGCTGGGGGACTTTCCCTCCGACGGGTGGACAAAGCGGAGCTTTTTGGGTTTTATGCGGTTTGTTTCCATGGCGTAAATAAGCTTAGCCAGATATTCGGGACGGTAAATGCAGTAGAATTTTCCGCCGCTTTTAAGTATATGGGAAGCAAGGGCACAAAATCCGTCGATTCCTGCGGTGGTTTCGTGAAAAGCTGCGAATTTAAGGGGATTACGGTTCTGCCTGCCGCAGGCATTTTTTAAATAAGGGGGGTTTGTCACCACAAAATCCATGCTGCCGGCAGGAATTTTCCCGGATACCTCCTCCACGCCGCAATTATGGCATTCGAATTTTCCGGTAAGTCCGTTCTTTTCCGCATTGGAAACCGAAAGCTCGGCATATTCCTTGATAAGCTCCACGCCCGTCATATGCCCGGCTTTTCCGGTTGCCAAAAGCAAAAAGGATAAAACCCCGCTTCCCGAACCCAGATCACCTCCGTTTTTCCCCTTCCCGCAGAAATGGGAAAGCAGCAGGGTGTCGGTTCCGAAACGTATTCCCCCTTTTAATTCGTCAAGCATAATACCGGCGTTGATTTTTGTAGTGACAATACTTTCCATTCAATGTTACCTTTCAATTATTATGAAGGGTTAAACGGATAGTGAAATTTTTGAAAATGTCTGAAAATAACTTTACCCATAGAATGCATCTATGGGTAATCAGCAGTTATGTTGTTTATGTCGTATCAGCCTTTGGGGGCTTCTACGGGGCATACACCTGCGCAGGCACCGCATTCGATGCATTCTTCGGGATTAATCTCGTACTTCCCGTCCTCGTCAACGGAAATGGCACCCACCGGGCATTCCGCTTCGCAGGAGCCGCAACCTATACAAAGGTCTTTGTCAATTACATATGCCATGGTTATTCTTTCCTTTCCGTAAGTAGAAAAAACTACTTTTTTGTTTTAAATATAATAGCACACCCGATCGGTATTTTCAAGTGTAATTTATTACATTTTTGCTTAATTTAATACCTATCAGCCTCCGTCGGCGGCGGCATTCCTTATCTGCTTTATTCCGTTTGACCAGTCGGCTATTTTCATATCCGGGCTGGTATAGTCATATATGGTGGGATATGTTATATGGGTGTTGCCGTAGGTTGAATAGGCGAACAACAGCGAGGAATATCTTGCGAGATCGGAAATGGGTATATTGGTCTGAACCGCATTGTAAAAGGAAGTTAAGGTTTCGATGTTTTCGGAAAACTCGCCGGCAGACATCACCTGCCTGAACACCGAAAGCCCCATTGATTCCTGAAAGGCATAATTTTTCTGGTCGCCTTCCCTAAGGGAGTTGAATATTTCGGCCGCATTGGTTTCGGTAAGCGCCACCTTCCCTATGGGGAGGGTTATAATATATTCCTCGGGTACCACTTCGCCGGGGGTTACCAGGTCCGCAAAGTCGGGGTCTATGTATCTTACCTCATAGGTCAGGTCAACCGAAACCGATTTGCCCGACGTTTCGGTAATCTTTGCCACCGTTTTGTAGGTGTCGCCGCTGCATATGACATAATAGTCGACATCCTTGCCTATAAGGGGGGAAATTTTATTTAACAGGTAGCTTGTGTCCTTTTTTCCCAAAAGCTCATATAAAAGCTTGGGAACTCCGCTGTCGTCAAGATAAATGTCAACGGGTATGCGGCAGGTTATGTATTTCTGGGTTTCCTTAATCACTTCCACGTAAACCAGGGAGCAGATGTCCCCCTGTTTGTTTTTAGAGGCGAAAAGGCAGGAAAAGGTGTCGCTTTCCTCTTCGCTGCTTGTTTCCTGGGAGCTTTCGTTCCCGGATTCTTCGGATTCCTCCGAAGTGTCGGAGGTGTTCTGGGAGGTTTCCTCCCCGGATTCATTCCCGATGAAAATCAGGTTTTCCACATCCGGTAAAATACGTATTGCCGCATAGGCGAATATGCCCAGCATTATTACAAGCGTCAACATGAAATTTTTGAATGCGGCGGACATTGTATTCTCCTTTCAGCCGGGATTCTGAAACAGTCCGGGACTTTCTCAACAAGGATTATATATCACTTATGCCGGTTTGTCAAATTAATTTTTATAGTATAATTCGTCAACAAACTATAACCCCAGCATAAACACTACCCACGCAAGGGCGTTCTGGGCCTTGCCGGTGTAGTCTTCCTCGATACATGGGGATTCAAACACCATTTCGTCCTCTTCGTCTATAGCTTTAAGGGTTACGGTAATAAGGGCTTTCGTGCCGGAAGGCAGCTTTGACAGGGTCAGTTTTCCGTTATAAAGTTCGCATAAGGTTTTGGCGTACATTAGTATAAAAGCCGCTTCCCCTTTGACACCCTCAAAATCCGATTCTTCAATACACTTTTCAAGGATTTTTATTAAGACGGGGGATTTGAAGTCGTCAAAACAGAAAGATATAATAGCCTTGTTCCCTATGGAAGTTATTTTGGCGTCGATCCGCCTTCCCCTGGAAAGGAAAAAGCAGAGGGTAATACATGCAAAGAAGATGTATTCCAAATCCCGCTTTGCGGCATAAGCAGCAAGCCTTTTGGGGGAATCGAGAAATAAAACATCCGCGTTTATGGGGCGTAGTACGTTCTTTGCTCCGTCGCAGATTTCCCTAAGCATTCTGTTTATGTTACACACCTGCCCCGTTACCGGGGAGGAACCTATTACCAGGCTTATGTATTCGCTTATCCGCTGCTGCATATAAAGAAGGTGGCGCAGCCGGGCATCCTTTTGGGGATTTTCATAAATCAGGGGATTGGCAAGCACCGAAAGGGACATAAGGTTCTTCTGCTGTAAGTTGCACAATGCCTCAAGCCGTTTGCTTAACGCCACAGCCATGCAGTTTATTCTTATAAGATAGCTGTCACCGTCGAAAAAGACAATTGCGGGTATAAAGCCTATGCCGTTCAGGGTGATTATGGTGAACTCGCCGTTTTTTAAGGCTTTTACGGCATTGCAGTCGCTTTTGTTGAGGTATCTCCTTATACTGCTTCCCTTTCTGAAGGGGGCGCACCTAACCCCCGCCGCTTTATTTTTAGCAACAATTATCCCTTTTTCATTAAGTAAAATCGCAGGGGAGGCGTAAGAATTAACATCAAACATAATATTCCGTCACCTTAATAAAGGAACGGACAATCACCCCTTTCTTAAACATCCTATTTATGTACATAAAACTGCTTTGTTTGTTTCAAAATAACACAAATTTCATAAAAAATCAACCCTGTGTTGAAAATATATAACTATATTGAATTTTTATATCCCGCCGGTTTTGCTTTTTAAAAATAAAAAACACCTTTAAATTAAATAAAAAAATACCTTTAAAAAGGTATTGACACCCGGGATTTATCGTGCTATAATACCCTTTGCTCTTGAGGGGTTGAGTTTTAAAAAACCCTTAATGCCAAACGAATATCTGGGTGTGGCGCAGTTTGGTAGCGCGCTACCTTGGGGTGG
>LSQX01300202.1_pt1 | contig 22152 bp, 20 predicted proteins | sample 654561 | NCBI WGS metagenome assembly LSQX01 (sample SAMN04489861, study PRJNA283612) | anaerobic digester metagenome | isolation source: 4 biogas reactors fed with cattle manure at either 37C or 55C with and... | place: Denmark: Kongens Lyngby | collected 2014
GGTGCCTTCTCATGGAAGTGATTTTATACGAAGCGATTAGAGCAGGCCGAGGGTTTTGGCGGTGGCGAGAAGATGGTGGCGTTTGTCGCTTGAGGAAAATTCGCACAGCGGCAGGCGGAAGATTTCGCGGCAGAGCCCCATCTCGGACATAAGGGTTTTGACGGGGATGGGGTTCGTCTCGAGAAAGAGATCGCGGAACAGCGGGTGCATTTCGTTGTGCAATTGTCGCGAGCCCGCCTTGTCGCCAGCGAGGGCACGCTTCACCATCTCGACCATTTTCTTCGGCAGAACATTGGAGGTCACAGAGATGATGCCGTGCCCTCCCGCCTCGATGAGATCGAGGGTGAGGCTGTCATCTCCGGAGAGCACTGCGAAACCAGGCTGTGGGGTGGCGGCGATGACGTCTTTGATTTGGTTGAGGTCGCCCGAGGCCTCTTTGACGGCCACAATGTTGGCGCAGCTTTGGGCCAAAGAGACCAGCGTGGGTGTTTCAACATTGACGCCGGTGCGCCCGGGGATGTTGTACAGCACCACCGGTATGTCGATGGCATCGGCAATGGCCTTAAAGTGACGAAACAATCCCAACTGCGTGGGCTTGTTGTAGTAGGGGTTGACCTGTAGCACGGCATCGGCGCCGGCTTGTTGCGCGTGGCGCGACAGTTGAATGGCCTCGTCGGTGGCGTTGGAACCCGTGCCAGCAATGACCAGCGCTTTTCCCTTGGCCATTTCAATGGCGATGTCGATAACACGCGCGTGTTCATCGTAGTTTAGCGTGGGGCTTTCCCCGGTTGTGCCACAGGGGACAATGCCCGCTACGCCAGCATCCAATTGGCGCTGGATGAGTTGGCGCAAGACGGGTTCGTCGACCTTTCCGTCCAAATTGAACGGCGTGATGATGGCTGTGTGAACACCTCTGAAATCCATGGTTTCTCCATTGTTGCGCTGCGCGTGTGCAGCTGAACATGGGCTACCAACCCACCGATGCAGTGTCAATCGATTACGAAAATGTGTTTTTTTTGATGCGGAAAGATGGGGATGCGAGCAGACGGTCTGTTTTGACTTTGTGATTTTTTTATGGCAATTTTCTCGGCTGGATTGTCACGAACAAGACAGCAATAACTAGCCGTCACAAGGAGGGTCCCCATGGAAAAAATGTCATCGATCGAGATGGCGCTGAACAATGAGCGCGCCGAAATGAAGTACTACCTCGAACAGGCGCGGCGCTCAAAAAACTATGTTGCGAAACGCCTCTTTGAGATGCTGGCCTACGACGAAAAAGAGCACATGGAGCGCATCCGCGACCTGCACGCCAAACTGACCGCTGACGGTAGCTGGCCCACCGACGTGCCCATCAACGTGCGCGGCACCGATATCAAAGACCAAATCAACTTCCTCATGGGCCTGAAAGAATCGGCCACCGAACACGACGACGATGACATCGCCGCCCTGCAAAAAGGTGCGGAGACCGAGGCGCGCGGTGCAGAGTTTTACAAAAAACTGGCCGAACTCTGTACCAATCCCCAGGAGAAAAAGTTCTTTACGTTTTTGTCCTCCATTGAAAACGAACATTACATGTCCATCAAAAGCTCCATCTTTTACCTGCAGGACCCCGAGGGCTGGATGGAAGCCAATGGTCGCGTGAGCATCGACGGCGCCTGATCTTCATGCCCTTTCCCAACACCGCGTTGACCGAGCGACTCGGCATCCGCGCGCCCATCGTGTCGGGCGGCATGGTCTGGGCTTCCGGTTGGCGGTTGGCGTCGGCGGTATCGAACTGCGGCGGCTTGGGGCTGCTGGGGGCCGGTTCCATGACCGAAGAGCTCCTGCGTACGCACATCGAGAAAATGCGTGCTACCACATCCGCGCCGTTTGGCGTCAACATCCCGCTGCTGAACCGACACGCCGAAACCCACATTGCCACTTGCATCGACATGGGCGTCCCGGTGGTGTGCACCGCTGCGGGAAACCCCGTCCTGTACACCGCGCGCTTAAAAGACGCCGGCATCACCGTGATGCACGTCGTGCCCAGCGCTCGCCTCGCGCAAAAGGCGGCGTCCTGCGGTTGCGATGTTGTGGTGGCCGAAGGCGTTGAGGCCGGGGGACACAACGGTCGCGACGCTTTGACGAGCCTCGTGTTGTGGCCGTCGGTGGTCGACGCGGTGTCCGTTCCTGTGGTGGCGGCTGGCGGCGTTGTCGATGGCCGACAGATGGCGGCGGCGTTGGCCTTAGGCGCTGCGGGCGTACAAGTGGGCACGCGTTTTGCCGTGACCCAAGAGTCCTCGGCCAGCGCAGCGTACAAGCAGGCCTGCGTCGATGCCCCGGAAGGCCAGGCCGTACAGTTCTTGCGCGACGACACACCGGTGCGCGCCCTGCGCAATGCCTACGTAACCGACATGCGCACGCGCGAAGCTGCCGGTACCGACGCGGAGACCCTGCGCGCCTTGCGCGGTAAATTTCGCGCCAAGCAGGGCATCTTCGAAGGCGACTTAGATGCCGGCGAGCTCAGCGCCAGCCAGGCCGTGGGAGCCATCTCGCAGGTGCTGTCGGTGGCCAATGTGTTCGACGCCTTTCAACGCGATTTGGCGCGCGCCATCCGCAGATTGACGCCAGCTTAACCCGTCACACCCAACGGTTTTATCCACGACTTCTTGTGTTTGTTCAGCGCTTCTCCGCTGCGTCGACGGCGGTCCTCTGGTGTGCCGCTAGTCGCTCGCGAATCCACGCAGTGGCCGAGGTCAGCGTGTGATGGGGGAGCGTAAACTGCAGGCCGAAGCGCGTTCCTTTGGCGGCGTAGTCGCCGAGCCATTGGGTGAGGTTGCCGTCTGTTTTGGAGCGGATCTCGACGTGTATGCCGTCGGGCGTTTCGGAGAAGAGGGCGGCGGTGTCGATGCCGCGCAGGGCGCGCGCCACGTTGACCATGCCGTCCAGGGCGTTGTTCGGCAAACCGAGCTCGCGCAGCGTTGCTGCGGGACAGTGCATCCAGGCGAAGCGCAAGGGTTCGTCCACGGAGAGGGTGTGCAGCAGGACGCCCAGGAGGCGGGCCCGGGCCAAGGGGATGCGTTCGTAGAGGTGGCGCGCTGTTTCCGTTGGGCTGGCACCGGCCGCGATGAGGGCAGCGGCGGTGCGGTGGGTGTGTGGTGTGGTAATGGCGTAGCGAAACGAGGCGGTGTCCGACACGAGGGCGGTGTACAGGCAACGGGCGGCCTCGGCGTTGAGGGGCCATTGCATGTCGCTCAGCAGGTCGGCCATTAACTCGCCGGCTGCGGGCGCTGGGCGCCGGATGAACAGGGCGTCGCGGGACGAGCGGTGATGCATGTGGTGGTCGATAAAGACCAGGGGACCATCGATGGGGGCGTCGGCAAAGCCCTCGGGGAGCAGGGCGTCGTCGCTGGTGTCGATAACAATGGCCGCGTCGAAGCGCTGGCCCGCAGGGAGTTGGGTGCAGACGCGCTCGGCGCCGGGCAAGAAGCGCAGGTGCGCGGGTACGCCCTCGGGAGACCACATGGTGGCGGCGCGCTGTTGTTGCTGCAACACGTGCCAGAGCCCGAGCATGGTGCCGATGCCGTCGCCATCGGGAGCGCGGTGGGTGCAGAGCAAGAGATGCGCGCTGTGCAGTAGGTGTTGTTCGAGTTGTGCCACATCGGGGGTCATCGTAGCGGCGCCTTTTTCCCTTTACGGTGTTGTGTGCATGAAAATCGTTTGCGTGTGTTGATTTTCGTGATTTAGATAAAAAACACAATACATGCCGATGGCATGCCGCTTCAGGGAGGTTCTGCAATGCAATTGAATTCTATGGAAGAAATTTTGGACTACGCCATCTCGCTCGAACAGGCCGCGGTGCAGCTCTACACTGATCTGGCGGAGAAATCCGACCGCCCCGCCATTCGCAAAGCGCTGCTGGAATTTGCCGATGAAGAGCGCGAGCACGAGCGCATCCTCAAAGATGTGAAAGCCGGGCACATCACCAACCTCACCGCGGAGCCGGTTCAAGACCTAAAAATCGTCGACTTTCACACGGGGGTCGCCGAGGTCGACTCCTCCAGCTCTTATGGCGACTTGCTGCTCTTCGCCATGCGCCAAGAAAAGCACGCCTTCATGCTCTACACCGAGCTCGCTACCCGCGCCACGACGGCGGAGATCAAACAACTCTTCGACAAACTCGCCATCGAAGAGGCCAAGCACAAACTGCGTTTCGAGATCGAGTACGACGAACACGTCCTGAAAGAAAACTGAGGCGCGAGCGCCAAAGGCCCACGAACCCAAGGCGCGCAAGTCCACCCCAACACTGTATCCCTCAATGCTGTTCTGCCGACTGTAAGGAGACAACATGGTGTCGCAAAATATGTGGAAGTGCGATGTATGCGGTTATGTTCACCGGGGTGATGCCCCGCCCAATACTTGTCCCATTTGCGGTGTTGATGCCGACGCCTTCTCGCCACTGGAGGTCACGGCGACCCGGGCGCCGAAAAGGACTGCCGCCAAGAGCGGTTGGCGCTGCATAATTTGCCACTATGTAGATGACGGCGACGCGCCCCCAGACCGCTGCCCGGTGTGCAGCGCGGACAGCGATCTCTTTGAGCGGGATGACGCAAAAGAGACCGGAGCGGCGACGGCTCCACGCAAACACGTGGTGATTGTCGGCGAGGGCGTGGCGGGCATCACGGCGGCAGAGCAGGTGCTGGTCCACGGCGGCGATCACGTAAAGCTGACCCTGGTGGGCAACGAAGCCCCTTGGCCCTACTACCGCTTAAACCTCACGCGCCTCCTGGCCGGGCAGGTCACCGAGGCCGCCCTCACCATGAAAGACGAAGCGTGGTTTGCGGCACACGACATCCAGCGCATCACCGACACCGTGACGAGCATCGACCCGCGCGCGCGGCGCCTGACGCTGAAGAGCGGCGCGGTGCTGGACTGGGACGACCTCGTCTTGGCCACGGGCTCTCATCCCTTTGTGCCGCCCATCTCCGGGGCGAACAAGGCGGGGGTCTTTACGGTGCGCACCCTGGCCGACGTGCACGCCATCCACGCCCAGGTGACGCCCGAGACCCGCGTCGTCATCGTGGGATGCGGCGTGCTGGGGCTGGAAGCCGCCGGTGCCCTGACCGACAAAGTGTCCAGCGTAACGGTGCTGGAGAGCGGTCCTTGGGCCATGATGCGCCAATTGAATCAAACCGCGGCGCACCACCTCGTTGACTTTTTGCAAACCAGACGCATTGAAGTGATGACAGGCGTATCGGCCAAAGAGATCGAAGGAGGCGACCGAGTGACAGGCGTCGCGTTGACAAATGGAGCGCATCTGGATGCAGAGCTGGTCATCGTGTCCACCGGTGTGCGCGCCAACACGCACTTGGCTAGGCAGGCGGGCATTGAAACCGCTCAGGGCATCGTCGTGGACGACATGATGCGCACCTCGGCCCCGCACATTTATGCGGCCGGAGACGTGGCGGAGCACCGCGGTCGGATGTACGGTCTGTGGCCAGCGGCCTTCTCGCAGGGCTTTGTGGCGGGGACCAACGCCGCCGGCGGCGAGGCGCGTTTTACCGCCATGGCGCCGTTCAACCAGCTCAAGGTGCTCGACGTCGATGTCTACAGCATCGGCAATATCGCCCCGACAGACGGCTCGTTTCGCACCTTCGAAACCGGAACCGTGCAGCAGTACTGCTACCTGGTGATGCGCGATCGGCGTATCGTCGGCGCGGTGTTGTACGGCAACACAGCGGACGCGGCGCTCATCAGCTCGGCCATTGAACACAAGACGAGCATCGACGAACTCGACGCACTCTTGGCGCGCTTGCCGGGGTTCGCCGATTTCGTTCGCGATTGAAACCAAGGCGCTGGCAAAGCGATTTGCGCGCTAACACATGCAAGGAGGAGCCCCATGGTGAAACAAGAGATTCAAGACAGCATCAATGCGCAGATCAATGCCGAAATTTACTCGGCGTATTTGTACATGAGCATGTCCACGTGGTTCGAAAACGAAGGCCTACCGGGCTTTGCCCACTGGATGCGCCTGCAGGCCATCGAGGAGATGTACCACGCCGCCCGGTTTTCGGAGCACCTCGTCGACCGCGGTGGGCGCGTGCTCCTGACGGCCATCGAGGGCCCGCCACAAGAATGGAACTCCACGCTGGAGGCGGTGGAAGCCACCTTGGCCCACGAAGAGTACGTCACCGATCGCATCAACAAAATGATGGACCTGGCCATTAAGCTGAGCGACCACGCCGCGGTGCAAATGCTGGGTTGGTTTGTCGCTGAACAGGTCGAGGAAGAGGCTTCGGCCGGCGCGATTATCGACCAGTTGAAGCTCGCCTGTGAAGCCAAGGGCGCCCTGCTGATGCTCGACAAAGAGCTGGGCAGCCGCCCCATGCCGACCCCCCCGCCCGACGTCAACCTCTAACCACCATCTCTACATCACCGCTTTTTGCGCCCGGCGCTTGTCTGGGGGCGACATCTTTGCGCGCGTCATGGGTTTGTGGGGGCGCAGGCAGTTGAATGTCGCCGGCAAACGCGTTAGATACACGCGTCGAAAGGCGGGGCACAAGGCGCCATGAACCAACGCAAAAAAAACAAGGCCAAGGCCGCTTATATCTGCGTCAACCGCAGGGCGCGGCACGATTATGAGCTGGGCGACACCTACGAAGCCGGGGTGGTGCTCGTGGGAACCGAGGTGAAATCACTGCGCCAGGGCAAGGCCGACCTAACCGACGCCTTCGCCCGGTTCATCGGCGACGAGCTCTTTTTGATCGGCCTCAACATCACCCCATATGACAAGGCCGCCCGCTTCAACCACGAACCCAAGCGCGATCGAAAACTGCTCTTGTCGCGCAACGAACTCACGCGCCTGGCCGTAAAAATGAAAGAGCGCGGCTTCACGCTGATCCCGTTGGAGATGCACTTCGCGGGCAGTTGGGTCAAGGTGACCCTGGCCCTGGCCCGGGGCCGGAAGCAGCACGACAACCGACAGGCCATCCTCGAAACCCAACAGCGCCGCGAGATGCGCGCCGTTGTGCGCGAAAGGAAATCCCGATGACCCACAACGCGCTGACGCAGCCGCTGGCCATCGATGAAGTGTTGGCGTTGGAAGGCATGCGCTTGGATGTTCTCGTGGCGCAACCGCGTCCGCCGGGCGCGCGGGTCTCCATGCAGCTCGCGTTGGCCGAGAAGACCCTTGTTTTGCATGGTAAGGTGGTGGGGCAGGAGCGCCTGTCGCCCACAGCCTTGCGCATGTCGGTGCGGCTCAGCAATCTGCCGCGCCAAGACCGGGCGTTGTTGCAACAGCACCTGGACAGCGACGCGGCGCCACCCGGTTGATGGGAAGGAGCCTTTCGTGATGAGCGGAGCCAATGGCACAACACCAGAGATGTCGTGCCCATACTTTGTGGTGCGGGACGACGGCAAAATCGCGTGCACGCTGTGTCCGCGTCGTTGCGTGCGCCAGCCTGGTGAGCGCGGTGACTGCGGTACGCGCATCAACCGCCAGGGAGAGTGGCACGCGCTGAACCTCGGACGCCTCTCGGTCACCGCCCTAGACCCCATCGAGAAAAAGCCCCTCTTCCATTTTTGGCCGGGCTCCCAGACCCTCTCCGTGGCCGCCGATGGCTGCAATCTCGATTGCCCTTTTTGCCAAAATCACCTGCTCTCGCAACGCCCGCGGGAAGGCGACTGGCGCCCGGAGAAAAACGCCTTTGTCCCGCCTGCCCTCCTGTTGCAACAGGCGCGGCGTCGGGGCGCTCACTCTATTTCGTTCACGTACTCGGAGCCCTTGCTCCAGCTCGCGTACATCCTCGAAGTGGCGCGCGCCAAATCCCGGGACGAACTGCCCCTGATCCTGGTGACCAACGGCCAGGTCAATGCCCAGCCCCGGGCCGATCTCGCTCGCGCCATTGCGGCGGCCAACGTCGACTTAAAAACCTTTTCGGCGCGCCAATATCGATCGGTACTGGGCGGCACGCTCAGCGCCACCCTCGACACCATCGGGGAGTTGCACCAGGCCGGCGTGTGGATCGAAGTCACGACGCTGCTCGTCCCCAACTTCAACGACACCGCCGAAGAGGTGACGCAAATGGCGGCCTTCATCGCCGGGATTGACCGCGCCATTCCCTGGCATGTGTCGGCGTTTCACCCGGACTGGCGCTGGCAGCACTTGCCGCGCACATCGGTGCAGTCCTTGCATCGCGCGCGCCAAATCGGTCTTGCCGCTGGGCTGCACCACGTGTACACCGGAAACATTCCCGGAGATGACGGCGAACGCACGCTGTGCTCGGGATGCGGTGCCGTGATCGTCGACCGAATGCAATACCGCATTCGCGCCATCCACACCGAAAATGGCGGCTGCAAGCGCTGCGGCACTCGCGTAGCCGGGACAGGATTTCCGTAAGATGACCGAATATCTCGTGGGCACCGTGGGCTTTCCCATTCAACGAAGCAGAGTACTCGAGCGCGTTACCCTGGTGGAACTCACCGACGCGCGCCACATCCCGCCCAGCACCCGGGCAGCGCGACGCATGGCCGCTGACATCCCCGATGGCGTGCGCCTTTCGGTGCAGGCGTCGCAGTTCTTTGCGGAGACGGCGCCACAACAAACCACGCTCAAAGGCGATCCCAGCGCCTACGGGGCCTTTCAACTCTCCGATGAAATGCGCTCCTTGTGGCAGCGGCAAATCGACTTCGCCACCGAGCTGAACGCCGCGGCCATCGTCTTGATCACGCCGCCGTCCATTACGCCCTCTTCGTTCTTCATCGACCGCATACAAGGCTTTTTCGACGCGATGCGGCCCTGGCCCGTGCCCGTCGTCTGGGAGCCCCACGGCCCCTGGGACATGGCCCAGGCCCAGGCGTTGTCCGCTCAGCTCGGCCTCGTCCTGGCGGTGGATCCCCTGCGCGACGATCCGATGCCGGGCGACGTAGCCTATTTTCGCTTCGGTCCGTTTTCCGTGATGGGCGCGCGCATGGGCGCCTACGATCTCGAGCGCATCGCCGCCGCGGGAGAGGGCTTCGACACCGTGTGTTGCGCCTTCGACACCCGCCGCGCCCTGGACGACGCGCACAACCTGCAGCACGTGCTGAACTCGGGAACCCTCGATGACTTCGATTTCTGATGCCGCGCCGCAAGGCGCCCGCGACACCGCCGATCAACTGGTGATCATCACGGGGCTCTCCGGCGCCGGAAAATCTACAGCCATGCGCGCCTTCGAGGACTTGGGCTACTACTGCATCGACAACCTGCCGCCGGGATTGATCCCGCAGTTTCTGTCCCTGGTGCGCCAAAGTCACGACGTGCGCCGCGGCGTCGCCATCGCTTCGGACATCCGCTCCGGCGCCTTGTTCGACGAGTTTCAAAATGCCGTGGCGGCCCTGCGAGAGGCGGGCGTCTCCCCGTTCATTCTTTACTTGGACTGCGCCGCCGACGTCCTGGTGAACCGCTTCAACGAGGTGCGCCGCGCCCATCCGCTGGAGCCGGAGTTCTCGCTGGAGCAGGCCATCGAAGAAGACCGCCGCCGGCTGGCACCTGTGCGGGGCATGGCCTCGGCCATTGTCGACACCGCCCACCTGCGCCCCGATGCCTTCCGCCAAGAGGTCATCGCCCTGGCCACCGGGGCTGGCAAGCAATCGGCCACGCACTTCCGCTTCATCAGCTTTGGCTTCAAGTACGGCATGCCGCAAGACGCCGACTATGTCTTCGACGTCCGCTTCTTGCCCAACCCCTTTTACGACCCCGCCCTGCGCCCCCAATCGGGACAAGACGAACCGGTACAGCAATTCGTCATGGCCCACGCCGAAGCCACGCGCCTCACGGACATGGTCTGCGATTTGCTCGACATGACCAAGGCGCCCTTTGCGCAGGTGGGCAAGCTCAACGTCACCGTGGCCTTTGGCTGTACCGGTGGGCGCCACCGCTCGGTCACCTTTGTCGAACGCCTGGCCGCCCATTACCGCGACCAGGGCTTTCGCGTCTCAGCGGTCCACCGCGACCTGCACAAAGGCCAACCCTAGTCCCCCTCGATGCTGACGATCGCCAACATTACCTGCCGCCTGGGAACGCGCACCTTGTTCGACAACGCCTCGGCCAAGGTAGCCCGGGGGCAAAAAATTGGCGTCGTCGGCCACAACGGTTCGGGCAAAACGACGTTGTTTCGCCTCATCTCGGGGCAGCTCTCTTTGGATGGCGGGCGCATCGACATCGCCCAGCGCTGCCGGGTGGACGCCATCTCCCAGGATGTCCCCAGCGGCGCGTTGAGCCCCCTGGCGTACGTGCTCGAAGCCGACGCCGAACGCACCGCGTGTCTGGCGGCCGCCGACACCGAAACCGACCCCAACGAGATCGCACGCCTCCACACGCGGCTGGTCGAAATCGATGCCTACAGCGCGCCGGCGCGGGCCGCAGTGATTTTGGCGGGACTGGGGTTTTCGCAGGCGGAGCAGCAACAACCCCTCGACGCCTTCTCGGGCGGGTGGCGCATGCGGGTGGCCTTGGCGCGGGCCTTGTTCAGCGCCCCGGACCTCCTGCTCCTCGACGAGCCCACCAACCACCTCGACCTCGAGTCCATCACGTGGCTCGCCTCGTACCTGCAGCAATACGAAAACACGCTGCTCTTGGTGAGCCACGATCCCGACCTGCTCAACCAAGTGGCGGGGGGCATCCTGCACGTCAACGACGGTCGCTTGACGATGTTCTCTGGGCAGTTCGACGACTTCCTGCGCTACCGCACCCAGGCCCAGGCCACGGCCCAGGCCGCCTTGCAAAAACAAGAGGCCCACCGGCGTCACCTGCAGCAGTTCGTCGATCGCTTTCGCGCCAAAGCCACCAAGGCCAAGCAGGCCCAGAGCCGCCTCAAAGCCCTGGCGCGCCTGCCGGTCATCGAGCTGGAAAACACCGCGCACGCGGTCCGATTCAACTTCCCGTCACCGGAACACCGCCCGTCGCCCCTGCTCACCCTTTACGATGCGGCGGCGGCTTACGGCGACCGCGTGATCCTGCGCGATCTCAACCTGAGCCTCTATCCCGAGGATCGCGTCGCGCTGTTGGGGGCCAACGGCAACGGCAAGACCACCCTGGCCCGCCTGCTGATCGCCGCGCTGCCCTTGCACGCCGGACGCCTGGTGCCCGCCGGGAAACTGCGCGTGGGGTATTTCGCTCAGGACCACCTCGAAAAGCTCGACATGGAACTGTCGGCCAAGGCGCAGATGCAGCAGGTGATGCCCGATGCCCCCCAGGACAAAGTGCGCGCCTGGCTGGGCCGCTTTGGCTTCGCACAAGAGCGCGCCGAGGTCGCCATCGCGCAGCTCTCCGGCGGCGAAAAGACGCGACTCTCGCTGGCCTTGCTCAGCGCCGAGCGCCCCAACTTGCTAATCCTCGACGAGCCCACCAACCACCTCGACATGGACGCGCGCGCCGCGTTGATCGAAGGGCTCAACGACTTCGAGGGCGCCATCGTGCTCATCTCCCACGACCGGACGCTCATCGAGGCCACCTGTGAGCAATTGTGGCGCGTGGCCGACGGCACCTGCGCGGCCTATGCGGGCGATCTCGACGACTACCGCGCGCAGACCCTCAAGGAGCGCAGCCTGCGGGCGCGTCGCGACGAGGGCGATGCCGACAACGCCGCAGAGCGCGGGGATGTGCGCAGCAGCCGCAAGGAAGTCCGCAAGGACGCCGTGCGCATGCGGGCGAGACTGGCGCCGCTCCGAAAGGCTGCACAGGAGGCCGAGTTGGCCCTGGAGACGCTGGTGTCCGAGCGCGAGACCATCGAGGCGCAGCTCTCCGACGCGGCGGTGTATGCGGGGTGTCCCGATGCGTTGGCGGCGCTCTCTCGGCGTCAGCGCGAGTTGTGCGAGCTCATCGAAGCGGCCGAAGAAGCGTGGCTGCAGGCCGCCGAAGCCCTCGAAGTGGCCGAGGATGACGAGGCGGCGCTCAACCCCACTCCGTGACGGATGTGTCGCGGCGCGTTACTTGAATTCTTTTTCGAGGGCGCGGATGTGAATCATTAAATCGCTTTTGATTTCGAGCAGTTTTTTTTCGTATTGCGCGCGGGTCTTTTGGCGGCTGTTCGCCAGCTCTTTGCGCAGGGCGGCGCGGGCTTCTTCGGCGGCGGCATCCAGGTGCGCCTGGGAGGGTTCGGGGGGCATGGCCGCAGCGGCGCCTTCATCGTCGAGGTATTGGCGGGCCCCGTCGATGGTGTACTTCAGGTGGTACAGCAGGTGGCGGATGGCGAAGATGTTTTCGACGTCTTTGCGCCGGTACAGGCGCTGGTTGGTCTTTGATTTCTCCGGGCGGATGTAGCGCGGGAACTCCGCCTCCCAGTAGCGCAGCACGTGGGGCTTGACGCCGATCAAGGTGCTGACTTCGCCGATTTTGAAGTAGAGCTTGTTGGGTAGGATGGGGCGAACGGTGTTCATGCAGTCGCTCCGGAGATGTTTTGATGCCGGTGTGGCGCAGTGGTGTCTGCGCGTTTCAGTTGCCGTCCTCGGCGTTGAGGGCGTTTTTGAGCACTTGGCTGGGCTTGAAGTTCAGCACATGGCGTGCGCCGATGACGATGGGTTGGTTGGTGTGGGGATTGCGTCCCATGCGCTCTTTCTTTTCGCGCACCACGAAATTGCCAAAACCGGAGATTTTGATTTTTCGGTTGGTGGTGAGGGACTGCTTCATGATTTGAAAAACGGTCTCGACGATTTCGGCCGCTTCTTTTTTGGAGAAGCCGCCCACGGTTTCGTAAACGCGCTCAATAATGTCCGCTTTGGTCATTCGCCCGCTCCTTTTGGTGACGAATTGTGTTTGTCTTGAGCGCATTTAAGCACACCGCTAGCTTTGGTTCAAGCGCTTCCCAATGCTGCGTCAGGCATCGTAAAAAGTCAGGGACAGTTGGAATCGTTCGCGGTTGTCGTGTATGAATGGTTTATCTCAATGATAGTGATTGTCGCGCATTCAAATAATGGAGCCCCAGATGCGAAACCGCCTCATTACACTGTTTGTTAAATACGTGCCCGCGTCGCGCCGCGCCCAATGGTTCAGCGCTGCGTGGGTGGTGCTCAGCATCATGATTTTGGCCCTGGAGGCCTTTGCCCGCGCCGGTGGTGGCGAGAGCTATTCCGGCGGTGGCGGTGGCGGTGGCGGTGGGTATTCTGGCGGTGGCGGTGGTGGCGGCGGCGATGGTGGCGGCGGCGAGATTATCCTGTTGCTGCTTATACTGGCCTTTCAATACCCAGTCGTCGGCGTCCCGCTCTTGGTGGGCCTGATCATCGCTGCCATTGTTTATGCTAAGATCAATCCCGACAGCACCACGAGCAACGCCATCAAAAAGATCGAGAAAATCCCCGCGCCGGATCGCAGTGCGCTGCCCGCCCTCATGGAGCGCGACCCCGCCTTTTCTGAGGCCGACTTCATCGCTCGCATCCAAAAGCTCGAACACCAGGTGCAGACGGCTTGGGTGTCGGGCTCCATGGAGGTCGTGCGCAGCTCGCTGAGCGACGGGCTGTTTCGGCGTTTTGAATCGCAACTGGGCATCATGCGCCTGCAAAACACGCGCAACATGATGGCCGATCACCAAATACACAAATGCCAAATTCACACGGTGGAGCACGACGCGTTTTTCGACACCATCCACGTGGCCATCGAGGCGAGCTCCCGCGATGTTCAGGTGAGCGTGGCCACCAGCGATGCCGAGGCCAAGCAGCGCGCCGCCAAGGCCAAGCTCGAGCGCTACACCGAGATCTGGTCGTTCTTGCGGCGTCCCGGTGCCCGCACCCTGGCGACCGGCGGGGCACTCGAAGGGCGCTGTCCCAACTGCGGCGCTCCCCTCGAGAACGCCCAAACCGCCCGCTGCACCCACTGCCAGGCCCTGGTGAACTCCGGCGACTACGACTGGGTGCTGGCCGAAATTACGCAGCCCATCGAGTGGCGCCCCGGCTCCACCGGGAGCGTGTCGGGCTTGAAGGACATCATGGAGCGCGACCCCACCTTCAACCGACAGGTGGCCGAGGACCGCGCGGGTTATGTTTTTTGGCGCTGGATGGAGGCCATGGTGCGCCGCTCCAACGCCCCCCTAGCGCAGTGCGCCACCCCGGCGTTCATCAAGCGCTCGTTGCGCGAGCATCCCGAGGCGGTGCATCACTACCGCACGGCGGTGGGCGCCGTCGATCTGGTGGCCGTTATCAATGACGACACCTTCGAACGCATTTACATCAAGGTGCTGTGGAGCAGCGCCCGGAGCCCCAGGGCCATTCCCATCCCCGCCACCACGGTCTTGGTCCTCTCGCGACGCATGGGGGTGGCCGGAAAAACGGGCTTCTCCCACGCGCGGTGCCCCTCGTGCCACGGTCCCTTGCCCGAAAATGACGCCACCACTTGCGAATACTGCGGCGCCGCTTTGGGCTCCGCCGACACCGACTGGGTGCTCGAAGAAACCCTCTCTCTCAACGGCCTGGCCAAGCGCGTGTCGCGTGCCAAAGAAGCCTCGCGTGCGGCCTTCGGCCAGTCATCTGCCGCGGGGTATACCGATGCCGACGACAGTGACGACCCCGAGGACGCATCCGATGAGCCCATCCCCGAGTGGGCCACGCCGGACATGGGCAACCGCCGCGAACGCCTGCTCCTCCTGATGCGCATGGCCGCAGTGGTGATGGCCGACGGGGTTGTTACGCGCCAGGAGCGCCGCCTGCTCAAAACCGCAGCCCGGCGTTGGGACGTGCCCTTCGAGGCCGTGGAGCCCATCTTAACGGGGCAAATCGATCCGCAGGAGATGGAGATGATGCGCCCCGCGGCACCCCAGACGTTTTTCAACGGGCTGGTTTCGGCGGCGCTCATCGACGGCAAAATCGACGGCCGCGAAGAGAAGCTCCTGCTCGACGTTGCGGCCAGTTTGGACATCACGCAAGCCGACGCCAAAAACACGATGTACGCCATGACCAAGACCGCCCGCAGCGGCAGCAGCGCGCACACGTGATGTTTTGTCCGGCAGGCAAAAGGTGTCGGCATGGACCAGGACATCGTAGCGCGGCCCCACCTGCCACCGCATAATGGAACCCCAGATGCGAAACCGCCTCCTCTCCCCATTCTTTAGCTACGTGCCCGCGTCGCGCAGCGCCCAGTTGCTTAGCGCTACATGGGTGGTGCTCTGCATCATGATTTTGGCCCTGGAGGTCTTTGCCCGCGCAGGGGGCGGCGAAGGCTACTCCGGCGGCGGTGGCGGCGGTTATTCCGGCGGCGATTATCCCAGAAGTGGCGGCCATTCCGGCGGCGGTCATTCGAGTACGAACAGTGGCAACAGTGGCAGCCCCATCGGCGGTGTCATTGGACTCATTCCGCTGCTGATTACGCTGGCGATTCAACTTCCGTTCATCGTCACTTCAATCCTGCTGGTGCTGATTATCGGCTTCGTCCTTCACAAAATCGTTGGCGCGGATAACACCACCGCCAGTGCCATCAAGCGCCTCGAAAAAATCCCCGCGCCGAATCGTACCGCGCTGCCCGCCCTTCTGGAACGCGACCCCGCCTTTTCTGAGGCCGACTTCATCGCTCGCATCCAAAAGCTCGAACACCAGGTGCAGACGGCTTGGGTGTCGGGCTCCATGGAGGTCGTGCGCAGCTCGCTGAGCGACGGGCTGTTTCGGCGTTTTGAATCGCAACTGGGCATCATGCGCCTGCAAAATACGCGCAACATGATGGCCGATCACCAAATACACAAATGCCAAATTCACACGGTGGAGCACGACGCGTTTTTCGACACCATCCACGTGGCCATCGAGGCGAGCTCCCGCGATGTTCAGGTGAGCGTGGCCACCAGCGATGCCGAGGCCAAGCAGCGCGCCGCCAAGGCCAAGCGCGAGCGCTACACCGAGATCTGGTCGTTCTTGCGGCGTCCCGGTGCCCGCACCCTGGCGGCCGGCGGAGCACTCGAAGGGCGCTGTCCCAACTGCGGCGCCCCCCTCGAGAACGCCCAAACCGCCCGCTGCACCCATTGCCAGGCCCTGGTGAACTCCGGCGACTACGACTGGGTGCTGGCCGAAATTACGCAGCCCATCGAGTGGCGCCCCGGCTCCACCGGGAGTGTGTCGGGCTTGAAGGACATCATGCAGCGCGACCCCACCTTCAACCGCCAGGTGGCCGAGGATCGCGCGGGTTATGTATTTTGGCGCTGGATGGAGGCCTTGGTGCGCCGCTCCAGAGCCCCCCTCGCGCAGTGCGCCACCCCGGCCTTTGTCGAGGGCGTATCGCGCGAACCTCTCGGTGCGGTGCGCCACTACCGCACGGCGGTGGGCGCCATCGACCTGGTGGCTGTAACCAATGACGACACCTTCGAACGCATTTACATCAAGGTGCTGTGGAGCAGCGCCCGGAGCCCCAGGGGCATTCCCACGCCTTCCGCCACGGTCTTGGTCCTCTCGCGGCGCATGGGGGTGGCCGGACAGACGGGCTTCTCCCACGCGCGGTGCCCCTCGTGCCACGGTCCCTTGCCCGAAAATGACGCCACCACTTGCGAATACTGCGGCGCCACTTTGGGCTCCGCTGGCACCGACTGGGTGCTTGACGAAACCACCACTCCCCACGCCCTGGCGGCGCTCTTGGCGCGCTCCACAACATCGGCGGGCGCCGTCCCCGGCCAGTCATCTGCCGCAGGATACACCGGTGCTGACGACGGCGACGACTCCGAGGACGCATCCGATGAGCCCATCCCCGAGTGGGCCACGCCAGATATGGGCAATCGCCGCGAACGCCTGCTCCTCCTGATGCGCATGGCCGCAGTGGTGATGGCCGACGGGGTGGTCACGCGCCAGGAGCGCCGCTTGCTCAAAACCGCAGCCCGGCGTTGGGACGTGCCCTTCGAGGCCGTGGAGCCCATCTTAGCGGGGCAAATCGATCCGCAGGAGATGGAGATGATGCGCCCCGCGGCGCCGCAAGCGTTTTTCAACGGGCTGGTTTCGGCGGCGCTCATCGACGGCAAAATCGACGGCCGCGAAGAGAAGCTCCTGCTCGACGTTGCGGCCAACTTGGACATCTCGCAAGCCGACGCCAAAAACACGATGTACGCCATGACCAAGACTGCCCGCAGCGGCAGCAGTGCGCACACGTGATGTTTTGCCTTGGGTGCTCGAAAGAATTGTCCACAAGCGCGGCTATGGGTGACGCGCACTCTGGTGATGCGCACACTGGGTGATGTGGGGGGAAGGAAATATGGGGAGGGTAAAGTGAAAGAAACACGTCGGTGGATATGGCCGCTGTTCATGGCATCCGCGCTGTTGTTGTCCGGGATTGCCGCGCAGCTCTTTGCGACCTCTGCTACGGCCATCGATGCGTTGGAAGCGCGTCGGTTGGCGGTGCTCGAAGAGGTGCGCCAGGGGCGAAACACCGCGGTGTCCTACGGCACGCTTACCACCTTGGAGGCCTACCTCGCCGACGCCAAACACGTGTTCTCCCGCGACGCCGACTACGTGAAGCGAACGGTTGCCACCGTCGATGAAGTGCTCAGCGCCGCCGAGCGCCACGAAGATGTCCTGTCGCAGCGCCGCCGGTTTTTTTGGCGCGGTTACAACAGCCGCTTCTCGGTGCGCCCCCTGCTGTATTCCATTTATGTGCCCGATGATTACGACCCCCAGACCCCCATCCCGCTGGTGGTCAGTCTGCACGGCGGCTCCTCCAACCACAATGTTTGGCTGGCCCTCAACCTCGGCAACAACATCGCCACCCAAGACTACTGGGCGAGCTTTCGCAAGCCCTTTGCGGCGCGCGCTCATCCCAAGTACATCGTTGTTTCCCCCGACGGCCTGGGGCAGATCCGGTGGCGCTTTTCGGGCGAGCAAGACGTCTTCGACGTGATGGAAGACGTGGCGGCCAACTACAACATCGATCCCTCGCGCATTCATTTGACGGGACTCTCCAACGGCGGCATCGGCGCCTACACCGTCGGCCTCAAGCACGCCTGGAAATTCGCCAGCGTCCTGCCCATGGCCGGGGTGACCAACTGGCTGACGCACCACGAGGCCACCGCTCGCCACCGCCCGGAAGAGCGCGTTATCTTGCGCAACGAATCCGCCATCACCTGGGCCGAAAACGCGCACAACACGCACCTGGCGTTTTTTCACGGCGTGCGCGACTCCGGTTTTAAAGTGCACCAGGCCCGCGATCTCGCCGCCAGTCTCAAGGCCCTGGACATCCGGCACGCCTACAGCGAGCTGTCCGGGCGCGGTCACGACATCATGTCGGTGTTGTGGCGCGACCTCAAAATCGACAAGTACATTCGCACCCACGTGCGCAAAGAAGCCCCTGAGCGCGTGCGGCTCGTCACGGCGTCGGATCGCGCGCAGCGACAGTTTTGGCTCCAGGTCGATGAGCGGGTCTCCCACGTCGACACCGCGCACTTGGATGGCCAGCGCGTCGATCCCCACACGCTGCGCATTGTCACCAGCAATGTGGCGCGCTTCACCGTGCGCCTCGACACGTGTCCCATTCAGTCCCCCATGCGCATCTACGTCGACGAGCAACTGGTGTACGAAGGCGACATGCCCCCAAGCGCGTCGGTGGTGTTCAATAGCCGCTTTGTCCCTACGTTTGCGCCGCTGGTGCCGGGTGCTGCGACGCCCTTGCGCCCAGCGCCTCTGTGGCGGCAATGGGACAACGTGCTGCCCACGCCGGGCACGGTCAAAGTCTCGCGCCTATCGGGCCCGCTGCACGACGCGCAGTACGAGGCCCAGGTGCATGTCTACGGCACGCTGGTGCCCGACGAAACCGACGACCTCATGAAGGCGGCGTATCGCGGCGCCCGGGGGTGGGTCATGGCGCAAGATTACACCGACATCCGCTTTCCGGTCATCGCCGACAAGGACCTGTCGTGGGATCTCATCGCCAACCGCGTCCTCGTTCTTTACGGCAATGCGGCCAACAACGCGGTGCTCAAGGGCATCGGCGAAAAACTGCCCATCCAAGTGGGGAATAACGAAATCCGCATGCGGGGCAAAAAAGTGGCGGGGCAACACGTGGGCGCGCGCTTCATCTGCCCCAACCCGTTGATGCCCAATCGCTACCTCGTGGTGGTGGCGGGTGCCACGCCCAAGGCGGTGCTCGACAGCATCAACCTGCCCATCTACCTGGCGGACTACATCGTGTACAACGCCCAAACCGTGCAAAAGAAGGCCTTCATGGTGCTGGGCGGTCGCCCGGAAATCGAAACTGGTTTCTTCACCCAGGACTGGCAGCTTCCCGCGGCGCCGTGATGCCTCACGGGACAGATGGGAACGACCTGTCGCAACGCCGCAAGGAACGCCGCCGCAGCTCTTAGGCTTACAATTGGTCGAAGGTAAGTTTGCAATTAGCCGAAGATGAATTTACAATTGGCCGAAGGTAGGCTTACAGTTGGCCGAAGATAAATTTACAATTGGTCGAAGGCAAGTTTACAATTGGCCGAAGGTAAATTTACAATTGGACGAAGGTAAGTTTGCAATTGGACGAAATGATGACGCTGTCTTTTTATCCCCGTTATTTGCAAGAACGCCTGTTGGAAGCCCTGCAGGACTCGCCGGTGGTGCTGCTACACGGACCGCGGCAATGCGGAAAAACCACTCTGACCCAGCGCTTGGGCGCAGAAATCGACTACGACTGCATCACCTTTGACGACGATTTGCAGCGCGCTGCGGCCCAGGCGGATCCCATGGGCTACGTGGCGGATTTGCCTCGGCGCGTGGTGCTGGACGAGGTACAGCGCGTTCCGGAGATCTTTACCTCTTTGAAGGCGCAAATCGACAGACAGCGCGAACCGGGGCGCTTCATTTTGACCGGGTCCGCCAATGTGCTGCTCGTGCCTCGGTTGGCCGATTCGCTGGCCGGGCGCATAGAAATTCTGCGATTGCATCCCTTGGCCCAAGCCGAGCTGCGCCGCGTTCCCAACGCGTTTTTGAACCGATTGTTTGCCGCTGATTTTCGCGCCGGCCCTTGTGGCAAGCGCTTGGGGAAAGAATTGGCCCAGCATATTGTGACCGGTGGGTTCCCAGCGGCCTTGGCCCGCACATCTCCACATCGCCGCAGCGCCTGGTACCGCAATTACGCCGACACCCTGCTCCAGCGGGACATTCGCGAATTGGCGCGCATTGCCGCGTTGGATGCCTTGCCGCGCCTGCTGTCACTGGCTGCGGGGCAAACCGCCCGCCTGCTCAACGTCACGGATTTGGCGGCGCCTTTTCACATCAGTCGGCCGACGATACGCGAGTACCTGACCTTGTTGATGCGGATATTCGTGCTGGAAGAGCTCCCGCCTTGGCACAGCAACTTGCTGAAGCGCCTGATCAAAACCCCCAAGTTGCACATGGGGGATACGGGGCTGGCCTGTGCCTTGCTCGGCGTCGACGTCGACGCGTTGTGGGCGGATCGCGCCTTGCTGGGCCGTCTGCTGGAGACCTTTGTCTTTCAGGAATTGCGGCGTCTGGCCAGTTGGCGTTGCGAGGCGACTGCGTTCAGCCATTTTCGCGACAAAGATCAAGTCGAGGTCGATCTGGTGTTGGAATCCGCCGGGAAAACCGCGGGTGTCGAGGTAAAGGCGGCCGCCACGGTCACCGCCGATGATTTCAAGGGATTGCGAAAACTCAGGGACGCCCTGGGCAGTCGTTTTGCCGCGGGGGTCGTGCTGTACGATGGCGAGGCGGTGGTGGGTTTTGGCGCCGGGCTGTACGCAGTTCCCGTCTCGCAATTGTGGGCAACACCGGTGTGAATCGCCGCTGGGATTAGGGGCCACCGGGTATCGGCCATCCGTCTTCATCGAAGGGCATCTCGACGATGCGCAGCACAGATGCGCCGTTGCTCTGCCTGTACGCATGATAAAAGTGATACACCTTGTCGTTTGCGACAATGACCTCGCTGTGTCCGGCTGCGGCGAAGTTGACGCCGTCCCCTTGGACCATGAGGGTGCCGCCGCCCTCGAGCATGGCGGTGCCATTTTTGTCGTAGTAGGGCCCCATAATGTTTTCGGAGCGTCCGACCCGGACATTGTAGGTGCTATCGGCGCCTTGGCAGCAGACACCCCAAGAGACAAAGAGATAGTAATAACCGCATCGGCGAAACAGCACGGGTGCTTCAATCGACGCGTTCCAAGCCAGGCGCGTCAGTTCACTTCCGACGCGGTTGCCGTCTAAATCCAGTTCAAAGGCCATGATACCATCCCAGAAGCTGCCGAAGGCCAACCACGGGGTTCCTTCCGCGTCGAGCTCCACGTCGGCATCAATGGCGTTGTAGCGCTCGTTGCCGTGCGTGCAGATCAGCGGTCCGTGGTCGGTCCAGGGGCCGGTGATGTGTTCGGCGCTCAAATGCGTGATGCAGGAAATGTTTCTGCCGAAGATCGCCGAGAAGGAAGAATAGATGTGATATTTCCCCCCGAAAAAGGTGATGTCCGGCGCCCACGGGAAATTGAACTCTTGCCCGGGGATATCCGCTAACCACTCGGAAGACCATAAAGGGTAACGCCCGTCGTAGATGCTGCCGGCATGGGCCCAGTTTAAGAGGTTGGTGGAGCGCGCCATCGGGATGTGGTGCCCGGTCCAAACCATGTAGAACGTGTCTTCTACTTGAATCATCGAAGGATCGTGGACACCAAAATTGGCAACATCAAGTGGCGTCGGCACGATGCCCTGATCAACGCCGACATGGCAGCGGTCGTCCAGAACAGGGCCTGTGTCACTGTCGGTGTCGGTGTCACTGTCGGTGTCTCTGTTCGTATCAGAGTCATTTTTGTTCGTATCAGAGTCATTCGTTGTATCGGGGTTTGTGCCGGTGTGGGTGTCGGGGTTTGTGCCAGCATGGGTGTCGGGATTTGTGCCAGTGTCGGGGTCTGTCCCAGTGTCGGCGTTCAGATGAAGGCCTGTATTCTCCTCTTTTGGGTCATTGGGATAATTCGCATCGTTGGATTGGCCGGAATTGCTTTTGTCGGACGAACAGGCCACCACGAGAAGAACAAACCCGATTGTTAGAACCCTCTTCATTGGAGACGCCTTCTTTCTGCCTGCATCGGCCACATTGCACCGCGTTGGTATCAGCCTATTTCAACGGTTGGTAAGCGAATAATATGAACAGCGTATGCGAAACAAGGCATCTCCAATGGCCCAAAAAAATCACTCTGATGGGCAAAACAAGCTGTTGTAAAAGCGCATGACCAAGTTGCCGTTGTGGCCGTTGTGAGT
>LSQX01187183.1_pt2 | contig 22148 bp, 14 predicted proteins | sample 654561 | NCBI WGS metagenome assembly LSQX01 (sample SAMN04489861, study PRJNA283612) | anaerobic digester metagenome | isolation source: 4 biogas reactors fed with cattle manure at either 37C or 55C with and... | place: Denmark: Kongens Lyngby | collected 2014
AAACGCTCCGGGGTCTCCGGCTGCACGCCGGTGGCCTCCTCGATGGTCTCGGAGAACTTCACCGGCAGGGCGGTCTCCAGGCACACGATCGGGCCGTCGATCTCGGAACGCCACTCGCGGGCGACCTTCACGCCGTCGGCGGTGTGCGGGTCGAGCATGATGCCCAGGCGCTCCCACACGTCCCTGATCGTGTCGAGGCGGTCCTGGTGGGTGGAGCGACCGGAGGCGAAGCCGAACTTCTCGGCGGCGGCCGGGAACGCGGGATCGTCGCTCAGCGAGAAACCGTCCGCGCGGACGTCGACGCCGAAGTGCTGCGCGACACGGTCCGCATCGCGGCCCAGCAGGTCGAAGACGAAACGCTCGAAGTTGGAGGCGCGGGAGATGTCCATCGACGGCGAGGACGTCTCCAGGGTCTCCTCCGCCGGGCGCGGACGGTAGTTGCCGGTGCGGAAGAACTCGTCGAGGACGTCGTTCTCGTTGGTGGCGACGATGAGACGGTCGATCGGCAGACCCATCTGACGGGCGATGTGGCCGGCGCAGATGTCACCGAAGTTGCCGGTCGGCACGGAGAAGGAGACCTTCTGGTCGTTGCTCGTCGTGATCTTCAGCCAGGAGGAGACGTAGTAGACGATCTGCGCCATGAGGCGGGCCCAGTTGATCGAGTTGACCGCACCGATGCGGTTCTCGGCCTTGAAGCCGGCGTCGGCGGACACCGCCTTGACCACGTCCTGGCAGTCGTCGAAGACGCCGTCCAGGGCGATGTTGAAGATGTTGGGGTCCTGCAGGCCGAACATCTGCGCCTGCTGGAACGGGGTCATGCGACCGGCCGGGGTCAGCATGAAGACACGGATGCCCTTCCGGCCGCGCATCGCGTACTCGGCGGAGGAACCCGTGTCACCGGAGGTCGCGCCCAGGATGTTGAGGGTCTCCCCGCGACGGGCCAGCTCGTACTCGAAGAGCTCGCCGAGCAGCTGCATCGCCATGTCCTTGAACGCGGCGGTCGGGCCCTCGGAGAGGTGGCCGATCCACAGGCTGTCCTCAAGCTCGGTCACGGGGACGATCTCCTCGTGCGCGAACTTCGGGGAGGTGTAGGCGCGGGCGGCGATGCCCTCGAGATCCTCCGCCGGGATGTCGTCGACGAAGAGCTTGAGGATCTCCGCCGCCAGGGAGGCGTACCCCTTCTCCTGCAGGAGAGACCGCCACTGCGTCAGCTGCTCATCGCTGATCTGCGGGTACTCGGCAGGCAGGTAGAGGCCGCCGTCGGGAGCCAGTCCACCAAGCAGGATGTCGGTGAAGGTGGCGGGAGTACGGGAGGAGTCGCGCGTCGAAATGTAGTCCACGGGGACAACCATACGTGGCCGGGCCGGGGGCATGCGCAACATCCCACCCGCTGCCCGCAGGGCACAGCGGAGACAACCGGCGATCCCGGAGGAAAGGTTGAGTAAGCTACGGGGTGTTGTATCCACCCGCACCACACCCACCTGTACCGAGGAGTGAGCGCCCATGACATCCCGCGGCCCCGCACGGACCATCATCGCCGTCGCCGTCGTCCTGCTCGCCCTCGTGGTGACCATCGCGGTACTGCCCCGGATCAGCGGCGCCGACGACTGTGTCCCGAGCAGCACCCGGGAGTGCGGCTGCCTCACGGAGAGCGCCGAGATCGAGGGCATGAGCTCAACGGACAACAGGACCCTCTCCCCCGCTCAGTTGACCTTCGAGGAGCACACCTTCAGGCACGCCGGCACGGAGAGCACCTACCGCGTGTTCTCCCACGGCATCGACTGGGACAGGCCCGTCGGCGCCGTCGTCCGCCTGCACGGTGACGGCGCCTACGAGTACCTGTACTCCAAGCGTCTCGCCTCCTGCCTGGCCGCCGTCGCCGCCGACCACAACCTCATCCTCGTGCAGCCCCTCACCCCCGCGGAGGACCGGACGTGGTGGACCGAGCTGGAGACCAACACCGACTGGCTGGAGGCGCTCTACGACGAGGAGATCAGCTCCCTGGAGGGTGTCGATCCGGACCGCGTGTGGTGGATGGGCTACTCCGGCGGAGCCGAGATGATCAGCTACGGTCTGCTCCCCTCGGCAGGACACGTCATCACGGCCGGGGCGATCCTGGTGGGTGGCGGCGGGGCCCCCTCCGAGAAGGGCCACAGCGTGCCGGAGGACCGGGTCGCCACGCTGCCGTTGCACTGGGTCACCGGGCGCCGGGACACCGGTGAGGACCCGCGTGAGACCTTCGACGCCCTGCAGGCCGCCTCCGAGGGCTCCGACTTCTACCTGTCCCAGGGATTCGGGGCGGTGACCACCGACTTCTGGCGCGACGACAACCACATCTCCATCGACCAGGTGGAGATCCTCCACTCGCTTCTCCGCCAGCGTTGAGTCCCCGGGCGGGCACCGCCTACCACCCCCGTCATCGGGGATCTCGGCCCCCTCGAGTTGAGTCCCCGGGCGGGCACCGCCTACGCTGGACACTTGACGCGACAATAAACAACTGGACAGCAGACTGCACCTAGGGGGCCCTGTACATGAACCACCACCGCACGCACAAGGGACACCACAACCGGAGGCGGTGGTTGGCCACCCCCTCGGTCACCCTCACCCTGTTCCTGCTGGCGGGATGCTCGTCGGCAGCGGACGTCGAGAAGCTCCCGGATCCCTCACGTGACGCCACCGGCGCGGTCTCCCTGACTCCGGCACGGGGCGGCCTCAGCGGCGGCAACATTGTCCTCGTCGACACCGGGGACGACACCACCGGACCGATCACCGCCACCTTCGGCGACGCCGCCGAGGTGGAGTGCCAGTTCGACCAGAGGTCGGCCATGCACGCCTGCACCGCCCCCGGCCACCCCACCCCCGGGACCGTGGACGTGACCCTCAGCGTCGAGGGGACGCCCCTGCCGCAGCAGCTGCCCTACACGTACACGACCAACGGCACCCAGGCCTCCCCGATGATGGTCATCAACACCGAGACGGTGCGGGAGCGGGCCCGGGAGGTCCGTGCCATCTACCCCTACGGGGTGAAGCTCGGCGTGGTCCTGAAGAACGGCGAGCCGGTGGACGTGTTCGGACGGGTGATCAACGACGCCATCGCCCCGGACCACTTCTTCGTCCCGACCCTGGATGACGCCATTTCCCTGCGCGAAGCCGGGATCGAGGCCAACATCGCAGTGTTGTACGTGTCCCCGGTGGAGGATCTTCCCCTGCTGCTCCACTACGACATCGAGGCGGCGGCCATCGACTCCGCCTGGGCGGAGGCCGCGGAACAGGTCGTGGCGAAGAGCGGCAACGGCCCCCTGCGTGTCCACCTCTGGATCGACACCGGCATGGGCCGGGAGGGCGTCGTCCCTGATGACGCATTCTCCGTCGCCCAGACCATCGAGAACTCCCCGCACCTGGAACTGGCCGGCATCGCCACCCACTTCAACGCCGTCACGGCAGACGACTCCGCGGCCATCGCGGCCAACGACACCACGAACCACACGGTGCTCCAGAAGACGCGTTTCGACGGCGCCGTGCAGCAGATCAGGGGCGCCGGCCTGGGGCAGAACGCGCTCATCCATGCCGGGGCCACGGACGTCCTGGTCAACGAGATCGAGGAGCTGCACTACGACCTCATGCGGATCGGCGGCGCCTTCTTCGGTGGCTCCCTCCCCGAGGAACGCATCTACTCCTGGACCACGGAACTCACCCAGGTCAAGACCCTGCCGGAAGGCTGGTGCCTCGACTACAACTGCACCACCCCCACCGACCGGCCGCTGCAGGTGGGTCTGGTCCACCACGTCCCCGCCCGGGAGAACGACGTGGTGTTCACCGTGCGCGGCGTCCAGGTGCCGGTCCTCCTCAACCACGGAACGGTGGTCACCCTGGATCTGTCCGGGGTGCCGGATGCCGTCGCCGGCGACGAGGTCGAGCTGGACTTCGATCCGAAGGCCTTCTACAACCCGGACGGTTCCGCCCCCCTGCCCGTCACCACCACCGGTTAGTGCGCCCGCGGAGAGCCGCGGAATGCGTAACGGAACAGGCGGTTTGCCCGATTTTATGTATGGACCTACATGAATTCAGATCTTTCTGAGAATGTGTCAAGCCTCTTATCCCCTTCTTTTTGTACATATATACAAGTAAAATACATGACATAGAAAGTTTGGGTCCTGCGGCAGACGTCTGACCATCAGGTTTGCCCCTGAATCGCGTGCAGGACACAAGAAGTCTCGACTCTGCGAAAGTGGGCCATGTCCAGATCAATCCCGCCCCCCGTATCTCTTCACCTCCGGGAACCAGGTGACTCTGACCACCCCGAACTGGCGATCTACGGAGTCATGCCGGCCTCCCCTCCGCGTACGCTCGTCGACATCCTCCGTGCGACGATCGCCGCGCACCCCGAGGTCACCGCCATCGAGGCGGCCGACGCCGCCATCACCTACGGCGAGCTCGAGCAGCTTCTCGACGCTGAGGCGGCCCGCCTCGCCGACATCGGCGTCACCCGGGGTTCCCGGGTGGGTATCCGGGTCCCTTCAGGAACCACCGACCTCTACGTCGCCATCCTCGCCACGATCTGGGCCGGCGCCGCCTACGTGCCCGTCGACTGGAACGACCCCGATTCCCGCGCTACCACCGTCTGGGAGGAGGCCGCCGTCGATGCCGTCTACGGGCGGGATCTGTCGCTGACCGTCATGCGCGACGATCCCCCCACCGGTGTGACACCCGCGGCCCCGGGGCTTGACGACGACGCCTGGATCATCTTCACCTCCGGCACCACCGGCAAGCCGAAGGGCGTGGCCATCACCCACCGCTCCGCCGGAGCCTGGGTGGACGCGGAGTCCCGCATGTTCCTTCTCGACGCCCCCCTGGGCCCCGCCGACCGCGTCATGGCCGGCCTGTCCGTCGCCTTCGACGCCTCCTGTGAGGAGATGTGGCTGGCCTGGCGCTTCGGGGCGACCCTGGTCGCCGCCGACCGCGAGACCGTGCGGGCGGGCGACATTCTCGGTGACTGGATCATCGCGCAGGACATCACCGTCGTCTCCACCGTCCCGACCCTGGCCGCCTTCTGGCCCTCCGAGGCCTTCGACAAGGTCCGCCTGCTGATCTTCGGCGGCGAGGCGTGCCCCCTGGAACTGGTGGAGAGGCTCGTCGGCGACGGCCGCGAGATCTGGAACACGTACGGCCCCACCGAGGCCACAGTGATCGTCAGTGGACAGATGATGACCCCTGAGCCGCCGGTGCGGATCGGCCGCCCCATCCCCGGCTGGGAGCTGGTCGTCGTCGGCGAGGACGAGAAACCCGTCCGGTGGGGCGAGACCGGCGAGCTCGTCGTCGGCGGCGTCGGGCTGGGCCGCTACCTCGACAAGGAGAAGGACGACGAGGTCTACGCCCCCCTCCCCGCCCTCGGCTGGGAGCGTGCCTACCGCACCGGCGATCTGGTGCAGGCGGAACAGGACGGCCTCATCTTCCGGGGCCGTGCCGACGACCAGATCAAGTTCGCCGGCCGCCGACTCGAGCTCGGCGAGCTGGACAACCACCTGACCGCGCTCCCCGACGTCCGCGTCGGAGCCGCCGCCCTGCACAAGACACCCGCGGGTTCCGATGTGCTGGTCGGCTACCTGGTCGCCGAACCGGACATGACGATCGACCTCGCCGCCGCCCGGACCCAGTTGGCCGCGACGCTGCCCGGTGGCATCGTCCCCACGCTCTGCGTGCTCGACGAGATGCCCACCAAGACGTCCGGCAAGGTCGACCGCAAGGCACTGCCGTGGCCTCTGCCCCGCGCGAACGACGACACCCCCGACCTGCCCGCGGAGCTGACCTGGCTCGCGGAACGGTGGATGGACCAGCTTGGCCCCGTCCCCCTCGCGCCGGACAGTGACTTCTTCGACATGGGCGGCAGTTCGGTCGCCATCGCCAAGCTCGCCACTGACCTGCGCCAGGATTACCCGGGCGCCAACATCGCGGAGCTCTACCTCCACCGGACCCTGGAGTCAATGTCCAACTATCTGCACTCCCTGGAGTCGGAGACCACCGTCCGCCCCATGCCCGAACCACTGCCCTGGTTCACCGGACCGGTCCAGGCCGCCACCGTGCTGGGGCTCTACGCCATCAACGGCCTGCGCTACATCGTCGGCGTGATGCTGGTCATCTGGGTCCTCAGTGCCGGTCTCCACGCCAGCTGGGTGAGGACTCCCGCCCTGCACACGCTGGCTCCGCTCATCGTGGCGTGGCTCCTGCTGTTCTCCAACCGCGGCAAGTTCCTCGTGACGGCCCTCGGAGCCCGCCTGCTCACCTGGAGACTCCGTCCGGGCAGCTACCGACGCGGCGGCATGACACATCTGCGGGTGTGGGCCGCCGAACGGCTGCTGACGCACCAGCGCCTGGATGCGGTACTGGGCACCCCGCAGATCCGGACGCTGTACCGGCTCCTGGGCAACCGCGTGGGCAAGCGCGCCGAACTCCACAGTTTCCCCCCGGTCACGGGTCTGCTCACGATCGGTGACGACGTCTCCGTCGAACCGGAGGTCGACCTGAACGGCCACTGGATCGACGGCGACAGATTCATCGTGGGCACGATGGACATCGAGGACCATGTCCGGGTGGGCACCCGCACGGTCGTCTCCCCGGACACGACCATCAGTGAAGGCGCCGAGATCCTCCCCGGCTCACACGCCTCCGGTGTCGTCGGAAGCTGGACGCTCTGGGGTGGTTCCCCCCTGCAGCCGCTGGGCGAGTCGGGTCAGAACTGGCCCCTGGAGGATGCGCACACCGATCCCGGCGTGCACCGTCTCGGTGGCGTCACCAACCATCTCCTCCATGCCGCAGGCCTCTTCTGGATCACGCTGCTGCCCCTCCTGGCACTCGGCCCCGGTGTCGGCGTGCTGTTCACGCAGATCCGGGGAATCGAACGCTACCCCGCCCTCTTCCCGGTCCTCTACGCGTGGGTTCCGCTGACCATCCTGCTGACCATCACCACCTGGCTCGTGCTGGTCATCACCACGGTGCGTTTCCTGTCGCTGCTCATCAGACCGGGCTACTACCCCGCGCAGAGCGCCACCGGATGGGCCCTGTGGTTCACACAGGCGCTCATGGAGCGCACCCTGACGTCCACCTACTTCATGTACGCCTCCTGGGTGACCCCCATATTCATGCGTCTGCTGGGTGCGCAGGTGGGCAAGGGCACGGAGATCTCCACCCTGGTCTCCATCCCGCACCTGACGCGTATCGACGACCACAGCTTCATCGCCGACCATGCCCTCCTCTCCGCACCCCGGCACCGGGACGGCTGGGTGCACGTGGGCACCACCACCGTCGGTGAAGGCAGCTTCGTCGGCAACTCAGGCATCGTCGGACCGGACCGCGACCTGCCCCCGGAGTCCCTGGTGGCCGTCCTGTCCTCCGCGCCTTACCGTCCGCAGCGGGGCACCTCCTGGCTCGGCCGACGCCCCGTGGAGATCCCGCGGAAGAAGGTCGAGTCCGACGCGTCGAGCACGTTCGCACCGCTGCGCAGGCTGAAGATCGGCCGTGCCCTCGTCGAGACCCTGCGACTGCTGCCGGCGATCATCACGGCCTGGCTCGATCTCGCGGTCGTCTTCGTCGGCACCGTCGTCTTCATGCACTGGTTCTACCTGGGGGAGGCGGCCAAGGGGCTGCTGATCCTCATCCTCATCTCGGGACCGCTCGTCCTGTGTGCCGGAATGATCGCCTCGCTGATCCCGGTCGTCACCAAGTGGCTTGTGGTCGGTGTGTTCCGGGCGGGTGACCGGACCCTGTTCAGCACGTTCGTGTGGCGCAGTGAGCTCGCGGACAACTTCGTCGAACCACTCGCGGTCCCCAGCCTGGTGCGGATGAGCCTGGGCACCCCGATGTTCAACGTGTGGGCCCGACTGATGGGCACGCGCATCGGCCGCGATGTCTGGTGCGAAACCTGGTGGCTCCCGGAGTTCGACCTCATCACCCTCGAGGACCGCTGCACCGTCAACAGGGGCACCGTCCTCCAGACCCACCTCTTCCACGACCGGGTGATGTCCATCGAGCCCGTGGTTCTCCGACGTGGAGCCAGCCTGGGACCCAACAGTTTCCTCCTTCCGGGAGCGAGCGTCGGTGAGCGTTCCACCATCGGACCCGTCTCACTCGTCCTCCGGCAGGATTCCATCCCCTCCGACTCCGTGTGGGAGGGCAACCCGGTACAGCGCGTCACCGTGCCGTCCACTCAGACGAAGGAGGTCAGGGTGTCATGACCCTGGACAGTTCCTCTCCCCGCACCACCTACGAGGGGGATCTTCCCCCCGGATTCCGCCCCCGTCCGGGCCCGCGGCCCGAGCGCAGCGTGTGGATCGGCGGCGCCGATCCGGTGGCTGACGCCCCCGAGAAGAAGACCCGCGTCATCGGCATCGACGCCGCCCGTGGTCTGGCGCTCATCGGCATGATCGCGACGCATGTCCTGCCGTCGTTCCACACGGCCACCGGTGAGCCGACCCTGCAGTGGTCCCTGTTCGCCGGCAACGCGGCAGCCCTCTTCGCGCTGCTCGCGGGAATCTCCCTCACCATGATGACGGGCCGGACCACCCCTCACACGGGACGTCGCTGGGTCCGGAGCGCAGTCGCGATCCTCGTCCGCGCACTGCTCATGTTCTCCGTCTTCGGGCTGGTGCTCAACGTCCTGGCGATCCCGGTGTACAACATCCTCCCCTACTACGCCCTGCTGTTCCTGCTGGCGATCCCGTTCACGCTGCTCCGACCGCTGCAGCTGCTGGTGGTGTCGATCCTGTTCGGGGTGGGTGGCCCGGTGGCGATCTACCTGATCAACAGGAGCGTCGACTACACCGTCTTCTCCACCCCCACCTTCACCGACCTCAGCGCTGATCCCGCAGGTGTGATGCTCAGTCTGTTCTCGGGCGGAGCCTTCCCGGTGCTCACCTGGATGACCTTCATCTGTCTCGGCCTCATGCTGGGGCGGATGGGTCTGGAGAGGCTCTCCGTCCAGATCCAGCTGGCGGCCTCCGGTGTGATCCTCATGGTCGCCTCGAGCGCCCTGTCCGGATTCCTCCTCAACGCAGGTGGAGGCTGGCAGCAGATCATGGCCTCCAACCCCGCCATGACCACCGAGGACGCCTTCGACATCTCCGTGTACGGAACGCCGGCGGGCAGCTTCCAGTTCTCCCCCACGACGTGGTGGTGGCTGGCGGTCGACGGGCCCCACACCAACACGCCGCTCTCGATCGGGTACAGCGCCGGTGTCGCCCTGCTCATCCTCGGCGGTGCTCTCCTGGTGAGCCGGGTGTGGGCGGACATGCTCACCCCTCTCATCGCGGCCGGCAGCATGACCCTGACGATGTACACGGCGCACCTGGTCTTCATCACCTTCGTCGACACGACGACCCTCCCGATGCTCTGGTTCGTCATCCAGATCGGCTTCGCCCTGCTCTTCGCCACCATCTGGAAGATGAGTGTGGGACGTGGACCGTTCGAGGGCTTCGTCGCCCGGGTCTCCAAGTGGACTGCGGGACTGCTGGTCCCCGGACAGGAATCCCCGGGTAAACACCGCTCGGATTCCTGACCCGGAACATTCACGACGGAGAAAAACCCGCACCGCACCCCCTGTGGTCTGACCGATGGGTATAAGGTGTGATGCGTGACTCATCCGATACTGACCCCACACCCCCGCGAGCAGGTGACCTCTAAGGCGCTCATCGTCTGGGTGACCGCCGTGATGGTGTACGTCGTCGCCATCACGGGGCGCACCTCCTTCGGTGTCGCCTCCGTCGACGCGATCGACCGGTTCGGTGTCGACGCCTCCCGCATCGCCGTCTTCACCGCCGTCCAGATCGGCGTCTACGCCTTCGCGCAGATCCCCGTCGGCATGCTCATCGACCGCTTCGGCCCCCGCCGACTGCTCGTCGCCGGCGCCCTCGTCATGGCCACGGGGCAGGTGCTCCTCGGATTCACCAGTTCCTACTGGGTGGCCATCGGCGCCCGTGTGCTCATCGGTGCCGGTGACGCGACCGCCTTCCTGTCGGTCATGCGCATCCTCCCCTACTGGTTCCCGCTGAAGAAGACGCCGCTGTTCACCCAGATGACCGCGGCGATCGGCCAGACCGGCCAGTTCCTCTCCGCCGTGCCCTTCCTCGCGCTGCTCCACGGCCCCGGCTGGACGACCGCCTTCCTCTCCCTCGGCGCCACCGGAGTCCTCATCGCCATCGCCGCAGGCGTGGCGGTGGCGGACTCCCCGGAGACCTGGGCGGCGTCGAAAAGCACGGCGGACCCGGATGACGTCCGTGAGAAGCAGGCCCCGCCGCCGAAGATCCCCATCGGCACCCTGCTGCTCACCGTGATGAAGGAGCCGTTGTGCTGGCAGGGCTTCTTCAACCACTACTCAGCGATGCTCCTGCAGATCGTGTTCACGCTGCTGTGGAGCGCGCCGATCATCACCCTCGGCATGGGACTGGAGCCGTCCGCCATCGGTGTGATCCTGACGATCAACGTCGTCGCGTCGATCTTCGCCGGCCCGATCCTGGGGCCGATCTCCGCACGACTGGGACGCAACCGTGTCCTCGCGTCGATCACGTTCTCAGGATTCATCGGCCTGGCGTGGATCATCTTCTTCCTGCCGGAGGAGCCGCGCGGCCTCACGGCGATCATCATCGTCAACATCATCATGGCGCTGTTCACCCCCTCCTCGAACTTCGGTTTCGACGACATCCGCGAGGACCTCGACCGCCGCATCGTCGCCACCGCCACCGGCATGTCCAACATGGGCGGATTCTTCGCCGGCATGATCGCCGCCCAGCTGGTCGGTGTCCTCCTCGACCACTCCTCGCAGGGCGCGGCCTACACGTGGGCCGACTTCCGCTTCGCCTGGTGGGCCGTCATCGTCACCTGGGCCATCGGCATGGCCGGGCTGATCACCTTCCGGATCATCGTCGCCCGCCGACGCCGTGAACAGGCGGCGTCCGGCCGCGGAACCGTCCGCATCGTGGACACCTCCGAGGGAGAATAAGCCCGTCCGCCACCCCCGAAATAGGTGTTCATCTCTTCTTTTCCCTGGTGAGGCACCATGATCCTTATCCATGCGTAAGACCATCATCAGCCTCATCGCGGCCACCGCCGTGGCCTTCGGCTCCATTCAGCCGGCAACCGCCCAGTCCTCCTTCAGCTCGGAGGAGACCACGGAGACCACCACGTCGATCAGCTCCCTGAGCTCCGCGGACACCTCGTCCGAGGATTCCACGGACGACACGGACACCCCGGCCGACGGCATCTCCGCCGCCGGCTCCCTCGAGTCCTCTTCCGAGGACGACCTCGCCCTCATCATCGGTGTCGCGGCCGTCACCGGCCTCATCGCCGGTGGCGTCCACTGGGCCGTCCAGCAGCGCCTGATCCCGAACCCGCTCCCGGGCATCATCCCGGATCCGGCTCCGATCCACGCCCCGGCTCCCGCTCCGGCACCGCAGCCTGCTCCGGCTCCGGCTCCGCAGCCTGCCCCAGCACCGGCCCCTGCTCCGGCACCGGCCCCTGCTCCGGCACCGGCCCCGGCTCCGGCACCGGCCCCGGCTCCGCAGCCTGCCCCCGGCCCGGCCCCGGGCGTGCGCATTGTGTCTGGGGGAGCCTTCTGCAAGAACGCAGAGATCGGACAGCGCGGCCAAACCACCACCGGCAAGCCCATGACCTGCACTAAGTACCCGGGTGAGACCCGCGCCCGCTGGCGCTAAAGCCTGAGGGCAGTGCCTGCGAGCAATTGCTTTAGTCACTGCGGCGAGTAATCTCATACGTGGACACCTTCCCAGGTGGCCACGTATTTTTCTGTGCTTTTCGACGTCAGCGAGGCCCCATGCCCACCAGGCCCCCGTTCTCCCGGTACCGGGTTCTGGCTCTTTCCATCACAGCCTGCATGGCGATGTCCAGCTGCGTCATCGACACCGCGGACAGCAGCCCGCAGCAGGCGTCCCTCCCGTTACCGCCGGTGACGACCACGGTGACCGCGACGACCACCGCCACCTCCACCTCCACGGTGACTGCCGAACCGGTCACCGAGACGATGTACATCATCCCTGATGCCCTCACCGAGACCGTCACGGTCACCCCGGAGCCTGTCGTCGAGACCGTGTACCCGGAGCCTGTCGTCGCGACGGTGGTCGTGACAGAAACCGTCGAGGTACACCTCCAGCAGCAGGGGATGCCCGCCCCTCCCCCGGTGGCGGCGGCCACGTACTACCCGAACTGCACCGCCGCGCGTGCGGCCGGTGTCACCCCCATCTATCAGGGCGAACCGGGCTACGGCACCCACCTGGACCGTGACGGCGACGGCATCGCCTGCGAGTGACCCCCGTTCCTCTGTGTTCTCTCCCTGACAGCGAGGTCCCATGACTCCCCTCTCCCCCACCCGGCCCCGGAAGCTCATCCGGAGGATCCTGGCGTTCGCCACGGTCGGTCTCGGTCTGCTCCTGTCGCTCACGTCCTTCGGCATGGGCGACTGGAGGGACATCCTCGGGGGAATCCTGCTGGGTGTGGCGTTCATGCTTCCCGGCGCGTGGTTCCTGTGGCAGGAGAAGATCGACCGGGACAATCTCGCCGCCTACGACGAGGCCGTTCGGCAGCACTCCTATTACTCCGGTCTCCTCGGTCCGGAGGATCATTCGGTCGTGAGCGGCATGGGGACTCCGGTACCTCCGCAGCCGACGAATCGCCGCTGGGGTCTGGTCTATCTGGGGGCCGTCGTGATCTTCGCCGTGGGGGCGGCCGTCCTTCCTCCCGTGGAACCGAGGCCCGATGGCGGGACCACGGTGACCACCACCCCGACCAGCACCTCGCAGGCCCCGGAACGTGTCACAGAGACAGTGGTCGTGACGTCCACGACCGACCCGGAGCCGACCCCCACGACCGATGCCCCGTCCCCGGTGCAGGCGACGACGCAGGTGATGGAATCCCACCACACCCCCATGCACGTCCCCTCCCCGGAGCAGGCGGACACGCAGCCCCAGAACTTCCTGGCTCCGGCGCCGGCACCGGAGCCTGCCCCGGCGGCCACGTACTACCCGAACTGCGCTGCGGCCCGCGCCGCCGGCGTGGCCCCGATCTACGAGGGGCAGCCCGGTTACGGCACACACCTGGACCGTGACCGGGACGGCATCGCCTGCGAGTGACTACTCCAGGATGTAGCGGATCGTCCCCTGCGGGTCCTCCAGGAACTCCCGGGTGGCGATGACCGCCTCCGCCTCCTCGTAGACCGTCTCCTCCAGGCCGTCCTCGGTGATGTCGATGATCGCCGCATCGGGGATGGCCAGGATGATCGGCGAATGGGTGGCGATGATGAACTGCCCGCCCCGCCGCACCGCCTGGTGGATCTCCGCGACGAGTGCCATCTGCCGCACCACGGACAGACCGGACTCGGGCTCGTCGAAGATGTAGAGACCGGCGCCGTTGATCTGCTCCCCGAGGATCGACATGACCGACTCACCGTGCGACATCTCGTGGCGTGCCTGCTCGGCGTCGGGAAGCGTGTCGAAGACGGTCACCGTGTCGTAGTGGGTCTCCGCGCGCAGGAAGTAGCCGCGCATCGGGATGTCGCGGCCCCGCAGGGAGAGCCAGCGGGACAGCGGCGAGTGCGTCGGGTGGATCTGCCCGCGGAAGGCCCGGTCACGGAGGGGGCCACCGCCGGGGTCGAAACCGGCGGCGATGGCGATCGCCTCGATGAGTGTCGATTTTCCGGAACCGTTATCGCCCACGAAGCAGGTGACCGGGGAGGTCAGCCGGAGCGACTCCCGCTGCATCAGGTGACGCACCACAGGGATCCGGGTGACGTAGGTGTCCTCCTCGATGGGGGCCACTCGCAGAGATCGGATGAACATATCCCCATGCTAGTGGTGGAGATCACCCCGCCGCCGCGTTTAGTCGTTGCGACGCGGCGGCTCCTGCCGGCCGGTGAGGATGTCGATGACGCTGCGGATCGCGGCGTCACCGATCTGGGCACCCTGACCACCCCAGTTACCGGAACCGAAGGGTCCGCGGGCATGCTCGGGGCGGGGGTGGGTGGTTCGCGTGGTGGCGTCGACGACCTCGTCTCGGTCAGCGGTGTCGGCGGCGGTGACGATCAGGGTGGTGTCCTCCAGCTCGAGGTGGACGTCGTCGCTGACGCCGACGGTCCGGGCGGCGTCGACGAGCGCACGCAGGTCGGCGAAGGTGGCGTCGGAGAGATCGATGGACAGGGACAGTGACATTGTCGGCTCCTCATGTGTCGGGTTGTATGGCCTCAGCGTAAACGCGCGGGCACGGGGGTGTCACCACCCCTAGTGGTGACACCTCACCCCGACTCAGGGTTGCAGCGCCGCCTCACCCCAGAACACCTCGTCGACGACCTGGCGCGCCTTCCGCGTCACCTTGAGGTAGTGCTCGAGGAATCCCTGGTAGTCCTCGGGGTCCCAGCCTGCCGCGCCGGCGACCTGCGCGAGCGCCGGCCCCGGCCCCGGCAGCTGGTCGGTGCGTCGGCCTTTGACCAGCACGAGGGAGTTGCGGGCGTTCGTGGCGCACAGCCACGCCTCCCGCAGGATGGCGACGTTCTCCGGGGGGATGATCTCCTTCTCGGCGATGACGTCGAGAAGCTCCAGCGTCGATGTGTTGTGGAGTTCGGGGTACTCGTGGGCGTGCATCATCGTCAGCAGCTGCACGGTCCACTCGATGTCGGTCAGCGCGCCTCGCCCCAGCTTCGTGTGGGTCGTGCGGTCGGCGCCACGCGGCAGCCGTTCGTCGTCGATGCGGGCCTTCATACGGCGGATCTCCCGGATGTCGCTTGCCGACGCCCCCTTCTCCGGGTAGCGGAACTCGTCGATCATGGTGAGGAAACGGGTGCCCAGTTCCTCATCGCCGGCGACGACCGTGGCGCGCAGCAGGGCCTGGATCTCCCAGATCTCACCCCACTGCCGGTAGTAACGCTCGTAGGAGTCGAGGGTCCGCACCACGGCACCCGAGCGTCCCTCCGGACGCAGACCGAGGTCGACCTCCAGTGGCGGATCACCGGAGGGCTTCGCCAGGCGCGCACGCATGCCCTCGCAGATGCCGATGGCCCACTTCACCGCCTCACCGTCCTCGACACCGTCCGCCGCCTCGCAGACGAACATCACGTCGGCGTCCGAGCCGTAGCCCAGCTCCGCCCCACCGAGACGGCCCATGCCGATGATGGCGATCCGGGCCGGGGGCTCCGGGAGATCGTTCTCCTCCAGGCTCCACCGCACCTCCGCCAGGAGGCTGGCCTGCAGCACCGCGTCCCATACGAGGGACAGCTCCATGCAGACCTGGTCGACCGGCATGAAACCGAGCAGGTCGGCGGAGGCGATGCGGGCCAGCTCCACGCGGCGCAGCGACCGCGCCACCGACACCGCCCGGTCGGGGTCGGAGTGCCGTTTCGAGGAGGCCACCAGGGCCTTGCAGACCTGGTCGGGGGCGGGTGCCAGCACCTTCGGGCCGGTGGCCCCGTCGCCGAGCTGTTTCACGAAGTCCGGCGAAGAGATGATCAGCGCCGAGGTGTACGGGGAGGTCCCGAGGATCCGCATGAGCCGCTGGCCGACCACGCCCTCGTCGCGCAGCATCCGCAGGAACCACACACGGTCGTAGGCCGCGTCGGAGAGCTTGCGGTAGTTGAGCAGGCCGGCATCCGGGTCGGCGGTCTCCGACAGCCAGGTCATCAGGGTCGGCAGCAGCATGGCCTGCAGCTTCGCCTTACGTGAACCTCCCGCCGCCAGCGCCGTGAGGTGCTCGAAGGCGCGGACGGGGTGACGGTAGCCGAGCGCCGCGAGCTGCAGCTTCGCGGCCTCCGGGGACAGCGTGATCTCGTCGACGGAGAGGTTGACCACGGTGTGCAGCAGCGGGCGGTAGAACAGCCGCGAATGCAGGTCCGAGATGAGCAGACGGATCCGGCGCAGGTGCTTCTGCAGAGCGTCGACGGCGGACTTCTTGCCGGACCCGACGAAACCGGCGGTCCCGGCCAGCCAGACGAGGTTCTTCTCGTCGTCGTCGGCCGGCATCGTGTGCGTCCGGCGGAGCCGGTGCAGCTGCAGGCGGTGCTCCAGCAGACGGAGGAACTCATAGGCCTCGATGAGCTGGTGCCCGTCCTCCCGTCCGACGTAACCCCCGTGCACGAGTGCCTCGAGTGCGTCGACGGTGGCCAGCACGCGGAGCGTCTCATCGGAACGACCGTGGACCAGCTGCAGCAGCTGGATGGCGAACTCGACGTCGCGCAGCCCGCCGACCCCCAGCTTGAGCTCGCGCAGGCGCAGTGCCTCGGGAACGTTCTCCAGGACGCGGCGCCGCATGGCCTGCACGTCGTCGACGAAGGAGTCCCGCTGCGAGGCCGTCCACACCATGGGGGACAACGCCTCGATGTAGTCACGCCCCAGGTCCATCGACCCGGTCATGGGGCGGGCCTTGAGCAGGGCCTGAAACTCCCAGGTCTCCGCCCAGCGCCGGTAGTACGCGACGTGGCTGTCCAGGGTGCGTACCAGCGCGCCGGACTTGCCCTCCGGTCGCAGATTGGCGTCGACCTCGAAGAACGCCTTCGATCCGATCCGCATCATCTCACCGGCCAGACGCGTGGCCTTCGGGGTGGCGGGCTCCGCGACGAAGATGACGTCGACGTCGGAGATGTAGTTCAGCTCCCCGGCACCGCACTTGCCCATCGCCATGACCGCCAGACGCGTGTCGACGCCCCGCCCCTCCCCGTAGACCCCCGCCACGGCGACGGCGAGGGCGGCGGTGAGGGCGGCGTCGGCAAGCGCGGTGAGCAGGCCCGTGACCGTGGTGAACGGGATGACGGGCTGTTCCGGGACCTCGCCGCGCCGGGCACCGAAGGTGCCGGCCAGGTCGTGCGCCGCGATCCGCATGATGAGGGTGCGGTAGGTCAGACGGAGGGCGGTGGCGGCCTCGGAGTCGACGATCCGCGCCCGGTAGGTACCGGGCGTGGTGAGGTCGCTGGTGGCGGTGTCGGTGACGCCCTCGGGTTCGTCGGCCACGTCGAAGTCGGCCGGCACCGCGTCGACGGCGCCGAGCATCACCTGCATGAGCTCCTCGGGGGTCGGCAGACCGCGGGCGAGTTCCTGCCAGAGGTGCGGGTTGGCGGCGAGGTGGTCGCCGAGGGCGGTTGACCCGCCGAGCAGGGCGAACAGCCGGACGCGGAGCCCGGGATCCCGACGCAGTGCATCGTCGAACTCCGCCCTGTCGTCGCCCAGGGCCGCCATGATGCGGACGAGCGTGTTGAGCGCCAGATCCGCGTCCCCGGCCCCGGCGAGAGCCCACAGCAGGTCAACGGAGTCCTCGTTGTCCCAGCCCAGCTCCGCGAGGTCCTCGGCGGCGCGGCGACCGGTGAGACTGAGGACCGCCGACGACGGGACGATGGTGCGGGTCATGCTCGCTTCTCCTCTTCTGCCTGGTCAGTAGTCCAGGGTGTTCCGCAGCTCCCAGGGCGTGATCTGCTCCTGGTAGCTGTGCCACTCGTTCCACTTGGAACGCAGGAAGTACTCGTAGACCTGCTCCCCCAGGATGTCGGCGACGAAGTCGGACTTCTCCAGCACACGCAGAGCCTGGTCCAGCGAGGACGGCAGGTCCTCGTACCCCATGGCCAGGCGTTCACGCCGGGTCAGCGCCGAGATGTCGTCCTCTGCCGGGTCCTGCAGTTCGTACTCCTCCCGGATGCCCTTGAGCCCCGCGCCGAGCAGCACGGAGAAGGCCAGGTAGGGGTTGCATGCGGAGTCCGGGGAACGGACCTCGACGCGGCGGGACTCCGCCTTGGCCAGCCGGTAGGTGGGGACCCGGACCAGGGCGGAACGGTTGGACACGCCCCAGGTGGCCGCGGTCGGCGCCTCGTTCCCGAAGACGATGCGCTTGTAGGAGTTCGGCCACTGGTTGGTCACCGCGGAGATCTCCTGCGCGTGGCGGAGGATGCCGGCGATGAAGTGCTTGCCGGTCTTGGACAGCGAGATCTCGTCGTCCGGGTCGTGGAAGGCGTTCGTGTCGCCCTCGAACAGGGACATGTGCGAGTGCATCGCCGAGCCGGCGTGCTCCGTGAAGGGCTTGGGCATGAAGGTGGCGCGGACCCCGTTGGCGGCGGCCACCTGCTTGATGAGGTAGCGGAACGTCATGATGTTGTCCGCCATCGTCAGGGCGTCGGCGTGCCGCAGGTCGATCTCCTGCTGGCCCGGCGCGGTCTCGTGGTGGGAGAACTCCGTGGCGATGCCCATCGCGTCGAGGGCCGTCATTGCTTCCCGACGGAAGCGCGGCGCCATGTTGTACGTGGCCTGGTCGAAGTACCCGCCGTTGTCTGTGGGGGCGATCATGCCGGGACCCTCCCCCTGGCTGAACAGGTAGAACTCGACCTCGGGGGAGATCATGCAGGTGAATCCCTCGTCGGCGGCCAGGCTGACCTGGCGACGCAGGATCTGCCGCGGGTCCGACCAGGAGGGCTGCCCGTCGGGCATCGTGATGTCGCAGAACATCCGGGCGGTCTGCAGCTCGGGGTTGTCCGTGTCGAAGGGCAGCACCTGGAAGGTGGAGGGGTCGGGCAACGCGATGGTGTCCGACTCCGAGACTCGGGAGAGACCCTCGATCGAGGAACCGTCGAATCCGACCCCCTCCTCGAACGCCCCCTCCAGCTCGGACGGGCTCATCATGACGGACTTGAGGTAGCCGAGGATGTCGGTGAACCACAGCCGGATGAAGCGGATGTCCCGTTCCTCGACGGCGCGGAGCACGAATTCCTGTTGACGATTCATGCCCTCAACTCTAATTGCGCACCCGACACGACTGTCCCGAGGTCGCCTCCCCGGGCTGCGGCGGGGGTGATTTCCCCGCCCTGTCCGCGCTGGTCGCCAGGGCTCGCACGGGTAAGCGGGGGTGGACATGTCGGGTGCGGATGATCAACTGTTCCTGCCCGACCGAATCGAACACCCATTCCCATCAAAGGAGAGCCAGCAGCCGTGCACCTTCCCGAACTCGACGACATCTCCGAGCAGACCATCACCAGAGAACTTCTCGACGCCGCCCGCCAGGGCTGGACCCCCGACGACCTGCGCCACGTCCTGGGCCCCGCAGTGGTGCCCCTCCTCCGGGCGGCCCACCCGCGGGTACCTGGTGTGGCACATCCACGCATCGCGGCCGCCTGGGACCGGCACCTCGGCGAAGTCGCCGACGACACCCCGACCGCGCCCGACCACCGCGCGCGGCAGGTACTCGCCGGCGATCTGTGGCACCTGCCCGCGTTCACCGACACCGACGTCTACACGGACCGGCACGCACTTCTGCGGGGCGGTGACGCTGCGTCAGGCCCCTCCCCCGCGCAGCGACGCGCCCGGCAGCGCATCACCGGGCTGCTCCGGAAAGCCCGGTCCACCACCTTCGCAGCGGAGGCCGAGTCCCTGGTGGCGAAGGCCCAGCAGCTCCGTCAGCGCTACCGACTCGAGCACGCGCTCGATGAGGGGCCGGAGGAACTGGGCGACGTGGTGAGCGTCCGCGTCCACCTGCACGCCCCCTGGATCCGATTCCAGTTTCTGTTGCTCGGTTCCGTGGCGGTCCCCAACTCCTGCCGTACGGTGCTGTCGGGCGAGGTCGGCATCGCCACTCTTCTGGGGCACCCTGATGACGTCCGGCACTGCCTCGAGCTGTTCACCAGCCTCAACCACCAGCGGGACTACTTCATGCGGCACTCCCCCGGCGCCACCGCCGCGCACCGCCGGGGACAGACCTCCGCTTACCGACGTTCCTTCCTCTTCGCCTATGCGAACCGCATCCTGGACCTGCTGCACCAGGCGACGATGGACGTTCCGGCGGACGCGGGAGCATCCGGCGGCGCTCTGCCGGTGCTCGCCCGGCGCGACGCGGTGGCGGAGGAGGTCCGCGACCGGATCTTCCCCCACACCAGCGGAATGAGCTTCGGGCACCGACACTGTCACTCGGGGTCCACCGACGGTGTCGCCGCCGCCGAACGCTCTCACCTGGGACCATCCCGGACCACTCTGAACAGTGCCTGAGCGCCACGCCGTCACCCCCGGCACGGCGGTAGATTGGGGTCAACACCCCCTTCCCCCACCCCTTCGACACACCCACAGGAGGAGCAACCATGTCCACCAGCACGTTTCTAGAGGTCGAGGCTAAGTTCGCGGTCTCAGACACGTCCGTTGTCCCGGATCTGACCCGGCTGACCGGTGTCGACGCAATCGCGGCGACGAAGACCCACCGGCTGTCAGCGGTCTACTACGACACGGCGGACCTTCGTCTGACCCGTTCCCGGATCACCCTCCGTCGACGGGAGGGCGGGGACGACGACGGCTGGCACCTCAAACTCCCCGGCATCGCCGGGCGGCTGGAGATCCATGCGCCTCTGGGGGAGCCGGTGGACGGTCGCTTCGAGGTCCCCGAGGAGATCGCCTCCCAGGTCCGTGCCCTGGTCCGGAGGGAGACTCTCAACCCGATCGCGCAGGTAGACAACGAGCGGGTGGAGTCGACTCTGGCGGCCGCGGACGGCACGCCTGTGGCGGAGTTCTGTGATGACCACGTCTCCGCCTGGTCGCTGCTCCCCGGCGGTGCCCACACCTCCTGGCGTGAGTGGGAGGTCGAGCTCACCGGTGACTCCCCGGCCACGACCGTGGGGAATCCGCTTCTGCTCTCGGCCACACAGCTGCTGGTCGGTGCCGGGGCGCGGGTGTCCTCCTCCCCCTCCAAGCTCGCCATGGCACTGGGCGACTCGGTGTCCTCGGCGGAGCTGCCGCCTTTCCTCGTCGATGCGGACATCGACCCGGAGTCCCCGGCCGCGGCCGTCATCGCGGCGCTGAAGCTCAACCGGGACAAGCTCCACGAGTACGACCCCAAGGTGCGCCGCGACGAATGGGACTCCGTCCACCAGATGCGCGTGGCGACCCGCGAGCTGCGCAGCCACATGGAGACCTTCGACGGCATTCTCGGTGGTGAGGAACTCAAGCGCATCGAGTCGGAACTCAAGCTCCTGGCCGGCATGCTCGGCTACGCCCGTGACGCGGAGGTCGTCGAGGAACGTTTCCTCCGTCTGCTGGACTCGGAGGACTCCGACGTCCTCGACGAGACCACCCGCGAGCACCTGCGCCATGACATGGGTGAGGAGTACCGGCGCGCGCACCGTCGTGTGGTCGCGACGCTGAACTCCGACCGCTACCTGGCGTTGCTCGACGCCATCGACGCGCTTCTCGCTGATCCGCCGGTGGCCGGCGCCCACGCCCATGTCCCTGTGGAACAGGTCGCCTCCCCTGAGCCGGCCACCGAGGAGGATGTCGCCGCCGACCTGGACATGGGTGCCGAGGGTGGCGCCGGCGAACCGGTCATGGAGGTGTCCACCGACGGCGTTGACCCGGAGGAGGACACCACCGAGGAAGAGACGGACATGGTGGCAGAGGGCGCTCCGACGGAGGATCCCGGGGCCGACGTCCCCGTGGAGGTCCACCGTGCCCAGAGCCCGGAGGAGGTGGAGGCGATCCTTTCGGAGCACCTGGAGGACGCCTACCGCCGCCTGATGAAGCGGCACCACAAGGCCGTGAAGAACTGGGACAACATGGAGCTGACCCTGCACCAGCGCGAGGAGTACTTCCACGACATGCGCAAGTCGGCGAAGAAGCTGCGCTACGCGGCGGAGGCGGTCGGCGCTGCCACGCAGCTGAAGACGAAGCGGCTGTACAACGCCTGTAAGGCGCTGCAGTCCAGCCTCGGGGACTTCCAGGATGCGGTGACGTCCCGGGACAAGCTCGTGCAGATGTCACAGGCGGCCCGCCGCCGCGGCGAGGACACCTTCGGTTACGGGCTGCTATACCAGCGTGAGCGCACCATCGGCCTGAAGTCGCTGGAGGACTACGCGGAAAAGGTCAAGACGATCCGGAAGGCGTATGAGCGCCTGATGAAGTCGGTGAAGGAGGCCCACGAGAAGGCTGAGAAGGAGGCGGCGAAGGCGGCCGAGAAGAAGGACAGGAAGAACAAGAAGAAGGACCAGGACTAGAGCGTGTTACGAAAATCCGGTGAGTGAGACCGGCGTGTCATAAACAGCAACGAGGGTCTCCCCGCGCACGCTGTTGGTGTCGAATCATCAACGCTCGCAAGGAAACCCTCGTTGCCTACTGTACCGCCCTCAGCACGCCATGACCTCACCGACGCTGAATGGG
>LSQX01332229.1_pt1 | contig 22147 bp, 17 predicted proteins | sample 654561 | NCBI WGS metagenome assembly LSQX01 (sample SAMN04489861, study PRJNA283612) | anaerobic digester metagenome | isolation source: 4 biogas reactors fed with cattle manure at either 37C or 55C with and... | place: Denmark: Kongens Lyngby | collected 2014
CTTGGTGGAACGTAACCTTGAGCTTCGATGTCCTGGTCTTCGAATAAATAGCTTTCCATCTGACCGGTAAGGTATTTGCGAGCACGGGCATCAGCCAAGTTAAGGTGATTTTCGTTAACTAAACGAGTTTGAATATCGATCCAGTCTTGCCAAGCTTGTTTGGAGATATTTTGCCAAATTTTAACGCCAAGTTCACCTGGGTAAGGAGGGAACTCTAAGCCCTCTTTTTCTTCTTTGTATTTAAGACAGTTAACTAAACGAGTCATATTAAATTCCTGATTTAAAGTTTTTGAAAAAAATCAAACTGTTGCGATTACGATTGTAAGTCAACTGTTTTGACTTGGGCAGATCACTGACTGTACCGCGCGTAAAGCCACGCTTGATAAACCAGTGTGAGGTGCGTGTAGTTAAAACAAACATACGCTTCATACCCTTTGCCTTAGCCTTGTTTTCGGCATGGCGTAACAGCATCTCCCCGTCGCCGGCAGTCTGCCAATCGGGGTGGACGATTAAACAAGCCATCTCGGCCATCAACTCTTCCGGATAAGGAAATAGCGCAACACAGCCGTAAATAACGCCATCGTGCTCAAGCACACTGAACTTCTCAACATCGCGTTCAATTTCACCGCGCTCACGTGGTATCAGGGTACCATCTTCTTCCAGTGGTTGAATGAGGCTGATAATTGCCCCGATATCATCAACTGTCGCCGGACGTAAACGGTCCAGAGAGTCTTCGACTACCATGGTACCGACACCATCGTGGGTGAAGTACTCGAGCAGGAGTGAGCCATCAATCTCAAAAGGAATCAAGTGAGCACGCTTGACACCTCGGCGTACAGCTTCATTAGCCCATTTGAGATAGGATTGAGTCTGTGGTTCTAAAGTCTGTGCAGCAACCAATTTCTCAGCCTCGTCACGAGCCAACTCAGTAATGAGAGTGCCTTCTGCATCACGTACACGGTTGTCTTGAGTGACAAATAACAGCTTATCGGCCTTGAGTGCACCGGCTACACCGGTCGCTAACTCCTCCATCGCCAAATTAAAGGCTTCACCGGTGGGTGAAAAACCGATTGGCGAGAGCAGGACAATGGCATTAAGTGCTAATGCTTTGCGAATAGAGTCTAAATCAAATTTACGAACCTTGCCTGAATGCTTATAGTCGATCCCATCCACAATACCTACCGGTTGTGCCGTCACAAAGTTACCGGAAATAATATGGATTTGTGAATTGGACATTGGCGTATTGGGCAGTCCCTGGCTAAAAGCCGCTTCAATATCTAAGCGAATCTCACCAGCCATTTCCTTGCAGCACTCAAGGACATCAGCATCGGTAGGTTCAATGACCCCACGCTGCAGCTGCTTATCGATGCCTTTAAGTCTTAATTGCTGGTTGACTTGAGGATGTGAACCGTAAACTACTACCAACTGAACACCCAGCGCACTAAGTAATGATAAATCGATGACCAAGTTGTTAAGCTTGGACTCCTCGATTAGCTCACCGCCGAAGGCGACCACAAAAGTTTTGCCGCGAACTTCTCGCATATAAGGCGCAACTTCCCTGAACCATCGCACGAACTGCGTTGGGGCAAACTCAGCGGCTTCTAGAGCAGAAACAGTTTCAAATTCGGGGGTGTTGGACATGGGTGCTTAAACCTCGTAGCTAATAATGTAATTGACTAACCTTTGATTTTAGCTCAATTTGCACTCTTGTATAATCTTAACAAGGCACAATCTACTAAGCCTTAAAGACCTTATAAAAAATACTTAATTATTAGCAAGTTATCTATGCATAAAGCACAAGATCGAGAACACTCGAATCTTCCTAAAAAAACTGCGAGCAAAAGTGTTTCGCCCAAGCCTGCACCGACACGGTCGCCATTACCAATGATCAACTTCCCTGATGATTTGCCGGTTAGTGAGCGCAGAGAAGAAATACAACAAGCGCTAGAGCAACATCAAGTGATTATCGTCGCTGGTGAAACCGGTTCGGGTAAGACCACGCAACTGCCCAAAATTTGTTTAGCAATGGGGCGCGGTCAAGATAAAATGATCGGTCATACGCAACCACGCCGTATAGCCGCCGTCTCGGTGGCTAAGCGTATTGCCCAAGAGCTTAAGACCGAGGTCGGTCAATGGGTTGGCTATCAAGTCCGTTTTAATGATAAAACAGGGCCGCGATCAGCCATTAAGTTGATGACTGACGGGATTCTTTTAGCTGAAACTCAACGTGATCCGCTCCTCAAACGCTATGACACGATCATCATTGATGAGGCGCATGAGCGTAGCTTGAATATTGATTTTCTCCTTGGTTTCTTAAAAAATCTGCTTCCAAAACGGCCTGATTTAAAAGTGATTATTACTTCGGCAACCATTGATGCGGCACGTTTTGCGGAGCATTTTAAAGCGGCAGATGGCAAACTCGCCAAAGTCATTGAGGTGACGGGCCGTATGTATCCTGTAGAAGTACGCTATCAATTAAAAGATAATCTGCTAAGCACTATAGACGACGAGGAAGAAGAGGGGCAAGAGCCGGTTGATCTACCCGAGATGATTGGTGATGCGGTGGCTGAGTGTATGCGTTCGGGCCCCGGTGATATTTTGGTCTTCCTCCCGGGCGAGAGAGAAATTCGTGAAGCGGTTGATGTCTTGCGTAAGCCTGGTCAGGCGATTTTAGAAGTGTTGCCGCTTTTTGCTCGGATGTCACAAAGTGATCAAGAACGTATTTTCCGTCCTACAACCAATCTACGACGTGTGATTTTAGCGACTAACGTGGCCGAAACTTCTTTAACTGTGCCTGGTATTCGCTTTGTGGTGGATAGTGGTTTAGCGCGAGTCAAGCGTTATTCATGGCGCAACAAGGTGGAGCAACTGCAGATTGAACCAATTTCTCAAGCTGCTGCAAATCAGCGGGCCGGACGTTGTGGCCGTTTAGGGCCGGGTATTTGTATCCGTCTTTATTCTGAAGATGACTTTAATAAACGCTCTGAATATACCGATCCGGAGATTTTACGATCTTCTTTAGCTTCAGTGATTTTACGCATGAAGGCGCTACGTCTACATGATATTGAGGCCTTTCCCTTTGTTGACAAACCGGCAGGGCGGGCCATTGCCGATGGCTATCACTTGCTACAGGAATTGGGAGCGCTGGACGAAAATAATCGTTTAACGCAAACTGGTCGAATGATTGCGCGCTTGCCCTTGGACCCTAGAATTGCTCGCATGATCTTAGCCGCTAAAGATAATAATTGTCTTACAGAAATGACCATTATTGCTGCGGCCATGTCTGTACAAGACCCGCGTGAACGTCCTTTTGAAGCGCAAGAGGCGAGTACGCAAGCGCACTCTAAATACAAAGACAAAGACTCAGAATTTCTCTCTTATCTAAAGCTCTGGTCATGGTATCAAGAGCAATACGACAATAGAGAGTCCAACCGTAAGTTGCAGCGACACTTGCGTAAAGAGTTTTTATCGCCCGTGCGACTACGTGAGTGGCAAGATATTCACCAACAGTTAAAAACTTTGGTTGAAGAGCAGAAATGGCGATTTAATCAAGCGGCAGCGACTTATGAAGAATTGCACCGCTCACTGTTGAGCGGTTTATTAGGTAATATCGCTTTGCGCACAGAGACTAATCGCGAGTATGAGGGGGCAAGGGGAATACGTTTTTACGTGCATCCAGGATCCTATTTGCACCGTACGGCGGCTAAGTGGATTATGGCCGGTGAGTTGGTTGAAACGACACGTTTATTTGCCCGCACTATTGCCAGAGTGGAGCCGCAATGGATTGAACAAGTAGGTCACCACTTACTGCAGAAGATGTATGCCGAACCTCACTTTGATCCTCGCCGGGGGCAGGTCATGGTGTATGAGCGGGCGACGCTTTATGGTTTGCAAATTTACCAGGGCCGTAAAGTCAGTTACGGACGCTTGGAGCCTAAGCATGCCCGAGAATTGTTTATACGTGAAGCCTTGGTTGAAGGTACCATCAAGAATCCCTTGCCTTTCTTGGCGCGTAATTTGCGTCTCATTAAAGAGATTGAGCACTTAGAACATAAGTCACGTCGTCAGGATATTTTGGTTGATGATGAGTTGATTTATCGCTTCTATGATCAATATATTCCGACGGATATGCACCAAGTAGCGACTTTAGAGCATTGGTACAAAAATCTATCCGCCGAAGATAAAGGTCGCCTTGAACTTAATAAAGATGAGTTGATGCGTCATGAGGCTGCCGGGATCAGTACTGAGCAGTTTCCAAAGCGCCTGGAGCATGATGGTTTAAGTATGCAGTTGGCTTATCACTTTGAGCCGGGTTCCCCTAAGGATGGTGTGACCACAGAGGTGCCGGTGTATGCGCTCAATCAAATTGATCCTGTAATGGCTCAGTGGTTAGTGCCGGGCATGCTCAAAGAAAAAGTTGAGTTGTTGTTGCGCTCTTTGCCGCAGCGATTGCGTCGTCATTGTGTGCCGATTCCTGAGTATGCTGAGCGTTTTGTTGAATCTGTAGCAGCAGAGCCTGAGCTCAAAGAAAAGTCGTTATTAGAGGTGCTAATTAACGATATTTGGCAACAAAAAAGGATCCGTGTCCAATTTACTGATTTTAAAGAGGAAAATATTCCACCGCATTTATCGATGATTTTTAAAATTATCGATGAACATGGTCGTATGCTCAGTTCGAGCCGCAACCTCGCACTGTTAAAAGCCGAGCACGCACCGCTGGCACAAGAGAGTTTTAGGCAATTAATCGACAAAGATCAAACTGCCAAAGAAACGATAGAAGACAATCTTCACATCAGCAGTTGGAGTTTTGGGGAATTACCCGAGTTACTAGAAATTAAGCGTGGGCGTCAGTCTGTTGTGGGTTTTCCTGCTTTGGTTGATCAGGGTGAGGATTGTCGTATTGATGTCTTTGATGAGCCGCACGAAGCTGCAGTAGCGCATCGTCAAGGTTTAATCCGTTTATTTAAAATAGCCTTGAAAGAGCAGATTCGTTATCTTTCTCGAAATCTCAAAGAGTTGCCTCAATTGGGTATGCTTTATATGGCGCTAGGGACTCAAGAAGACCTCAAAGAAGAGATTATTGACTGCGCTTTAATTCAATCCTGCCTCGCGCAGCCATGGCCAAAAAATGAGCAGGAATTTAATGCTAGAGCCAAAGACGCGAAGACCCGCTTTGGCTTATTATTGCAAGAAGTGATTCGTCTCCTGCAGCAAATTATGAATGAATGGGCACTCGCCCTCAAAAAACTTAATTTGATTAAAAGTCAGCAAGCGGTTTATGACGATATTCGCCAACAGCTCAATGGCTTGATCTACAAGGGCTTTTTAAGTCGTGTAGAATATGCCACCTTACAACATTACCCTCGCTACCTAAGAGCGGTACAATTGCGTATTGATAAATTGAAAAATGACCCTCGTCGCGACCAGCAATTGATGCAAGAAGTGCAGATGCTACAGACAAAGTATCAGCGTCGTCTAGCCCAACTCAAGGGAGTGCATGATCAGCAGATGGATGAGTTTGCTAATCTCCTGCAGGAGCTAAGAGTCGCTTTATTTGCCCAAGAGTTGCGTACGCCAATGCCGGTCTCAGTCAAGCGACTGGAGCGCGCGTGGCAAAGTCTGTCACATTAAAGTCCTTAAAGTAATTAAAGAAGTAATTAAAGAAGTTTTAGAGAGTAAATTATGTCCGATACCCTGCTCGCAGCTGACCATAGCAGCGCGGCTGAAGTTCAATCAAGCCCGGCCTTTGTGCACCTTAGAACCCATTCTGAATACTCTGTGGTCGATGGCACGATTCGTATCGGGGATTTGATTAAGCAAGCCAAGACCTATAATCAGCCGGCCTTAGCGCTGTCGGACCTGGGGAATTTATTTGGTTATATCAAGTTTTATCGAGCAGCGCGTGCTACTGGTATTAAGCCCATCGCGGCCTGTGACTTTTGGATTGATAATCCGGATGACGACAAAAAGCCTTTCCGTTGTTTATTGATTGCCCGTAATCACGACGGTTATTTACAGTTATGTGAATTAATTTCTAAATCGTGGATTGATAATCCTCAGATTGATCGTGGTCAGTTAAAGCCTGAGTGGTTAGAAAAATCTGCAGATACTGATGGTCTGATTTTGTTATCAGGTGCTCGCCAGGGTGATATAGGTCAGGCGATAGAAGTAGGGCGTTTTGATCAGGCGGTGAGAATTGCTGAGCGTTGGGGCAAATTTTTCCCAAATCGTTTTTATATTGAATTACAACGTGCCGGCTTTGATGGTGATGAGCGCTATGTTCAAGAGGCTCTTAAAGTGGCTCAACAAACGGGGTTGCCAGTTGTTGCCACACATCCGGTGCAGTTTTTAACGCCCGATGATTTTGATATTCATGAGGTCCGTGTTTGTATTGCCCAAGGTGAAGTGCTGGCCAATCAAAACCGACCCAAGCGTTTTAATCCTCAGCAGTATTATCTAAGTTCTGAGGAGATGCTGCAAAAGTTCAGCGATATTCCTTCGGCAACGCTTAATGCGGTTGAAATCGCCAAGCGTTGTAATTTAACCATCGAGCTGGGTACACCTAATTTACCGGATTTTGAAACTCCTGACGGCATGACCCTTGGTGAGTATCTAATTGATCTTTCTCATAAGGGTTTAGATGAACGTTTGGAGTTTCTCTTCCCTGATCCTGAGGAGCGTGCTCAACAAAACCCTACCTATCGTGAGCGCCTGGATCTTGAGTGCAAGATTATTATTGATATGGGTTTCCCCGGTTATTTCCTGATTGTTCAGGATTTTATTAACTGGGGTAAGTCCAATGGCGTGCCGGTAGGACCGGGTCGAGGCTCCGGTGCGGGTTCCTTAGTGGCTTATTCTTTAGGTATTACCGATCTGGATCCGATTCGCTATGACTTGCTATTTGAGCGTTTTCTAAATCCTGAGCGTGTTTCCATGCCTGACTTTGATATTGACTTCTGTCAGGATAAGCGTGAAAAAGTTATTGAGTATGTTAAAGAAAGATACGGTCGCGCTGCAGTAAGTCAGATTGCAACTTTCGGTACCTTGGGCGCTAAAGCTGTCGTGCGTGACGTTGGTCGTGTCCTGGAAATGCCTTATTCACTGTGTGATGGGCTTTCTAAACTGATTCCCTTCAATCCGGCGAAGCCTTGGAGTCTTAGTGACGCGATGGAGGGGGAGCCCGAGTTTAAGCGTCGCTATGATGACGATGAAGACGTTAAGTCGATTGTTGATAGTTCATTGCCGCTCGAGGGTCTGGTTCGTAACGTCGGGATGCACGCCGGGGGCGTCTTGATTGCTCCAGGTAAATTAACTGACTTCTGCCCGCTATATTGTCAGCCGGGGCATAGTGGTAGTGTAGTTTCACAATACGACAAAGACGATGTCGAGGCTGCCGGTCTGGTCAAGTTTGACTTCTTGGGTCTGCGTAACCTGACCATTCTTGATTGGGCTGTACGTTATGTACAGCGTTTTAATCAAGGTCAAGAAGCTTTTGATATTATGTCAGTGCCTTTAGATGACAAGGCCACCTACGATCTTCTGTCAGCCGGCAATACCACCGCTGTCTTCCAGTTAGAGTCGCGCGGCATGAAGGAGCTTTTACGCAAGCTCATTCCTTCTACCTTTGAGGACGTCATTGCGGTTTTGGCCTTATTCCGTCCGGGTCCTTTAGACTCAGGGATGGTTGATGACTTCGTCAACCGTAAGCATGGCCGGGCCGAAGTAGATTACTTTCATGATGACTTGACCAGTACCCTTGACAGTACTTACGGAGTTATTGTCTATCAAGAACAGGTGATGCTGATTTCCCAAATTATTGGGGGCTATAGCCTAGGTGGCGCGGATCTGCTACGACGCGCCATGGGTAAGAAAAAGCCTGAAGAAATGGCCGAGCACCGTAAAATCTTTGAGGCTGGTGCGATTAAAAAAGGCTACGATGGCGAGATGGCCAAGAACCTTTTCGACCTTATGGAGAAGTTCGCGGGTTACGGCTTTAACAAATCACACTCAGCCGCTTATGCCTTGATTTCCTATCAAACAGCGTGGCTTAAGAAATACTACCCTGCGGAGTTTATGGCCGCCACCTTATCATCTGATATGGATGATACGGATAAGATTCAGATTTTCTGGCGTGACTCTTTAGATAATGGCTTGACTGTTTTGCCGGTAGATATTAACCATTCTCAATATAGATTCGAGCCGGTACCTGATCAGCACCTCAAAGAAAAAGGCAGTATACGCACCATTCGCTTTGGTATGGGTGGGGTCAAGGGTGTAGGCGAGAGTGCCATTGAAAATATCTTGGCGGCACGAAATAGCGATGGTCCCTTTACTGATCTGTATGATTTCTGCTCCCGCATTGATCGCCATATGGTCAATAAACGGGCGATGGAGGCTTTAATTAGAGCGGGTGCTTTTGATGAAATTGAGCCTAATCGACGTGCCTTGTTAGAAAGTCTGCCGATGGCCATTGATGGCGCAGAGCAAAATGATCGCAATGCCAATCAGGTGTCATTATTTGGCGATGACTCCGGCGATATTGTTGCGCACGAGATTCAGAGCATTAAGCCCTGGTCTCTGTATGACACCTTAATTGAAGAGAAAAAGGCCTTGGGTTTTTATTTTAGTCACCACTTATTTGATGTGTGGCGTGATGAGGTCAGACGCTTTGCTCCCTCACCCTTGGCAGCCTTGCAAGAATCTCGCTCATCGCAATGGGTTGCGGGTGTATTGATTGCTTCCCGCGCTTTTCAACTCAAAGACAAAGACGATCGGCTGTATTTTTTATTAATTGATGATGGTAGTGCGCAAATTGAGGTGACATGCGATTCTCATTTGTATGAAAGTTGTCGTCATTTAATTAACAGCGATGATTTACTTCTGATTGAAGCGCGTGTTTCTCGCAGTAAGTTTAACAACACTCTTCGTATTAGTGCCAATGCGCTTTACAATTTGCAGTCTGCGCGCGAATCGGTGGCAAAGGATTTGAGTGTGGTGTTAAATGAAGCTATTCCGCCTAAGCAATTACATGTACTGATGAATCCATACCGGGCTGAGCCGGAAAATGGTTTCCATGGGGTGACGGTGAAGTTTTTGTATCAACCTAAAAAAGATATTTCGTGTGAAATTCAGTTGGGAGATGAGTGGCGTGTGCGCCTGAACCCACAACTTTTAGAAGGATTGGCTTCTCGTGCAGAAATTACTAGCTTTGAAGTGAATTATTAGTTAATTTAGAGTTTTTAAAGAGCAGACAACCCCAAGGATATGGCAGAATTTCCTTCTTTTTTTAGTAGCTACCTTGTTTCACTGATTGTCCCACAGAACTTGGCATTGTTTTTATTAGTGCTGGCTGTGGTGCTTTTTATTATTCGTTTTAAGCGTTTAGCTAGATTGCTGCTACTGAGTGCGGCTCTTTGGCTAGGTTTGTGGTCCTTACCCATTACCTCTATTAAAGTAGGTTCTTTTTTAGAGCAACAATATGCCATCAGTAGTTTTGAACAATTGCCAAAAGCTGATGCGATTGTCGTGCTGGGTGGCAATACGGCAGCCAATAGACTGAATTGGTTTGAAGAGGAAGTCGATAGAAACTCTACACACCGTCGTTTAGATACCGCAGAAGCACTTTACGTGGCTGGCAAAGCGCCGGTGATTATTGTCTCGGGTGGGGCTAACGAAGGTCCAGTTAGTGAAGCACGCGGTATGGAGGCTAGTCTACGCAGCTTGGGTGTGCCTGCTGAAGCCATTATCCGCGAGGATCGTAGTCAAACAACTTGGGAAAATGCTCTATATACCAAACGCACTATAGAAGAGCAGGGTATAGGCTCGGTATTAGTGGTAACCTCTGCACTGCACATGCCCCGAGCAATGGGGGTCTTTGAAAGTCTAGGCATTAAGGCCTATGCAGCACAAAACCCGCCGCAGATTCAAGTGCCACAAAATAAGCCTGACTTTAATCCCTATTTGCCAAATATGCGTGCATTAGCAGCGAGCCGTTCAATTATTAAAGAGTATTTAGGCTATTGGGTGTATCAGTTCAGAGGCTGGATTTAATCGCTGCCTCGTAACACTTTTTCAGCAGCTGCTAACACCTCGTCCTGCGTAGGCCAATGGCCTATTTCTCCGAGTATTAAGGCACTAGTAGACCAAGGTCCGGTATGCTCAATTTCGCTCACGCCAATTAAGGTGATTTGTTTAGCAGTGGCTACTGCGCTAAGATGTGATACGCCGGAGTCATTGCAGATGACTAAAGCGGCTTCTTTAAGTAGCGCGGTATAAGGCCCTAAAGCCAGAGGCGGCAGTAGTTCAGCTGAAATAGCATTAGCCTTGGCCTGAGTAGTTTCATTGGGCGGTGGGCACATGATGACTCGGTGACCTTGGCGTTGCAAGGATTGGGTGAGTTTTTCATATTCTGGCCAAACTTTGCTTTTGCCATGATGCAGACCCTTGGAGGTAGGTGCGATAATAATAAACTCATTGCTTTTTAAAGCATGCTGAGACATATAGACATCTTTTTCGACTATATGCTCGTCGGTGAAAGGAAGTAAGATCCTTCTGTCTGGCTGATCTGCACAGTTAAAGCCCCAATGACTAAGCGCAATCCGGCTAAGATGATGCCAAGAGAGGACATTATGTAGCCTGGGAGTGATTTTAGTGACAGGCCAGCGTAGGAGCAGCGATCGGCCATCATCTTTGTAGCCCGCGCTTGATAAACCGGCTAGCTTGAAGGTTAGAGCACTGGTTAGCGAGTCCGGAATTAACAGCCCCACTTCTTTTTTTGCGACAGGATTGATTTTTCTATAGTTACGAATTTTTTTGGAATCGTCGCGCCATTTGCCACTAAGCGCTAAAAAATCAACATCAGGATTTTTTGTGTAGGCTGCCAACAGGTTTTCAGCCCAGGGTTTAGCGCAAATGACAACTTTGGCTCCCGTGTTAATTACAGCATTGAGAGAAGCGAGACTCATACAAACATCGCCGATCCAATTTGGTAAACGGATAAAAATTCTTGATACTTTTTTCATATAGAATATGTGGTGATTAAGCAACTAATGAAACTTTACACTTTTTTCGCACCAACCGTTAAAATCATGGTTAATTATTAAATAATAAGGTTATTTGACTTGAGCTATTTTGAAAAATTAAGTAAGGAAGAGCAAAAGACAATTCGACGCCAATTATGGCGTCGAATTTTTGAGCGAGTAGGATCTTTTTGGAAGTTTTTAGTAGTTTCTGTTATCTGCACCATGATAGCTTCTGCTACTCAGCCGGCTCTTGCTTATTTAATGAAGCCGCTGTTGGACGAGGGTTTTGCCGGCACCCGTCCTGATTTTATCTGGATTATGCCATTGGCGATGATTAGCTTAATGCTGATTCGGGGGGTGTTTAACTTCTGCGGTGAGTATTTAATGGCCTGGGTCTCCAATAAGGTTTTATTTGGCGTACGTGGTGAGATGTTTCAAAGCCTCTTGCATATGCCCGATACTGAGTTTCAAAAGGGCGAGAGTGGTCGTTTGCTTAATCGATTCACCGTCGATGCAGGTAATGTCACCCAATACGCTGCGGAAATTGTCACCAATCTAGTTCGTGAAGTCTTTGTGGTGATTGCCTTAATAGGTTTATTACTCTATTTGTCATGGCAACTTACACTGATTATTTTGTTGATTTTTCCTTTTTCAGTTCTAGTGGGTGGTTATTTTGCCAAGCGTTTGCGTACGATTAATCGCCGCACCCTGGATATGAATGCCAGTCTGACCGCTACGGTTAGAGAGAGCATTGAAGCGCAGCGCGTGGTAAAGCTATTTGATGGCTATGAGCGCGAGAGCAGCCGTTTTCAAACGGTCAATAAGGGCTTGCGTGCTTATGCTATGCGTGCTTCAGTAGCTGATGCCGTGATGTCGCCACTGACTCAATGGGTTGTATCTTTTTCAGTAGCGGCAGTAATAAGTGTGGCTTTACATCAAGCTGAACGTGGTTTGACGACGGGTGAGTTTATTGCTTTTATTACTGCACTGGGTCAGATTTTTGATCCGGTACGACGCCTAACCAACCTTGCCAGTAAGTCTCAAAAAATGATGGCTGCGGCTGAAAGTGTTTTTAAATTGATCGATACTGAAAAAGAAAAAGACGAAGGCACCAAGATTTGTCATGTCAAAGAAAACTCAATCATTGATTTTCAAAATATCACTTTCCGTTTTAATGACGACGGTGACGAGGTGCTTAAAAACTTGTCCTTTAAAGTTGAGGCCGGTCAAACTGTTGCTTTAGTCGGTAGGTCAGGTAGTGGTAAAACTACTTTAGTTAATATGTTGCCACGCTTTGTTGAGCCTACTACCGGGCAAATTACCCTGGATGGTACGCCGATTAATGACTTTACATTGGCCAGCTTACGCTATAACTTATCCTTAGTTAGTCAGCATGTTGTGCTCTTTGAGGGTTCTATTGCTGATAATATCCGCTATGGTTCAAATCAGGATGCCGATGATGAGAAGCTTCGCTCAGTACTTGAAGCATCCAATTTATGGGATTTTGTTCAAGGTCTGCCTCAGGGCGTTAATACGCAGGTTGGTGAGAGTGGCTCTTGGTTGTCCGGCGGTCAACGCCAACGCTTGGCAATTGCTCGTGCACTACTCAAAGACGCGCCGATTTTAATTTTAGATGAAGCGACGTCGGCACTGGATAACGAATCAGAAAAACTAGTGCAAGACTCTTTAGAACGCTTGATGAAGGGCCGTACTACCTTTGTCATTGCTCACCGTCTGTCAACTGTTAAAAACGCGGATAGAATTCTGGTTCTCGATGATGGCGTCATTATTGAAGACGGTAGCCACGAAGAGCTCTTGAAAAATAGCGGATTGTACCAATCTCTTTATCAAATGCAGTTTAAAGAGAGTTAAATCAATTCTTTAACGACGACTATAGCAAATTCAAAACCCCGTAAGCCAATGACATCAACTGATTAACACGGTATGATGAGGTGATACGGGGTGATTTTTTCGGAGAATAACATGACTAGTGCTAAGAACCACACAATTGAAAATTGGGGCTATGAGCATCCGGAGGTGAGAGGCCCTAACGCATTGATGTTTTTTACATGGGACTTGTCAAAGACCATTGAAAATGCTTTTCAAGATGCGAACGAAGAAAATCTTGACCAATATGTTATGCAGGCTCAAGCTTCTGTTGACCGTTTATTAAGCCGTTATGTAGAGATCGGCGCTGACCCGGAGGTGTTTGATGGGCAGTATATTAATCTTAGTATTGAAAAACGAAACGACTCTAATAGTGCTTTAATCGCTTTAGAAACTTCTCCTCAGTTAGAAGAGAAGATTATCGAGATGCAATCTCGTGTACAACCAGGTCATAGCTAATCTTTTTTAGTTCTGAATCTGCTGTATCACATCAAAGGCGCCTCATAGTTGAATGGCGCCTTTGGTTTTTAAATCAGATCAAAATAATATCGTACATTTCCTGGGTGTAGTTATTGTCTACTTCCAGACTGATGGGTTTGCCAATAAATTCATCCAGCATACCCAAGAAAGCGCTTTCTTCATCAAGCAGCAAATCAATCACATGAGGAGAAACTATTAATCTAAATTCCTTAGGATTAAATTGCTTGGCTTCGCGTAAAATTTCACGCATGATGTTGTAGCACATTGTACGAGCGGTCAGTATATTGCCCCTCGTTTGGCAGGTCGGGCAGGGCTCACATAGTAGCGTATGCAGTGAGTCGCGAGTACGCTTACGTGTCATCTCGACTAAACCCAAACTGGAAAAACCATTAACCGTGGTATGTGTACGATCCCGTGCCAAGGCTTTTTTCAGCTCTTCCAGAACCGTTTCCTGATGCTCGGCATTGTCCATATCAATAAAGTCGATAATAATAATACCGCCTGTGTTGCGCAGACGTAACTGTCGGGCAATCGCTAAGCTCGCTTCTAAATTAGTTTTAAAAATAGTGTCGTGGAAGTTTCTATAACCGATATAACCACCGGTATTTACATCAATGCTGGTTAGCGCTTCATTATGGTCAAAAATCAAATAGCCACCGGACTTTAGATCGACCCGCCTTGAGAGAGCAGTTTTGATTTCTTCCTCGACGTTGGCCAGATCAAATAAAGCGCGCGGACCTGTGTAGTGATTGATTTTATTTACCACAGCAGGCGTATAAATCTCCGCCCATTGCTTAAGATTATGAGTAATTGTGCGTGAGTCAATTTGAATACTTGTTGTATTTTCATTGGCAAAATCACGCAAAACACGCTGTGCCAGTGTTAAATCCTCATAGAGTAGCGCAGGGGCCCCGTGTTTTTTCATCCCGTCAATAATATTTTGCCAGCGTAAACTCAGGTACTCTTGGTCATTTTTTAGTTCTTCATCGGTCGCCCAACCAGCTTGGGTTCTAATAATATAGCCGCCTTTTTCGTTGGGGGACATCAGGTTTTGTACGCGCTGTCTGAGCTTTTCTCGTTCCTCTTCAGAATCAATTTTTTGAGAAATTCCAATGTGCGGGTCATGTGGCAGATACACCAAGGAGCGACCGGCGATGCTGATTTGATTGGACACGCGCGCACCCTTAGTGCCTATAGCATCCTTGATAACCTGTACTAATAGCGTTTGCCCCTCAAACAAAACCTTTTCAATTTGGACCTGCACATTATCGCTTTGGCGACTTTCGCGGTTTTCCCTTAAGTCGGCCAAATGGATAAAAGCAGCGCGCTCTAAGCCAATATCAATAAATGCACTTTGCATGCCCGGTAAAACGCGGGCTACTTTGCCTAAGTAAATATTGCCAACGATACCACGTTGGTTGCTGCGTTCGAGCTGTATTTCCTGTGCTGTGCCTTGCTCAACAATAGCGACACGCGTCTCGAAGGGCGTGACGTTGATTAAAATTTGTTCATTCATTAATTTAAAATACTATAAATTTGATTTACTAATATCTTAGCGTATGTGGCTTGGCTTTGCTGTGCTATAGCTTTGAAGTCTTTTATGAGGCTGAAATTTTTTTTCTAATTCAGTATCATGGTTAGCTTTGGTGGGTTTTACATGGTTAAAGGAAGTCATGAATTTAAAAGCAGCACTTAGGGGGGTACAAGATGCCTTGCCCATTGTCTTGGGTTATGTGCCTGTGGCAATGGCCTTTGGAATTAGCGGTAGCAGTTTGGGCTTAAAAGCTAGTGAAATCTCCTTGACTTCGTTGATTGTTTATTCAGGCGCAGGGCAATTTTTTATTCTAGCAGCGATGAAAATCGCGACACCTTGGTTAATGATCGTTGCTCTCATTACCTTACTCAATATGCGTCATTTATTTTATGGGCCAATTATTAGTTCCTATTTGCCCGATTCTTTGAAGCAGCGTTTAACTATGGCTTTTTTTCTAACCGATGAAGTTTTTGCCACTTCTTTTCATCGTCTTAAAGATGTTAAAGAGTCAGAACGTGCAGCTTGGTTCTGGGGTTTAGGCATTACTGCCTGGCTCTCATGGGTGGGAGGCACGGTCTTGGGTCTGATAACCGGTGAGCAGTTGCTGGCGCATTATCCTTTATTGGAGCAGGTTCTGAAGTTTTCTTTGCCGGCTTTATTTGTGGTGTTGACGGTGATGAGCGTATATCGTCAGATGCTATTGGCATTAATTGCTGCAGCCATGGTTAGTCTGGTGGTGACGCTTAGTGGTTATCCGTCCTTGGCTATATTTGCGGGGGCGATTAGTGCTTTTGTACTTTACCAGCCTAAGGGTAAGCGCCATGAATAACTCATTTTTATGGACCATTTTGGCTTTAGCCGTGATTACTTGGTTGACCCGCGCATTGCCATTTTTGCTGCTTAGTCGTAGTAAAAAGAAAATTAACTTTTCTCAAGGTCGTTTACAAATCTTGGGCCCCGCTTTATTGCTATCGACTACCGTTGTGGTCTTGACTGGTGAAGTTCAAGATTTAATTAATCAGGCCGTTTCATTGTGGCCTTATTTTATCGCTGTGATTGTAGTGATAGTCATTACTCGTTGGAAAAGTAATATTGGTTTGTCCGTATTGCTGGGTCTCATCACCTATGGCTTATGTCTTTTAATTTAGAAGTAAAAAAAGGTCCGTTATCTATAATCAGAAAACGGACCTTTTGTTTTTAATCTATAGCGAAGCCTAAATACTCCGGCAGCCATAAGGCAATCCCCGGAAATATCATAACAATTAATAATGCTGAGAACATCGTTGCCATAAATAATATGGCCCAACCAAAGGTATGCTCTAAACGAATATTAGCCACCTTTGTGGTCACTAATAAGTTAACAGCAACGGGCGGAGTAAATTGTCCTATTGCAATATTCATCGCCAACAAAATACCAAACCAAATTGGGTTCCATTCGAAGTGATTAATCAAGGGGATTAAGACTGGCGTTAAAATCAAATAAATTGAAATAGCATCCAGCAGCATACCCGCAAACAAGACTAGGACCATAATCAAGATTAGCAGTACCCACGAGTTATCCGAAATACTCAACATGGCATCAGCTAACTTAGTGAAGGTACCTAAGGTGGTACCGGCCCAAGCAAAGATGCCTGCTAACGCAATAATCAATAAAATGATGCCGGATAACTTTGCTGCTTCATTGAGCATATCAAATAAACTACGCCAAGTGAGTTGGCGGTAAATTACTACACCGATAAAAAGGCCGTAGGCCACGGCAACTGCCGCAGCTTCAGTTGGCGTAAATAAGCCGGAACGTAAACCGCCTAAAATAATCACCGGAGCGAATAATGCAGGCAAGGCTTTGATAAAGCTTTTTCTAAACGGAGGGCGTTCAACTTTTTCAGTAGTCCCTTTTTCCCAACCACGTAGACGTGCAATTAGATAGCAAGGAATCAGGATAGAAATACCGGCTAAGATACCCGGAAAGAGACCCGCAGCAAAGAGCGCACGTAAATCCATCCCCGGCAACATCACAGAGTATAAAATCAAAGCGATAGAAGGTGGGATTAGAATGGCCGTTGATGCCGAGGCTGCAATCATGGTCGCTGAAAAGGGACGAGGATAACCGGCTTTGGTCATACTAGGCAACATAACCATCGCAACTGCTGCCGCATCTGCAGGGCCGGAGCCACTCATGCCGGCCATAATCAAACACACCATCACGGCGACCAAGGTTAAACCGCCCGGTCTTTGTCCAATGATGGATTGAGCAAAGGTGACAAGACTCGCCGCCACACCAACGCGTTCAAAAACAATACCGGTCAAGATAAATAATGGAATAGCAATGAGTGGATACTTAGCCACGCTGTTATATGTGTTAGTGCCTAAAGTAGCCAACATATCCGGTGATAGCCCGGCAATAATGCCGATAGCACCGCCAATTCCCAGTGAGTAGGCGACAGGCATGCCGATAATTAGGCATAGACCAAATGAAAGTAGCATTAATAAATCAGGACTCATTGCTTTCCTCCTGATTGCCGCTAAGCATGATCTCAAACCAGTTTTGAGTCGTGCGGTACATAATAGCTAGCGATAAAATCGGTAGCCAGATTAAATAAATCCAGTTGGGATGACCCAGCCCCGGGGAGAGTGAATCATAAATATATTCTTCCCAAGTTAGGGTGACACCATACCAGGCGACTAGGCCAAGCACGATCATTGCGCCTAACCACTGAACGGTATAAATCAGGCGTCTAGCTTTAGTACCGGAACGGCGCTCTAATAAACTGATGCGAATATGTTCATTGCGTCGTGATGCTGCTGCAGCGCCGGCAAAAGCCAACACGACCATAAGAAAAATGGAATATTCCTCAGTAAAGGCAAAGGAAATATCTGTGACGTAGCGAACAACAACATTAGTGAAGCTGATGATACAAATTAGGGCTAAGGCAATAACCCCTAGTGAAGACTCAAAACGCGTTTTTTTGCTTTTAGACATAGTGTTTTAAAAAAGAAAAGGCGCAGCTTTTAGGCTGCGCCGCATAAAAAATAACAGTTTAACGTTCGGCAATTGCTTTTTGGGCAGCATCTACCAAATCTTTACCAATACGCGGAATCCATTTATCATAAACCCCCTTGGTAGCATCAACAAATGCTTGATGCTGTTCGGGAGTTAATTCATTAACCTCGACACCACGCTCACGAATCTGAACCAAGGTTTCATCTAATTCGGCACGAGATTTTTTAATGCCCCATTGACCTGCATCATAGGCTGCTTGCTTTAACATGGCTTGATCTTCTTCAGCGATTGTTTTCCAAACGCGCTCACTGACACCGAAAATTAGCGGATCGTTCATATAGTGCCATAAACTTAAGTACTTTTGATTGGCACGGTCGGCTCGTGCAGCAGAGAATACGGAAAGAGGGTTTTCCTGGCCATCAACTGCACCGGTAGTTAATGCCGGCATCGCATCGGCCCAACTCATTTGTGTCGGGTTAGCGCCAAGTGCATTAAAAGTATCTAAAAATAGAGGTGAACCAACTACGCGTATTTTCATACCCTTAAGGTCGGCTGGCATAGTGATTGCTTGCTTGGAGTTTGAAATTTCGCGGAAACCATTTTCGCCCCAAGCCAGAGGTATCACGCCACGCTTGGCAATGGCTTCAAATACTGTCTTACCAGCTTCGCCCTGAGTAATAGCATCGACTGCAGTATTGTCGGGCATTAAAAATGGTAATGAGAAAAGATTAACTTCTGGAACTTGCGGTGACCAATTAATAGTAGAACCTACAGCCATATCAATTAAACCGCTGCGCATGGCCGAGAATTCTTTAGTTTGATCGCCCGAAACCAATTGCGCATTTGGGTAGACTTTAAGGGTAATGCGGCCGTCGCTACGCTCTTTGACTAGTTCAGCCCATTTTTCAGCCATTTGGCCCCAAGGATAGGCATCGCCAAGTACGGTAGAGACAGAGTACTCCTTGCTCTCTTGTGCTAAAGCGACGCTTCCAATTGTGGCAGACACTGCTAATGAAGCCACTCCTAAGCTAAACCATTTTTTTAATTGCATAGTTAATCTCCAAGATTTTGTCATTTCAAGAGTTAAATTGTGTCGTAGTAATGACTACTTGTGTGATGAAGGCTTTATTATCTAGGGTTATCTCTAGTGTAATTTGTTGTATTAATGGTTATTCATGCGTCTAGATGCTTCCATACAAGAATTATGACTATTGCTGAAGCTTCAGCAAAATCGTAATACAATAGGTGATTCTGAATTTGATTTATATAAAGAAGAGGTGCTGGTGAGCGGTTCTGATATAGACACAACTTATATTTCTAATGTCATACGTAAGCGCATCGTAACAGCTGGTGCTCGTTTCAACGCAAATGACAATATCGCTGAGTTTATTGAAGAGGGCGAGTTAGAGTTACTGCAACAAGAAGTTGAAGAGAAGATGACCGAGGTCCTAAAAAGCCTCGTTATTAATATTGATACTGACCACAATACGCAAGAAACAGCACGTCGCGTGGCCAAGATGTATGTGCGTGAGGTTTTTGCCGGTCGTTACCATGAAATGCCACCAATTACTGAGTTTCCAAATATTGAAAAGCTCAGCGAGTTAATTATCATCGGTCCAATCCAGGTTCGCAGTGCTTGTTCACACCACCTTTGCCCAATTATGGGTCAAGTCTGGGTCGGTGTATTGCCTGATTCAGGCTCTAACCTTATCGGCCTATCCAAATATGCTCGTCTCACACAGTGGGTAATGGGTCGTCCGCAAATCCAGGAAGAGGCGATTGTGCAACTTGCCGATCTTCTTGTCGAAAAAATGAATCCTCAAGGCTTGGCTATTGTGATGAAGGCCGACCACTTCTGTATGCAGTGGCGTGGGGTCAAGGACATGAATTCCAAAATGATTAATAGCGTCATGCGAGGCGCTTTTTTAAAGAACTCTGATTTACGCAAAGAGTTCCTGGATTTATTAACAAAAACAGAGTAAGGCAGTAGTTTCTAATGAGCAAAATAGTAAATAAAATCGCCGTGATGGACGGAGACGGTATTGGTCAAGAGGTAATTCCAGAGGGATTAAAGGTAATTGAGGCAGTACAAAAGCGCTTTAATTTAAATTTAGTCTTTGACCATTATGATTGGGGCGATTGCGATTATTACCTTGAGCATGGTCAGATGCTGCCTGATAATTGGTTTGAAACCTTAAAAGAGTATCAAGCAATTTTTTTCGGGGCCGTTGGTTGGCCTGCAAAGGTAGCTGATCACATATCTCTATGGGGTTCTTTGCTACAGTTCAGACGCCAATTTGATCAATATATTAACTTGCGCCCAGTGAAGCTGTTTGAAGGTGTGCCTGCGCCGCTCGCTAAATTCAAGCCAGGTGATATTGACTTTGTGGTGGTTCGAGAAAACACCGAGGGTGAGTACTCATCTATTGGCGGCATCATGTTTGAAGGTACTGATAGAGAGTTTGTGATCCAGGAATCTATCTTTACTCGTCAAGGCGTTGATCGCGTCTTGAAGTTTGCCTTTGAATTAGCACAAAAGCGCGGCGGCAAAAAGCTAACCGCAGCCACGAAGTCCAATGGTATGGCAATTAGTATGCCGTATTGGGATTCGCGTGTTGATGAAATGGCTAAGAGCTATCCTGATATTGCCTATGATAAGCAGCACATTGATATTTTATCGGCGAGATTTGTTCTAAATCCTGATCGTTTTGATGTCGTGGTTGCTTCAAACCTATTTGGCGATATCTTGTCTGATTTGGGCCCAGCGTGTACAGGCACCATTGGTCTAGCTGCTTCAGCCAACCTAAATCCAGAACGTAAATTCCCATCATTATTTGAGCCTGTACATGGTTCAGCACCTGACATATTTGGTCAAAAAATAGCTAATCCATTAGCAACCATCTGGACTGCGGCAATGATGCTGGAGTTCTTGGGTAATGGTGATGCCGACTATCAAGCAGCTCATGACTTAATTGTTGAGGCGATCGAAGCAGTACTTGCGGATACAAATGGTCCAAAAACACCAGACTTGGGTGGCAAGGCCCATACTCATGAATTGGGTGATGCGGTTGTAGACTATATCAAGTCTCACTAAGAGTAAGAAAGAGCGGCGTGCTTTTTGTCACGCCGCTTTAATTTGGAAGGGGTTTTGTTTTTTAGCGCAAGCGATTAAGTTTTTGTAAATCAATGCACCAATAGCAGCACCTATAATTGGCGCAAGCCAGAATAACCATAATTGCTCAATAGCCCAAGTCCCTTGGAATAGAGCAACACCGGTAGAACGAGCAGGGTTCACTGAGGTATTAGTTACCGGAATACTGATTAAGTGAATTAAGGTTAGAGCAAGACCAATGGCAATAGGCGCAAAGCCTTTAGGAGCACGCTCATCTGTTGCGCCCATAATAATAATTAAGAAAAAGGCCGTTAAGACAATTTCCGCAACTAAAGCCGCAACCAAATTATAGCCATCAGGTGAGTTTGCACCATAACCATTACTGGCAAAGCCACCTGTGGTTGCATCAAAACCAACTTTACCTGAAGCAATTAGATAGAGAATTGCGCCAGCGGCAATTGCGCCGATAACTTGGGCAACGATATAAGGGATTAATTCTTTAGCTGGAAAACGACCCCCGACTAATAGGCCAACAGAAACGGCAGGATTCAAGTGGCCACCAGAAATATGACCAACTGCATAAGCCATCGTTAGTACAGTAAGACCGAAGGCTAAGGCGACACCGGCAAAACCAATACCTAGTTCTGGGTAGGCTGCAGCCAATACAGCACTACCGCAACCACCAAAAACCAACCAAAAAGTTCCGAAAACTCCGCGAAATATTTATTCATTTAAATTTCCTTAAAAATTAAAGGACTATGTTGTTAATTAGTTAACATCGTTTAGCTTATAAAAGCATCAAAAGCCAAACAATTTAATTGTAAAGTAAAGCGTAGAAATTGTTGCTGTGATTGGCACTGAGAGTTTTTATTGATGAGTTTTATGCAGAACAATTAGTAATTGTAAATTTCTAATTAATTAAATACTAAATAAAAGATATTGGTGTATCATTAAAACTGTAGATTCCTGATATATGAGCTTTTAGCAACTCGCTACAAATTATTTGTCGTTAAAAAGCACAAGTCACTTGACGGCGTTCAATATATAGCTCATAATTCATCTCTTTCCTCGCTACGGCATCTAGGGTTATCCCTTAAGTCGATATGAAGCAA
>LSQX01380537.1_pt1 | contig 22145 bp, 19 predicted proteins | sample 654561 | NCBI WGS metagenome assembly LSQX01 (sample SAMN04489861, study PRJNA283612) | anaerobic digester metagenome | isolation source: 4 biogas reactors fed with cattle manure at either 37C or 55C with and... | place: Denmark: Kongens Lyngby | collected 2014
ATGCTTTTCAAAGCACTGGGAGTGGGACATTCATCACCCACTCCCAGCAAATGGCGACTGAGATGAAACTTCACTGGCAGTATACACTACCGCGACCTGTATTGCAAGGCCTCCCCCTACTCATCAACGCATCTGGATGGATCACGGGAGTTTACATAAATAGTGAGCTCGAAGGCAGGAATCTCAACGTTGGACGCGAAGTATTTAGTTGTAGGCTATGTTTCGGTTGCGGCAACTGTTCACATCATGTAGCAGTGCACTGGAGGGAGCCATCTATGCCGGAAGACATTGGCTTTGACGAGGACCTGCCAGTCGAACGTAAGGCTGCTGAGTTGTCGTTGCGAAAGGCGCGAGAGGCGGCCAGTCGAGGGCGTGTTGAGGAAGCCGTGCAGCATGCCACAGATGCCCTGGAGAACGACCCGGCTTATCTAGAAGTGCGTCGCTTTCTGGGCGAACTGTACGAAGGTGCGGACGAAAATGCACGAGCGTCCAGGGAATATCAGGCGATAATCCAAAGCGACAGAGATGATGAAAGCGCGTGGGAAGCACTCCGTCGGGTCGATCCAACCGGTGCTGAACGGTTGGAACGTCTGCATGACATTGCACCTGACCCTTTTGTAGGCACCCGCCAGCCGGTGAACAGTAACATGTTGTCGGACATAGGCGCAAACGACGAGGAAAACGAAGAGGAATACGACGAGGACGAGAGTCAATCTGAAACTGTCTCTACCGCTGAGCCGCCCGCAGTACAACAGACGTCACCCGATGGAGAAATCGATGCCAGAGTGGCTTGGGCATTCGAGCAGGATTACGAATTCCGCCACCACCTGCTGGCCCGCCCCGGTATAAGCGACATGGTCGAGAAGCTGCAAGACATGTCCATGGACTATGATGCCTGGGAACGTGCACTTGTCAGCTGCGCACATTTGGACAAGGAGCGATGGGCCCAGGAGTACGAGGTGACAGCTGAAATAGTAGAGTTTTTCGGTATCGAGCATCCAAGCTTGTACTTCGCACCTGAGCGTCGTATGATCCCCACGATCATCGGCGGAGATCCGACCATGGTTGCCATAACTGCCGGCATGATCAACGCTCTACCTGATGCTACTCTCCACTTTGTTCTCGGCCGTACGATGGCCCACCTGGCACTCCATGACCAGCTGTGTCGCCAGGTAGCCACAGTCTGCTTGCAGCGCAGTCCGGCCAGCCAGACGGATGTGGAAGAGGCGCTGACGGATTTGCTGGTGACCACGACGCTGGGTTGGGACGTAGGCGTATCGCGTGATGAGATGATCATGACCCGCAAGGTGGCTCACGCATGGGACCAGCGGGCAGCATTATCAGCCGATCGGGGAGGGCTCTTGGCTTGTGGTGATATAGATGCGGCATGTCTGGCCATCGCCAGAGGGACCGCACGCGACTCCGACATAGCAGCCACTCTGAGTCTGGCCGATTTCATGGCACAATACGATGGTAAAGATCCTCGCCAATTAGCCGCAATTGACCCTAAAGAGTGCCCACTGCGCAACGGACCGTATGGCGCCTATCGTATTCTTATGCTAAAATGGTGGGCGCGTTCTGACCAGTATCAACAGCTTGCAGGGGCATGATCCTCATGGGCCGAGGCGGTGCAAAGAAGTAGTGCCTGACGCTGATATGAAGTTGTCGGGACGGCGACGAGGGCTTATGCGTGCCTCGGCCGCCGTATTTTTTATGGCCGGCAGCACATATTTTGCTGTTGTCCTCGGGGTTATCCGCGGTATAGTGGTGATGCGGTATGTTGGCGTGATGGGCCGGGGGCTCATGCAATCGGTCCACGTGATAAACCGCTACACGAGCAATGCGCACCTTGGTATTTTACATGGCTTGAGTAAGGAACTCCCTCTGAAAATCGGCGCTGGAGACGACAGTGAGGCCGAAGCGATAGAGGCGTCAGGCATGACATGGGTTGTGGCTCTCACGGCGTTGGCAGCCCTGGGGATGTGCATATGGGGCATATCTGAACCAACCGAAGAGCGCCCCACTGCATTGGCGTTGGTCATCGGCGCAGGCTGGCTCCTGGCAAGTCAGACTTATAACCTCTACCGCTGCGTACTTAGGTCCTGGGGTAATTTCCGGCTGCTTTCGTATTTGACGGCTATTGATGCTGCGGCAGCTTTCGGTCTCACCATATACGGGGCCTATCGCTGGGGTTTTCTAGGCGCCATGCTCGGAATGCTGGCTGCGTGGCTGCTGGACTTGATCATCCTGCACCTCTACTCAGGCGTTCGCATTCGTCCGAACTGGTACTCTGCCGACGCTGTGCGGCTTTTTAAGACCGGCCTATTGATCCTGGCCATCACCTTCACCGACACCCTGCTGCGTACCGTAGACGGGGCTGTGATCATCCGATACTACGAGGCCTATCGCATCGGGCTCTACAGTGTCGGAATGCAGATGGCTGGTTACATGTTTACGTTGCCAGAAGCGGCCGGCTTTGTCATCTGGCCGAAGATCATAGAAGCATGGGGTGCTTCAGGAGATCTTCGCAACATGCGTCGGCATGTCCAACTGCCCACGCAAGTTTCCGCTGCGGTCATGCCTTTGCTAGCCGGCAGTGCCCACATCCTCCTGCCGCTCTTGATCGTCTGGATAGTGCCCGAATTTGTGAATTCGACCAAAGCTGGGCAGATACTAGCCTGGGGTGGCATCTTCCTGGCTCTCCCATTGGCGACAAACAGCGTCCTGATAGCCACCAATCGCGAACTAGCAGTGATCATTACGCGAGGTCTGTCCGGCCTGGCGCTGGGAGCAGTATCTTACTGGCTGGTGCGGCAACAGGCACCCATCGAGCATATCGCCGCAGCGGCTGCAGGGGCCTATGCAGTGGCCTCGTTGCTGAGCCTGCTTCTGGTGCTCCCCAAGTATTTCACAGGCCGCCAACTTGCAGTGGAACTTGCCGGATGTTATCTCCCAACTCTTTGGGCGGTGGTGTCTCTGAGGCTGGCGGGTTCGCTTGCCGCAAGCTTCGTCATGCCCCACCCTGCAGATCCGCTGTGGGCCTCTCTGTATCTTTTTTTCTTTGTCTGCCTGTATGTTCCCGGCGTGGTGTACGGCAAATATCACACCGGACTATGGCAGGAGTTGAGGGTGCTCTGGCAGCAGAGAAAGGCTCGCAAGAGCGGCACAAACCACTGAGGCGCAAAAGGAGACAAACCATGTCACAGGACCGCCAGAAATCGCAAGAGCTTCTCCGCACCCTAAGCGAGTTAGATGGCCCTTCAGGCTACGAAGTCGAGGTTGGGCGTTTCGTAGGCGAACAATTGAGCGACATTTGCGTCGTATCCTACGACAACCTCGGTAGCGTTATCTGCGAATTGAAGGGCGGCGCAGAGCGTCCGAGAGTGATGCTGGCTGCCCACACCGACGAAGTTGGGTTTGTGGTCAGGTACATAGACGACAAAGGATTTGTCCGACTTACACCTCTGGGAGGCTGGCGCGACCATGTGTTGCCGGCACAACAGATGAAAATACTGACGACAAAAGGTTCGATTTTCGGCATAATCGGCGTCAAACCTGGCCACATAGTGACCGAGGAAGAGCGAGCCAAGGTCATCAAGAAGGACGACCTATATCTCGATGTAGGCGCCAAAGACAAACAGCAGGCGACAACTGAATTCGGTATACGACTGGGCGATCCGGTAGTACCGGTCAGTGCGTGCAGGCCGATGGCCAATCCCGACTTGCTGATGGGCAAAGCCTGGGATGACCGTGCCGGAGTGGCAATTATGATGGAGACACTCAGAGCACTGTCTGCTCGCGGTCACGCCAACCGTGTGTACGGCGTTGGCACCGTTCAGGAGGAAGTGGGGCTGCGTGGTGCCCAGACCTCAGTACAGACGGTCGCGCCCGATGTGGCCATAGTGCTGGAAGTGGCAGTGTGCGGTGATGTTCCAGGTATAGATGATGCCGTTTCGGATGTAAAACTGGATGGCGGCCCTACCGTATACGTGATGGATGGCAGCGCCATCCCGAACCTGCGACTGCGCGATATGGCCATCGATTTGTGTGCAGAGATGGGCCTGGAGTGTCAGATGTCCGTACTTGACCGTGGTGGCACGGATGCTGGACGCATTCATCTCCACGCCAGCGGAGTACCCAGTCTGGTGTTGGGCATACCGGCACGTCATATTCACGCGCATAGTGGAATCATATCACTCAATTCGTACCGGCAAATGGTGGAATTGACGACGGAACTTGTCAGCAAACTTGACGAAAAGACCGTCTCGCAGTTACGCCCGAACTGAAGCAGATGCCGCGAAGCGAATCACGGGAAAATACCATGTCTTCGCACCTGCGTGGCCTTGCGTACGGTCTGACTGCCAGCTTTTTGTGGGGCACAGTGTTCGTGGTCGCCCGCTATCTGGTTGATGTTCGCCAGTTGGACCCCTACTACATGGCAGCTCTGCGTTTCGGGGTGGGTGGCCTGTTTGCCTTGGGGTGGGTTTGGGTGCAGTTGGGGACTGAAAAAGTCCTTGCAGCCCGCTCGTTCACCTGGCCGATACTGGCGCTGGCCGCAGTCGGACCGTTCGGGCTAGGAGTCTTTGTGTTCATATCCGCCCAGTACACCACATCCATCAACAGTTCACTGATTGTCAATTCTAACGCCATATTTATAGCCCTGTTCGCTCTACTCATAGGCGAACGGATGAATTGGCTGCGATTTAGCGGACTGTGGATAGGGCTTGTTGGCTGTGGCATTGTGATATTTTCTGCCGCGCCGGAGCAACCTCTGCCACCCAGCAACAACCTTCTAGGTGGCATGGCAGCTCTTGGCGGAGCAGTTTGTTGGGCAGCCTACACTGCGTTCGGCAAGGGCCTTGTGCGCAGATTGGGCGGAGAGGTAGCATCCGCCTGGTGCATCCTGGGCGGTGGTCTCATGCTGGCAGTCCTGGCTGTGTTGCAGGGGGGCGTCAGACCACTGACCGGTCTGGAGCTGCTGGCGGTAGCGTACATGGCCATTGGCCCGACGGCGATTGCCATGGGGTTGTGGTATAAGGCATTAGAACTGGTGGACAGCTCCGCACTCGGTCCGTCACAGTACATCGCGCCGTTGGTTAGTGTTATACTCGGATGGCTGCTGCTGTGTGAGCCGATAGGCCCGAGCTTCGTGGTCGGATGTACAGTTACCCTGCTGGGCGTGTATATGGCCACCCGACCGTTGAAACAGACTGTCTGCCGAAATAGACTGTGCAGGTGATGAACCCGGTGGAAGAGACAATCACAGAACTAACCAGACAAATCGAACAGGAATCGCGCTTTTTGGATGACATCAGGCAGGAAATGGGCAGGCTGATCGTGGGCCAGCCTGAACTGATTGAGGGCCTGCTGGTGGCATTGCTCGCCGATGGGCACGCATTGCTGGAGGGCGTGCCAGGACTGGCGAAAACCATGACGGCATGTGCGCTGACACAGTGCATCGGCGGCGCCTTCCAGCGCATACAGTTCACTCCGGACCTGCTCCCCGGAGATATCACTGGCACGATGATATACAACGAAAAAGAGCACGAATTCTACGCGAAACTTGGGCCCATCTTCGCCAATTTCGTGCTTGCTGATGAGATAAACCGTGCGCCGGCGAAGGTCCAGAGTGCCCTTCTGGAAGCGATGCAGGAACGGCAGGTCACCATCGGCGAGCAGACCTATCCCTTGCCAAAGCCATTTTTGGTGCTGGCTACGCAGAACCCCATCGAACAGGAGGGGACCTACCCCTTGCCGGAAGCGCAAGTGGATCGGTTCATGTTCAAGATCAAAATCACGTATCCGTCGAAGGAAGAAGAACTCCACATCCTCCAGCGCTGGACTACGGGAGAACAGATCGTGGCCCGGGATGTATGTAGCGTCGAGCAGGTGCTACGCGCTCGTGAACTGGTAAACGCCGTCTATGTGGACGAGAAGGTGCAACGCTATATAGTTGACCTGGTGTTCGCCACCCGTGAACCGGCTCAGTACGATCTCGATGCGTTGGCTCCGCTCATCGAGTACGGTGCCTCGCCACGTGCCTCCATCTATCTGACTTTGGGCGCGAAAGCCCACGCCTTCACGCAGCATCGGGGCTATGTGACGCCTGATGATGTGTTAGCAGTGGGCATGGATGTGCTGCGCCACCGTGTCATCTGCTCTTATGAGGCCGAAGCACAAGAAATCACCAGTGACGACATAGTGCAGACTATATTCCGCGGCGTGGAGATTCCCTGAGCTATGTCCCACGAATTTACGCCAACGCACAACAGATCGAGGTTGTCGAGTTGCTGACCCCTGAGGAACTGATGCGCAGAATTCGCCGCATCGAGATCTACTCGGATCACCTGGCCAACGATATGTTCGCAGGTCAATACGAGAGCGCTTTCCGTGGCCGGGGCGTGGAGTTTGCAGAGGTCAGGCAATACCATCCAGGTGACGATGTTCGCACCATAGACTGGCGAGTATCAGCCAGGGCCGGAAGCCTGCATGTCAAGCAATTCGTGGAAGAGCGCGAACTGACTGTCATGCTCGTCGTGGACGCGTCGGCCAGCGTGCACTACGGCACCGCAGTTGAAACTAAAGCGGAGACGATGGCCGAGATCGCCGCGACTTTGGCCTTCTCTGCCATCCGCAATCAGGATAAAGTCGGCGCAGTGATGTTCACGGAGGATGCTGAACTGTATCAGCCTCCGAAGAAGGGCAGGAGACAGGTACTACAGCTGATCCGCAACATACTCTTCTTCCAGCCACAGGCAGTTACTACCGACATCGCTCGTGCACTGGAGTACACGGGCCGCATTCTGACGCGCAGAGCAATCATATTCGTCATAAGTGATTTTCAGGATGACAACTATCTGAAACCTCTGGCTACACTGGCCCGTCGTCATGACGTGGTGGCCATAGAGGTGCCTGATCGTACAGAACGCTCACTGCCCGCAACCGGACTTGTCGAGTTAGAGGATGCAGAAACGGGCAAGCGTGTTCTTGCTGATCTCAGCTACAGCCGGTTTGTCAGGAGTTTTGCAGGCAACCAGCAAGCCGCCGCCGAACAACGCGCCGCGGACATCAATTCTGCGGGCGGTGACTACATCTCGATCTATGCCGGAGAGTCACCGGTCAGCCCCCTCATGGAATTTTTCGATAGACGCGCACGGAAGAGACGATGACCAGGTGCGAGATATCAAACCTAGTAGTAGTGGTATGCGTCACGACGGTGGCGATGTTTTGTGCAAGCGCATACGCTGACAGTGCATCTCTCGGAGGCATAAAAGCCTCTGCTGATGCCACGCATCTGACCGTGGGCGATCTTTTCTGGTATACAGCGACAGTGCAACTGCCTGCCGATAGTCGCCCCGTGCTCCCCGGCGCTGATGCTGAGTTCCCCGGCTTTGAAGTCCGCGATTACCAGGAAGAGACAACCACACTGCCGGACGGTACCCAGCAGATAGAAATCCGCTACCAACTCGTCACTTTTACGGTAGGGGAAAAGCAGATAGCTGATTTCGAGGTGCAGGCTGAGCGAACTGTGGATGGCCAGTTGCGTACCGACAAATATCTGGCCCCTCCAGTCAAGATCACGGTGGAGAGTGTACTACCGCCTCAGGGTGCTGACCCCAAGCCCATCTATGGTCCGTTGTTTTTTGCCCCGTGGTGGCATTCGTGGCTGAAGCCGCTTGGCATTGCTCTGGCCGTGCTTGTGGTCGTGGTGGTGACAGCATGGCTCTGGGCAAGACGGAAGCGTTCTGCGCAAGGTGCGGTCGAGATCCCGTTAACGCCTCACGAGGCAGCATGTCTGGCACTGCAGAAGCTTGGTGATAGCAGTCTCATCGGTAGCGGTCAATTGAAGGCGTTTTACTCGGAGCTGAGTGATATCATGCGGCGGTGGCTCGAGTACCGCATTGATATACGCGCTATGGAGCTGACTACCGGCCTAATTCGCTATGATCTGAGAAACAGTGACCTCCAGGCTGACTGGCAGGAACAGTACATCGAGCTGCTTCGGCGTGGCGATCTGGTCAAATTCGCCAAATGGACACCAGATGATGGTGTTGCCTATGGCGACCTGGATCTCGCAGTCCGGCTGCTCGAGCGTGAGGCACCGGTGGAGCCTAAACCGGACGCCGCCCAGGGCACCGAGCCCGACGAGGGGGCAGCCGCATGAGCTTTGCCTTCCCATGGGTACTGCTGGGGCTTCCAGTCGCAATCTATATAGGGCTGCGGCAGGTTCGGCCTCTGCGCCAGGGCAGCGGCAGAGTGGTGTACTCCGATGTTGGCCTGCTGACTGGTGCAGCCCGAAGCCCTCGCGTCTGGTTTGCACGCAAACTGCCAGTGCTACGAACAGTGGCGCTTATGCTGCTGATCATCGGCCTGGCGGGGCCTCAGGTCCCGGTGGGGGTCAAACGCACCGGCGGAGCGGGTATAGACATCATCCTTGCTCTGGACATATCGGGGAGCATGAGATCGGTTGACATGGGGGCACAGAGCCGGTTCGAGGTAGCCAGGCTGGTCATCAGTGACTTCATAGCTCGTGCGGGACAAAACCGGCTGGGACTTGTAGTGTTCGCACATCAGGCTTTCACACAAGCCCCACTGACGGCAGACCATACCCTTCTCACGCAACTGCTCGACGATGTGCATATCGGAATGCTGCCTGACGGGACCGCCATCGGCATGGCGATCGCTACTGCCGCGAATAGACTGGCTGCCTCCGATGCCAAGAGCAAGGTCATAATCCTACTTACAGATGGCGCAAACAACGCCGGTGAGATCGAGCCGGTGACCGCCGCGCGCATCGCTGCCTCTCTGGGCATCAAGATATATGCTATAGGAGTGGGACGAAAAGAGCAGGCTGATGCGTTCACCGCCATCGCCAGTGGAGGGCCACGAGCTGATCTAGATGAAGAGACACTGAAAAAGATCGCTGCAGAAGCGGGGCACTACTTCCTGGCTAGCGATGCTGACACATTGCGCAAGATTTACGATGATATCGATCGCATGGAGAAGTCTGAGTTTAAGGGCCCAAGTGAGACCGAATACAAGCAGTTTTATGGTCGCTTTGTATGGCCCGGCCTGGTGATACTGCTTGCTCAGTTTGTGTTCGGCGCCACCTGGCTGAGAAAGGCACCATAAAGTTGCATGACTGATTTTTTCCAGTGGGGCAATCCATCGGCGCTTGTCTACCTGTGGCTGCTGCCGGTGCTCTTGATACTGCACCTGTGGGCCATGCGCCAGCGACGGCGGGCGCTGCAGTTGATTTTTCCGGAGCTGACTGCTGAGCGTACCGCAATGGCTTCAGTGTTGCGTCGTCGAAATTTCAAGTTCCTGCTGCTCATGGTAGCCACAACCATGCTCATCGTGGCTCTTGCTCAGCCTCTGATAGGAGCCAGAAGAGAGCGCGCACGGCGCGAGGGCGTAGAAATCGTCATCGTCCTGGACACCAGCCTGAGTATGGCCGCCCGTGACGTCAAACCCAGTCGTATGAGTGCAGCCAAACAAGCGATTACGGAAATCATCGGGAGATTGGGTAGCGACCGGGTAGGTCTGGTGCTGTTCGCAGGCAACGCCTTCCGATACTGCCCGCTGACGAGTGACCATGATGCAGCGTTGATGTTTCTGGAGGCTGTGGACATGGACTCGACCCCGCAGCCGGGAACTGCCATAGGCCAGGCTCTGACCATCGGCGAACAGATGCTGGGTGAAGCGGCAGGCAAATACCGGGCCCTGGTGTTAGTCAGTGATGGCGAAGATCACAGTACAGGAGCTCTCGAGCGGGCCAACGAGATCAACCGAGAGACTGGTGCGACTATCATGGTACTAGGAGTTGGCACTGCCGAAGGTGACGCGATACCGTTAGTGGCACCCGATGGCACAGTTACCGACTTCAAGCGCGACAGAGACGGTGAGGTAGTCATCACTAAGCTGTACGAGGACGAGCTGAAGCAGATCGCACGTGCCGGCAACGGTGTCTATCGCAGGCTCACCGAATCGGGGGCAGTTGCGCTCATATCCGGCCGGATCGACAGCCTCGAAGGCGTGCAGGTCGGCACTTATGTCTACGCCGACTATGCCGAGCGTTTCCACTGGCCGCTGTTGTTGGCGATACTGCTTCTGATTGCCGAGTCTCTGATTGCCGAGCAGCGGCCAATCTCGAAACGATGGGGTCTGCCAGATGCATAATCGTACAGTCTCGCGCCTCATATTTGTGGCGTTCTTTATAGTGCTGCTTGGCGGTTGCACCGCCAGAAATCCGTGGATGAAAGGCGATCAACTGTTCAAACAAAAGCAGTATGCTGAAGCTGCAGATGCGTACAACCAGGCCGCTGAGAAATACACTGGCCGATCTGAACCCCACTTCAACCGCGGCACTGCCCAGTACATGGCTGAGCAATCACAGGACGCCATCAGTACTTTTCAGGATGTGGCAAGACGCACCAGTGGCGACTTGCAGGAGAGATCCGAGTTCAACACCGGTAACGCTTATCTCGGACAGGGTGACAGTGAGAAGGCCATCGAGCACTACAAGCGTACTCTGTACTTGAATCCTGGTGACGTAAACGCTAAATGGAACCTGGAGTTGGCCCAACAGCAGCAACAACAGCACGAGCAAGGGCAGGAGGAGCAAAAGCAACAAGAGCAGAAGCCCGATGACGACAAGCAAGACAGCGATGAACGCGAAAAACCACAGGAGCAACCGCAAGAAGATCGGCCTGGTGACGCCGATCAGCAACCGCAGCGTGATCAGCAGGAACTGACCCAGAAAGAGGCTGAACGTCTCTTGAAGGCACTCTCACAACAGGACAGGGACCTTCAGAAAGAGTTGCGCAAACCACCCGAACCCGTGCGGACAATTCCTTTCGACAAGGACTGGTAAGATGTGACCAGAATATACTTTGTGACTATCCTGGTCGCACTGGTGGCACTTACAATGCCAGCCTGGGCGCAAGTAGATATCGTCGCCACTGCACAGCCTCGTACAGTATCAGTAGGAGAGATGCTGACTTATGAGATCACGGTGACAATCCGTGGTACGTCGGCTTTGACCACACAGGCTGAGCCGTCACTGCCCGATTTTGATGGCTTCGATACACTCACCACAAGCACTCGCCAGGGCCTCTCGATGGGCAGTGGGGGCACCCAATCTGAACGCACTTACAGCTACACTCTGCGCGCCTCCAAATCCGGGGATTTCATTTTTTCGCCCGCTACTGTGCAGGTGGCAGGCAAAACGTACCGAAGTGCCAAAGTGAAAGTCACAGTGACGCCCGGTGCGGGATCGTCGCCACGATCGCCGTTCACACCGCCCGGGCACGAGGCAGACGTGCCCCCGCCTATACGTGATGAAGGAGACTATACCCCAAAACAGGCTATCGACTTACGACTGTCTGCGGAGCCTGAAAAGCCTTACGTGGATCAGCAGGTAGTACTAACGTTTGGCTTTTATTATCAGTCGGAGAGTCTGTATGGGGATACCAGATATGAACCACCAAGTGCGGAGGATTGCGTGGTCAAGGAGCTCCCCGCACCGCCCAACAGCTCCCAGATAGTAGGAGGACGGGAGTACCTGGTACAGAAGAGACGCTGGGCGCTGTTTCCCACTGCAGCCGGGGAACTCGAAATTCAGCCGGTGCGGGTCATAACCAGTTTGTCCCCATACGGTCAATCCGATGAACGCCACACCAACAGCGTGCGTTTGCAGGTTCGACCTCTGCCTCAGCCTCCGCCAGACGCGCATTTTGAAGGCGCGGTTGGACGATTCACTGCACACCTGACATCCGATCGAGATGCGGTTAAATCTGGCGAAACCTTCACGCTCTCTCTGACAATCCGTGGGACGGGTAACGTGCACTCACTCGGCGCGCCTACACCGCGAGTTCCCGACTGGGTGAACATCTACAAATCCAGAGAGGACCGGGATGTTCAGGTGGGCTATGGTGGTGCCTCTGATGCTGTTGGGGGTGAGGCTCGCTTTGACTTTCTGGCGCTGGCCAAACAGTCCGGCACGCTGAACATACCGCCACTCGATGTGGTGTATTTCGACCCCCAGCGGGGCCGATATGACACAGCCAGCACCGATTCAGTGATCATACATATAGAACCCGGTATAGCTGTAGAGGAGCCCCCTGAGCAGCCTGATGACCAGATGCGGCAAATCAAACTGGGCAGACCGGACAGAGTAGGCAGCACTCCACTGTTTACGGCCAATTGGTTTTGGTGGGTGCAAGCGATCCCGTTGCTACTGTTGCTCCTGTCAGCATACATGTCCCACCGTCGCAGCGCACTGCTTTCTGACCCTGTACTGGCTCGATCGCTGCAGGCACCACGCATGGCTCAACAGCACCTGGCCGAGGCTCGCGCAGCTATCAAGCGCGGTGACAGCAGTGCGTTTTGTGCGTCAGCCGCTCACGGGGTCACTGACTTCATCGCCCACAAGTTCGGGCTTCAGGCAGCCGACATATCCACCCAGGAGGCTTTAGCCGCCCTACGCTCACAACAGGTAGACGACGAACTTGTCGGTCGCGTGCAGCATTTGCTGGAAAAGTGTGACCGAGGGCGCTTTGCTGTAGGCAGTCCAACCGAACATAACGAGATGCTGGCAGAGACGGTGCAGGTGCTACGGCGCCTGCAAACCGTGCGACCGAGGAGGGGCTGACATGTGCTACCTCGGGATCGCTGTCGCTCTCCTTCTGACAGGCTGGGGATGGGCTGACACGGAGACGGGACAACTGACACAATCCACTGATGAGTTCGCACAGGCAAACGAGTTGTACCTGGCCGGTGACTATCAGGCTGCGGCACAAATCTATGAAACCATGCTCGCTGGCGGAGCGCACTCTGCGGTAGTCTACTACAATCTGGGGAATGCGTATGCTCAGAACGGTGACCTGGGGGCAGGGATGCTGAACTACCGTCGAGCGCTACTGCTAGCACCACGCGACCGCGATATCATCCACAACTTAGCGAACCTGGAGAGTCAGGTAGCACGTCAGCCATCCAGTTGGGAGGCGGAGAGCTGGATGAGGATGGTGCTGGTTTGGCTGTTGTCGCGGCTAACGATAAACGAACTGGCCGCCATCACGATGAGCTTCTATTGGTTGGCAGTCGCGATGGCTATTTGGCGCATACGCAGTCGCAGACGCTTGGTTAGCGTGCTGCTGATTGCATCACTGTTAGTTTTCTGCATCAGTGCGGGATTGAGTTATGCCAAATGGCAACGCGATTACGCTGGAGGGCAGGCGATTGTGCTGTCTGATGCGGAAATGTACAGTGGTCCCGGGCAGCATTTTGAACCCCTGGCACGGTTAGGAGCAGGGACAGAAGTCAAGTTGGTTCAGACTCAGGGCCGGTATATAGAGATTCAGACCGGAGCCGGTGGACACGGCTGGGTCAGTGGTGAACAGGCCCGGCTGATATTTCCGTTTGCGCAGGACTAGAAAGGGCGCGTCGGGCAAATGCTGACACGCCGAAGCCATTTCACGCCCTATTTCTTTCTGATAGCAGGGGTGCTGCTACAGGGCCTTTCGCCGGTCTTCACCAAGCTTCTGCTGGCAGACCTATCCCAGGCCACCGTGGTGGCATCACGTTACCTGCTGGCTGCTGCCTTTCTTTTTCCCTTCGGGCGTAGGCATGATGTCAAGCAGGCTGAGGCAGGCAAGCCACGTCGTCGTGATTGGGTGGCCCTCTTCCTGGTAGGCCTGCTTGGTTCGGGCTTCGGCGCGTTGCTGTTTACGGCCGCCATAGACTACTCACATGCCGGTATCGCTAATGCCATCTCCAAAACCGCCCCTATTTTCGTATCTTTTCTGGCCTACTTCACCCTTCGCGAACGGATAACCTGGGCTCGCTTTTTCCTTGTCTTGATGATGGTTGCTGCTGCACTGCTAATCGGGCTTGGCGAACTCGCATTTGGCATAGGCGTCGCCAGGCAACACCTGGTGGGCGATGCGCTGGCACTGGGCGCCGGTATCCTGCGCGCGGCAGCCGAAATCTTGGGCAAAAGTGCCTTGCGCAAGTTCACCCCTTCCACTGTGGCCATGTGGCGCTTCGGAGTAGGTTTCTTGTTGACCGGCTTGATCTCGCTCGGTGGCGGCCAGTATATGGGGCTTCTGCAACTGAGTGTCAACAGTTGGCTGTTGGTGTTAGCACTGGCCGGGATCAGCACCAGCCTCTCCATGGTGTTGTACTATCGTGGTCTGAGCGAAATTCCCGCACATGTTGCAGTAACGCTAAAGCTTCTGGGGGCAATTGTCACCGTCATCGTGTGTTGGATCGTGCTGGGGGAGACGCTGAACGCCTATCATATCGCCGGCATTGCCGTTCTGGTATTCGGGGCTTACCTCATCGTAGTGCGGACCGCCCGCCAACAGATGGAAGAGGCACCAGTAACACCGGAGCAGCAGGCCGTCGAACGAGTTTCTCGCCCCTGGGCGTCAAGTCTCAAGACCAAGATCGCGATCCTGGTATCGGTCACGGTGGTGGTAACCCTGCTATCGGGCACGTATCTGGCCATCAGGCACACAAACAGCGTTATCAGCGATCACGTGCGGCTTGCGATGGGGGAGACCGCCTATATGGTGTTGCAGTACCAAACGCTGGGACAGCCGCCCGATAGGTCCAGCTACCAGCAACTTCTGCGACGCCTGGTCCATCACAAGATCCAGGGGCGAGTATATTCGGTGCAGGTGCTATATGTCATACTTCTCGACGGGCACGATGGCATACTGGCCTATGCAGCAGACCCCGCGATCTTGCGGCGAACAGAGGAGGGCAAGCAAGAGCACCCGGCGGTTGACGTGGTAGGACAGCAGCTTCTGGACCTGACTGGTGACCAACACTTTCGCGGTGATGAGGGTGTCATCTCCCTGACCGCAGAGCTTGAAGGCTACCCCCAGGTGCTGAAGATGGGCTGCCGCAAGAGCATAGCTCGTCGCGCGGCATCAGAAATCACCGTTCGCTATTTCTCTCTTGCAGTGCTGCTCATAATCGTCGGCATACTGGTGAGTACCCATCTGTCAGCACGGCTCGTGCGGCCCCTGGAAAGGTTGACTGTGGCAGCCAGTAGAATTGCTGCCGGCGACCTGACTGTGCCTCTGGTGAGCCGGGGTGAAGACGAAGTGCACAAACTCAGCGATTCGATGGCACGCATGTTGTCGGAATTGCAGATGGCTGCAATGCTGCGCAAACGAGTGTTCCGTTCGACGACTGCGCATCAAGCCGACGAGAAACCACAGATGTCGGCGCTACCGGCAGTCACTCTGGTGTTGCAGTTGGCGCCCCCGGAGCGTAAGCCGCCCGACTATGAGCAGACACTGGGCGGTTTTCTAGACAGCTTCATCGCTACGATTTTCGAACATGAGGGCGAGATCCACGAGTACGGAGCTGGGCGTGTGGTTGTAGGCTGGGGTGTTGATGAGCCGGAGCGTGATGATGTTTTGCGTGCGACCCTAGCAGGACTATCATGTCTGGGGCTTGAAAAGAACACGTCGGCTGATGATACCTGTCTGTGTCCAGGCACTTTTCTGATTGACTACATGGCAGATATGACGCCTGAAGACACCCTGGATTTACTGAAGCAGCAACTGGGCACTGTTCTGCCGGTCTGCAGAGTCTACGCAACTAAACGCGCCTTCGTGGAGGTTGCTCATCACTTCACAGCGAACTCTGTGGGCGACGGCAATTTCTACGAGATCACGGGGCTAACTGAAGAGCAGCCGCTAGAGCACATCGCAACCGTGCCCGATGAGTGATGCATTTTCGTATCCGGACTCCAGGATGATTCCCATTCATACTGTCCAGAAAATCGTAGCGTGTATCGTCCTGCTGATGCTAACGGCGGTGCTGGCGGGCTGTCCGCGCACAAACGGGCCGGAAGATATCATCATCACGATCACCGATGAGAACGGTCCGGTGCATAGGCAGGCACACGCACCCGAAGAAGTACTCCAGGCTGCTCGCAGTGAGGGCGAGGTAAACTGGTACACTTCGATACCAGAAGAACAGGCGCGAGAATTTGCAGCGCTCTTCGAACGCAAACACCCTTATATTCGAGTGCGCATAACCCGCGAGAGCACGTTCGACATCGTCAACCGAGTTGAAGACGAATTGAGAACTGGGCGACCTGCCGCAGACGCCATCCATGTTCTCGATCCGGCCGTTTTCATATCGCTGCGCAAACGAGGCGAACTGTATCGCTACGAGCCTGCAGAGAGCAAAGCCATTGCGCCCCAATACAAAGATCCCGGCTACTGGACCGGTGCACGGTTGGTCACTGTATGCCTGGCGTATAATCCTGATGTATTGACTGCACAGGAAGCGCCGCGCACCTGGCGCGATTTACTCGACGAAAAATGGAAGCGCAAAATAGCCCTAAAGGATGCCCATACCGGCGGTTCAGCCTATGCGCAGTACCATTTTCTGCGCGAAAAGTATGGCTTCGCGTTTTGGGAGCAACTGGCTGAACTCAAACCGATTCTGTACAAGTCAGAAGATCAGATACTTGATGCTTTGGTACATCGAGAGGTTCTCGTCGGCGGCGGTGTTTTAGGCTACAAGGTATATCAATACAAACATCTCGAAGCGCAGCCGGTTCAAGAGGTATGGCCTGCAGATGGTGTGCCGGTTTGCCTGGGACCGGTGGCGATCCTTCGCAACTGCCCTCACCCTAACGCTGCTAAGCTACTGGTCGAATACATGCTTTCGCAGGAGGGGCAGACAGCTATTTCCCACCTGCTGGGATCGTATTCTACCCGACCTGATGTCGAGCCGCCGAACGGACGGGTAGCGCTATCCGAACTCAATTTGTTGCGAGCTGAAGACGGTTGGGAAAGCTATCTTCAGAAGCAAAGTACCCTGCGAACTGAATACGGCCGCCTGTTCAGTCCTGAGAGCGAGTAAAGCACCTAACGTATCTGCGTATATAGAAGGGAACGTGAGACCCATGCTCAAACTCAAATCGTTGGGACACGCCTGCTTCACCCTGACGACTCCGCAGCACAGTATCATTTTCGACCCCTGGCTGGCTGAAAACCCGGATGCTGTCTGTAGCCCTGACGAGATCGAAGTTGATGCTATTCTGACCAGCCATGGACACTCTGATCATCTGGGCGATGCAGTCGCCATTTCCAAGCGGTTACAGGTGCCGATAATCGCACCCTTCGAACTGGCTATGTACTGCACACGATTGGGCTGCGAGACTGCACCGATGCATATCGGCGGTGGCAGGGCGTTTGACTTTGGTCATGTCAAGCTGACCATGGCGACCCACGGTTCGGCGGTAATCACCGATGATCTGATCGAATACACAGGACCTCCGTGCGGGTTCCTGGTGACCATGGATGATGCCACCATCTACTATGCCGGCGACACCGGGCTTTTCGGCGACATGGAACTGATCGGTGAAATGGCTGATCTAGCTGCTGCGATCCTGCCGATAGGTGACAACTTCACCATGGGGCCCGAAGACGCGATCAGGGCTGCAGAAATGCTTCAGGCCGATGTGGTCGTGCCCATGCATTACAGCGCCTTTGAGATCATCAAACAGGATGCAGTCGCATTTGCACGCAGTCTGGACGACATCGGAATCGCGTGTACGGTCCTCAATCCCGGCGAGGAATTGGAGATATGAGATGATCCGACTTGGTTATCATCCGGCGACTTACTGCCAGCACGAGGTGCCTGTGGCAGCAGCGCTCGAAGACATATCTGCCACAGGCTGGGACGGCTTCGAGTGGTTTCCGGCTCCTTTGGAAGACGCCTACGCAGACCCTGAAAGCTATCGCGCCTACTTGCGGACACTTAACCTGGAGATATCGGGACTGTACTGTTCGTGCAGTTTCCTCGATGACGCGCAGGTGAGCAAGTGGCAGAAGACCGTGGACCGTACGATCGAGTTTGCCGTTGCCGTCGGGACAGAGTATATCATGTTTGACGGTGGCTCATGCGATTTGCCACGCGATGGTCAAACGATTGACAGAATTGCATCGCTGGCCAACGCGGTGGGGCAGAGGATAGTCGCAGCGGGGCTGGTTTGTACATGGCATCAACACTGGGGTACAATTTTTGAATACCCTGATGAGTTCCATGCGCTTATGGCCAGTACCGACCCTGAAGTGGTCAAGTTCACGCCCGATACTGCGCAGCTCGCCCTAGGAGACTTCGATCTGCCGGTTACTTTCGAGCGGTATGTGGACCGTATGCAGTATGTGCATTTGAAGGACCTTGGCGAAGATCGGCGCTTCATCGAGTTAGGCTGCGGTACGATAGATTTTGCACCATTGGCCGCAATTCTCAAGGATGCCGGGTTCGCAGGTTGGATCGTCACTGATCTCGACTACACATCACTTGATCCTGCAGTGAGCTCGCGACACAATCTGAGATACCTTCAACAGACGCTTGGTTTCCAGGGGCACAGAGGTGCCACGACCGCGTAATCTCATATTGGAAAGCTTCATGGAGGAAATTCTGGCTGCAGGCAATCTACCCAGCATATCCTACCGCAAAGCTCAGCGAGACTAAAGCTACAAGCTATAGGCTACCAAATGGGCATTCCGGGCACCGCACTGCTTGTATATAGCACGCCCATCCTGGCACATACCAAGGTCTGGTCCATACTGTTTGCCTGCGCCACTATGTCGCAGCACGCGTACAACAGCCGCACACTGCGGACACACCAACCCCGTCTACACGCGCCACACGCACGGCCCAGTGATGCCTCACACTGTGGTTGTACATTGAAGGCGACCACGACTTGTTGCTGGTATGATCGCCTCTCCAAGGCGCGGCCGAACGCGCGAACCACACAGTGCTACGCAAGCGAGCCAGACGGCTGTGATCTGCCGGGCATCTACACATCAATAGAGGCCTTGCCGCGCATGTGTAGTCTATACTCCTACGCAACTCAACATAACTTATATTATAGCAGGGCGGGGCTCGATGTCTGAGCACTACCTGATACACCGCTGGCGCTTCGTTGGTTCCATAGTCTTGCCAGCTCCCAATCCGCCAGGGCTCTTTGCCGCATCTACACAGTACTATTTTGCGCGCCTGAACAAACCTGTTATGATTGTCGTGAATATCAGGCACAGCTCCAGGTGGCTATCGGCTGTCACTGCAATGCCAATGGATAAATGACGATGCCAGCACGTGCAATCATCGCCCTGTCACTGGTTCTCATCGTACTGTTGCCAGTCCATGGCCTTGCGGCGACCGCCCCGGTTCCATGTCTGTTAGCCGGGGGCGTCAGTTTCATCCCGATCGCTGTGCTACCAGACAAAATGCACCATATTGCCCGGCAGTCAACCCCCAGGATTAGTATCGAGGGGCTTGAATTTACACCGGTGCGCTCTCTGGCCAGTGCTTTTGGCGCGTCAGTGGAATGGTCATCCCGATCTCGCACAATTCACCTGGATTGGTTTCGGGGTTCGCTGCACTTACAGGCTTTGCCCGGGCCGCGCTTCTGGAAAAATCCGACTATCCACAGAATGATCGGCCGTATTCCGCGAACAATTGTGACTAAATGCGGGCGAATTGTAGACGGAGACACAATTGTTCTTGCGAATGGTGATAGGCTGCGCTACATCGGGGTTGACACTCCTGAGACCAAGCATCCCCAGAAACCAGTCGAGTTTTTTGGGCGCGAAGCTAGTGCTTTCAATCATGGTTTGGTTGCGGACAAAACTATCACTGTAGAGTTCGACATAAGCCAGCGTGATCGATACGGCCGACTACTGGGATATGTATATGTGGGAGATATTTTCGTAAACGCTGAGCTGATAGCTCAGGGATATGCCCGTACACTCACCTATCCGCCGGATGTCCGCTATGCAGAGCTGTTCTCCTACCTGCAGACCGCTGCTCGAGAAGCAAGGCGGGGCCTGTGGGCGGACGAGAAAACTGGCACTGCCGATGTGCCGGCCAGCGCAAGAAAGTACATAGGTAGTCGGAACTCGAACGTCTACCATCTGCCCCACTGCCGATTTGTCGCTCAAATAAATGAGGCAAATGCGATATGGTTCGCAACTCCATCAGCAGCAAAAGCCGCCGGGTACCGACCATGTCGCGGCTGCAATCCGCCTGATAGATAGTTGCAAAGGTGCCCCAATTGTCTTGCCATATCCTGTTAGAGGGATTATACTCTATACGATAGTCGGCAGGAGTTCAGGGCGGCGCGTGAGCTGCCGCCTGCAATATACGTGGAGACGAAAGGATCAGCTGAACATGAAAAGCATTCTCGATGTACAAAACCCTGAACAGCTTCGTGACTTCATGACTGAGCCCACCGAAGGGCTAACCAACATGATGAGCAAGCTATCCGGTGACATTATAGTCATCGGAGGAGACGGTAAAGTCGGGCCAGAGCTTGTCGAGACCCTGGTAAAAGCTGACAAGGCCGCAGGTGTGACGGACCGGAAAATAATCGTGTCCGGCCTGTTCGTCACCGACTATGCAAACGAGGCAAAGGCACGCTTTGAAAGCTGGGGCTGCGAATGCTTTGCAGGCGATCTGAGCGACCCCGAGCGACTGGCGGAGCTCCCCGAAGCCAAGAACCTGGTCTTCATGCTCGGCTTCAAGTTCGGCTCCTCAGGCGATCCCGGCAAGACTATTTTGCTCAACGCAATTGTGCCTTCTCAGGTCGCGGTGAAGTACGCAGACTCATCCATCGTCAACTTCTCATCGGGGAACCCCTATCCCCACACTGATCCCGCCCTCGGAGGCGCTACCGAGCAGACCGAACTGAACCCGCAGGGCATCTATGGATATTCGATCCTGGCCCGCGAGACCGCTTTTAACACCAGCGCCAGTGGGAACAAGGATCAGAAGGTCACACATTACCGCCTGATGTATGCCCAGCACCTGGGCTACGGTGTGCTGGTTGACCTGGCGCGCATGGTCAACAGTGGCGAACAGATCTCACTCGAAATGCCCCACGTCAACCTGATCTCTCAGCGTGATGCCATTGACCGAGCGTTGCGAGGCTTTGAGATTGCGGCCAATCCGTCAACTCTCCTGAACGTAGCGGGCCCCGTCGTTCCTGTGGAGGATATCTGCGCTAAACTCGGCAGCTTCCTCGGCAAAGAGCCTGTATTCGTGGGCGAGAAAGCCGACACTGCGCTCATCGCTAACGACGACTTCTGCGTCAAGTCCTTCGGCCCCTACCGCGATGGTGTAGACGAGATGCTCGAGGCAGCGGCTAAGTGGGTCAAAGACGGCGGAGAGTACTGGAACCTGCCCACCATGTTCGGCAGAGCGGACCACCGCTACTGAGCTAAACCCCCTCACGTCCGTTTCCGCGCCCTCCGGTACCCATCGGGGGGCGCGTTTGTATTTGTGGCCTCTCACAACCTCAGCTTCCTGCAGACAGCCTCAATGCATTCCGCTCACAGAAGGAGTCCTCTTCCCCAGGGCGAATTTCTCCATATATATATGCACATACCAGCCCGTCTTCTGCCCAGTGAAGCTCAGTACAGCTCAGTGATAGTATATATAGAAGACGGCTGTGCAGCATCGTGCACGCAACCGCCTGTCCGAGCCGTACGCCTATAAGATGACGCAGGACGGCAGCGTGTCAATTCAACAGATGGTTCCCATGGAGGCAGGTGTTGCTACAGGTCGAATACCGCAGGAGACTTTTCGTTAAATCACTAAACTCATAGGCCAAAGCGCACAGCATCTGCTAAGGCGTTAGTTTGAGCACCACAGAAGGCACAGCCGCAATTCCATAAAGTCATGATCGTAGAGTCGGCTAATCGCGAGGGAGGAAACAGATGTTCATAGACATTCATATCCACATAGACGCACTGTCAAGACTGCCGTGGCGCGAGGGAGGTGAATGCGTCTGCACACCCGAAGAGTTCATCGAAATGTATGATGAAGTCGGGATTGACCGAGGCGTCATGCTGCCGCTGGTAATCCCTGAGTGCAACATCCTGACCCAAAGCAACGAAGACATCCTCATGATTGCGCAGAAGTATCCGGACCGTTTCATTCCGTTTTGTAACATAGACCCCCGGCTCAGCAACAACTCGACAAACATTGACCTGTCATTCGTCATAAACTACTACAAAGACCAGGGCTGCCGTGGTATCGGCGAGATGACCGCCAACTTATGGTTCGATGACCACAGAGTCGCCAACCTCATGGACCATGCA
>LSQX01165849.1_pt1 | contig 22143 bp, 14 predicted proteins | sample 654561 | NCBI WGS metagenome assembly LSQX01 (sample SAMN04489861, study PRJNA283612) | anaerobic digester metagenome | isolation source: 4 biogas reactors fed with cattle manure at either 37C or 55C with and... | place: Denmark: Kongens Lyngby | collected 2014
AACGATATTTTGTTGGCTCCCCCCAATCCATCGGCCGATGTAAAAGCTATTATGCAGGCCATTAAGCAGGGCCGCCTTAGTCAGCAAGAGATAGATGAGAAATGCCGCAAAGTTTTGATATATAAACACATACTAGGCCTTGGAACATATAAACCAACAGATACAACAGCTTTGCCGGAACGTTTGAATACGGCTGAGGTTCAGCGACTTAACCGTTATATGTATGCAAATTCCATCACTTTGTTACGTAATCAGCACGATTTGTTGCCGCTTCGAAACCTGGAGCGTAAATCGCTGGCTGTTGTCTCTTTGGAAAGGCCCGCAGAAACTCCCTTTGTAAAAATGCTCAGAAATTACAGTTCTGTTGAGGCTTATTCACTGATGCCAGGCAACGAATTGGATAAAAGGGATTTCAAACAAACATTCGGCCATTACGAAAAAGTTATTGTATGTGTATATGCCGGCAACTCCAATCAGATTGAATGGCTCAGTCGTTTCAACAGATTGAAGAATCTTTGCGTTTGTTATTTTACTTCGCCTTACCGTATGCGGGTTTTCGGCAGAGCCCTTACGGAACCTGATGCTGTACTCTGTGCATACGAAGAAAGTCTGCCGGCCCAGGAAGCAGCAGCACAGGCTGTCTTTGGAGGAACAGCCATACGGGGAGTACTACCTGCTCCCATCGGAAATATTTATCCGGAAGGGCATGGGCTCAGAACCGAAAAAACCCGTTTATCCTACGGAATTCCCGAAGAAAGTGGCATGTCTGCCCCGGTGATGAGTAAAATTGACAGTATCGTTCAGGATGCCCTAAACCAGGGAGCGATACCCGGTTGCCAGGTAGTAGTAGCCAAAAACGGCAGAGTGGTGTGGAACAAGGCCTACGGCTGGATAGATGCAGAACGCAGCAGGCCGGCCAACCCGGAGGATGTCTATGATCTGGCCTCGCTGACCAAAGCTCTGGTCTGCACACCGGCTATAATGAGTTTGTACGAACGGGCTAAAATTAACCTGGATGAGCCCCTGAGTAATCATTTACCTGCCTTGCGCAATACCGATAAAGAAAATCTTACTTACCGCAATGTGTTGTATCATCAGGCGCGTTTGTCTCCTTTTGTCCCTTTTTATCAGTATTTGCTCGATACTACGAGTTTTTCCGGGCCTTTTCTGACTACCCGGCCCGATTCGCTGCATCGAATGCGTTTTGATGAGCTTTGTTGGGCTCCTGTCAATTTCAGATTTAAACCTGAATTGGTGTCCAACGAATATAAGGGCCCTTATTCGCTCAAGGCTGCTGAGAATTTCTACGTCAACGAATCGTTCAGAGATTCAGTCTGTAAAATTATTGCCGAAACCTCTCTTTTGAGCAGAATGCGCTATACCTATAGTGATTTGGGTTTTATTCTGATGGGTTTTGCAGCCGAAACCCTGCTCGAAAAAAGCCTGGACGAATGGGTGGAAATGGAAATTTTTGCCCCATTGGGAGCAGAAACCACCATGTTCAGGCCTTTGAAAAAGATTCCTGCCGGACGCATCGCTCCGACTACCCTGGATACATGCCTCAGAGGGCAGCTGCTAAGAGGATATGCCCATGATGAAGCTGCTGCTTTTTTGGGAGGAGTCGCCGGTAATGCCGGCCTGTTTTCATCGGCCTCTGATTTGGCCAAGGTGTTGCAACTTTTCCTGGACGAGGGTACTTACGGCTCCGTGCGTTATTTTGAACCCTCCACTCTGCGTTATTTTTCTTCTACTCGTAGTCGATTGAGCCGTCGTATGTTGGGTTTTGACGGAGCCGAAACCAATCCTGCCAAAATTCAGCAGCTTGCCCCTTCGGCTTCCAGAAAAACCTATGGGCATATTGGTTTTACAGGAACTTGTTTTTGGGTTGACCCTGTTCATGACTTGGTTTATATCTTTCTGAGTAATCGTATACATCCTGACAGAACCAACAACCTGCTGGCTAAATTAGATGTCAGACCCAAGATTCACGAAGTATTGTACGAATCCATAAAAGAATACAATCAAAGACAGATGCTAATGCAGAATGGCTTATGATGAATTAGCAGTTTTTGCATTTTACTATAAAATAATTCTGTCTATCTTTGAGCCCTTATAATAAACGCGCCATATGGAGCAATTGACCCTTGATAAGATACAAAACCTGAAGTTACAGGCTGAACTTATACGTAAAAGAACCCTGCAAATTATTTATGCCGCCAAAGCCGGGCATACCGGCGGTTCTTTATCGGCTATAGATGTGCTTACTGCCCTGTATTTCGAAGTGTTGAATGTGGATCCCCTTCGCCCGGACTGGCCCGAAAGGGATCGTTTTGTGATGAGTAAAGGTCACAGTGTGGAAGCCTTGTATTGTGTCTTGTCGGCCAGAGGCTTTTTCCCCGATACCCTCCTGGATACTTACGGCCAATTTAATACACAACTTTTTGGACATCCTACCCGTAAAGTGCCCGGAATAGAGTTAAACAGCGGAGCACTGGGGCATGGTTTGCCGGTAGCTGTTGGTATGGCTCTGGCTGCCCGTATGGACAAAAGCAGTTCGCGCTGTTATGTCCTGATGGGAGACGGAGAACAAGGCGAAGGCTCTGTTTACGAAGCCGCCATGGCTGCAGGACATTATCGTTTGAATAAGCTTACTGCTTTAATTGACCGTAATCACTTGCAAATCAGCGGTAAAACAGAAGATGTGATGTGCCTTGAGCCTATGGTTGATCGCTGGAAAGCTTTTGGCTGGGAAGTGTTCGAAACAGACGGGAACGATATGGCCGCCTTGCTGGATTGTTTGGCTCTCAGTGCCCGGGTCGAAAACAAACCATCTCTTATCATTTCTCACAGCATCAAGGGTAAGGGCGTATCTTACATGGAAAATGTAGCCAAATGGCATCACGGGGTGCCAAGTGCTGAACAATTTGAACAAGCTCTCAAAGAGATTGATACCCGTATTGCAAGTTTAACCCGATAGAATGAACTCTATGTCAAATACTGTGCCCTGCCGTAAAATGTTTACCGATTCGCTGTTGGAAATGGCGAGGAAAGACAAGAATGTTGTAGTAGTTACCAGCGATGCACGTGGTTCTGTTACTTTGGGTGATTTTGCCACAGAATTGCCCGATCAATTCGTAGAGGTAGGTATAGCCGAACAAAACGCGGTAGGTATAGCAGCAGGTCTGGCTTCTGCCGGCAAAAACGTCTTTGTTTGCGGACCTGCCTGCTTTTATGTAGCCCGTAGCCTGGAGCAAGTCAAGGTTGACCTGGCTTATTCCCATTATCCTGTCAGAGTGCTGGGTGTAAGCGGAGGACTTAGTTACGGAGCCCTGGGTGCTTCGCATCACAGCCTGCACGACATAGCGGTGTTGAGGACTTTTCCGGGCATGCACATTGTGCTGCCGGCTGACATTTATGAAACCCGTCGACTGGTAGAGTCTCTGATGGACTATCCCCATCCGGTGTACATTCGTGTAGGTCGTAATGCTGTACCCAATGTTCACGGCAACACTGAAATAGACTTTAAGATTGGCAAAGCCATCCGCCTTGCCACAGGCAAAGACCTGACGCTCATAGCTACCGGTGAGACCGTCTATCATTGTCTGGAAGCTTCGCGTCAATTGAGTGAACGGGGAATACAGGCCGGAGTGCTTGATATGCACAGTCTTAAGCCTTTTGACACAGAAGCTGTACTGCAGGCAGCCGAAGAAAGCGGCCGGATTATTACAGTAGAAGAACATAGCATGTTCGGAGGACTGGGAGCCGCAGTGGCCGAAACTCTGGTGCAACATAAACCGGTTCCTGTTAAAATATTGGGCATACCCGACGAAAATGCAATAGCCGGTACACCCCTGGAGCTCTTCCGGCATTACGGACTGGATGCTGAAGGAATAATTAAAACCGCTGTAAACTGGCTGCAAGCATGAACGAGAAATTCACCCTGGCCATAGATCAGAGCACTTCCGCTACTAAGTTTTTGTTGTTCGACAACAAAGCTTTGCTGAGACACAGGCTGATGTTGGAGCATCATCAATATTATCCAAAAGCCGGCTGGGTGGAACACGATCCTGAAGAAATTCTCGAAAATATTTATAAAGGGGTCAAAGCCTTGTTAAACAAAAGCGGAGTGGCTCCGCAGGACCTTGTTTCAGTAGCTATTACCAATCAACGCGAAAGCGTTTTGGTGTGGGATGCTGCCACTTCAAAAGCGGTTTATCCGGTAGTGGTATGGCAATGTCAAAGAGGAGCGGCCATTTGCTCAGAACTCAAAAGCAGAGGCTACGAAGAGATGCTTCGCTCCAGAACAGGTTTACTTATTGATCCCTATTTTTCGGCCAGCGGAGTACAATGGATACTGGAAGAAATTCCGGGTTTAAAAGAACGCGCCCGGGCAGGAGAACTCCGCATGGGAACCATGGATTCCTGGCTTATATGGAACCTGACCGGAGGCAAAGTTCACGCCACCGACCAGACCAATGCTTCCCGTACTTTGCTGTTTAATATTCATAAGCTGAGCTGGGACCGTGAAATACTCTCTCTCTTTGATATTCCCGAATCGATGATGCCCCAGGTGCTGGCTTCTGATCAGGTATTTGGCAGCACTGATCTGAACGGATTACTACCCAATGCCATACCTATTGCCGGTGTGCTGGGCGATTCACACGGAGCATTGGTAGGACAAAGTTGTTTTGTTCCCGGTATGGGCAAGGCTACTTACGGAACGGGTTCTTCGGTGATGGTCAACATTGGGAGTTCTCCTCTGCGGGCTCCCGAAGGCTTGGTGACTTCGGTGGCTTTTGCTGCCCAGGGTAAGACCCATTATGCCTTCGAAGGCAATATACATTGTACGGGAGCCACTATCAAATGGATGGTGGACGAGCTCGAACTATTGACCAACTCTGCCGAAAGCGAAGCCCTGGCGTTAAGCGTGGATGACAATGCCGGTGTCTACCTGGTTCCGGCTTTTGCCGGTTTGGGGGCTCCCTGGTGGAAACCCGATGCCAGAGCTATTATTTGCGGTTTAAGCCGTGGCAGCAGCAAAGCGCATATAGTACGGGCCGGCTTGGAAGCCATAGCCTATCAGGTAAAAGACCTGGTGGATTTGATGCTCAGGCAGGCCGGTATTGCGCTGGAAGAACTCCGGGTTGACGGAGGGCCGGTACACAATCGTTTCCTGATGCAATTTCAAGCCGATATGCTGAACGCACCTATAAACATCAGCCCCATCGAAGAAGCATCTGCTTTGGGGGCCGTATTTATGAATTTTCTGGCTTTGGGCCGGATTCGTCGCCTGGAAGATCTGACAAAATTCAGAAGCCGCGATAAACAACTCAGCCCTCAGATGTCTGCCGCACAAAGAGAACAATTATACGCTGCCTGGCAGCAAGCTGTAAATATGATTTTATAAACCATACTACTATGTCATACAAAAAGCAACTTTGCTTTGGTGTCATTATCGGCACACGCAATTATTTCAATTCGGCCCTGGCCAAAGACGTAAGAAGTTCTCTGCTGGAAACTCTTACCAAAGCCGGTCACAGCTATGTTATTCTCGATGAGGATCAAACAGCCACCGGTAGTATTGAAACCAGAGAAGATGGCATAAAATGTGCCAGACTTTTCAGGGAACACCGTGACTGCATTGATGGTATATTGATTTCTCTTCCCAATTTTGGTTTTGAAATAGGTATTATCAATGCCCTTGATCTGGCCGAACTCAAAGTTCCTATTTTGGTTCAGGCTTGTGATGACGACAACGATAAGGTTGATTTAAGCAGCCGGAGAGACGCTTTTTGCGGTAAATTATCCGTTTGCAACAACCTTTATCAATATAATATTCCTTTTAGCCTGACCACTTTGCACACTTGTGGCATTGACAGCAAAGAATTTGCCGACGATCTGGATTATTTTGCCCGGATCTGTCGGGTGGTGCGCGGCCTGAACAAGGCCCGCATTGGTGCCATCGGTACCCGGCCGGCCGGTTTCCAGACAGTCAGGGCCAGCGAAAAAATCCTGCAGGCCAATGGTATTACGGTGGTGCCGGTTGACTTATCCGAGATTCTTTCGGCAGCCAACAAATACGATAACAACTCGGCTGAGCTTAAACAACGTCTGGAAGAAATCAAAGCTTATGCCCATGTACCCGAAAAGTTTGCCGATAAATTGAAAGTACAGGCAAAATTCGGCCTGGCTGTTGATGCCTGGATCCGGGAAAACGAAGTGGACGCTACGGCTATCCAGTGTTGGGATTCGCTCGAAAAGAATTATGGCTGTGCTGCTTGTGTCAGCATGAGCATGATGAGCGAAAAACTGCTGCCCAGTGCTTGTGAAACAGATATAGCCGGAGCCATTTCTATGTATATGCTCAGCCTGGCTTCGGGTCAGCCTGCGGCTCTGGCTGACTGGAACAACAATTTTGCCCGCGACAGAAATAAGTGTGTATGCACGCATTGCGGCAATTTCCCCAAAAGCTTTGTCAAAAATCCGGTGGAATTGGGTACTCTGGGGGTTTTGGGCAGTGTGCTGGGGGCAGAAACAAGCTTTGGTGCCGTAAAAGGCAAAGCCTCGGCGGGTGATTTCTCTTTTTTCAGAATTTCTACCGACGATAATTACGGTCTTATAAAAGCTTATCTGGGCGAGGGCGAAATTACGGACGAGCCTTACGGTATGGATGGTTGCATCGCCGTTACCAAAGTAAACAATCTTCAGCAACTGATGAAGTATATTTGCAAAAACGGTTTTGAACATCATGTGGCTATGTGCAGAAGCCGGGTGGCTGATGTCCTGGACGAAGCTATCAATACTTACCTGGGCTGGGACTTGTATCGCCATATTTAAGATTCTTGGGACAAAATCCAAAAACTGCAGACCTTAACCAAAAAACAAGATGAAAATCAATTTGTTTAGTTTGCTTTTAACAGCCTTGCTCATCTTAGCTGCAGGTTTTGGCTTTTTTTCCTGTCAGGGCTGCAAAAAGAAATCACAAGATAAAGACAAAATTGCAGTTGTGATTTCTACTCTGAATAATCCCTGGTTTGTCGTCCTGGGCGAAACAGCCAAAGAACGTGCCACAGAATTGGGTTATGAGGCCCTGTTGTTTGATTCTCATAACAACCCTGCCAGGGAGACAGAACATTTTAATAAGATTTTGTCTTCGGATTATAAAGCGATTTTGTTGAATCCAACTGATGCCAATGCTTCTGTAGTCAACGTAAAGGCTGCCCAAAAAGCCGGTATTCCGGTGTTTTGTATGGACAGGGAAATCAACGAAGCGGAGTCGTCAGTGTCTCAAATTATTTCCGATAATTTTGAGGGCTGTGTTGCCTTGGGGCAATATTTTGTAAAAAGACTCGAAGGCAAAGGCAATTATGTCGAGATTCTGGGTATAGTAGGTGACAACAATACCTGGAATCGCTCCAAAGGTTTTCACAGTGTAGTAGATCATTATCCTCAGCTGAAAATGCTGGCCCAGCAAACCGCCGATTTTGACATTAATAAAGCCAGGGAGGTGATGGAGGCGCTGATGAAGGCCCATTCCCAAATTGATGCCGTGTTTTGCGGCAACGATGTCATGGCTATGGGAGCTTACCAGGCCATATCTGATGCAGGGAAAGACGGCAGTATCTTAGTTTTTGGCTTTGACGGAGCTCAGAATGTAATCAATGCCATCAAAGAGGGTAAAATTGAAGCAACCGGTATGCAATTCCCTAAAACAATGGCCCGAACGGCAGCGGAATTTGCCGATCGTTATATAAAAGGGGAACGTAATTTCCAGCAAAAGGTGCCTGTGGCCGTGGAATTAGTAACCCGGGACAATGTCCACAAATACGGCTCATTCGAAAAAAACGAATAAGAACGGAGAAGTGGCCTTGTAATCAATTCGGCTTATGCCGGCCGGCAATCATTTTTATTTTTTCCAGTAATGCCTGCAGTTCTCTGGTTGTGGTAAAAGGGTTCATCAAAGTCACCCTGAGCCAGATGTCTTCTTTGAGTTGGGTTTGTACTATATAAAATTCTCCATCTTCCAATATTTTTTTTCGAATCCAACTGTTTAGCTTGCTTATAGAGCTTCCGTCCTGAATGACCGTGGGTTTATAGCGAAAGCAAACCACGTTGCTTTCCGGCTGCAAAGCCAGCTCCATATCGGTTTCCTGTTTTAGCATATCGGCAAAGACCCTGGCCAAACCGTAGGTGTAATCGACGTATTCTTCAAAAAGGGCTGTGCCGTATTGTCTGAGTAAGGTGTAAATTTTGACGCTCATCATCAATTTAGTGCATTCAAAACTCCTTTGTCCCAGGTTAAACCAAGAGTTCTTTTCCTGTTCTTCCCATAGATATTGCGCTTTTTGGCTGAAGCTGCGGTAGGAGTCCTGCGCCTGTCGAAAAAGGATAAGTGTTGAAAGGGCAGGGGTCAGCATCATTTTATGAAAATCCATCACTACAGAATCGGCTCGTTCTATTCCTTTCAGTCTGTGCCGATGTTTTTTGGAAAAGATAGCCGGCCCTCCGTGCGCGGCATCCACATGAAACCACAGATCGTGAGCCTCTGCAAAATCGGCCAGCGTTTCCAGTTCCTCGTAGGTGCCAGTCGAAGTGGAACAGGCGCAAGCAATTACTCCCAAGACCTCGACTCCCCTTGAGCAGGCAGCCTGATAGCTGCTTTCGAGCAACTCAGTTCGCATCTTATAATGATTATCTACGGGTATGTGAATAATGCCTGCTTCGCCCAGGCCCATAATCCGAATGGCTTTGTCTATGCAATAATGTGCTTCTTCGGATACCATCAGGGCATATTGTTTGCCGTTTCCCTTGCTCCAAACATCTTTACTGGCTTTGATGTTGCGTATGGCCATCAGGGCAGTCAGATTAGCCAGCGAAGCACCCGAAGTCATAAATCCGTCAGCCTTGTCGGGATCAAAGCCCATTTCCTGAGCCAGTCTTTTGCTGACTATGCGTTCCAAAACTACTGCAGGGGCTCCGATTTCGTAAACCACAGTGCCGTTGTTGAGCAGTTCGGTCAATAAACCTGCCAAAGCGGTTTCGGGAGCGGGAATCGCCACCTGATGCCCCATGTTTTTGGGATTGTGCATGTGCAGAGAGCGATCGATGATATTTTTAAAGAAATTTTCCAATTCCTTGTCGCCCTCTATAAAATCCTCTTGCCAGTATTTAAGTTGATCTTCCGGATCATGCCATTGATTCACAGGTTCTGAGCCTTGCAGGGCTTTATCCAGATAGTCTCCCAGCATATCTACCAGCTGATGACCTTGTTTTCGAAAGTTCTCAGGGCTAAAAGCCTTAGAAATAAGCGATTGATTCATAAAATGCTTGTTTGCATGAATTAGCTTGCAAAGATAGTTTATAAATCAAAAAATATCCTGTATTTTTGCTTTTTAAAACAACAACTAAATAGAAGATATGGAGTATAAAGTACTCTTGGGAAAATATAGCGAAATACAGTTGGCTACCTTTTCGCCGGCCACGAACAATGGGACGAATGAGTATCATGCCCTGATAAAATTAAAAGAAGTAAGTCACATGAATGCCACTGAACAAGTGTCATTGCTCAAAAAGGCATTCGAAAAACTACAAGAGGAAATTTTTCCCGCCAGTCTGGTCTGGAAAAGGTATTTCCTGAGTGATCCCTGTAATCAGTATGAGCTTTTTGAGAGCCCTGGTCAGCTTATGTCTCTGGTTGGCCAGGCCCCATTGGACGGAAGTAAGATAGCTATGTGGTGTTATTTTATACAGGAAGGTCAACTTGCAGCGGACGACCATCTGGTTACATTGTCCAGGCCTGACTATAAACATTATTATTATTACGGACTTAAGGATTTGTCCGAGGGACCCTATGCACAAACCATTAAGCTGTTCAACAATTTAAAAGAAAGCATGGCTTTGAATAGCTTGAATATGGCGGAGCATCTCATACGGACCTGGGTGTATGTTCAGGCTGTCGACATTAATTACGAGGGTATGGTAAAAGCCCGTCGGGAAGTCTTTGAACAGGAAGGTTTGTCCGAAAACACTCATTATGTTTCCAGCACCGGTATCGAGGGTCGACATTATTTGCCTTCGAGCCTGGTATTTATGGATGCTTACGTGCTGGAGGGGCTTAAAGAAGAGCAGCTCAGGTTTTTATATGCTCCTGAGCATTTAAGTCCTACTCAGGTATATGGTGTCACTTTCGAAAGGGGCACGACCATAGAATACGGCGACAGAAGGCATGTCTTTATTTCCGGAACGGCCAGTATTGATAATAGGGGCAGAACTCTATATTCCATGGATATTCAGGCTCAGACCGAACGTATGTTTGAAAATGTGGAGGCTCTGCTGTCGGAAGCCGGTGCCGGATTTGGAGACTTGGCTCATGTTATTGTATATTTGCGTGACATGGCCGATTATGGTGTAGTAAAAAGTCTGGTGAACACTAAATTACCCGAGGTTCCTCAAGTTTTTGTGCTGGCACCGGTTTGTCGTACTCAGTGGTTGGTCGAAATGGAATGCATGGCTATTTTGCCAGTGTCAGACAACGATTTTGCTCCTTTTTAAACAAAGAGTATGCAGAACAAAAGCAACAAATCAGGCAAAAAGACAATCCGACAAGAACTGCCGGATAAGACTTATACCTGGATTAACCTTACAGGCAGTTTGTTGTTTGCAGTTTACGGTTTTTGGTTTTTAGCAGTACATAAGGCTGACCTGATGTTTCGTATGCAGGAGTTGTCCCTGTTTTTGTTCGACAAGCATTATTTTAATGAATACCTCCAAAGCCCGGGTGCTCTGCTGGAGTATGCCGGAAAGTTTCTGACTCAATTTTTTTATTATCCCTGGCTGGGAGCATTAATACTTATCCTTTTGCTTTTAGTTTGGCAATGGATGTTAATTCGAGCTTTTAACTTGCCAAAACAGCTCCGCTTGCTGAGTTTACTTCCTCCGGCGATGGCTTTGCTGTATATTGGTATGCAGGAATACAGCATTTTTGTAGCTAAGTATTCCGTCTTGTCACAGCTGGTGGGGATGATTCTGGCAGTGTTTCCTCTTTTTGTTACCACTTATCTTGCTAAAACAAAGACAAAAATCATGTTTCTGATTTTGTTCACTCTCCTGGTTTATCCTTTTTTGGGTTATTACGCCCTGCTCGGTGCTCTGCTTCTGTGGATCAGGCTTTTTTGGGCAAGAGAGAGTAATACTCCCCGAAAAGGGCTGATAAGGCAAGCTTTGTTGCTGGTTTTTCTGTTCTCCATTCCGGTCTTGTTTTGGCTATTGTCCGGACAAAACATCAACCCAAAATATCTTTTTGCTTATGGCTTGCCGGTATACGATTATCCCAATACGCCTGTCATGTGGACGGCACTGCTAGCCTGCTTTTTGATTTTGGTCGGATTGGCGTCTATACCCTTAGCCAAAATCGGTTCAGGAAAGCGATATTTATGGCTCAACCTGCTTTGTTTGCCTTTGGCTCTTGCTGCGATACAGGCAGGCTCTTATAAAGATCAGAATTTTGCCACTCAACTGTCAATGGAAAGGGCTATATCAGACAACGACTGGGACAAAGTGCTGGAATTGGCTCGCAAGCCCAATGACAGCCCCAATCGTTTGATGGTGATATACAGAAATATAGCGCTGTATAACAAAAACCAGCTTTGTAGCAGGATGTTTAGTTTTCCCAACACAGATGAACCTTTCCATACCAAAAACGGCCTGGTCAGCAACACCATTATCGGTGCACCCATCAATTGTTTTTATTACGGTCTGCTGAATTATTCCTATCGCTGGAATATGGAGAATATGGTCTTGTTTGGTCCCCGTCTGGAGAATCTCAGGTTTATGATGATGTCTGCTTTGCTTAACCAGGAGATGAATTTGGCGCGTAAGTACATACGCATTTTGCAAAAAACCTTGTTTTACAAAAACTGGGCCTCGGAGCATTTGGTTTATCTGGATGATCCGGCTCTGCTGCTGGAAAACGAGCATTATAAAACACTGTTGGCTCTGACTAAATACGAAAATGCCCTGGGTGAAGATCAGCGGGTGATAGAACTTACTATTCTGAGGCATTTTGCCAATTTGCAGTCCGGTACGGACGAAATGCTCGAATGGTCGATGTCGTCCATATTGACTACTAAGACGGTGCATAAATTCTGGCCCATGTTTTTTGTGTATGTAAACAAAGGCCAGCCTTTGCCAAGGCATGTACAGGAAGCAGCTTTGCTATTGGCTTATTTCGAAAAAAGAGAGCTGGGAGATCTCATAAAGCTTATGGATCCCCAAATCTTGCGGCGTTTTGATGAATTCAAGCGCATATCCGAGGCAAATACACATTTAACAGAAGATCAACTGGCTAATCTTCTTAAACGCTCTTTTGAAAGGAGCTATTGGTATTATTTTTGTTTTGTTAAAGACTTAAAAACCAACTAAGATGTCTTCTAAATATTTATATCGAATATGGGCAGTGCCCTTTATTACGGTCGTCATGTCGTCCTGTAGTCCGGCTTTGCCCAAGGATTATACTGAGTTGAATAAAGCAGTGACCATCAGTCCTGACTACCGGGACCTGGTTATTCCCTGTAATATCGCGCCCCTGAATTTTAATGTGGATGTTCCTGCCGAAAAGATAGTGGTAAGGATCCAGGGCGGAGACGATAAAACCATACTATTGAAAGGCCCCAAAGTGCAGATTCCGATAAAAAAATGGCAAGCCCTGCTGGAAGCCAATAAATCCGGAAAATACACCGTGGAGGTTTTTGCCAGGGACGAAGGGAAATGGAGTCGCTATAAAGCTTTCACTAATACCATAGCCGCTGATTCCATAGATGAATATCTTTCTTACCGACTGATTGAGCCCTCTTATGTCTTGTACGAGAATCTCAGTATACGGCAGCGGCATCTGGGCAGTTTTTGGGAAAAAGACATCTATAACAACAATCTGGTTTCGGAAAAAGAAGATTTTCAATGCATCAATTGTCATTCCTATCAGAATTATCAAACGGACAATATGCAGTTTCATGCCCGGGCTCATCATGCCGGAACTATGATTGTCTGCGATGGAGTGCCCCAAAAAGTGAATCTTAAAACGGAACAATTGATATCGGGTGGGGTTTATCCGGCCTGGCATCCTTTTGAAAAACTGATTGCCTATTCGGTGAACAATACCAATCAGCTGTTTCATTCCAAAGACATACAAAAAGTAGAGGTACTTGACCGTAATTCTGACCTGATTCTTTACGATATAGAAAAGAATCAGGTGAGCATTATACAAAACGACAGCATCGCATTGGAAACTTTTCCTTCCTGGTCGCCCGACGGCAAGACTTTGTATTATTCTTCTGCCCGTTTCGAAAGCAGGACAGGAGATCGTGAAAGTGATCTGGCCACTTACTATCAGGAGGTGAAATACAATATTTTTTCCCTGCCTTTCGATATTGAAAAGCGCAGCTTTGGAAAAGCCCGTCTGCTGGTTGATGCCGAGTCGATAGGGATGAGTGCTTTATTACCCAGAATCTCTCCGGATGGTAAGTATTTGTTGTTTTCCATGGCCGAATACGGCACTTTCCACATCTGGCACAAAAACAGCGATCTCTATCTGGTCGATCTGCAAGCCAATACCATCAGATCCATGGAGGAACTGAACAGTAAAGATACTGAGAGCTATCATTCCTGGTCATCAAACGGGCGGTGGATAGTGTTTAGCAGCCGCAGGGACGACGGCTCTTACACTCGTCCTTACATTGCTTATTTCGACAAGCAGGGACAGGCCGGCAAGCCATTTATTCTGCCACAAAAGGATCCTGATTTTCACCAGGGTTTTATGAAATCCTACAACATACCGGAATTCATGAAAGAACCTGTCAGTATTTCTCCACGCAAGTTTGCCCGCAGCCTCAAAGGCGATGCTATTCAGGCAGAGATGCGTTGAATGTTTTTTCACCAAAGTGTAGTATACCCAAGATAAATACCGTATTTTTGTAGCTGCAAAAAAGGGAATCCGGTGCAAATCCGGAACAGTCCCGCTGCTGTAAGGCCGGAGTCAGGCACAGCCTGGCTTTTATTCCGCTCAAGACCACTGTCCGTAATGGACGGGAAGGTAAGGAAAACAAGACCAAGTCAGAAAACCTGTTTGCAGATCATGCCGTCAAAAGCTTTCGAGGAAAAGCTGAGCATAGGGATATTATACTTTCCCTGCCAGCTCCACTCACTTTTTACGGCATTAACCGATGACGACGAAGGATCGCTGAATTTGCCGCGAGATGAAAATACCTCTTAGTTTGGTTTTTGTACTTAAGCTTTTGTTGCTGAGCTTAATTATAGGCCGGTTCGCTGTTCAGTCTGCGAGCGCAGCTTTATATGCTTATACCGAGCCTGTTGCACAGGATTTTACTATTGAGGAAATAATAGTATTGGGCAGGGAATCGGAAGCAAGAGAACAAAATGGTAAACTGGTTCAGGAAATGGACAGTAGCCTTTTCCAGACCTTGCCTTTTTTGCAGGCTGCCGATGCCCTGAAATTTTTCTCCGGCGTCAGTGTCAAGGATTATGGCGGACTTGGAGGGCTCAAGACTATCTCTTTCCGCAGCCTTGGGGCTCATCATACGGCTTTGTCCTACGATGGTTTGCCGGTGACGGATGTTCAGAACGGACAGATCGACCTGGGTCGTTTTTCGCTGGATGCCCTGGAGAGTATCAGTTTAAACACCGGACAAACCGAAGATATTTTTCAACCCGCCCGCTTGTTTGCGTCAGCCGGACTTATACAGTTGCAGAGCCTGAGGCCCCGTTTTAGCCGGGATAAAAAGCAAAACCTGAGGTTACGATTTCAGAGCGGTTCCTTTGGCTTGCTGAATCCCTCTTTCTTGCTGCAACAGAAGCTTAACAATCAGCATTCTCTGAGCCTGGATGTCTATTATTTACAATCCCGCGGGGATTATCCTTATGTAATGTACTATGGTTCCGCAGATGATCTGGTCAGCAAAGAGCGCCGAAAAAATTCGGATATCCGTCAATTCAGGATAGAACCCTCCTGGTATTGGCGCAATACCAAAGGTTCCGAGGCTACTGTCAAAATGTATTACAACCATTCCGAGCGAGGTTTACCCGGAGCCGGCATTTTTTATAATACCGAAAATTCATCCAACCAAAGGCTCTGGGATAAGCAGGCCTTTTTGCAGGGACATTACAAAAGTCTTTTGCATCCGCATTGGAGCCTGCGTCTGAACACCAAAATAAACGGCAGCTATACCCGCTATCTGGATCCGGCCTATCTGAACGCCCAAGGACGCAACGAAAGTGTGTATTGGCAGACTGAATCATATCTGAGCGGAGCTTTGCAATACAAGCCCGGATCAGCATTCAGCCTGGTATTCTCACAGGATCTGAGCCTGCAGGATCTTTTTTCGGACGAAGTTAGGGTAGACCGGCCCCGTCGACTGAGTTTTTATACGGTACTGGCCGGGAAAGCTTCAGCCGGTGCCTGGGCTCTGAGCGGCAACCTGCTGTTTAGCCGGATTATCGAAGAAACAGGGCTGGGGCCTCAGGGAGCCGACTACAGCAAACTTACGCCATCTGTTTCTGTATCGCTGAGGCCTGTAGAAGAACTGCGCTGGTATCTGAGGGCTTTTTACAAATCCATTTTCAGAATGCCCAGCTTCAATGATTTGTATTACGGACGCATAGGCAATCCGGATCTTATTCCCGAGAACACCCGTCAGCTCAATCTGGGAACGACTTTAAGCCTCACTCCGCCTGTTGGCCGGGAACTCAGCCTGAGTCTGGATGTGTACGCCAACAAGGTGGAAGATAAAATTGTGGCTTACCCTACGCAAAATGTTTTTGTATGGACCATGTTGAATCTGGGAGAAGTCAGCATCAGAGGCATGGATCTCAGCCTGGATTGGGAATATTCACTGAATAAGGATCTTGCCCTGGCCCTCAAAGCACATTATACCCTGCAGTCGGTTTTGAATGTGACCGATCCCGAAAGCAGGGCCTATGGCCATCAATTGCCATATACGCCCAAACACAGCGGATCGGGCATTTTGCTCTTGCAGGCCTTTGACTGGCAATTCTCGTACAATCTGCTGTATTCGGGAATTCGTTATTCGGGTTTTGAAAATTATGCCCTGAATCGCATGCCGGCCTACACCGATCATGGAATTTCGCTTAACAAATCTTTTAGTTTGGCTAAGACAAAAATGACAGTGGGGGCTGAAGTTTTAAATTTAACAGGAAAACAATATGAAATCATCCGAAATTATCCAATGCCCGGACGCTCGTTCAGGGCGAAGGTTGTTTTTAACTGGTAAACAGAGTTTTCTGTCTGCTGCTTTGCCCGCTGCTGTTGCTGTTGCGAGGCTTGGTATTTGCTGTCTGTTTCTTCTGGCCTCCGGCTTGTTTACCTCCTGTGAACTGGAAGATCAGCCCGAAGCTTCGGGAGATTTGCCGGGCCTGACCGAAGCGGGTTGCCAGGGGCTTTGGATTTTGTCCGAAGGCTTGATGAATTTAAACAATTCCAGCCTGGCTTATTATTCTTTTGAACAAAAGACGCTCGAAAAAACTAAGTTCAGAGCCTCGAACAAAAGAGGTTTGGGCGATACAGGCAACGATCTGAAGGCCTACGGCTCCAAACTTTATGTAGTCGTTACAGTTTCCTCTCAACTTGAAGTACTTGATCTTCACAGCGGATTGTCCATTAAACGCATTCCTTTGTTTGACGAAAATCAACGGGCCAGGCAGCCACGTTATATAGATTTCCTGGACGGTAAAGCTTATGTTTGTTCTTTTGACGGCAGCCTGGCCAGAATTGATACCGCCAGTCTCGAAGTGGAAGCTTATGTGGATTGCGGACGAAATCCGGACGGAATCTGTATAGCGAACAATAAAATTTATGTGGCCAATTCCGGAGGTCTGGATAATCCCAATTTTGACAACAGTATTTCTGTGGTCGATCCGCTCAGTTTCAAAGAAATCAAAAGAATTGAATCCGGACTTAATCCTTACCGCATGCAGGTGGACAGTCAGGGTGATATTTATGTGGTAATCAGAGGCAATCTATCCGATCAGTCTTTTAGCCTGAGCCGTATAGACAGTCGCCTGGATTCGGTAGTGCAGGTCTTTCCTGATATCCCGGCCTGGAATCTGACCATACACAAGGATACCGCCTATATTTACAATTATTCTGAACAAAGCGGGCAAAACTGGATCATGGTTTTTGATTGCCTGAATGAAGAACTGGTTTCAGATCAATTCATTCAAGATGAAACTTTGCTTAGCAAACCTTATGCCATTGATGTAAATCCTTATACCGGGGATGTGTATATTTGTGATGCCCACGATTATACTCTTTGGGGCGATTGTTTGTGTTTTTCTAAAGACGGAAAACTCAAATTTCGATTTAAGAGCGTAGGCTTGAATCCCAACAGTCTGGTTTTTGTCAAATAAAGCCTTGTCTGCTGTTTCGCTCAAAAAAGAATCGCTATTTTTGCTGTCGGACTTCGCACCCTGAACAAGTTGTTATGGAAGAAAGTATTGAATTAAGGCTGGCCCGTTTGTGTAAGCAATGTTTTGGTCTGGAAATGCTAAAGTTACAGGAAATTCCGGCCTGCGGATCAGATCGTAAATATTACCGCCTGTTTATGCCGGCTCCGGCCCCAAAAACTATTATTGGAGCCTGGAATACCGATCTCAGGGAAAATGAAGCTTTTGTCTCCTTTGCGCAATCATTTTTCAGTGCAGGACTGGCTGTTCCTGAAATTTATGCGATTGCTCCGGAAGGGGATGTTTATTTACAGCAGGATTTGGGCGATCAAACATTGTTCTCTCTTTTGAGTGCTGAGTGGTTTCCTGTTAAAGACAAACCAGCTGCCTGCTTTCCGCAAAGGCTTACCAGCTTGTATAAAAAGAGCCTTAGCCAATTGCTGGATATGCAAGTGGCCGGAAAAAACTGCATCGATTATTCTAAATCTACCCCCAGCGCTTCTTTTCACAAAGACGCCATGCATTGGGATCTGAATTATTTTAAGTATTTCTTTTTGCGTCTGCTTAGAATTCCTTTTGATGAACAGGCACTGGAGAATGATTTTCGCAGCCTGGTCGATTTTTTGCAGACGGCTCCTTCGGATTACTTTTTATTCCGCGATTTCCAGTCGGCCAACATCATGATCTTGGAGAACGAGCCCTATTTTATAGACTTTCAGGGCGGACGCAGGGGTTTGTTGCACTATGATCCGGCCTCGCTCTTGTACGATGCCAAGTCGTATTTACCCAAGAATATACGGATAGAATTGCTGGAGTATTATGTCAGTTTGCTCGAGTCAAAAACCGATTACCCGGCAGAGGATTTTCTCCGTTTTTTTAAAGCTGCTGTTGTATTGCGTCTTATGCAGGCTCTGGCTGCTTTTGGTTTCAGGGGGGTAGTAGAAAAGAAGCCAGGTTTCAGAGAAAGTATTCCTCCGGCCCTGGATTTGATCAAAGAGCTAATGCAAGACTGGGATCTTCCCCTCACTTTGCCTGAAATCCGTGACTGTTTTGTCCGTATGCTTGCTATGACTGAGCTCCGCTCTTTCCAATAAGACAATTAGCGATTTTAACCCTTCCTTTTAACACAAATACTTTCAATTTGTTTGTTTTACACTGGTATTAAAATTAAGTTTGCGCTATGTAAACGTGAATAGTAAACTATTAATATCCTTACAAAATGAAAAACACAATTAGTAATCATTCAAAGAAATGGCTGTATGTTTATCGTAAAGCTTTGAGATATATTGTTATTTCTCTCGCTTTGACAAGCCTGTGCCCGCTGGCAAATGCTCAGGAAAACTTCTCACTTACTTATAGCTTTGATTTAGTAAATAAGGGCAGCGGAGGCTGGATAGATCCTACACCTCCGCCTGAGCACGAAGGCCTGCTGTTGTCTCCATTCAAGGCTGTGGCTGAAAATTCAATATGGGCAATGGCAACAGATCCTAGTTCCAGCGGCAATTTTTCGTTCAAGTCCTGGCCCAGGGCTGAGGTTGACAGCCTGCCTGCGACCGGAAATATTGACCTTAACCAATATTATGAGTTCAGTCTCTGTGTTCTTCCGGCTTACTCTCTGCATATTGACAGGATCTCATTGTTGGTGGAACGTTCAGGAACCGGTATCAGGCGCTGCGCTGTCAGATCTGACAGAGATCAGTTTTCGGGAAATATATCTTTTGTTTACGATAAACAGGACGATAAAATAATTGTCCTGGAAGACCAATGTCTTGAATTAAAAGACATGAGCTTAACTACTTCGGGTACTATTTACAGTACAGAAAGTTTATCCTTAACAGGACCCGATACGCTGGTATTTCGCTTCTATGGCTGGAGTGCCGAAAGTACCATGGGAACTTTTTGTCTTGACGATGTCTGTATTCAGGGAAGTATACAAACAGACAGTACAGAACAGGCTGTGGCTGACACTATGATTGCCGGCAGCAGTTTTTATTTACCGGCGCAGGCATATGATGAGCTTCAGATCAGTTTCAGTCTGGCAACAGACACAGGCATCAGCACCAATTCCACTATCTTTCGGCAAGGACTCAGTATGCAGAGAGCTTGTTTTGATGCGGCTCTGAATTTGTATAATATGCAAGATTCTTCCAGCCTGGAACAAATACAGCTGGACATTGAGCTCCTTGATACCCTGGGCAATGTGTGTAATTCCTATTTTGATCTGAACCTCTATGTACCCGACAGTGTGGGGGCGAGCTCCAACAACATGGCTTTGCTCAGGATTTTTCCAGGGCCTCAATTGCCTCAGGATTACCCGGGGCCCTACTTACTGGGAGGCCGTTTCTCTTATGTTGACCGGCTCAGCGGACAAGAAGCAACGAATTTGCTTTATCCTATGAGTATTTATCCTGATCCTTCGCCGGAGTGCAGGCTTAACTACTTTTTAGCCACAAACGCTGAGCCGGGATTGCCGGGCGGAGATAGTTTAAACATGTATGAGCATTATATTCCTTTGGGTCTGATGCTTGAAAACCGGGGCCCGGGGATAGCTCGTAACATAAGCCTGGCTCATCCTGTAAACAATCCTGATGTCGGGCCATTTCTGCTTCACGGCTGGGAACAAAACAACATTCTTCAGCCTATACCCGCAGACAGTATACTGATTGACAGCCTGGCTCCGGGACAATGCTGTAGTTTCTTGTGGTGGTTCAAGGGAAATACACCTGGCCTTATTGAAGATTTTGAATTCAGTACACTTCATGAGGATCCCTTTAAACACCCCGACACAGCCTTGCTGAGTGTTTCCGGGCTTCTTTCCTTGTACAGGCTGGTGGAAGCATACAATGAACTGGACGATAATCAATGCGATTTTTTGATCAAAGGCCGTCTGGATAGCTTGCCCGGGCCGGATTCTCTGATACTTTCACAGGGTTTACGTTATCCTGTTTATACTGCGGACAGTCTGCAATTTGACATCAGTCCCTGGGATGCGGACAGTCTTTTGGTTTTCAGCTTATTCCCGGCTCAGGAAGGTTGGAATTATTTCAGGGCAGAGCATCCCGGCTTGAACGCTCAGGCTAAGGTCTTGTCAGTCAAACGACTGGGAGATGCACTGGAATTACCTGCCCGAAATGTGTGGTTGAGTTCTGCTACCGAAGCTGAATCTCAGGATTCCTTTCCTGTTCATTACCTGCATATTCTGGATAACAGTCCTGCAGATGAGCCTTTGACTTACGAAGTCCTGGTTGGTAAATACAATAATGAACTTATTGTAGACAGCTTGAGAACTGCTCTTTGCGAAGGCGATTCTTACAGTTTTGGAGGGCAATTTATTACGGAGGCGGGAATTTATTATGACACCATATATGCCGAGTCAGCACCCGACACTTTACAGATACTTGTTTTAGATTTCCTCACTCGCGATTTCGTTAATCTGTCAGACAGTATCTGTATCGGAGAGTCTTATGCTCAATACGGATTTAATCTGGCTGCACATCAGGAAGCTGGTACGTTTTTTTATTCCGATACACTGCGAAATCAATGGGGCTGTGACAGTATCCTTAACCTTAACCTGGTAGTCTGTGCACCGCCCGATGATCCGGGCCCGATTTATGGAGACAGTTTGGTAGTTGTTGCCGGCAATTATACCTATACCATTAAGCCTGTTCCGAATGCCAGTTTTTATATATGGACAGTGCTGCCTCCCTATTGGGATAAAAAAGTGCAGGGGCATAGCCTGAGTTTGAATATTCCCTATATGGGTTCCGGAACAATCTCGGTCAAAGCTGTTAATTGTTGCGGTGAGTCAGCCAGCAGCAGCTTGGAGATAAACGGACAGTCGGGCCTGGTTGAGGAGGAGCTTACGAGCAGCTTCAGTATATTCCCAGATCCCTCCAGTGATGGTTTTGTACTCGAAACATCCGGTATTGAAGGTGAAACGACTATTTGTATTTCATCGATGACAGGTCAGATTCTGCACAGACAAACCAAACACCTCAGTTCAGAGAATAGCCGTTTTGAATTTTCGCTCGAGGCTTATACTCAGGGAATGTATATTATCAGTATCGTCAATGAGCAAGTCTCCGGGGTCGAAAAATTGATCCGTGACTAAGCTTTCATCGAGGATAGGGAAACTTCGTACGCGAAGTTTCCTTATCTTTGTCGTTCAATGCATCGAAAATGAAAGCAGTCTTGTTTGCTGCGGGTTTAGGCACCCGTTTATATCCCCATACCCTTGACAAACCCAAAGCTCTGGTCAGTATTCAGGGACGTCCCATGCTTTACAGGGTTATGGATAAAATTTATGAGGCCGGCATCAGGAAATACCTTGTAAATGTGCACGCTTTTGCCCCGCAGGTCGAAAAAGCCCTGGAGACATACGCACAAAGTAAGCCAGACATTAATATCGAAATATCGGACGAAAGAGATTTATTACTCGAAACGGGGGGAGGCCTTAAAAAAATGGAGAGCTTATTGAAGGATGGCCCCTTTTTGGTACACAACGTGGATGTTTTAAGCGACATCAATCTGAGATTGTTTATCGAACAGGCACTGAGCCTGATGTCAATACCTTATATGCCATATATCCAGACAGAAGAACCGGTATCAAATACCAGAACCGAAGCTCAAACTCAAGCTCAAACTCAAACTCAAGCTCAAACTCAAACTCAA
>LSQX01120400.1_pt2 | contig 22142 bp, 14 predicted proteins | sample 654561 | NCBI WGS metagenome assembly LSQX01 (sample SAMN04489861, study PRJNA283612) | anaerobic digester metagenome | isolation source: 4 biogas reactors fed with cattle manure at either 37C or 55C with and... | place: Denmark: Kongens Lyngby | collected 2014
TTAAAGTTATGTTTATCCGTATGTTTTCCCTAAGTGAGGATTCCCGCCCTTTGGGCAAAAATGACGCCGTTGGTGGAGCATTAAAGGAGGAGAGGTAGCGGCTCTGCCGCTACCTCTCCTCACTCTTTTACCTTAATGAACCGTCATTCTCAACCATAGGTTGGGAATCTACTTGTGTAAAGTTTACACAGGGGTAAAGTCGCGGATATACATTTAAAAATTACGCAGGTATTATCTCTGCAAAAGATTGATTTCACCAACCGTGGCGAGAGCTCTGTTGGTTGATTTTATCATACAAACAATCAATTGGTTTCATAAATCAATACGCTATTATTTTCTGTGCGGATTTCCTTTTGCTATTTTTGTATGATGAAAAAATCGTTTGAGGACTTAAAAATTGCCAAATCCATCTTAAAATCACTGGCTGATATTGGGTTTACCGAGCCGACGCCCATTCAGCAGATGGCTATACCTATGATAAATTCCGGGAAAAACATTGTTGGAGTTGCACAGACCGGAACCGGAAAAACGGCAGCCTATCTGCTTCCCCTGTTAACTAAGCTCAGAAAGCCCGAAGGGAAGGACCCCAGGGCAATTGTTTTAGTGCCCACCCGCGAACTTTCCATTCAGGTTGGCGAAGATGCGGAGGAGTTAACGCCCTGGTCGGAATTGCGTCATGCAGCGGTTTTTGGCGGAATAGGACGCACCAAACATGCTGAATTGATTGCAGATGGCATTGACTTGCTGATAGCTACACCCGGAAGACTTATGGAGCTTTATCAATACGGAGAACTCTCTTTCAGGAAAGTGAGATATTTGGTTATTGATGAAGCTGATCGCATGTTGGATATGGGGTTTAAACCCCAGTTGCACAATCTTTTTGAAGTTTTTCCGGCTAAAATGCAAATAATGCTCTTTTCTGCCACTTTTTCTGAATCTGTAGAAAAACTTGCAGAAGACTTTCTGGATTTCTTTGAGAAAATTGAAACATCGCCATCAGCAACTCCTGTGGAGTTAGTGAATCAGACTGCCTACAGCGTACCAAACTACCGAACGAAACTCAATGTGATAAAATATCTGCTGGAAGATGAAGCGAATTTTTCCCGTGTTATCATTTTCGTTAAAACGAAGGAACATGCCGATGCGGTTTTTAAAGTTATTCAGCGAAAGGCAGAGGGCGAAAAAAGAATTTTGCATTCCAACAAAGGACAAAACAGTCGCATCAATGCCATTCAGTCGTTTAAAAGTGGCGAAGTCCGTATTTTGATTACCACCGATGTTTCGGCAAGGGGAATTGATGCCAGCCATGTGAGCCACGTAATTAATTTTGATGTTCCCAATAATTATGAAGATTATGTGCATCGTATTGGCCGCACGGCACGTGCCGGAAATCAGGGCGAAGCGATTACCCTGATTGATCCGTCTGAAGAGTGGCACTGGAAAGAGGTTCAGAAGCTGATTCGGATGGAAGTGCCTGTTATAGAAATGCCCGCCGGTGCAGAATATGTTGAAACCGGGTTTGACGAGCGTCAAAAACAGTTGAGGGAAATTGACCGTCAGCGAAAAATTGATGATCCGGAATTTCAGGGGGCATTTCATCCGCGAAAGCGAAGAGGAGGGTATTCAGCAAAAACTTTCAAAAACCTGCCACAGGCAAACAGAAAAAGCCAGTACAAAAGGAAAAGGGGAAAGTAAATTTAGCAGTTTTTAATCAGATTTTTTTGAAAATATCTGATTCTTGGTACTATTATTTTGCTACAGCAGGTTTGAGTATAGATTTTCTTGACCAAAAGCCTGCAACAGCCAAACCGCTGATAATGTGCCACACTCCCCACCAGGCTGCAATAACGGTCATTCCGCCCAATGCAAGTTCCGGCGGAAAAATCTTCGGATTGAACATGAGCACCAGTGCAAGTCCTGAATTTTGAATACCGGTTTCAATGGAAATGGTACGTCTGTCAATTCGCGGAAGCCTCAGTATTGTTCCGGCAGCAAAACCGGTTCCTAATGCCAGTGCATTATGTATGAGCACAATGAGAAACACAACATGAACAAATCTCATAAAGTTTGTGAAATTGGCTGAAAGCAGAATAATTACATAGGCAATAAAAACCAGAATGGATATCTGGCGCATCGGTTTTTTAATTTTATCTGTCAGTCTGGGAAAATATTGTGCAAAAAGAAGCCCCAGAACAACAGGAATTCCCAATAAAATTACTACGGTCTGCAACATCTGAAAAAAGTCAATTTCTATGGGAACCAGATAGGTTCCTGCACCCGATGCATTGTAATAGTTCAGATAAAGCTTGCCCCAAACTGCAAAACTTAAGGGCGTCATAATGGTGGCTGCAAGCGTGGAAAATGCGGTCAGACTGACTGACAACGCTACATTTGCTTTGGCAAGGGAGCTCATAAAGTTGGAAATATTTCCGCCCGGGCAGGCAGCAACAAGTATCATCCCAAGCGCAACGGTAGGCGTGGGGTTTAGTATTAAAATAAAAATAAACGTAATCAGCGGGAGCAGCAGAAATTGAGAAATCAATCCGGTTATTGCTGACTTTGGCTTCATCAGCACATCCCTGAAATGCTGAATTTTAATATCTAATGCAACGCCAAACATCACAAATGCAATTACGATGTTCAGTGCCAATAGTCCTGAAGATGAGAAGTTTAATCTTACGTTATCGAGAATTTCCATGGTTTCGTTCATGGCTATAAAATTTGAATTTATATTGCGAAAGTAGAAAAACTATTCAAATATAAAATAAAAACATCTCCGAACTTCACTCTTTTGACACAATTTCATGGATATACAGTTGCTAATGATATAGCAAAAGGCATTTAATTCTTCTTAAGGATGGAAATAAATCAGCAAGCAATCGGCAATATATAATACTAATTCATTTTTTCTACAAACTCCGGGACAATTGGAAATCATTTTGTTTCACTCGGGAATATGGGTGAAATTTTAATTGCATGCAGCAAAATTTACGCATTTCATCTTTGCGAAACAATTTACTGTAATCATTGATTTTCCGTTCTCAGGTTAGGTAGTTTGAATCTCTTTTTATCTACTTTTCTTAATCCATTCTCTTGCATTCACAAAAGCCTCTATCCATGGCGTTATCTGGTCATGTTTGTGTAAATCTGGATAGTGTGCCCAGTTCCAGGGATAAATGCTGCGTTCGGGGTGAGGCATTATTGCCAGATGGCGGCCGTCGGCGCTGCAAATACCGGCGATGCCCTGCGGCGAACCGTTGGGATTGCCGGGATAAGCATCGTAACTGTACCGGAGTGCTATGTTGTAATGTTCCATGGGCATAGGCAGGCTGAATTTGCCTTCGCTGTGAGCTATCCAGACACCAAGACGCGCGCCGGCGAGTGATTGCAGCATTACCGAGCTGGTTTCGGGAATAGTAACGTTCACAAAGGCACTTTCAAACTTTTGCGAATTGTTGTGCTTCATCCGGGGCTTTTGTATGTTATTGGGCGTAACCAAGCCGAGTTCAATCATCAGTTGGCAGCCATTGCAGATTCCAAGGCTCAATGTGTCGGGGCGGGCGTAGAAACGGTCGAGTGCTGCCTTCGCCTTTTCATTGTAGAGAAACGAGCCTGCCCAGCCTTTTGCCGAACCAAATACGTCAGAATTGGAAAAACCGCCGACAAACGCAATCATGTTTACGTCATCGAGCGTTTCTCTGCCCTCTATGAGATCGGAGGTGTGTACATCCTTTACGTCCATTCCGGCAAGGTGCATCATCCATGCCGTTTCACGGTCACATTGCGAGCCTTTATCACGAATGATGGCCACACGGATACCTGTAGACGCGGTACGATGCGGGTCAATGCCGTATTGTGCCATCGTGCCTTTGAAGTGCATGGGGAACAGATATTCTAAATGTTGGCGCTTGTAGTTGTTGAACCTTTTGATTGCCTGCTCCTTGCCGCTTTGCCGGCAATCGAAAAGGTACGATGTTTTATACCATAAGTCGCGCAAGTGATTGACGTTGAATTGATATTCTTCATTTTGGTATATTATGTTAATCATGCGTTTCGGAATAGGTTTGCCGATGACGTGTGCCTTTACGCCTGCCTGTACGAGCATTTTGCGTACTTTCACGCTATTCGCTTCGTGTATTTGCAGGATAAGCGCCGGGTTTTCGGCAAACAAAATATGTATGATATCAGCGTAGTTTCCTATTTTCGTCAGGTCAATTTCCATACCACCGCTGCGGTTGGCAAAACACATTTCGAGCAACGTGGTTATCAGTCCGCCGGAGGATACATCGTGTCCTGACAAAACCAATTCCTGAGCAATGAGGTTTTGAACAACTTCAAATGCTTTTGCAAAATAAGCAGTATCGGTCACGTCAGGAACTGCGTCGCCTATTTTGCCTAATATTTGTGCAAAACTGCTTCCTCCCAAAGCGAAAGATACGCACGACAAGTCAATATAAATAATCTGTGTTGCAGGGTCATTCTCTATCACGGGACGTACTGCTTTGCGGACATTTCCCGTTTGCGCTACTGCGAAAATGATGGCGGTTCCGGGGGCAAATACAACGTCACCGTCGGGATATTTCTGTGTCATCGAAAGCGAGTCTTTCCCTGTGGGGATATTGATGCCAAGCTTGATGGCGAACTGGCTTGCCGCCTCCACCGCGCAGTACAGACGTGCATCTTCACCAGGGTTGTTGCACGCCCATTGCCAGTTGGCGCTTAACGAAACGGCTTTGAGTCCACCGGCGAGAGGCGCCCAAACGATGTTCGTAAGCGCTTCGGCAATGGATAGACGTGACCCGGCGGCAGCATCCAGCAATGCAACGCCCGGCGCATGTCCGACAGAAGTTGCAATGCCCGACTTTCCATGATAATCGAGCGCTGTCATGCCGAGATTATTCAACGGAAGCTGTATTTCACCGGCTGTTTGCTGTAAGGCTACCAACCCGGTAACCGAACGGTCAACCTTGTTGACAAGCCAGTCTTTGCAAGCCACCGCCTCCAATTGCAAAAGACTCTCGAGATATTTGTGCAATTTATTTTTCTCATACGTTACAGGCTCAAAATCATACGGAGCAGAAGTGTCGTTGATAACCGTTTTGGGTGTGTTGCCAAACATATCTCCGAGCATCAGATCTATCGATTTTTCGCCTGTGTGGGGATTTTCAAACGTAAGACGATGGTCGCCTGTAACCTCGCCGATGACATACATCGGAGCGTATTCGCGCCCGGCGATACTGCGGAGCGTTTCAATGTCCTTATCTTTCAAAATCAATCCCATACGCTCCTGTGACTCGTTACTCAGGATTTCTTTGTCAGAGAGCGTCGGATCGCCGATAGGCAAGCGGCTCATGTCAATCTTTCCGCCGACGTCTTCCACTAATTCCGCCAGACAATTGAGATGACCGCCCGCACCGTGGTCGTGTATAGATACGATTGGGTTGTGCCGGCTTTCGGCAAGTGCGCGAATGGCGTTTACAACGCGTCGTTGCATTTCGGGGTTGGCTCGCTGCACAGCGTTCAGTTCAATAGCATTGGCAAATTCGCCCGTTGCCACCGAAGATACAGCACCTCCGCCCATCCCGATGCGGTAGTTGTCGCCACCAAGTAATACGATTTTATCGCCCGGTTCGGGTGTTCCTTTCATGCAGTCGCTTTTGCGTCCGTAACCAACGCCTCCGGCCAGCATAATGACTTTGTCGAAGCCAAATTTTTTTGTCTTTTCGGTATGCTCGAAAGTAAGAACGCTTCCGCAAATCAGCGGCTGTCCGAATTTATTCCCGAAGTCGCTCGCTCCATTCGACGCTTTGATGAGAATGTCCAACGGCGACTGGTAAAGCCATAGGCGGGGAGCCATTGCGTTCGGCGGAAGAATAAATTCCGCCGCATCTTTTTCTGAAAAGTGCGGGTACGAAGTCATATACACTGCCGTACCTGCCAACGGAATAGCGCCACGCCCGCCTGCCACACGGTCGCGGATTTCTCCGCCACTGCCTGTCGCTCCGCCGTTAAACGGTTCTACGGTAGTGGGAAAATTATGCGTTTCAGCTTTCATCGAAATAACCACTTCTTCGGGGCGAGTGCCGAAAATACCGCAAACAGGCGCAAACCGTTCCACCTGTGTCCCGTCAATAAAAGCACAATTATCCTTATAAGCCGATATGATACGGCCGGGATTGACTGCCGATGTGCGTTTAATCAGTTGAAAGAGCGATAAAGGCTTTACAACGCCGTCGATGATAAATTGTCCGTTGAAGATTTTATGACGGCAATGCTCGGAATTGACTTGCGAAAAGCCGAAGATTTCGCTGTCGGTGAGCGGACGACCTGATTTTTTCCGTAAATTTTCAAGGTAGGCTATTTCACCGGCATTCAACGCAAGTCCCTCCTGCCGGTTGTAACCGGCGATGTCGCTGATATACTGTACAGGTTCACGTTGACGGTTAATTGTGAAAATATCGGAGGTGAGATTTTCGCAGATTGCCTGTAGCATAGGGTCGTGCCCATGCGACATGTTCCTGGCGGGCATAAACTGCTCAATACGCACAATACCACAAATATTCATGTTTGAAACGATATCCACAGCGTTGCTGCTCCATGGAGTTACCATTTCGCGGCGCGGACCAATAAACAAACCTTTTATTTCTGCAACTTCTGCAAGGGTTGCTTCGCCAAACAGCCAAATGAGTTTTGAAATATCGTCAGCCAATAATTTTTTAACTGTCTGCACGGCAATGATATTTTCGTTTTTATTGTGAAAAAAGTATATCATGCTATTGTTGTGAAAATAATTTGTTTTCTTGTTAGTGTATTCATTTGGTTCTCATTGTATTATGTTTTAAATATTCCAGTAACGCATCATTCATCCGTTTCATGCCTCCCTTTGTCGGATAGTTGCCTGTAAAATACCAGTCGCCGCTGTTGTTAGGGCAAATTCCCGACAGGGTTTCTCTTTGCTGAAAAATAAGTTCAACAGGACAGATAACTTCTTCGGGAGTAATCAGTTCGACAATCTTTTCTGAAATTTCGGCATCCGAAAAAGGTTTGTAAATTTCGGCGGCATAGTTAATCATTTGTTCTTCGGGCAGGGCTTGTTGTGCAACACATTTTTGATATATATCTTCGGAAGTGACAGTCTGTACCCCATCTCTGCATACCCTGTCTCTACACAACTCCAATGCGGCACGGAAGGCAATCAAATCGCCGACATTTGACATGTCTATCCCGTAAAAGTCGGGATAACGGATTTGTGGCGCCGATGAAACAATGACCATTTTACGCGGATTCAGTCGTGCCAGAATGGTGATAATACTTTGCCGGAGCGTTGTGCCACGAACAATGCTGTCGTCAATAACTACCAGATTATCTGCTTTTGGGCGAATTGAGCCGTATGTAATGTCGTACACATGATTGGCAAGTTGGTTTCGTTCATCGCTCTCACTGATAAACGTGCGAAGTTTAATGTCTTTTATGGCAACTTTTTCGGCGCGAATCCGCCGAGAGATAATTTTCGAGACAGCGTCCCTTTCTTTATTGCCTAATTTCTCTATTGCCCTGCATTTTTCCTCATTAAGATAATCATTCAAACCCTCCAACATACCCATGAAGGCTACTTCTGCCGTGTTGGGGATAAATGAGAAAACTGTGTTTTCGAGGTCGTAATCAATCGCCGCGAGAATTTGTGGCACTACGGCGCGCCCTAATTGTTTGCGTTCCTGATAGATGTCGTGATCATTGCCACGCGAAAAATAAATCCGTTCAAAAGAACAAGGCGTAATACGACTTTCAAATTTTGGTTTTTTCCCGTAAGCGAAGTCGAACTGTTGTTTTCTAACTACGGTATGACAGACGTTTTCGCCGGAGGCGGAAATAAAAAGCGTTTCGCCTGCCCCAATTTCCCGGATGCTGTCTTTGCTTGCATTAATAACAGTTTGAATGGCGGGACGTTCCGATGCCACAACGATCAATTCGTCATCAGCATACCAAAATGCCGTTCGAATGCCCCAAGGGTCACGTGCGGCAAACATTTCTCCAGCGCCGGTCATTCCGCACAATACAAAACCACCGTCCCACGTAGGTATGCATTCTTGAAGTGTTTCCTGCAGATTACCCGCTTTTTGGTCAAGCAAATATCCCAGCTGTTCAAGCAAGACGGTTGTATCCGAATTTCTACGCGGATGCTGTCCCTGTGATGCAAGTTGTGCAAAAACTTTATCTACATTGGTCAGATTGAAATTTCCGCAAAGGGCAAGCGTATTTTTGCGATAGATACTTCGCCGAAGGTGAGGATGTACATACGCCAGACCCGAACTTCCGGTAGTACTGTAACGCAGATGTCCCATATAACACTCGCCGATAAACGGGATACCTTCAGTCGCTATTTGTTTATTGACAGACGAGAACAGTTTGGCAATAGCATTTTTACCTTCTTTCCTTTCGCGGAACATAAATTCTTCCCCAGCCTGCGCAGAAAGTGAAACACAGGCAATTCCTGCACCATCCTGTCCGCGATTATGCTGCTTGTGCATAAGCAAGTAAAGTTTGCCCAGCACATAACGCGATGAGCCGTATTTAGAAGCGTAATATTCAATCGGTTTGCAAAGTCGGATAAGCGCTATGCCACATTCATGTTTCAGTTCTTCCATAAAACTATCGTACAAGCAACAATTCCCGGTATTCTGGTAGCGTCCGTCTGTCCTGACGACTCAATGCTTTAGCTTCATCTTTTGGGGAAATACTGTTGATTTTAAATACATTGTCCAAAAGTTCCGGCTGATAGCCCGAAGCCATCGGAATCATCCCGCGTAAAACGTCAAAATTTGATGCACTCATTTCTATAGATGAATTATTATTCTGTAAAGGTCATTTATCAGTAAAAACTGTGGTGCGATTTTTTTGAATAAACTTTTTGAAGGGGGTATTAGAATGTAAATTTTACAGCAGATACGCTTGTTTTGCAGGAAATTTATATTTTTCAGATAGCTTACAAAGAAAGTTATAATGAAGTTGTCTTATTGTCATTTCTCGAAAAGTGCTGACAGTGGGTTTAGTATAAAGGGATTATATTCGCATATCTATAATTCTCGTTCCTGCTATGATCACTTTGGTTTGATTGGCAAAAGAACTTAACCGCACAAAGCCTTTGCCATGAGGACCGAAACGTTCCCCCGGTGAAGATAAAATATAGCATTCGTTTAGTAATTTGTCAAATAGTTTCCACGATGTACCGTAAGGAGATTCTACCCACAGGTAAGGCGAATTTATTCCGCCCCAGAACTTTAGCCGCGCTTCAGTCAGCGCCTGCTGCAATATCGCTGTATTCGTCATGTAGTACTTGACGTTTTCGGCAATCCATTCCTGCCCTTGGGTGCTGAACAGCGCTTCGGCACCCTTTTGAATGATATAGGGAGGAGTGTAATTTTTTATCATCTGCCGGTAGCGCCACAAGGTGTTCAGATCGGCATTTTTGTTAACCTTGAACGAATAACCGGTTATTGCCTTCGGAATAATGGTATATCCGCAATGTAAGCCTGTGAAACCTGCATTTTTTGAGAACGTGCATAATTCTATGGCTACCTTTTTTGCTCCCTTTATCTCGTAAATGGTGCGCGGTATGTCGGGGTCGTTGATGAACGAAACGTAGGTGGCATCGAAAAGAATAAGCACATCATTGTCAATAGCGTATTTCACCCATTTGGCGAGTGTTTTGCGATTCATTGCGCCCCCGGTCGGATTATTCGGATAACTCAAATAGATAATGTCGGGACGCGACTTAGGAAATTCAGGCATAAAATCTCTCTCTTTTCTGCATTCGAGATAAATGATATTGCTCCATTGGTGGTTTTTGTTCAGCTCGCCTGCGCGGTTGCTAATGACATTTGCGTCAATATAATCCTGTGAAGCAGGGTCAATTACTGCAATGCGATTGTCGCCGCATAATATATCGCCAATACTGGCTATGTCTTCTTTGGTTCCCTGATTGATAAAAACCTCTCCGGGTTCAATTTTGACTTTGTAGTTTTTATATTTAAACTTGATAATTGCGTCAATCAGAAACGGATAGCCTTCTGCCGGTCCGCGTCCTTTGAAAGTTGCTTCATTGCCCATTTCGGCGATGGCTTTGGTCATTGCTTCCACCACACAAGGAGCAAGCGGACGTATAACGTCGCCACTGTCGAGCCTGATTAAACTGACACCACGATTGGTTGTCTGAAACTGATGGACGCGCTTGTCAATCTGATACTGAGTTTCGTCGTTGACAACTTTGAGAAATTGGGAGTTGATGATTGCCATTATGCGCTTTCTTTTCGGCGCAAAGATAGGTATTTTCGTTTAATTTATACAGTTTAGCCGCTCTCAGCAACCCCGAAGCGATGTCGCCCGTTACGAATATGTATTTGTAGTTTTTCATCATCAATACTCCTCCCAGCTTTTAATACTGATATCTTTCCTTCCGATATTGCAAAAAGCATTGATAAATGCCTTAGCCAGACGCGCATTGGTTATCAGCGGTATATTGAAATCTATTGCCGAACGGCGTATGGTATAATCGTTGAAAAGTTCTGTTTTGGACAGATTTTTCGGAATATTTACTACAAAATCTATTTTCTGCTCCATGATGTAGCCGAGCGTATTTGGCTTCCGGTTGGTATCGGGCCAATGCAGGACGGTAGCGCTTATGCCGTTGAGCGATAAATAATCAGCTGTCCCTTGTGTTGCATATAGTTCATATCCGTTATGCTGCAGTTTTTGTACGGCAGGAAGCAAGTCTGCCTTTGAGCGGCTGTCACCGGTAGAAAGCAGAACGGTCTTTTTGGGAATCGTGTATCCAACTGACAGCATCGCTTTCAGAATTGCCTCGTCAAAATCTTCGCCGATGCAGCCCACTTCGCCGGTCGAAGCCATCTCTACGCCAAGCACGGGGTCTGCTTTTTGCAATCTCGAAAAGGAGAATTGAGGAGCTTTAACACCTACATAATCAAGGTCAAAAGCTGATTTGTGCGGTATTTTCGGTTCAAGCCCGAGCATTGCTTTTGTGGCAATATCTATGAAATTAATTTTCAAAACTTTTGAAACAAAAGGGAATGAACGCGAAGCGCGCAGGTTGCACTCAATCACCTTGATGTTGTTGTTTTTAGCCAGCAACTGCATGTTGAAAGGACCGGTAATGTTCAATCCTCTGGCAACCTGTCGTGCTATCCTTTTAATTCGTTTCATCGTTTCTATATAGAGCTTTTGGGCAGGGAAGACCATTGTAGCATCGCCCGAATGGACGCCCGCAAATTCAACATGCTCCGAGATGGCATAGATCAATACCTCGCCATTGCGTGCCACCGCGTCAATCTCAATCTCTTTGGCATATTCGATAAACTCTGTAACGACAACGGGATATTGTCTGTTTACGCTGGTGGCGAGCGTCAGAAATCCCTCCAGCTCGTCGCGGTTGCTCACAACATTCATTGCCGCACCCGAAAGCACATACGAAGGACGAATTAAAAGCGGAAATCCGACTTTCTCGGCAAAATTGTAAATTTCTTCAAGCGAAGACAACTCTTTCCAGCGTGGTTGGTCAATACCTAAATCGTCGCACATCTGCGAAAAGCGGTGGCGATTTTCTGCCCTGTCTATGTTGTCGGCAGATGTTCCGAGTATATTTACCTGATAGCTGTCAAGACGCTTTGCCAGATTGTTCGGGATTTGTCCCCCTACAGAAACAATTACGCCCTGTGGCTGTTCCAAATCAACAATATCCAACACGCGCTCCAACGTCAGCTCTTCAAAATAGAGGCGGTCGCACATATCGTAGTCGGTCGAAACCGTTTCAGGATTGTTGTTTATCATTATGGCTTTCAGTCCGTTCTGGCGTATGGTATTGACCGCATTTACCGAACACCAGTCAAACTCTACCGAACTGCCTATACGGTATGCGCCCGAACCCAAAACGGCGATATGCTGATTGTTACGGTCAAAATCAACATCGTGCTCCGTACCGTTGTAAGTCAGGTAGAGATAGTTGGTCGTCGCCGGATACTCCGCAGCGAGCGTGTCTATCTGTTTTACTACCGGAACAATGCCTTGCGATTTGCGGTAATTTCTGACTAAATCCATTTTGGAATTGACGTCAATGGCTTCACCATAAATAATTTGTGCTATCTGAAAATCGGAAAAGCCTTTTTGCTTCACTTCCAAAAGCATTTCGGGCGGAACATCTTCTATCTCGTTACACTTCATCAGGCACTGATGAAGGCGATAAATTTCGGCTAACTTTTGCAAAAACCATTTGTCTATTTTCGTGAGGATATGGATTTTATCAATGTTGTATCCCTTGTGCATAGCATTGGCAATCACAAAAATACGTTTGTCGGTGGGCTTGCTCAACTCCTCGTCTAAATTCTCTATGATGAGTTCCTTGTTAGCTACAAATCCGCACATTCCCTGACCAACCATACGTAAGCCCTTTTGTATCGCTTCCTCGAAATTGCGACCGATTGCCATTATTTCGCCTACTGACTTCATTGATGAGCCTAACAGCCGCGAAACGCCTCTGAATTTACCCAGGTCCCAGCGCGGAATTTTACAGACAACATAATCCAACGCCGGCTCAAAAAAGGCTGTCGTTGATTTAGTTACAGCGTTTTTTAATTCGTGCAATCCATAACCCAATGCCAGCTTTGCAGCTACAAAAGCAAGCGGATAGCCTGTCGCTTTGGACGCTAATGCCGAAGAACGACTCAAACGGGCATTGACCTCTATTACGCGGTAATCTTCCGAAGCAGGGTCGAGCGCATACTGCACATTACATTCGCCGACAATGCCTATATGACGAATGATTTTGATTGACAAACGGCGAAGTTTGTGATATTCGGCATTTGTAAGCGTTTGCGAAGGGGCTACAACGATGCTTTCGCCCGTATGAATACCGAGCGGGTCAAAATTTTCCATGTTGCAAACCGTTATGCAGTTGTCATATTTGTCGCGCATCACCTCGTATTCAAGTTCTTTCCAGCCTTTGAGTGATTTTTCAACCAATATTTGAGGCGAACAGGTAAATGCTTTCGAGGCCAGCGCATCGAGTTCCGCCTCACTATCGCAAAAGCCGCTGCCCAGTCCTCCAAGCGCGTAGGCGGCGCGGATAATTACAGGATAACCCAATTCCTTTGCCGCCCGTTTGGCATCTTCAACTGTGGCTACTGCTTCGCTCTTAATGGTCTTGACATTTATCTCGTCTAACTTCCCGACAAATTTCTGACGGTCTTCGGTATCAATAATCGCCTGAACAGGGGTACCCAACACGCGGACATTATACTTTTCGAATATGCCGTCCTGATAAAGTTTAACTCCGCAGTTAAGTGCAGTCTGTCCGCCAAAAGCGAGTAAAATTCCTTCGGGGCGCTCTTTTTCTATCACCTGTTCTACAAAATCGGGAGCTACAGGAAGGAAATAAACCTTGTCGGAGATGTTCTCCGACGTCTGAATGGTTGCGATATTGGGATTTATCAAAATGGTGAAAATTCCCTCCTCCTTCAGCGCTTTCAGCGCCTGCGAACCCGAATAGTCAAACTCGCCGGCTTCGCCTATTTTCAATGCTCCTGAACCGAGTAGCAAAACTTTTTTTATCTTTTGCATAATGCTGTAAACTTATCGAATAAACGCTCCGTGTCATTTGGTCCGCTTGCCGCTTCGGGATGGAACTGCACGGAAAAAAAAGGTTTGGATTTATGACGGATGCCTTCGTTTGTTCCGTCGTTAAGATTGACGAAATAAGGCTTCCAATCTTTGTCGAGCGATGCCGTATCAACCGCGTAACCGTGATTCTGAGAAGTGATGACAGCATGATTTGTACCCACTTCCAAAACAGGCTGATTGTGGCTGCGATGTCCGTATTTCAACTTATATGTGGTTGCGCCTGCCGCAAGCGAAAGAAGCTGATTGCCAAGGCATATTCCAAAAATTGGTTTGCCGATTTCCATTGCCTTTCTGATATTGGAAACAGTTGATCCGCACATAACGGGGTCGCCGGGACCATTACTGAGCATCACGCCGTCATAATCAAGTTTTGTGAAATCATAATCCCAGGGAACTCTTATAACGGTTGCGCCTCTTGCCAAAAGACATCGGATAATGTTGTACTTGCAGCCGCAGTCCACCAAAACTATTTTTATATTACCGTTTCCATAGGTTTTCACCGTTTTGCAACTCACCTCTGCTACGAGGTTTCTTTTATTGGTGGTGCCAAACTTTTTTGGCTCATCGCACCCTTCCGTTATTAACTTACCGGACATAACGCCCCGCTCACGAATAATTTTTGCAACCTGCCGCGTATCAACACCGTAAATGCCAGGTATATTATACTCTTTCAGCCACTCATCAAGACTTTTAACAGCACTCCAATGACTGTATTCAAAGGAATAATCCGAAATTACGAGCGCCTTAATATGGATTTTATCCGACTCGAAAAACAGTGGCAATTCGCCGTCCATTGTCATGGGTTTAACTCCGTAGTTTCCAATTAAAGGGTAAGTCGGAACAAGTATCTGACCGCTGTAGGAAGGGTCGGTCAAATTTTCGGGATAACCTGTCATCGACGTATTAAAAACCACTTCGCCTGAAACGCTGATAGGGCTACCAAAAGAAAATCCTTGAAACGTAGTGCCGTCTTCAAGGATTAAATATGCCTTTTTCGCATTCATTTTATTTATATTTTTCGGAACACAAAAGTATCTGCCTGTTTCAATATACAGAGAAATATTTTTTGACGAAATGGGTTATCGTGTTATATGAATTGATATTTTTAAAAAACATGACTACTTTTGCAAAGATTCTTTACAGAGAATGCATTTTTGATTGATAATTTACAATCAGAATTTAAAAATATGGAAGAACAAGTATTGGACAAATTGGATTACAAAATCCTAAACCTAATTTCAAACGACGCGCGAATATCGTTTTTGGAAGTTTCGCGGGTATGTAATGTGTCGGGAGCATCAGTGCATCAAAGAATTCAAAAAATGATGGCAAATGGCATCATCACCGGTTCCGAATTTTGGCTTGATATGAAAAAAACAGGTTATCAAACCTGTGCATTTCTTTCGCTTCATTTAAATGAAACAGAAAACCTTGACGCGATAGTGGAGCAACTCAAAGATATTCGTGAAATCGTTGAATGTCATTTTATAACCGGAGCGTATGATATTTTTGTTAAGATTTATGCGCTCAATAACAGCCATTTATACGAGCTAATCCAAACCCGCATCAAACCTTTAGGCGTTGTCAGAACCGAGACGCTGATGTCTTTTAAAGAGTCATTTCACAGGCAGTTTATGTTTGAACGCTAAGTATCCTTTTCACTCCCATTCGATAGTAGCCGGTGGTTTTGAACTGATATCGTATGCCACACGGTTTATGCCCTGCACACTGTTAATGATTTCTCCGGAAACTTTTGCCAGAAACTCACAGGGAAGGTGTGCCCAGTCGGCGGTCATGGCATCTGTTGAGGTAACAGCTCGCAGGATAATCGCATTTTCATAAGTGCGTCCTTCATTCATCATGCCCACCGACCTGACCGGTAGCAGTATCGCCGCCGCCTGCCAGACCTTGTCGTACAAATCCCATTCGTGTAGCAAATTGATGAATATATCGTCGGCGTCTTGCAAAACACGTACTTTTTCGGGAGTGATATCGCCTAAAATGCGGATACCTAATCCCGGACCCGGGAAAGGATGACGATTGAGTTGGTGCGGCATCATGCCCAATTCACACCCGACAAAGCGCACCTCGTTTTTATACAGCATACGAAGCGGCTCAACAAGTTTCATTTGCATCGTTTCGGGAAGTCCGCCTACGTTGTGGTGCGATTTGATAACCGTTCCCGCATCGGACTGCGACTCAATGACGTCAGGATAAATTGTTCCCTGTGCAAGCCATTGAATATTGTTCAATTTCCGGGCTTCTTCCTCAAAAACATCAATAAAGCACTTCCCGATGATTTTTCGTTTCGTCTCAGGGTCGGCTACGCCTGCCAAATGATTGTAAAAACGTTGCTTTGCGTCTATCCCCTTTACGTTCAAACCCAAATGTTCGCAATCGCGTAACACATTTTCAAATTCGTTTTTACGCAACAGCCCATGGTCAACGAAAATGCAGGTCAGATTCTTACCAACAGCACGGTTTAAAAGTGCAGCCGTTACCGATGAGTCCACGCCTCCTGAAAGAGCAAGCATCACCTTGTCGCCGCCCAGCTGTTGTTGCAGTGTCCTGACAGTTTCCCCAATGAATGCCGCCGCAGACCAGTCTGTCACAGCTCTTTTATTCATACTCATTTACATCAATTTTCATGTAACAAAAGTATGGGCAGGTTATGAAATGCAGAATAATAATCTTGATTGAAATTGCATCATACAATACGGGGAATAATATTTAAAAAAAAGCAGGCTCTTTTTTAGAAAATTATCGTCAAAAACAGCTTTAGAGCAAAAAATTAATACTGAAAACAAAAAAAATCAAACATTGTCTATCCTGTAAAACAAGGAAACAAAACACAAGAAGTAGTTTTGTGTCAAAATTGAATAGGATTATTAAGTGTGACACAGCAGGATACATTGGAACAAAGAGAGCATATCCGGTATTGATAAAAAGGTTTTTTTGGAATATAGCGGATATAACAGCACAGGTGTAGTGCATGTTTCCGATAGCGGAAATCAGGAAATACATAAAGACGAAGATATTGGATAACTGCACGATCCCGCCAAACAGGAAACAACTTGAATAAAGGAAATAATGACTGTAATCATAATAAAATATAATGCCGGAAACGTATGCTCGGTACTTTATGCACTTGAACGATTGGGCATACAAGCAACGGTGTCGGATAATCCTGACGAAATACGCAACGCCGATAAAGTGATCTTCCCCGGCGTAGGCGAAGCATCAACTGCAATGGCATACTTGAAGGAACGCGGGTTGGACAAACTGATTATTTCGTTGAAACAGCCGGTTTTGGGCATTTGTTTGGGACAACAGTTGATGTGTCTCCGTTCGGAAGAAGGAAACGTTGATTGTTTGGGTATTTTTGTGCAACAGGTGAAAAAATTTCAATCTCAATTTCATAAAATTCCGCAAATGGGCTGGAACGATATTTACTGTCTGAAATCTCCTCTGTTTGCAGATATAAACGAACACTCCTTTGTTTATTTCGTTCACGGATATTATGTAGAACACGGCGAAAATACCATTGCAACAGCCAATTATATTCTGCCGTACAGCGCCGCACTGCAAAAGGATAATTTTTTTGCGACACAGTTTCACCCCGAAAAATCGGGCGATACAGGACACAAAATACTCAAAAATTTCCTGGAAATCAAAAGTTAAATAATCATGGGATTAACCAAACGTATCATACCTTGTTTGGATGTCAAAGGCGGAAAAACCGTAAAAGGCATCAATTTTATAAATATCAAAACCGTTGGTGACCCGGTAGAGTTGGCGGCGACATATAGTGCAATGGGTGCCGACGAGCTTGTTTTTCTTGACATCACGGCAACCAACGAAAAGCGGAAAACGCTCTCGGAATTGGTTACGCGTATTGCACGGCACATCAATATTCCGTTTACCGTTGGCGGGGGGATTGCCAGTGTTGAAGATGTTTCGCTTCTTTTGCAGTGCGGGGCTGATAAAATATCTGTCAATACGGCTGCCGTGCGAAATCCGCAATTGATAACCGATTTGGCTCAACAATTCGGCAGCCAGTGCATAGTCCTTGCCATTGACACAAATTTTGAAAACGGTGATTGGTACGTTTACCTGAACGGTGGACGCGAAAAAACCGACATCAAAACCGTTGACTGGGCAAAAAAAAGCGTTGCATTGGGCGTCGGTGAAATTTTGCTTACCTCCATGTTGCACGATGGAACAAAAGACGGCTATGCCACAGGCATTACCCGCGCCGTGTCTGAAGCGGTAAATGTTCCAGTTGTAGCCAGTGGCGGTTCTGGAACGATGCAGCATTTTGCAGACATTTTCCGCTGCGGAAAAGCTGATGCCGCACTTGCCGCAAGCATTTTCCACTACAACGAAATCGCCATTTCTGAACTGAAAAATTACCTAAAAGCAAACGGAATAGAAGTAAGAATTTAAGTATTGTTTACTTTGATAACCGCCTTGTTATTCCGTCCATCTACAAAAATATAAAGCGGTTCAGGAAAACGTACATGACGAACATATTTTGTATCGCTAACCGCTTCGGCAGCGGCAAGGGTGTCCATATCAAGTCCGCCATCTCCGGTAAATGGATTGATGGTCAGGTAGCCAACTTCTAAAGAGATGAGATTTTGAAAGAAATGTGTACCCTGGCTTGGCTCAACACGAAAATTTTTAAGCCCACATTCAACAATCACCGATGCCTCGGATATCTGCCCCCATTTTACAGGCACTCCCAAAAATCTGTCACTCGAACCCCAGCGTCCGGGACCGATGAGTACATAACCACGCTTCTCTGATTTCATCACATTATTTATGGCGTCAACCTCTTCCACCATTTGTTCGGTTTTCGTATTGTCGAATGTATCGTGTTTGATATAAACGATATCGCTCACGCCCTCTATGATGCCTGTGCCAACGGCGTTCTGCGCCCAAAGAAGCGCATCCGAGAGGTTAACATTCGACCAGTCGAGCGAACTACGGTTCTCACTTTCCACAATGGGACGTATTTGCAGGAAGTTAAACACCTGTCGTGCTCCGCGAGGAACATCAAGGTTAACTGCAAATTCAATTTCAACATGGGTCCGCATTTCATTTCTACCCATTTCGAGCAGGTCGGAGAGCATCGCCGCCAAAGGGAATAAGTCATATTTAAGCACACGTGCAAAAGTGATGACAACGTGACCTTCCTCGTAACAACTGTCTGTAATTGTCTGATTATCCATGTTATACACGGAAGCCACATGGCGAATATTGCGGAACTTCCTGATTTTGTTTACATCCATCTTCAACAAATTAACTGTTTCATTCAGAGATGTCATGAACTTTTCAGGACGCAGGTCAAGCGCGTACATCTGGCGTTGCGTATCGCGCAAAGTCAGTTCGATTGTCGAAAGTTGCAGTGTGTGTTTGGGATAACGCGGCGAAAAACGCAGCACGCGCCCTCCGCTCACCACAATGGTGCCCAATCCTACGGCAATCTCGGCAACTCCATCTTCAGGACGTTCATTACCCAAGGGATAGAAGTTTAGTGAACGCGCCACACCCGAAATTGTTGGAAAAAAAAGCCCCTGTTCTTCCGTTCCGCATACTTCCTGTATCACGACCGCCATCTTTTCTTCAGAGAGATTATTACCGCTGGCAGTGATGTACTGACGCGCCGATGCGTAAAACACTGAGGCATAGACGCTTTTAATAGCTTTCCCCAACATGCGCAGCGTTCGGTCTTCATTTTCTGCCTGTGGTATCATATAGGTTGAATAAATTCCGGCAAAAGGCTGATAATGTGAATCTTCGAGTTTCGAGCTTGATCGAATGGCAAGCGGACCGGAGGCATAACGTATGAACACACGCAGTTTCTGCAACAGGCTTTCGGGCAGGTGTGAAGATACAAATTCCGAAAGAATTTCCTCGTCCGAAATCTCAACATTCATAATGTAACGCAAGTCATTCGCTTCCATAAACTCTTCAAAACAGTCTGTGGTTATAATCAGCGTACGCGGCAACATTATTCTCACACTCTCATATTTGTCGTAAAAATTATGCTTCATAAGCATATTGTTCATAAAAGCTAGTCCGCGTCCCTTTCCGCCCAGTGACCCGTTGCCGATGCGGGCTACCCAAACGCTGTCGCTGTAATTCTGTTCTGAAAACGAAGCTACAACGCCCTGTGCGAGCAACATGCGATAGTCGTTGATGTTTTCAACCAAAAAATGACGAAAGTGCTTTATGTCAGGAAATTTTTTGGAAGGAGTAGCCTCGAAAAGGCGTGCAAGCGAAAAAATTCCACGCGCATACAGCCACTTGGAAATATGATCAAACCCTGCATGGTACTGTAATACCTCGTCGGGAATGTGCTCTATCAGTTGCTGCATTTCTTTTAGATTGTGCGCCTGCCCAACTTTTGCGCCGGTTGCGGGATTGCGGAAAATAAAATCGCCAAACAAAAATTCGGCGCTGATGTAATCGCCAAGTTCCTGCAATAAGGTTTCTGAATATTTTTCGAGAAATCCTACGCCAAGTTCCTGCGCTATGGCGCGTACCGAGGTCTGCGAGGATTGCATCAGAAAGGGCATCAGCGGAGTTTCTTTTTTTATAAGGCGGCAAAGGTCAATTCCTGCATCTAATTTTTCGTCATTCGGATCGTCGTGAGGATTGATGACGAAACCTACGTCAGAGATGACACCCAGCAGATTGGCTTTGTATTTTTTATAGTCTGCCACGGCATCGGTGTAGTTGGTCGCCAGTAATATCTTGGGACGCGAGCGCTTGCGTACCACCTGTTGTTGTTCTCCCATCGCCTCACGGACAAATTCGTTGCTTTGTTCCATCACAAGACGATAAATAGCAGGCAGATACGATGAATAGTATCGTATCGAATCCTCTACCAGTAAAATACACTGTACGTCCATGTTTAGAATATCGTTGTCGGCATTCATCCTGTCTTCAATCAGTTTTATGATTGCCATTATGAGGTCGGTATTACCGTGCCAGCAGAAAATTTGATCAATTCCTGAACGGTCAGCGCCCTGGATGTGTCGTACGATATTGCGCGTGAAGTGTGTCAGCAGCACCACAGGCAAATCCGGACGCTGTTTTTTCACTTCCCGTGCGAAGGTAAATACGTCAGGTGTGCCTACATTATACATACTGATTATAAGGTCAATATTTTTTTGTTCAGCGAGTACTTCCAATGCTTCGGAAGTGGTGCTTACACGTACAAATATTGGCATATGCGTCAGGTTCAAATCGTGGTACTCCTGATTGATAGAAGCCTCCAGGCGTCCGTCCTCTTCGAGAATATAGGCGTCGTACGAACTGCATATCAGCAAGATGCGATTTATTCGCCGCTGCATCAATTTGTGATAATCAATACTCTCTAACGAGTTACGGATAAATTCTTTCATTTTAAACTACTCCCTGTGCAAGCATTGCCCTGGCAACTTTGATAAAGCCTGCAATGTTAGCGCCCTTTACATAGTTGACATAACCGTCCGGCTCGGTTCCGTACTGCACGCATGCGGTATGGATGTCGGTCATAATGGAATGAAGTTTTTTGTCCACCTCTTCGGGCGACCAACTGATGCGCATTGAGTTTTGGCTCATTTCCAGTCCCGATACGGATACTCCGCCGGCATTGGCGGCTTTGCCCGGTGCGAAGAGCAACCTGTTTTTCAGGAAGACGGCAACCGCTTCGGGCGTAGAGGGCATATTGGCTCCTTCGGCAATGCAGATGCAGCCGTTTTGCACCAATGCTTCGGCATCTTCACCGTCTAATTCGTTTTGTGTTGCACAGGGAAGGGCTATGTCGCATTTCACGCCCCAGGGCCTTTGCCCGTCAAAATATTCTGCTTCAGGATAACGTTCAGCATATTCGCTGATACGTCCGCGGTAAATGTTTTTGAGTTCAAAAATATACCGCAGCTTTTCTTCGGTTATTCCCTGTGAATCATAAATGTAACCATTTGAATCGGAAAATGTAACGGGTGTTCCGCCTAATTGAAGCACTTTTTCTGCTGCGTATTGAGCCACATTGCCCGACCCTGAAATTGCCACGGTTTTGCCTTTGAAACTGTCGTTGCGCGTGGCGAGCATTGCCTGAGCAAAATAGCATGTTCCGTAACCGGTTGCTTCGGGACGCAGTGGACTTCCACCCCATTCAAGACCTTTGCCGGTAAATGTTCCGGTAAATTCATTGCGCAAACGTTTGTATTGTCCGTACATAAACCCTATTTCACGTCCGCCTACACCGATGTCTCCGGCAGGAACATCTGTATCAGCGCCAATGTGGCGATACAATTCATTTATAAAACTTTGGCAGAATTTCATCACTTCTTCGTCTGAACGATTTTTTGGATTGAAATCCGAGCCTCCCTTTCCGCCGCCCATTGGCAGCGTGGTAAGGCTATTTTTGAAAGTCTGCTCGAAAGCAAGAAATTTAAGAATAC
>LSQX01012878.1_pt3 | contig 22141 bp, 14 predicted proteins | sample 654561 | NCBI WGS metagenome assembly LSQX01 (sample SAMN04489861, study PRJNA283612) | anaerobic digester metagenome | isolation source: 4 biogas reactors fed with cattle manure at either 37C or 55C with and... | place: Denmark: Kongens Lyngby | collected 2014
AGCCACCGAGCCAGCGCCGCAAGCCGCCGAGCCGGTTCTGGAGGCCATTGAGCCGGCACCCGAAGCCCCTGAACCGCCCGGAACCGACAACGCGGGTGAACAGCCGGCCGAGGAAGCAAGCGGCCCACCGCCGGGTGACGGTCCGGCTGGCGAAACGCCGGCGGCGCGAGATGCCGATCAGCTGGGCTCGGGGATGGGTGGAGGGCCGCAGCCGCCCCTTGAAGGTGACTCGTCCCAGCCCGAACCGGAAACAGAAGTCCCGTCGAGTTCCGACCGCGGCGAGCCGGTTGAATCCGCCGGTCCCGAATCCCCAGCGTCTCCAGAAGCCGCTTCGATGCCGATCGAGTCCGGCTCGCCCGGGCCGGCCGATTCGCAGCCGGTGCCGCCGCCCGAGTCGCCCGCCCCAGAGCAGCCGCCCTCCACGGCGGCCGGCGCGGGCCAACCCGGCGACCCGGCGGGCAACGGCGGCCAATCGCCCCCACCGGCCGCGCTGCCGGCCAAACCGCCGCCGACCAGCTCCCGGCCCAAGCGGAGCCGGTCGAAACGAGGCGGTCTCGAACGAAGAGCGGATCGCAAGCGGGAGAAGAAGCGGAGGGCGGAGGAGAAGAAGCAGAAGGCCTTCAGCGACTACTTCAATTACGGCGAGGAGTTGCGCAAGATCCCGCCCCACCGCGTGCTGGCGATCAACCGCGGCGAACGGGCGAAATACCTCCGCGTGAAGGTCGACTGCGACCAGCAGGCGATGCTTCAGGCCGTCGACCAACTCTGCGTGCCCGAGGACCACCCCCACCTCGATTTCCTCCGCGGATGCGCCCGGGACGCGCTGGCCAGGCTGGTCGTGCCCAGCCTCGAACGCGAGGTTCGCCGCGAATTGACGGATCGGGCGGAACAACACGCCGTCGGCGTGTTTGCCAAGAATCTGAGGAACTTGCTGCTCCAACCGCCCGTCCATGATCGCCGCGTGCTCGCCGTTGATCCGGGGTTCAAGAGCGGCTGCAAGCTGGTCGCCCTCGACCAGTTCGGCAACGTGCTCGCCCATGCAGTGATCTTCTTGATCGGCAAGCCCGAACGGAAGGAAGAGGCACAGGCCACCGTCAAGGAATTGATGCAGCGATTCAAGCTCTCCGTGGTGGCGATCGGCAACGGCACGGCCTGCCGCGATGCCGAGGACTTCTTCGGCGAGCTGCTCGGCGAAACGCAAGAGGCGGGCTGGGTCTACTCGATCGTGAACGAGGCGGGAGCGAGCGTCTATTCCACCAGCTCGATCGGCCGCGAGGAATTCCCCGACTACGACGCCTCGCTTCGCGGCGCGATCTCGATCGGCCGCCGCCTTCAGGACCCGTTGAGCGAACTGGTCAAAATCGACCCGGCGAACATCGGCGTGGGGCTCTACCAGCACGACGTCAAGGCGAAACATCTCCGCCTGTCCCTGGACGAAGTCGTCCGCTCCTGCGTCAATTTCGTCGGGGTCGACATCAACACGGCCAGCCCCTCCCTGCTCAGCTATGTCTCGGGCTTGAACCAATTGACCGCGCGGCGCGTCTACGAGCACCGGCTACAGAACGGCCCCTTCCGCAACCGCGAGCAACTGAAGAACGTGCCGGGATTCGGCGAGGCGACCTTCGTCCAGGCGGCCGGTTTCCTGAAGATCTCTTCGGGCGACAACGCCCTGGACGCCACGTGGATCCATCCCGAAAGCTACCCGGTGGCCACGCGGGTGCTCGCGTGCCTCGGCTACCACGTCGAGGACCTGAGGAATCGTGAGAGCCTCAAAGGGCTGGCCGAAAAGGCTTCTCAGGTGGACGCCAAGGCGCTGGCCGAGGAGTTGGGCGTCGGGATGCTGCTCCTGAAGGATATCCTCTCGCAGCTTGCCCGGCCCGGCCGCGACCCGCGGGAAGACCTGCCGCCGCCCATCTTCCGCCGCGGTGTGCTCAAGCTCGAAGACCTCGCCCCCGGCATGGAGCTGAACGGCACCGTCCTGAACGTCGTCGACTTCGGCGTGTTCGTCGACATCGGCATGCACGACAGCGGACTGGTCCATGTCAGCCAGCTTGCGGACAGGTTCGTCCGCGATCCCCACGAAGTGGCCGCCGTCGGCAACGTCGTCAAAGTCTGGGTCCTGGAGGTCGACAAGGAACGCCGACGCGTGTCGCTGACCATGATCCCGCCGGGCGCGCACCGCGGCGCGGCGCACCGCGATGCGAAGCCCGAACGCCGCGAGCCGTCCAAGCGGCCGGAGGCGCCACGCGGTGAACGGAAACCCCGGGAACGCGGCGGGCGCCACGGCGGCGGGGAGCGGCGAGAGTGGCGAGACCGGCAGCGCTCCCACGGCCAGGGGCGCGGCGGGCCGCCGCCCCACAGACCGAAACCGCCCCCTCGGCCGATCAAGCCGATCACCGAGGACATGAAAAAGGGGCGCGAGCCGATGCGGAGTTTCAGCGACCTGGCCCAATTCTTCGATGTCCGTCGCGAGGAAGTCGAGCCGCCGCCGGAGAAAAAGAAGAAGAAACGCAAGCGCAAGCCGGGACAGCAGAGCGACGGGCAGGCGGCCACGGCCCCGAAGGACGCGGACCCGCCCGCTGCCTCCGGCAACGCCGATCCTCCGCCCCTGCCAGAACCGACCGAAGCGCCGGACGTCGGCCCTCCGCCCAACGCCGACACGGATGCGGGTGCGCAAAGCCCGCCGGCCGAGCAGCCGGGCCAGGATCAGGCGAAACCCGAAAATCCTCCCGCCGGCGAACCATGAGCCAGCCGGAATCCGTTCCGTTCCACCCACGCCCGTTGCTGCCAGGGCAACTCGTTACCAAACCATGACGAACTTCGAAAAGCGATTGGCGAAAGCGATCGAGCGCGGGCATCGTGCCGGAGACGAGCGCGCCCGGGCCGAGGCGCAGAAAGCGCTTTCCGAGAAGGAACTGCGGGGCCTGCATACGCAGTACCGGATCGAGCTGTCGGAGCATATCGAGCGCTGCCTGAGGCGCCTGCCGGGCCATCTTCCGGGGTTCCAGGTGGAGCCCATCGTCGCCGAACGCGGTTGGGGCGCGGCCGCCAGCCGCGACGACGTCGATCTGAGGGCGTCGAGTCGGCGGACGAATTTCTTCAGCCGCCTGGAAATTCTCATCCGGCCCTTGTCGGAATACTACGTGCTGGACGTGACGGCGAAAGCCACCGTCAGAAACAGAGAAGTCTTCTCGCGGAACCACTACCAGCGGCTTGTCGAAGTCGACATCGATTCATTCACCGAGCTGATCGACCTCTGGATCCTCGAGTTCGCCGAGAAATACGCGGCAGCCGCCTAACACGTCTCGGGGAACGTTGTGCCACACCAAGGGGCGTGGAACCGCTCATCACGGAAGAACCGATTGCCCGACAGACGCCTCAAAACAGACAGGGTGAAAGGGCCACGTCTTGTCTTTCGAAAGTCTTCCCGGCGATCGCCGGAATCCCCAGAAACTCAAGGACTTTCGCATAGGATAACCGCGAAAGAGCGAAACCGCGGAAACAAGACACGCCACCAAACGCGCTCTCTTCGGCCACCTGTCTTCTTCGCGCTTTCGCGTTTTCGCGATCCATTCTCCCATACCCGGCGGACGAGAACTCGATCCCGGCGCACGGCGTGAACCGTCGCGTTTCGTCCAGCGGCTTGCGGCGGTCATTTTCGCCGCCGGGCCGTCTTCCGGTGCGGGCGGTAGCCGTGGCCGACCGGCTCTGTGCTCTTGGCGCGGCGTCGATCCGGCAGCCGCCGGCCGGATTTCCGCGGCGGGTGGGTCGGAACCAGGCACTTGCGGCCCGGGCCGATCAGGTCCCTGCGGCCGGCCTTGTGCAGCGCCTCCCTGACGAGGGCGTCGTTTTCCGGCTTGAAGAATTGCAGCAGGGCCCGCTGCAAACGCCGCTCGCGCATGCCGCGGGCAACGTAGACCGAGCGGCCGGTCATCGGGTCGATGCCCGTGTAGTACATGCAGGTGGCCAGGTCGAACGGGCCGGGGATGAAGTCCTGGACCTGCTCGGGGCGCTGGCCGGTGCGTTTCAAGTAGCAGGCCAGCTCGATCATCGCGCCCAGGTCGCTGCCCGGATGGCCGGCGATGAAATAGGCCACCAGGTACTGCTGCTTGCCGGCCTTCCGCGATGCGCTGCGAAATCGCCCGGCAAACGCCTCGAAGTTCTCGATTGGGGGCTTCTTCATCAGGTTCAGGACGCCCGGGTCGGCGTGTTCCGGGGCCACTTTCAGATGGCCGCCGACATGGTGCCGGGCGATCTGCTCCAGGTAGGCGCTGCTCCGCTGGGCCAGATCGGTGCGAATCCCGGAGGCGACGAGCACCCGCTTGACGTTCGCCTCGCTCCGCGCCGCCTTCAGCAGGCGGATCAGCGGCCCGTGGCTCGCGTCGAGCAGCCGGCAAATCGTCGGGTGGAGGCAACTCAGCCGGCGGCACCGGGCGCGGACTTCCGGCCGGCTGCAATTCATCCGGTACATGTTCGCCGTCGGCCCGCCCAGGTCGCTGACAACGCCGGCAAAAGCCGGGTCCTCCGCAAGCCGGCGGATTTCGGCGAGGATCGACCGCGCGCTGCGGCTTTGGATGATGCGCCCCTCGTGGGCGGTGATCGAGCAGAACGCGCAGCCGCCAAAACAGCCGCGGATGATCTGGATCGAATGACGAACGACCTCCAGGGCCGGGATCGGCCGCGCGCCATAGGCCGGATGGGGCCGGCGCGTGTAGGGCAACTCGTACACGCGGTCGATCTCCGCCTCTTCCAGGGGAAACTGCGGCGGATTGACGACCACCGCCTCGGCGCCGTGATACTGGACGAGCCGCCGGGCGTTGTAGGGGTTGGTCTCCAGGTGGGCAATCCGCGTCATTTCGGCAAACGCGCGCTTGTCCGCCGCGACCTGCTCATAGCTCGGCAGCCGGATCGCGTTTTCCTCGGGCGGCGGCTGGCTGGCGCCGAGCGCGTAGGCCGTGCCGCGCACCTCGCGAATCTGCTGGACGCTTTCGCCGGCGGCGAGGCGGCGGAGAATCTCCAGCAGCCCCCGCTCGCCCATCCCGAAGACAACCAGATCGGCCTTCGCGTCGAGCACGATCGAACGCCGCACCTTGTCGCTCCAATAGTCGTAGTGGGCCAGGCGGCGGAGGCTCGCCTCGATGCCGCCGGCCAGCACCGGCACGCCCGGAAAGGCCTCCCGCGCCCGTTGGCAATATGCCAGCGTGGCCCGATCGGGCCGCCGCCCCGGCGCGCCGTCCGGGCTGTAGGCGTCGTCGTTGCGGACCTTGCGGTTGGCCGTGTAGTGGTTGACCATCGAGTCCATGTTGCCGGCGCTGACCGCGAAACACAGCCGCGGCCGGCCGAACTGCCGCCAGGGCTCGCACGAGCGCCAGTCGGGCTGGCTGAGAATCGCCACGCGGTACCCGGCATCCTCCATCAGGCGGCCCAGCACGGCCATCGCAAAGCTGGGGTGATCCACGTAGGCGTCGCCCGTGACGAAGACCACGTCGACCCCGTCCCAACCGCGCCCGGCCACCTCCTCGGGGCTGATCGGCAGGGGGGGCGAGGCGGCAGGCGTGGCCCGGGTTGTCGAACGTGGTTTTGGCATCTGTCTCCAAGGAACAATCACCGGCTGCTGGCGGCGACGATGATCGCCCGGTACGTCGCCTGTCGCGGATTCCTGGGCGTCTTCCCCGTCTCCTACTTCGGTGGTTCACCGGCCACGGGGCGTCCCAGGCAGATGCGGAATCCGTCGCGGGAGTCGGAGTACGTGGTGCTTTGGATGCCCAGGCGAACGGCGCAGCGGGCGTTGCCCGGCACATCGAAATAATTCCCGCCCCGGCAGACCGGCCGCAGGTCCTTGTCGACGAAATGCGCTTCCTCATGCGCTCCTTGCGGGTCGAAGTGGTCCAACACGAACTCCCACACGTTGCCGCACATGTCGGCCAGGCCGAAGCCGTTGCGGCCCCTTTCGCCGTAATGGTCCACCGGAGAGACGAACGCGAACCCGTCGCTCCACGGCGCCTTGGCCAGCGGCCAGGTCTTCTTCCGACCCGGCAGAAAATCGATCGCCGATAGGTTCAGTCTGCCTTCGCCCTCTTCGAGTTCATCGCCCCACCAAAAGAACGCCCGCGGGCGGCCGCCCCGGCAGGCGTACTCCCACTCCGCTTCCATGGGCAGGCGGTATTCCAGACCCTCCGGCAGCCGGCCCGCCGCGCGTTCCCGGTCCGACAACCACTTGCAGAACGCCCGGTCGTCATTCCAGCTGACGCACACCACCGGGTAGCTGTCCAGGTTCGGGAACGCCCAGTTCGGGTCGCGCCAGCTCTTTCCCGGCATCCGTTTCCATGGATGCACGACCCCCGTTGTGAAGCGATATCCGTCCCACTCCGGGTCGAAGCACTGCGTCCAACCGCCGGGCTTCTCGGCGTCGGTGACATAACCGGTCTCTTCGACGAAACGCCGGAATTGCCCGACGCTGACCTCCGTCCGCCCCATCCAGAAACCGTCCTTGATCCGCGCCGGCCGCGGCTCGCCTTCGGGTTCTTCGCGGCCCGTCCCGGGACGCCATCCCCCTTCCTGGCCAACGGCCCATGCCTTCTCCTCCGGCGTGCTGCCCATCGTGAACTCGCCGGGTGGAAGGTACACCAGCTCCAGCGTCACGCCGCCGCCCAGGTCGACCTGGCGGGAATCACCCGGGGCCGGTTCGCCGCCTCCGGCCGGCGCGCAGACAGGCATCAAGGCCGCCAGGACAACGACGCCGGGCGAAAGCCGATCCGCCAAGGAACGTCCCCAAGACGCCTTCCGCGGACGCGCTGGCGGCGCCAGTCTGGTTTTGCACTTCTCGGATGCCATCAGGACCTCCTTTGCAGCGGGGGGTTGCTCTTGGGACTCTTGCTCTGGCGATGCCGGCCTCCGCCCCGCGCCGGCGGGCGGATCGTGTTGTTCTTCGCGACCCTGGATGCGAGCCGCAGACAGCGCGGGCCACATTCCGGCTCGAGGGGCCGACGGTCAGAGCGAATGTTAGTCTCGGGTGGATGCCGGGCGATGTCAACTGCCGCGATCTCCCGGGCGGGGGACGCCTTGCCCGCCGGACGTTCGCTGGCAGCGCCGCGGGTCTCGAAGACATGCCAGCGAAGACCGGCACGCTCCGCTTGCCCCCCCCGGCCGCGCGGATCAGCCCCAGCAGCCGGCGGGCCGCGCGCTGCCTCTGCCGCCGGCCGCGATTGGCCGTGCTCCGGTCGAGCGCGCCGCGCTACGGCTTCCGGCATCGCGTCAGGGTCATGATTGCCAGGGCCGTGCCGTATTGCTGGTGGTAGTCGTAGAAGGGAAAATCCCACCAGGAGCCGTCCTTTTCCTGTAGTCTGAAGAGGATCGTGGCCAGGTGGTCCTGGTGGGGCGGCCGGACTTCCGGCTGGAGCTGGTCGACGCAGAGTGCGGCGTAGTAGTGGCCGTAGTAGAAGAAGTAGGCCGCCACCTGGAACCACGACTCGTGGGGAATCGGGCGTTTGCGGGCCACGTCGAGCCACAGGTTTCGCGCAACAAGCCGATCGAGCCAGGTGGTCAGCACTTCGTCGGTCACCAACGCGTCGCCCCAGAAACGCATCGCCAGGTTGCAGGCCTGCGAGCGGCCCAGGCTCCCTCCGGGGCGGTTGATCCCATAGCGGGGCCGGTATTTCAGATACTCGCCGTAGCAGTAGCTGAAGTCGGGATTCCGCTGCCGGCGGATCGATTCCACGGCCCGGCTGACAATCCGCTCGGGAATCTCCAGGCCGATCTGGGCGGCCTCGTGGAGGGCCACGAGCACGCTGGCGGAGACGAAGCTGATCGACGAGCCGCCCGGCTGCTTCGTCCCGTAGTCGAAGTCGTAATAGCACCAGCCGCCGTCGACGCATTCATAGCGGCCGAGCAGATCGATCTGGCTCTGGATCAGCGAGACGATTGCCGCCCGGCGCTGGCCAGCGCCGGCCGCTCGCTCGTGCATCCGCACCAGGGCCTGGATCGAGTAGGCATGGGCCCAGGAGTTGTAGATCGCATCGGGGGTGGCGCGGCGGACGCGGGGCAGGGAGTCCATCAGCCAGGCCTCGCCGCGCTCCAGCGCCGAAATCGCCGCCGCGTCCCGCGTGCCCGACTCGATCAGCGCGGAGATGCAGAGCGACGTGGTCGCAGCGCGGAAGGCGTGGTGGGCGCCGGGCACCGGCGCGTAGATGTTCAAGCCCTTCGTGTTGTGGGCGGAGCCCCAGGAGCCGTCGCTGTTCTGCCGCTTGACGAGGAAGGCGATCCCACGGTCGATCGCCGCGTTGACGGCCGCGTTTTCCACCGGGGGGACCGGCTCGGGCTTGGGGCCCTGGGCGGCCAGCGGGTAGGGGTGGACGGCGGCGTCTTCGCCCGCCGCGCCGGCAAACCCAGCCGCCAACAGGACCGCCAGCCAGACGGCCAGGCGGCCGGGCCTTGGCATGTTTCTCGTCACCGTGTCAGTCCTTGTCCTTGGGGTATTCGGCGAGGATCTTGTCGCCGGCGGCCAGCCCGTCAAGAATCTCCACCTTCTCGCCGCTCTTCTTGCCGACCGTCACCGCCTGTCTCACGGTTCGCCCGCCGTCTTGCACCAACTGGACGTAGTGCCGCGTGTCGTCCAATTCGTCGACCTTCATCGCCTTGGCGGGGATCGTCAGCGTCCGCTTCTTCAGGTAGGGGACAAGCTTGACTTTGCAGTCCATGCCGGGCATGATCGCGCTCATCTCGTCGCTGAGCGTCACGCGCAGCTCCGCGGCGAAGCCTCCATCGACGCCGGGGATGCTCTCCACGCGCGTGACCGAAGCGGCCGCCCGTGCATCCGGGGCGACCGTCGGCGTGACCGTGCCGGCCAGGCCCGCCTTCAGCCACTGGAGGTCCTTCTGGTTGACCGAGGCGCGGATCGCGACGGGACGCGGATTGACGATCGTCATCAGCACGCCGACCGATGCGCTGGCGCCCGGCTCGAGCTTGTCGGCGATCGCCGAGCCGCCGGTCCACTTGCCGCGGACACACTTGCCATAGTAGACGATCCCATCGGCCGGAGCGGTGAGTTTCATCAGCCTCAGGTCCTTCTTGAGTTTGGCGAACCGCTCGGCATCCCGCTTCTGCTCGATCTTCAGCTTCTGGAGGTTGATCTTCTCGCGCTCCAGGTCGAGCGGCACGGTCGACTTCACCCGCTCCAGCGCCAGCTTGAGCAGCTCGGCCGAGACCTTGACCGTCTCGGTCTCGCGGGGCAGGAGGACGTTGGTCGTTTCATCGAACCGGTTCTTGGCCAACTCCAGGTAGAAACGCGCTCGATCGACCGCGTTCCGCTGCCGTTTGAGGATAATCTCCTCGGTCTCCTCGGTCAGATCGTCGGCCTTGTACATCTTCTCGAGCTGCTTGAGTTCTTCAAGCTGGTTTTCGAGCGTCTCCTCCGCCGACTTCAGGCTGTATTGGGCACTCTTCTGCGACAGTTCCAAATCGATCTTCAGAAACCGGGCGAGGTCCTCCTGAACGATCTTCTTCTGCCGCTCGGCCATCGCCAGATCGATCGGAGTTGTGGCCTCCAGGAGTTTCAGGCCGATTTCCGCCTGCTGAAGCGAGAGGGCGGCCAACTGCCGCGCGGTCTCCTGGTCCGCAATCGCCTCTTCAAGCTTGTCCGACTCGAATTCCACCAAGACCTCGCCCTTGCGGACCTGCGTTCCGTGCGCTACCGCCTTGACGACCTTGAAGGTCGTCCAGCTTTCCGGCTTCAATTCGACCGGCGTCATCGTTTGGGCAACGAACGTCCCGTCGAGAACCAGGTCGATCTTGAACATCTCCGCCTTGACCGTATCAAGTTTCGGCTTGGCCTCCGCCGGCTTGGTCTCGGTCTTGGCGGGCACTTCCGCCGGTTTTTCCGCCGGTTTGGCCTCTTCAGCCTTCTTTTCCGGCTCGGCCTTCTTCTCCGCCTCAGCCTTCTTCTCCGGTTCGGTCTTCTTCTCGGCTGCCGCCGCGTCAACCTTGTCTTTGGCTGGCTCATCCGCCCCCCACGCACCGGAAGCGGCAATCGCCAGCAGCGCCCAGCATGCAACGAAGTAGGAAACGTGTCTCATTCCAGTGGCTCCAAGTCTCGGCGGAAATCGGAAGGTCCAGTTGCTGGCATCAGAAGAAGTGCGGGCCTGAATGCCTTCGATGCAGATCAGACCATCGTGCATTGTCCCACGGGCCCCTGGCCCGCAATCTTTTCCCAATAATGCCAATTTGCCCAAGTATAGGTCATTTGCTCGTTTCTACAATCTACTTCTTTTCCGAATACAGTCTACCGCGGCCAATTCGCAGGACGCCTCCTCCAGGCCCGCCAAGCATCTTCAGCCGCCCCGCACGACGCCTCTTGCGTCCTCGGATTCCCCCGCTTGGCACCCATGACGAAACAACAAACCCCCCTTACTAGAGGGGTCGTCAACTGCAATCCGGCCTTTGCGAACGAACGAAGACGGGCCTGAAAACCCGTAAGACCAGGATCGTGTTGTCGCGAATCCCTTCCGTTCTTCTCCTCACCTGCCCCGCACTATGCCGCCCAGCGTCTGCGACGTATAAGGGAGAAGCGGCGATGGTCGACCAGGTTTACGCGGGAGGAAACGGAAATGCGCCGTTTGCGACGAGCGATGATCGGGTGCGTGCTGGCCTGCCCAGCCTTGACTTGGCCGGCAGGCTCGGCCTCTGCGGCCGAGCCCGCGCAAGACGCCGAATTCGTCGCCGACGACGACGGGTCGATCCAGCATTATGCGGTCATCCTGCCCGACCGGTTCGATCCGGCCGCCGCCCACGATCTGCTCCTGGTCCTGCACGGGCACGGGTCGGACCGTTGGCAGTATATCCGCAGCGAGCGGGACGAATGCCGGGTGGCGAGGGACGTGGCGGCCGCCCGGCGGATGATCCTCGTCGCGCCCGACTACCGGGCGAAGACCTCCTGGATGGGCCCCAAGGCCGAGGCGGACGTGCTCCAGATGCTCGACAAGCTCAAGGCCGATTACCGCATCGGCAAGACGGTGCTCTGCGGAGGCTCGATGGGCGGGGCCTCGGCGTTGACGTTTGCCGCCATCCACCCGCGGCTTGTCGATGGCCTGGTGGCGATGAACGGCACGGCCAACCACCTGGAGTACGAGAACTTCCAGGAGGCGATTCGCCAGTCGTTCGGCGGCGGCAAGGCGGAGATCCCCCTGCAATACAAGCGCCGCAGCGCAGAATACTGGCCGGAGCGGCTGACGATGCCGATCGCCTTGACTAGCGGAGGAAAAGACCACTCGGTGCCGCCGGACAGCGTGATCCGGCTGGCGGCCGTGCTCAACAAGCTCCAGCCGAACGTGCTCCTGATCCACCGGCCCGAAGGGGGCCACGCGACCAGCTACGAGGATGGCAAGGCGGCACTGGAATTCGTCCTTGCCCGGATCAGGTGAAAGCGGAATCTCTTCCACGCCGGCGTGCCGCCGCCGGCTCTTCCGGTTGTAGCGATTGTGCCGCCTGTCGGCGGAACTTGCGGCCCCCAAAGCCATTAGGCAGAACACGGTGCGGCAGGTGTCGGCGCAGGGGAAAAAATTCTCCAAGAATTTTCATAAACTCTAACTGCTTGGCAGCGTAGAATTAACAACCAGTGGACGGCGGAATGTTAAACCTTAACGTTTGCCGTCCGGGCGATTTTTAGACAAACTCATGGTATGAGAATATTCCCCGTCTGCGGCGGGCGGCTGCGCGCAGTGCTAGCATGCACCCGACCGGCGCTCGCCGCGAGGCTCGTTTGCTTCAGGGTGGACGTGATATGAATTACCGAGTGTTTTCCTTGTCCGCGGCCCTGGGGATGTGTCTGACCATCCCCGCCAGCGGCCAGATTGCCTATCCAGGCGGCGCCTGCCTGAATTGCGACGGTCAGACCTACCGCATCGTGTACCAGACCGTCTACGACGAGCGGCAAGTCACCGCCTACCGCGTCGAATACGAAACGGTCTACGAGGAGCAGAAGGTCACCAGCTACCGGCCGGAGTGGGAAACCAGGACCCAAGAGCGGCGCTACCGCGTCGCCAGGCCGGTCCAGGAGACGTCGACGCGCGAGGAGCGCTACACGGTCCGCAAGCCGGTCTGGGAGACCGTCATGCGCGACGCCAGCTACACCCGCACCCGATACGTCGAAGAAACGGCTGAGCGGGAGGAGCGCGTGGTGGTCAACAAGCCGGTCTGGGAAACGGCCGAACGCCAGGTCTGCCAGACCGTGATGAAGCCGGTCCGCGAGACGGTCTATCGCACGGAGAACCAGACCACCTACCAGCCGGTGACCACCTGCAAGACGGAATATGTGGACCGCGGCTGCTACCAGGACCAGGTCGTGCTCAAACCGGGGCTCCCCCGCAACCGCCTGCAATGGTCGTCGCCGGAAACCCGCTGGGACCCGATCACGGGCACGCAGGTCAACCAGCCCGCCGGCCTCTACTGGCACCAGGCGCAGCGCGGAACCTACGAGGTGCAGAAGATATGGCGCCCGAACATCGTCGCCCAGCAGGTGCCCGTGACCACGCTCGTGCCCCAGGTGGTCACCCGCCAGGTGCCGGTCGAAGTCTGCCGCTACGAGCCCGAGCAGGTCTGCCGCACGGAGCCCTACCAGGTCTGCCGGATGGTCCAGGAAGAGATCGTTCGCAAGGTGCCGTACACGGTCCGCAAGCCGGTCTGCGAGCGGGTGGAACGGCAGGTGCCCGTCCGCGTCTGCCGCTGGGTCGACGAAGAGGTTGTCCGCCAGGTGCCCGTGACCACCTACAAGACGGTCTATGAAGAACGGGTCGAGCAGGTGCCGGTCCGCACCTGCCGGATGGTGGCCTACGAGCAGACGGTCCGCCGACCGCGGTGCGTTGAGAAGCGGGTGCCGGTGACCTACACGTGCAGGGTGCCGCGAACCGTCTGCTGCCGGATTCCGCTGGGCACCTGCATGGTGCCGGTTGACTCCTGCGCTGAGCCGCTTGCCGATCGACAGACCACCACCGCCCGCGAGCCGGCGGCCGCCGACCAGGAGCCCACCCGGGCGCCCCACAAGCAAGAGGCCGCCGATGCCGCCGACCAGCGCCCGCAGTTGCCCCGGGCCGAAGCGCCGCTGCCGGGGCCGATCGACCCGGAATAGACCGCCCCCCAAGTCAGGCAAGACGATGACCGACCGACTCTCGCGACGCGATTTCGTCGCCGCCACCGGCGCCTTGGCCGGGGCCACGATCCTCGCTGCCGGCGCGCCGGCCGGGGCTCCGGCTGCGACCGCCCCCTCGCAGAGGTTCATCCTCGGGCTGAACACCGGCACGATCCTCGGGCATCATCTCTCGGCGCCCGAACAGGTCGACGTGGCGGCCAAGGCCGGCTACCGGGCGATCGAGCCCTGGACGGGCGACCTGAAGAAATACGTCGACGGGGGCGGCTCGCTGAAGGACCTTCGCAAGCGGATCGACGACGCGGGACTGCTGGTCTCCAGCGCGATCGACTTCTCCCCGTGGGCGGTTGCCGAGCGGGCCGCGCGCGCCAGGGGCATCGAGCAGATGAAACACGCGATGGGGATGCTGGCCGAACTCGGCGGCCGCCACATCGCCGCCGCGCCGGCTGGAATCCACCGCACGCCGGGGATCGACCTGCTGGACGTCGCCCGCCGCTACCGCGAGATTCTCGAAATCGGCGCGTCGATCGGCGTCATCCCCCAGTTGGAGATCTGGGGCGGAGCGGAAACGCTCGGCAGGGCCGGCGAGGCGGCCCTCGTGGCCATGCAGACCGGCCACCCGAAAGCCTGCCTGCTGCTCGACGCCTACCACATGTATAAGGGCGGAAGCCCCTTCGAGGGCCTGCGGCTCCTCAACGGCGCGGCGATGGTCAATTTCCACATCAACGACTACCCCGCCGACCCGCCGGTCGACCAGATCAACGACTCGCACCGCGTTTATCCGGGCGACGGAGTCTGTCCGCTGGCCGACGTGCTTCGAGCCCTTCACGAGACGGGCTTCCGCGGCGTCCTCTCCCTGGAACTCTTCAACAAGACCTACTGGGAGCAGTACGACGCGCTGACCAACGCCCGGCTGGGACTAGAAAAAACCACCGCCGTCCTGGAGAAGGCGTTCGGTTAGCTTTTCTTGGGAAGCCTCGGCCCACTCGCCGTCGAGGACCGTCTCGAACGCGGCCTCGGGGGCCAGGGCGCAGACGTCCTGCTCGCCCCCGTGCGCGTAGGCCTTGACCCAGTCGAAGGCGTGCACGGCATAGAGGGGGGTGAACGTTCCGCCGGTCTGGCTCAGGCCGGCATTCCGCCCGAGCGTCTCGAACTGGTTGCTGGCCTGGTTGCCGTGCAGCTTGGCGCGATCGTAGCCGCCGTCCGTGGAGTAGACCTCGATGAACGACGCTCCGCGGACCGTCAGATCGAAGCCCGGCCCCGACCAGATCGATTTGTGAGGCCGAGCGAAGAATAGATCGTCGCCGGGCGAGTCCTGGAGTATCGCCTTGTCGGTGCCCCCAAGCGTCGATCGGAAGATCGCGCTTTCGATTCCCGCGGCGCGGACGTCCCAGCCGACCAGGCTGATGAATTGAAACTGGCCGGGCTGGAAAAAGAGGTGGTCTTCCGACGGTGTGTCCCAGATTCGCGCCAGGTCTTCCCCCTCGCCCGTATCCACCACGACCCGCTCGAAGAACTTGGCCCGCAGCGTGTAGCCCGAGCCGATCAGCTTCACGTGGTCGTGCTGAGCCAGGCGCTGCCGAGGCCGCGTTGCCAGGGTCGCCGCCCCACCGCCGGGGCAATTCACGAGACCCCGACGGCAGCTTCCTCCTCCTTGACGGCAAACGCCGCGCCGTCCGTCAGGAAGCCATAATGCCGGAGCCCTTCCAGGATCCCCGCGGCATGGGCCGACCTGGCAAAGTAGACCAGGTTCGCCCTCGTATTCTGGAGAGAATCAAGCTCAGTGGAATGGTTGGCGACGACGATCCCCGCCGTCCGCCCCATGAGCATGTCCCGGTCGTTGCCGGAGTCGCCGGCGGTGGCGATCCGCTTCAGGGGGATGTTCCACTTGTCCGAGAGGTGGCGGATCGCCTTCCCCTTGGACGCTCGCGGCGCGAGGATGTCGACGAACGTCCCATGAGAGAAGACCAGGTTGTACGCCGCCTTGGCCTTCGTCAGCGCGTCGTGGATGATCGGCAGCGCCTCGGCGGGGTCGACCGCCTCGTCGAGGTTGTAGCTGATCTTGAATTCGCGCTGGGCGTGATCCCCGGTCTGGAGGCAGAGGAATGGGAGGGAATCGAGCGCTTGATGCACGCGGTCGGGACGCCACTTGGCGCGGAGATGGCTTGCCCAGCCCTTGTCGGGAATGCATTCGGGGCCATAGTAGACTTCGGCGCCGACGGACGCCACGACGACGTCGATCTGCTCGATGCCCGCCTCGCGGAGGACCTCCATCGCCAGGTCGATGCTCCGCCCGGTGGCCACGCCGAAGCCGAATCGCTCGCCGTGTTCCTCAAGCAGAGCGACCAGCCTTGCCAGCGCCTCGTCGTCGCCCAACAGCGTATTGTCGATGTCGGAGATCAGCATCCCTTCGAGCTGCGCCAAGCGGCGGGCGAACCCCCCGATGCCGCCGCGCGGCGCCACCTTGGCCGGCTTGCGGATCACGTCCTCGAGGCACTCCAGGTATCTCCTGCAATGCGACCGCCAGCTATAGCACTCGCGGACGCGATTGATGCCATTGACCGATTTCTCCTCCCAGAGCTTGTTGTCCGTCAGCAGCTTGAGGATCCCGCCGGTCAGTTGTCGGCGATCCGTGACGTCGACGAGCAGGCCGCTATCGCAATTCTCGACGATGTCCTGGGGGCCACCGTCGTGCGTGGCCACGAACGGCAGGCCGGTGGCCGAGGCCTCGATGGCGGTCAGCCCGAACAGCTCGATAAACGCCGAGTTGACGAAGACGCCGCGCTTCTCCGCCGCGATCCGGTACAGCTCGGGCACGTCGGTCTCCGACGAGTGCGTCTTGGGGATCGCCAGCTTCCCATACAGGTCGTAGCGGTCCATCGCCAGGAGCATGTCGGTAAGAACCTGCCGCTCGTTGTCTGCCATCTTCTCGATGTCCGTGCGAATCCCCGCGAAGATCGCCAGGTTCGCCAGGGCCTGAAGCTCCTTGCTCTGCCCGTAGGCGTCGATTAAAGCGCCGATGTTCTTGCGGCGGTCGGGGCGGCAGAGCGAGAGGATCAGCGGCTTTTCCTGGACGAAATGGAAGCGGCCCAGGTCATGCTGCATCCGCACCCGAGCCTGCTTGAATTCCTCGGCGACGTCGGAATTCGGCATCTCGTATTCGTAGTACGCGAAGAACCGCTCCAGGTCGGTTCCCGGGGGAATCACTTCAAAACGGAGGTTCTCGTCGCGGTAGTATTCGCGGTACTGGTTGTCTCGCTCGTGCCGCGTGCTGGTGATCACGAGGTCGGCCAGGGCGAGGCAGGACTGCTCGGTGGCGATGCGGTGATCGATCGCCAGCTCGCGGTTCGCCTCGTCGTGCGACCAGCCCTCCTTGAGCAGATACTCCAGTTTCGGCTTGCCTAGGGAATGCCCCGTGAACACGAAGGGCACATCGAACACGCCCGCAACCTCGCTCGCCACGTAGCCCGCGTCGGCGTAGTGGCCGTGGACCACGGTCGGAATCCGTTTCTCGCGGCGGGTGAAGGCGACGATCGCGTCGACGAACTCGTCGAGATACGGCCAGAGCCGCTCCTTGCGGACATAGCGGCCTCCGCCGCAAGACAGCCGCACGAGCCGCGCCTTGGGGCCCAGCGGCTCGATCTGGCGGGCATAGTCCGCGGAGACCCGTTTGTCGCGCAGCCGCCGCGTGAACAGGTCCACCTGCTCGACCTGGTCGCACTCGCTCAGCGCCTTGGCAAGCTCGATGACGTAGCGGACCTGGCCGCCCGTGTCGGCATCCCGCCCCATCTCGATCTGCTTGCCACGCACCAGTCCGTGGACACTAATCATCTGGATATACATCCTGGCTCCCTTTCAACGCCCCACAATCGGGTCAACGCCCCACAATCGGGGCCGGTAGACCGCGTGATACAGCGTCTCGATATACCGATCCAAGGCGGGCCGGTTCATCACGTCGAGATAGTTCCAGTAGGAGTAGACGTTGGACAACTGGAGAATGCGTTCCGCGTGCCTGGCCCAGGTGAAGGCCTCGCCGACCCGCTTCACTCCCTCCTGGCTGAAGGCGTTCCAGGACGCCCGATCGACGACGACGCCCGCCAGGGCGTCGCCGAAGGCGGCGTGATTGTTGGGGTCGCAGACGGCGCCGGACTGCCCGTCAATCACGATCTCCGCAGGCCCGCCGAAACAGGTCACCACGACCGGCAGCCCGCAGGCCATGGCCTCGACAACCGTCAAGCCGAAGGTCTCCATGAAGGCCGGCTGCGCGAACACGCCGCCCCGGTCGGCGATGACGCGATAGATCTCCCCCGTCTCCACCTTGTTCAGCCGCGCGGCGCACCAGCGGACGTGCCCGTGCAGCCCGTAGGCGTCGAGCAGCTCGTGCATCCGGTGGATTTCGGCGATCTCCTCCTGGTCCCTCGATTGCCGGGGGTCCGTGATCGAGGAGATGATGAACAGGTTCGCCGCCTGGCGCAGGCTCGCGTGCTTCCCGAAAATCTCCGCCAGCCCGCCAAGGTTCTTGATCCGGTCCATGCGCGCCATGGCGAACACCGCCGGCAGGTCGGGATTGTCCAGCGCGCCGACCGCCTGCTCGCCCGGCTCGGCGGAGAGGAACTGCCGGGCGAGCCGGTCGCCCATCGCCGCCACGCGCCGGGAACGTTCGCAATAGGGGAAGAAATACTCCTCGTTCGCCCCCGGCGGCACGATGTTGTGGCGGGCGAGCTTCGCATCCAACCCGGAGATCACGCGGTACAGCCCCGGCATGGAGAACGTCTCGTACGCCTCGAACATCCCCATGTCCTGGTCCGTGCCGCCAATCTCGCGGTACGAGCTGGAAATGATGTAGTCGGCGGAATTGTAGGCGATCATGTCGGCGGTGAATTGGAGCGAGAAGTGATAGTCGTTCTCCATGTCGGCCCAATGCATGTCGCTGAGCAGGTATTTCGTCTTCTCCAGGGCATGCACCGCCGCGCAGTGGGTTGTCTCGAGGTCCTCCGCCAGGCGGTGCGCCACGAGGTTGCCGTCGGAATAGTGGCCGATGATCAGGTCGGGCCGGCCCATCAGTTCCGTAACCGCCGTGTGCCGCGCCTCGTCGGCGAACGACTCCAGGTAGGGCCAGATCTGGAACCGGGAGATCCAGTCGGGGATGACCTCGCCGCTGCGATCGCGAAACGGCACGCGGACGATCCAGCAGTCCTCCGTGCCATGGATCTTCTCGCGCGGCACGCCGCAGGTCGTGCCGTCGGCGTTGGGGATCAGCCGCGTCAGCACGACAATCCGCGGCGCAGCGTCGATCCCGCACTCGTGGAACAGCGCGATCAGGCGTTTTTCCATCGCCCGGGTCTGATCGAGCACATAGGTGACCTGCCCGCCCGTGTCGGGCCGCCCGAGGACGCCGTCCTGGGCGAACCACCCATGGGGAGACACCATCAGCACGCTCCGAACCAGCGGGAGGCGCCCCAGGAACCGCTCGAAACGCCCGGGGTCCGAGGAATCCAGCACCTGGCCGAGGAGCGAAAGATTCTCGCGAATCGAGCCGACATCGCGCCCCCAGCCCGCCTCAAAACCCTCCAGCAGCAGCTCGTGCGCAACCTCGGCATACGGCGTCTCGGCGGGCCGATCGGCGAAGGCGGTCTCGATCACCTCGACGCCTCCGGCGAGGGCTTCCGGGCCGTCCACGTGGCTGGCGACAAGAATGCTCCGGCCGTTGAGTTGGCAATCCTGGAGGAATTGCAGCAGGGCCTTGCGGAAGACCTCGGGATTGCGGTACATCTGGCCGGAGAGATGGCGGTTGAGGAAGGACATCCCTTCGCCCATCTCCTTGGCCAGCGCGACCCGCGGAAAACCGGCGAAAAACGGCCGGAAGTCGATCGCAAGTCCGCGCAGCGACGCGACTTCCGGCCCCTGCACCAAGGTGTCTTTCACCTGGAGGTACTGCTCGCGGGAGACCTCCTCCAAGGCGTCCTGCTCGGGATGCAGCCGCATGATCAGCTTGGCGCCGGCGCGGGGCCGGAGCAGGAAGTACGTGTAGTCCGCCTCTTGAATGATCTCCTGGCACCCGCGAAACAGCCGCCGGAGCAGACCCGCGGCCGGACCGCTGGCGTCCCCCTCCGTCTCGAGAAAGTGCGCCAGGTGCGCCTGGATCTGGTCGGCCAGAAAGAAATGGGAATCCAACGCGCCCAGGTAATAGCAGAAACGCTTCAATTGAGCGATATCGGGCGCGACCGGCAGGGTCTCGCCGCGGTGCCTGGCGCTGCGCCGCCTGGTCGGCGCGATCCTGCCCGTCCCCATGTCGCTGTTGCCCGTATAGCGATTGCCGTTCGGGGGCGCTTGCATGATCCCTTGAGAGCTTCCTTCCGCCTGCTGACTGCGCTGGTTCATACTCGTGTCTTTAACCGTGCTGCTCGTGTCTTTAATCGTAACCTGTCCGTCAAGGGTGACTTGTTCTCCCGCGAACGGTGTCGCGGATGCCGGCGGCGTTCACCCGGGCTGCTGCCGCGCCTGCCGGGCCGATTCCGCGCAGGCTACGACATCGCGCGTCAGCAGTTCGGCAAAATGGGCAAGCTGCTTCTCGATCGCCAGCCGCCCCGATGGATCGCCCCCGAACCGCGCCAGGCGGCTCGGGTTCACCTCCAGGTAGTGGACCCCTTGCTCATACACCCGGATCATCCATTGGAGCAGCTGCATTGCGCTGAGGCGGGCGATTTCGTACTCGCCGCCCAGGTTCCGCAGATAGCCGCCCGCCGCGCGGAGATCGGTGAAAATCGCCGGGATCGGCTCGCCCCGCACCGGGGGAGACGCGTCGGGCGATGGCTGGCTGCCGCCGGCCTGGCGTTTTTTCGTGACAACAAACGTCGACATCCGCAGGCTCCGTGAACTGGATAGGGCGACAAGGTGCGAATCACGTGCCAAACGGTCTCTCCGCGGGGCCCGGTGCCTTCCACGCCCCCGGTGGGCCACTTGTGTCGCAAATTGATGGGCCACCCATGTCCCATTTCATAGGATTTGCTATGATGGGACGGTGCCTTCCCATTCTACGCCTTCCCGATCGAGACGCAGATGCCTGACGAACCCCTCGTGGCCCTATTCCGCGGTTCACCCGAGCTGCGAAATGCCCTTCGGCAGGCCGGCTGCCGCCCCTTCCACGCGAAAGCGGTGAATCTCGAGCAGCTTCACCACGCCGGGCGATTGCCGCGGCTGGCGGTCGTAGCCGCGGCGGAAGCCGCCGACGCGCAATCCGTTGCCGTCGCGGCCAGCCTGGCCAAGACGCTGCCCCTGCTGGACGTCGTCGTCTGGGCGGCCCACGGATCCGGCGAGCTGGTCCGCGATCTGTTTCACGCCGGCGCCAAGGACGTGGTCGTCGCGTCGGGTGTGAACGCGGTCGTCGAGACCGCCGCCGCGATTCTCGCCAATCAGCAGTTCCTGCCGAGGATCGATGCGTCCGCCGCCGCCCCGGCGAAAAACTCCCGCTTCGAGTCGCTCTGGAGCCGCAATCCGGCGATGTGGGACCTGTTCGAACTGTGCGACCGGATTGCCGCTTCCGACGCCACGGTTCTGATCGTCGGGGAGACCGGAACCGGCAAGGAGCTGATCGCCCGTGCCATCCATCGCAGGTCCGGCCGAACCGGGCGGTTCGTATCCGCCAATTGCAGCAGTATTTCGCCGGAATTGTTCGATTCAGAGCTTTTCGGGCACGAGCAGGGTTCGTTCACGGGCGCGACCCGGGCGAAAACCGGCCTGGTCCGGCATGCCGAGGGGGGGACACTCCTCTTGGACGAGATCGGCGACATGCCCCCCCAGTCGCAGATGAGCCTGCTGCGGATGCTCCAGGAAAGAAGCGTTCGCCCGGTGGGCGGGCAGGACGAAATCCCCGTCGATGTCCGCGTGATCGCCGCCACCAACGCCTCGCTCGAACAGGCCGTGGAGAACGACGAGTTCCGCGAGGACCTGTTCTACCGGCTCGACGTGATTCGCCTGACGATTCCGCCGCTCCGCGATCGGCGGGAAGACATCGTGTTTCTCCTCGGCCACTTCCTCCGCAAACTCGCCAACCACTATCAGATCCCCCCACCCCAACTCTCGGAGGAGTTTCTGGACGCGGCCACCGCCTACGACTGGCCCGGCAACGTCCGCCAGTTGGAGAATTTCGCCGAACGAATTCTCCTCTCCGTCCGCCGCCGGCGGTTGGCCGCCAAGGACTTCGCCAAGTGCATGGAAATCGAGGACGAAGCCCCCGAGACCGCCGCTCCGCTGCCGCGACCGTCCACCGGTCAACCGCTGCCCCTGCGGATCGACACCGGCAAGCCGCTCGCCGAGCATCTCGAGCCGCTCACCCGGGAGATCGAAGCGCGATACCTCACGGCGGTCCTTCGCGCCACTGCCGGGCGAATTCAGCCCGCGGCCGACATCGCCGGCCTGAGCCGCCGGACATTGCTCCGCAAGCTCAAGCAATACGGCATCGACAAACGCGACTTCAAGTGACCGGGACCGCCACGCTCGCGCCTCGGGCTGACCTGGAAGGCTCCCTTTCGGAGTCTGTCTTCGAAACGTGGAACGGATCGGTTTGCTCCAGGTTCGCGACGATCGGTGGTGTCCGCAAGGCCGGAGGCCAGTCACGTCACCAATTCCGTTGCCTGCGAGGCATCTACTCCTCCCTGCAACGAGGGGGGAAGGATCTTGCTGTCGAACGGAACCGCGAGCATTCTGCAAGGCAGTCGCGTGGTTTTCAACATTTGCGGAAACAGGTACCGGCTGGTGGTCAAGATCAATTACCCGCACCAGGTCATGACCATTCGGTTTCTCGGGACACACGAAAAGTACGATGCGGTTGACGCGGAGACGATCTGATGGTTGCCAAAGTAATCAAGAACGATCGGGAGTACGAAGCGTATCTGTCCATTTTGAAAACTAATCTTTGTCGTGATCCGCGTATCGTTTAGATTTTCGGCATGACGATTGATGTACTCGAAGAACAACTCCGCCAGCGTGACGCCTTGATCGCGAAGC
>LSQX01323660.1_pt1 | contig 22138 bp, 18 predicted proteins | sample 654561 | NCBI WGS metagenome assembly LSQX01 (sample SAMN04489861, study PRJNA283612) | anaerobic digester metagenome | isolation source: 4 biogas reactors fed with cattle manure at either 37C or 55C with and... | place: Denmark: Kongens Lyngby | collected 2014
AAATAGTTCGTATAATCAAAATACTCAATATAACTGTCCTGCACATCAAAATTCACCTGCAGCTCAAGTTCCTGATTTTCACGAAGATATTTCGGTGGTTTGTCAAAGGTGATTTTCGTTTTAAAGAACTCACCGGCATAATAGTGGATGGGCACATACTCTCCGTCTTCCAGTTCAACGATGTCGGAGATGTACTCCTCACCGATGTACCGGAACTCGTGTTCATAGGAAGAATCGGTGATCTTAACATTTTCCACGGTCAAATCATCTGGATTGGTGGCATAATAGGCACTTAGCCCATCGCTTTTATCATCAACGATGATCTCTTTCAGTGTCCAGGTACCAGCCCAATCATCATCGCTTTTACCGGCTGAGGCAGCCAGCGGGAACAGGAGTGTCAGTGAGTATGCGAACAACAGGAGGGAGGCGGCAACCTGCTTTTTACTGCCGTTTGAAACGATTTTTATAACGATTCCCGCCAGGATTGCAGCAGCGCCGACACAGTAAGGCAGGTACACAAAGGGGATGTTGCAAAGCGGAACAGAAAGAAACAAACCGATGGCTATGCCGGAGGTGATGCGATTTAACAGGGATGGATCGATTGCTTTCACACCATTTGCTTTTTTTGCGGTAAGGGAGGCTGCAAGGCTCCTGAAAAAGCCTGATTTCCGCCCAAGGGAACGGAACATCAGGAAAAACGCAGCAATTCCCGCCATGCTGTTCCAAATCGTCGCAAGACCGGAGATGAAGTTAAACAGAATGAGCCCCAGGCCCATGCTGACGATCAAAGAAGCAATTTCGTTGGGATTCTTAGATTTCAGCGATGAAAAAAGCATCTTAAAGCCCTTCCCATAGCCTTTCAGGGCATTTCCACCAGAAAAGAGCGAAAGGAAAAAGGTTGCAAAGATTCCTTTTCCGATGATACCGCCAACTGCGCGCAGGATGTCATTGCTGAAGCCACCCTGGGCGAAAGTGAGTGCAGATAATATTTTCACTGGAAGGGGATTGAAACCAAGCTTTGGAAGAAGCATCAGCACGATCCAAATTACCCCGAGAACCAGTGCGGGGATCAGGCACTTTTTATCTTGAAATACGGTTTTCAGGCTCCTGATGATCCGAAGAAACCCGTCAGTGATACATTTGACGGGGCTGAGAACGGTGAGCGCATACCCGGAAGGGTTCTGACTATTTACAAAGCTCATTTCTCCGCCTGCAGCAGGGGCGAATGTGTTATATGCCATGACCGGATTGCCGGCAGGGATTTTATTCGCCTTCGGTTTGTCTTTCTTCGAAGTCTTTTCTGTGCTTGACACCGTCGATGTATTCTCTTGTTGTATGGTTGGCGGATTGGGAGAGGATTCGTTCACTGGGTTTGGATGGAGCGCTTTTGCTCCGCAGGAGGGGCAGAATTGACTGTTTTCATTCAGGGAAGCCCCGCAATTTGCACAAAACTTTTTCATTTATGACCATGCCTTTCCGTGAAGCACCAACGAGGTATGAAACCTGGGGAGGTGCATTCACTTATTTCCTCTAATTGTTTATTCTACCCGTTTCTTGTCAATACTCGTGGTGTAGGGCAGATACACTACAGAGCACGCGGAGGTTGGTGGATGACGCTTTATGCGTACTCCGCTCATTTATGGGTTGCCGGACGCTCTTCCAAGCAACAATGAGTAGGACAGTTACCTGTGTTCGGCAGGTACAAGAGCCTGTAAACTTATATTTGTAAAGACATTACTCGTCCTTAGCTGAGCGACCAGTCACTGTCTGTCCCTTAAGTCCGACTTATCTAGTCGGACTATTTTTTTAAGGAGGATGATGCCTTTGGCAAAACTTAAAATCGTGTACCCCGTTTGTTGCGGTGCTGATGTGCACCGTGATTTTTTGGTGGCTTGTATCGCAAGTACTGATGCGGCTGGCATTACAACTTACGATAGTAAGCGTTTCTCAACCTATTCCGGAGATTTACGCAAACTCAGTACTTGGCTTACTGACCATAACTGCCGTGATATTTGCATGGAATCTACCGGTAAATACTGGTTCCCTGTTCACAACATCCTCGAACCACTCGGATTTAATGTTGTCGTAAGTCATCCTAAGTTTGTAAAAGCAATCAAGGGCAAGAAAACTGACAAAAAGGATGCCATGTGGATTGCCGACCTGTTTAAGCACGACCTTGTGCGTGGAAGTTTCATACCACCCCCCGATATCCGGCAACTTCGTGATTTATGCCGCTACTGGGTTAAACTCTCCGCGTATGTCACAGGAGAGAAAAATCGCGCCCAAAACTGCCTTACTGTGTCTAACTTCAAACTCGACGACGTGTTCAGCAGTGTGTTTGGGAAAAGCGCCACCGCGATAACCGATCAGCTGCTTCTGCACTTAGGCGAGCCGTTCGATGTCGCGCCTTTCGTAGACAAACGTTGCAAGACCCCGGTTGATGTCATTCAGACCGCCGTTGATGGCGCGTTCTCACCGGAGCAAGCTACGAAATTGCAAATCATCAGGCGACATATGAGTAACCTTGATGAACTGAAAGATTCTCTTGAACGACTAATTTTCAAGCTTGCGGAGCCTTACAAGTCTGAAATAGCACTGCTGCTCACCGTTCCAGGCATTCACGAACCGATGACCGCGATTCGCATAATTGCTGAAATCGGAGCCGATATGTCTGTGTTTGAAAGCGCGAAGCATCTTTGTTCATGGGCAGGTCTGGCTCCGCAGAACAACGAAAGTGCAGGTAAGAAGAAAACTACCCGCATCGGTAAGGCTGGTGCCTACATCAAGCCTCTTCTTGTTCAAGTCGCACTCGCTGCAAGCAGAACGAAATCCGCCACGGAGATTTCAGGCAAATATCAATCACTCAAAAAGCGTCGCGGAGGTAAAAAAGCACGCATCGCTATTGCACGCCGTATACTAACAGCAATTTACCATATGTTTTCAAAGAGCGAAGCTTACAACGCAGCTTTATACCAAAAATCCGAGAAAGTACCGGAAAAACGCATGGTTACTACCGAACAAGCCATTGCCATCCTGTGCTCTCAAGGGATTATTGTTAAGGAGGAACACATCTTTCCGCCACAAGTTGTTAAAGCACTTGTAATGGTTTAAATATTTGAATGTCATATTATGTTTCTGGCGATTTGCTATTCGCTTATTTTGTTATGCCTTTCTTTTGTTAGGGGCTACTAACTTCCGGTTTCAAACTTTATGCCTCCTTATCTGCAACATCAGTGGATGGCTGCATAACGGATGAAATTGATACTGAAAACATTATAACCCATAAAGCCGATAGAATATAGTATTCGGAAATGCCATCTTTTCTGACCCATTGTAATGGATAAAAAAGAAGGAAGAATTCTGCTTTAAGGTGTATTCGATATCCTGTAAGGAACTATGTCGCTAGATTCAGTTTACCATATCACAGTATTTGCAGTCAAACAAAGAAACAATAGGGGTGGAACACAGAAGAACCGTCCCCCTGTGTTCCAAAAAAAGAGGGCGAAGCCCTCTTTTATTGAAATGTCATGTACGTTTAACGCTAACAGCTCTGGGATTTCTAAACCATAAAGTGCTTATGAACAGGGTTTAAACACGGACAATCCAATTCATGGTATCAGGAAGCTTTCCATACTGAATGCCGGTCATGGTGTCATAAAGCCGCTGGGAAACAGCGCCGGTTTTTCCATCCCCGATTTGAATGGATTTTCCGTTCCAGTTCAATTCACCCACCGGAGAGATGACTGCTGCGGTGCCTGTGCCGAATACTTCCTTCAAAAGGCCCTTTTCATGGGCATCATAAATTTCCTGGATGGTGATGCGGCGTTCATTGGTTTCATAACCCCAGGATTTCAGCAGATCCACAGAAGATTTTCTGGTAATACCCGGAAGAATGCTTCCGGTAAGCTTCGGAGTGACCACTTCATTGCCGATGATGAAGAACACATTCATCGTGCCGACTTCCTCGATGTATTTCTTTTCAATGCCATCCAGCCAAAGAACCTGTGTGTAACCCTTTTCCTTGGCCTCAACCTGGGCTCTCAGGCTGGCGGCATAGTTTGCGGCAGCCTTTGCTTCCCCAAGCCCGCCGACAACGGCGCGAACATAATTGGATTCCACATATATTTTTACCGGATTAATGCCTTCCTTGTAATAAGCACCAACAGGCCCGGTGATGATCACAAAGCTGTAGGTGTTTGAAGGACGAACCCCCAGATGGGCGTCGGTAGCATAGATAAATGGACGGATGTACAGCGAGGTGCCCTCCTCTTCGGGAATCCAGTCTCTGTCGAGCTCAACCAGGGTTTTTAGAGCTTCCAAACCGAGCTCTTCATCGATGGGGGGAATACACATTCTGACACAGGATGCGTTCAAACGGCGGATGTTTTCGATGGGGCGGAATAAATTAACCTTCTTGTCGGCGGTTTTGTATGCCTTCAACCCCTCAAAAATGCTCTGGCCATAATGCAGTGTCATATTCGATGGAGCGATTTTTATCTCCTGGTAGGGGATGATCCTTGCATCATGCCATCCTTTTTCGGTGGAATAGTCGCAAATAAACATGTGATCGGAAAAGGTGTTTCCAAATACCAGATGTTCGCTTGCAGGCTTTTGCTTTGGGTTTTGGTTTCTTTCAATGGTGATTTTCATTCAAGCCACACTCCTTTATCTCAATTCATAACCTTGCGTAAAATGGAGAAACCTATAGAATGATTTTGCGCATTCACAGGAAAAATCATCGAATTATTAAGGTATTTTATCACATTGGATCGGCACTGTAAACAAATTCTTGCACAGAGTTTCGAAGTTTGGTATGATAGCCGAAAGGAGACAGGGAATATTATGGGGAAGGGTCTGCAACCGGATTTGTTTGTAAAATCGATTTTCACGATGGACGTTGATTGGCTGATAGAACGCGGAATCAAAGGTGTTCTTTTGGATATAGACAATACGCTTATCACGCACAAACAAAAGATCCCGGATGAAAAAGTGGTAGAGCTAATCGCGTTCTTTAAAAAAAATGGCATCCAGACCGCAATTGTGTCCAACGCGACCAAAAGAAGGGTGGACGTCTTTAATGAGAAGCTTGGGCTGTATGCCCGATATCGCGCGTTTAAACCGTCCAACAGGGGTTTCTTGAAAGCCATGACCCAACTGAAGCTCATTCCAGAGGAAACAGCCGTCATCGGGGATCAGTTGTTTACCGATGTTCGTGGCGGGAACAGGCTGGGTCTAACCACCATCCTGGTAGAGCCCCTTGATGTGAACGAGCCCTTCACCATACGGCTTAAGCGCATCTTTGAAAAGCTGTTTGTAAAACAAAAGCCAATATGAAAACGAAATTAACTGTTTCACATTTGAAAAATGTTGTTATATAATGTTAAGGACAGGCAAAATGGCTGTATTGGGAGGTTAGTGGGATGATCATTAAAAACTTCATGGAAGAGATTGTTTTTAACAGTATGGATGATATTTTAAAGGATATCAATATGTGCAAATGCGAAATCTGCAGGATGGATATCGCGGCAAAAGCCTTGAATGATTTGCCCCCTCAGTATGTTGTAACTGTCAAGGGTGAGGTCTATTCAAAGATCAATAACCTGAAAACACAGTTTGAAGTGGATGTTATTTCAGCCATCACCAAGGCTGCCGTCCTGGTAAAGCGCTATCCACGGCATGATAAACAGCCCGACTGACAGCCCGGGTATCTGGTTGTAAACGCTGTTGTTTAAGAAGGCCTCAGATCCGAAGAAAACGGATGAGGTCTTTTTCTGTTTATCAAATGCCCTAAGCCCCCTAACTCTATAGGTGAATATAAACCGCTTTTTGCTTACAGGTACAATGCCCCATTGAAGGGCATTTTGATAAAATGCTCGCAGACCGTTCGTAACTATCAGAGATAGTTACGAACCAGTTGCACACAAAACGCGCAAATCGGGAGTGTACCGCAGGCTTCAGCCGAGGAACACTCTCTGAATGCGCTTTCAGCGCCCGCGTTTTGGCGCACAATTCGCGCAAGCGCTCATTGAACTTATTCAGGAAGGTGAAACATGATGGAAAAGAAAATGAAAACATTGTTCAGAAATGTGGACTGTATTCAGTTCTATGTTTCGAACCTGGAGGAAGGCATCAGCTATTACTGCAAAAGCCTGGGCTTAAGGCTGATTTGGAAATCAGAAACCTCGGCGGGGCTCGGCATGGATGAAGACATCACCGAAGTGGTTGTGCAAAATGAACGCAGGGGCCTGGAGATCGATTTCAAGGTTGATTCTGTAGAAGAAGCCATCAATACAATCAAAGAAGCAGGAGGGCAAGTGGTGATAGGACCCTTTGACATTGAAATCGGGAAATGCGCCGTGATCAAGGATCCTTGGGAAAATCAATATGTCATACTAGATATGTCAAAGGGTTCTTTCATAACAGATGAAAAAGGGAACATTATCGGTCATAATAAGTCTGAGTAGTCAGGGCGGCTGGTCATGGCAACATGCCGCCTGAAAAATCACCAAACCCTGCTTTTTCATTCGGTAGAACTCAAAAACCAGGATACATGCGTGGTTTTTTCCGCCGGGTTCATCTCCTGTAATCAATATGGGGACGAGGATGTTCAGGATGAATTTGCCGGTGCGATCCCGAATGAGCCTTTCTCTAAAATTGATTCCATTCGTTTTGCACGATCATGCATATTACATACAGATGTGCCTTGAAATAACCAGCAAAACCGCATCTATACCAACCCGGCTGCTCAGTATTTATTGGGATGAGCAAGAATAAATAAAAAGAGCATTTGTGAGTTTTTAATCAATTTGAATTGCCTTGGAACATTTACGCGGCTGCATCCGTCAAAAGCAATAAAGACAGAAAAGGGGGAAAAGATCATGAAAAAGAGAATTCAAGGCTTTTTAACTGCATTATTGTGCCTGGGTCTTATTCTTAGTACTGCCTGCTCGTTATTTCCGGCAGCAACAAGCCCCGGCACCAGCCCAACTGCGGCTCCGCAACCGAACAATTCAACAGCTACGGGCTCAACCGCCCCATCGCAACCGAGCAGCGATCAAAAATCAACCCAAAACACCAGCACTGCAGACACTGCTGCTCAAATCAGCACAGGCTCTGTCGCAACACAGCCAAATAGCATAATGTCAAAGAGCTTTGCTCAGGAATCCGTGGTAAATGGTGAATATATCCTGCAACCCACTTTCTCTGAAGATTTTAACACGGAAGAGTATGATTCCAATCCGGAAAACCGCATGAAGAGAACAGCCATGTCACCGCTGTCCACCTTTTCCATCGATGTGGATACTGCCTCCTACAGCAATGTCAGGCGTTACCTGAATAATGGAATGATGCCTCCGGCAGACGCCGTCAGAACAGAAGAGCTGATCAACTATTTCTCCTATGATCTGCCGGAACCCACTGGGGATGTACCGTTTTCCGTTACGACGGAAATCTCCCAATGTCCATGGAATACCGAAAACAGCCTTGTGATGATCGCATTGCAGGCAAAACATGTTGAGCATAAAAATCTGCCCCGTTCAAACCTTGTGTTTTTGCTGGATGTATCCGGCTCGATGGATGCACCGGACAAACTTCCGCTGCTGAAGGAATCCTTCCAGCTGTTAACCGAACAGCTCGGGGAAAATGACAAGGTTTCCATCGTGGTCTATGCGGGTTCCTCCGGTGTTGTTCTGGAAGGTGCGCGCGGCGATGAAAAGGAAAAGATCCTCGAAGCACTGGACAGGCTGGAAGCCGGTGGTTCCACCGCGGGAAGCGCGGGCATCGAAAAAGCATATGAAATCGCGAAAAATAACTATATCAGCGGCGGAAACAATCGTGTCATCCTCGCCACAGATGGGGATTTCAATGTTGGTGTCAGCAGCGAGGGTGAACTGACAAGGCTGATCGAGAAAAAGAGGAAGGAAGGCATTTCTCTCAGCGTTCTCGGTTTTGGCACCGGAAACATCAAGGATAACAAGATGGAAACACTGGCCGATAACGGAAATGGTAATTACGCCTATATCGACAGTGTGTTCGAAGCAAAAAAGGTATTGGTGAATGAAATGGGCGCCACCTTGCTGACCATTGCGAAGGATGTGAAGATACAGGTGGAATTCAACCCCAGGAAGGTGAAGGAATATCGCCTGGTCGGGTATGAGAACCGCGTGCTGGCAAACGAAGATTTTGACGATGATACCAAGGATGCCGGTGAGATCGGCGCAGGGCACAATGTGATGGCTTTTTATGAGATTGTGACCTATCAAAACGGTGAAACCATCGATTCTTCCGATTTGAAGTACCAATCCAATGATCTCCGTCAGGAATGGGAAAATGAATGGATGGAAGTACGTATACGCTACAAGGACCCCGATGGGGACATCAGCGAAAAAATTGTTCACCCCATCTCGCAACAGGAATACAAAGACAATGCTTCAGAAAACTTCCGATTTGCGTCAGCAGTTGCCGAGTTTGGGATGCTTTTAAGCGAGTCGGAATATAAAGGAACCTCATCCTTCGAAAGTGTAAAGACCAGGGCTTCAAAAGCAATGGGTGAGGATTCTGAGGGTTACAGAAAAAGCTTTATTGAACTGGTGGAAGCAGCCGAATCCTTTCAGAGGAAGGCCGATTAAAACAAACTGATGATTTATTCATTTACCTCCTAACACCCTTTGATGCAGCAGATGATTCGTTTCATCTGCCGCATTTTTTTTAAGGCCACCATTGGTTAACTTTACTTTACAAGATCCTTTATCAGGGCCGGGCATTACCGAATTGGAGCTATTCTCCCGTGCAGCGCTTAAGGTTTATGTTACCGCAATAACCAGCCTTTCGGACCTCGCATTTTTGCCTTCATGTTAGCTGTAACCTCCTGATACAGCTTCAGAAAGCCTGGTAATTCATCCGAGGGGAGCTGATAACCGCCATACCTGGTTTTATTATAGGCTTCAGCAAGACTGCAGATATCAATTCCTTTCTCATCAAAAACACGGGCGGCATATGTGGAAGGTGTATCAGATTTTTTCATTTCACACCGGGCAATTTTCAACAAAGCGACCAAACGGACAAAAATTCTTTTCAAAGCTGTGTTTCCATCAGCTTTCATGGTCTTTTTCAGCCATGTCCGGTAACGGAGGCTGGTAAACAACCATAACAAATAGAAGGCACCCAGAAGAATGAAAGGAATGAAAAGAAGCTTGACAGCCACAGGCAAGGTCCTGAACAACCGGGATACAGACTGTATGAAATCTTGAATATGCTCTCCCAGGGATTTTATCCATGCAAATAAATCATTGCCGCTTTCTGAGCTGACCGTAGGTTCAAAGACCATCCAGCCAAAGCCGGCGATATAAATCTCAGGGAATGCATGAGCATCCTTCGCCCGGACATAATAACGCTTTGTTTGATCATTCCATTCATCGATGACATATCCTTCGGTATATCGTGCCGGTAAACCGCAGGCTCGTGCCAGAATCACCATGGCTGAAGCGTAATGCACACAAAAACCACGTTTGCTGTTGAAAAGGAAGTAATCATTGACATCCCGTCCATAAGGAAGCCTGGGAGGAGACAGGTCATACCGGAAACCAGAGGAGTGGAAAAAGTTCTCCAGCGCAAGGGCTTTTCCGTAATCACTTGTTTCATCGGCGGTGATGGACTGGGCCAATTCATAAATTCTTTCGGGCAGATCATAGGGAAGGGTGGTAAAGCTTTCATAAGCCAGGTTAAATTCCTGATCCGATGAGTAGAGGATTTCCATCCTTTCAGCTTCAGAAAAAGGCAACTGTTTCATGTCCTCTTCATATTTCTCAAACAGCATTTGCCTGTTTTTACTGAAGGCAGCGTAAATATCCGGATTGATTTGCCGAAGAACAGCCATTTCCGTTGAAGCAGCAGGGATGTCCTGCGAAATGTATTCCAGTTTATATTTCTCGAATTGGTTCAGGGTTTCATTGGATGAAGGATAACAGTCATTCAAATCGTTGATGATTGCTTCAATGCCCTCTGTTTGTGGATCCAGGCCGAATACACCGGGGGTTGTCAGAAAAAAGTCTGCATTCACGCGGTTCATCCGGATCTCAGCTTGGTTGAGTTGTGGAAGATGGGGTGAAAAGGTAAACATCTGATCAGGGTTAGAGAAACCTATATCCAGTAAATCCTGTTCATCCATGGAACTGAAAATTCTCGAAAAAGCATACAGATTCATGTATTGCGGCAATAAATTGAAAATCGGGTAGCCTTGCTTCAGCTTGGGATCACCATTGAACCATTGGTTCCCCTCATAACTATCACGGCTTTGTATGCGCAGGTAGAGCGGCTCGGAGGCTTCAACCTCGAAAAGAATTCTGTCGCTGGTTGGAGGCGTTGCCTTATCCAACTCCATACGTCCCTGATCCAGCTGCAATACGTAGTTATCAATACTGGCAACCTCTTGACCGGTGGGGGAGCCCAGTAAAGGACGCAGGGCCTGAAAGACTACAGAATCCAATTCGGCAAGCTTTGGTTGGGTCAGGGGCTTGGGCAGAACAACGGACAGACCAAGCACAACAAGCACAAATAAGACAACAGAAGCCAGGAACCACAGCTTTGTACGGCCTTCATAGCGTATCATGGTCAACTTTTTGTTTTTCCCGATATACAGGCAGAAAAACAAAACAACAAACAGAAGAAAAGGAAGTGTGTTCTCTTTGTTTGTTTTTGCCGTCTGCAGAAGAAGCGGGATTAGACCTGTCATGTACAGAATGCCAATTCTGTCACGAATGCAGGAGAAATAGAACACGATTGCCGAGAACATATAGCAGATCATCAGGACAGTTGCCAACATGAACGCTGTTTCATGGTTACCGCTATCGGAGCTAAGGGTTGCAAGCCATACCAGGTAACGGTATAGATAATCATTCTGTGCATACGAAATGATAACAAATATTACAAAAGCATAAATGATAGTACCAATGATAAACAAAGAGAGCTTTAAGGGACTCTTTCCTGCTTCAATCATTCCAATAAAAACAAGGCTGTGCAGTATAAAAACCACCAGGATCGTTTGGGGTAACAGCTTTGCAGTGAATGAATCAAGTATCCAAACCGAAATGGATACGGAAAACAGAAGGGCGAATATTCTGTTGGTATAATCCTTCCATAAACTTTTCATAAAATCCTTTCAGGGCCCCGCCCTGTGGCTTGACCAAGGTACCTGTCCCCTGTGGCCTGGTACCTGTCCCCGTTGTCCCGTTGTCCCACCGGTGCGCCCGGTGGTTAAATTACTGCGTCGGAGAGGTTTTCGTCCGTATTGAATACCCTAAGCAATTCATTGGTCGAGGATATAGTATTTTCAACAGCTTGCGCTTCCTCTGATAAGGGTTGTTTTATCCAGATGACCCTCAGGGTAAACCCTTTCAGATCATTGCCACTCAATAATGCCTGCAGTTTTTGATCATAACCCGCGGTAAAAAGAATCGCATCGCTGCCCTTAAAGCTTCTGTTCATTTTCTGTTGTTTCATCATGGAAAACAGCGGAAGGCGGTTGAAGTGGTTTTCAGGTGGGGTTTCAAGAAACTCGTATTGGGCGAAATACCGCTGCAGATCGGTAAGCTCTTTCTTTTGCGATACGCATTTTACATGCCATTGGTTTTCGCTGAAAAGCCATATCTCCGCGACCCTTCCAAGCTGGATGACCATATTGGAAACGGACAGCAGTGTTTCAAGAAGCTTATCCTCCGCCTCTTTGTTCTTATCCGGAAAACTATCGGTAACGGATGCTTTCTTTTTTTTAACCACTTTTATCGATTTGGCTGTCAGAAAGGGATCAAGGATGAAGCATAGCTTGGAGGAGCCACCACTTTCGCTTTTTCGCACCATCAGCCGGTCAATCTTTGCCGAAAGCTTCCAATGAACCTTATGAAGCGGATCCCCGGCCTGGTATTCCCGAAACTCATGACCGGGTTCGCCCATAAAGAAATTGTTGCCGGTGATGACGCTTTCAGATTCGCTCATCGTGTTTTCTCTTCCGTCCGCGCCATGCATGATTTTACTGCTGGGCTTCATGACCGAAATCTTGGGTAAAACAGTAATCCTGCCGGTATATTGGTGCCGTTCAAGATCTTTCAGCAATGAAAAGGAGAAAAATCCGAGATAATCCTGGATGGAAAGCTCGCTTAATCCAATATCTTCAGCCCCTCTGTGCTGAGCATAGAACCTTGCGGTAATGGTTTTTTCTTCATGAGGCGAGAAGGACAGAAGCTCTTCGGGCTGATCCTGTAAAATGAGGTTTTCCGAATGCATAAAAGCGAGCCTGACAAAGGGAACCGGCAGGAATGAATTGTTGCGTATGAGAATGTTTATTTTGGTGATACTGCCTTTTTCAACCTCGTAGGTGGGTATTTCAAGGGAAAACCCGAAACGCTTCCGTAAAGGCCAGCTTAGAAAAAAAGATACTGGGATGCAAAGCACAAACATATAGACCAGAAGCATACTGGTTTGAGCACCGACCAAATAGGTGTACAGCACTGAAAAAAACAACATGAAGATAAAGGTGAATACTCTTTTCATTGTAAAAGCTCCTCTGACTGAACTTATTCGTACAGTGAGTGAACTTAAAAAACAGGCACCTGAACCCTTGAAACTGCCTGCGTAACAATTTCCTCCACGGTCATGCCCTTCATCCGGGCATCAGAGTTCATCAGCAGCCTGTGGGGCAAAACCAGAACTGCCATTTCCTGGATGTCGTCGGGCAGGATGTAGTCTCTGCCGCGGATAAAAGCGCGGGCTTTTGCAGCGCGATAAAGGTTGAGACTTCCCCGTGGGCTTGCTCCAAGAGCAACAAACTCACTTTTCCGCGTTTGTTCAATGATATCAACGATATACCCTTTCAGCACTTCTTCCACATGAACGCCTTTCACCTGCTCCTGCAGCGAAAGGATATCGGTGAGGGAGGAAACGGGTTCCAATGTTTTGATCGGGTTGTTGCTGCCATAACGGTCGAGTATTTCACTTTCCTGGCATTTATCGGGGTAACCGATGGTCAGCTTCAGAAAGAACCTGTCCAGCTGTGCTTCGGGCAAAGGATAGGTTCCAAAGCTTTCAATGGGGTTTTGAGTGGCCATGACCATAAAGGGACGGGGAAGCGGATAGGTTTTTCCATCCACCGTAACCTGAAACTCTTCCATGATTTCCAGCAGGCTGGACTGGGTTTTGGGCGAGCTCCTGTTCACCTCGTCAGCAAGCAGAAAATTACACACTGCGGCACCTTCCCGGTATTCAAACTCTCTTGTGGCCGGGTTGAACATGGAAAAGCCCATGATGTCCGACGGCATCACATCGGGTGTGAACTGAACCCGGTGGAAAACGCCGCTTACCGAGCGGGCCAGGGCAGCAACCATCTGTGTTTTCCCGACGCCGGGCACATCTTCAATCAGCACATGGCCCTCGCAGAGCAGGGCAGTAAGAAGGATCTCCAGCACGGTTCTTTTACCAATGATGATCTTTTCCATATTCTCAATCAGCTTTGAAACAAGTGTATTCATTATTTGTTCTCCTTGCGCAGTCAATTTTGTCTGCATGGTATGAATTATACTATAATTTCCAAAACAGAACAACTATTATGTCTGATATGCAAGGCGTAACCCAACCTCAAGATAGCGCATATACTGTCAGTGTATCCTGAGCGGGAGGAAAGCCATGGTCCCTGCGGTAAAAATAGAAAACATCTCAAAATGCTATCATACCCCGCATGGTGAAAACTGCGCACTAAGTGAGATATCACTGGAAGTCCGTGAAGGAGAATTTATCGGAATTGTAGGACCAAGCGGCTGCGGAAAATCAACACTGTTGTCCATTATCGCCGGTTTGCTGCCACCTTCCAAAGGAAATATTACAATCTTTGGACAACCCCTTCGGGGAGTAAACCCCAAAATCGGTTATATGCTTCAAAGAGACAGCCTTTTTGAGTGGCGCACCATTTTCAAAAACACCCTGTTGGGGCTTGAAATTCAAAACCAGCTGACACCGGACCGAATTCGGGATGTAGAGCATCTGTTAATGAAATATGGTTTGTCTTCCTTCCGGGATCACCGGCCGTCACAGCTGTCCGGCGGCATGCGGCAAAGAGCGTCCCTTATCCGTACACTTGCCGTGAACCCTGATATCCTGCTGCTGGATGAAGCCTTTTCAGCATTGGACTATCAGACCCGGCTAGCTGTGAATGACGATATCTACCGCATCATCAAATCCGAAGGAAAGACGGCTGTGATGGTCACTCACGATATTGCAGAGGCCATCAGCATGTCAGAACGTCTTTACGTACTGTCTAAAAGACCCGGAGAGATCAAGCTGGTCATTGACATCCATTTCGATATGAAAAACCGCACTCCGCTGCAATCAAGAGAGGCTCCGGAGTTTCGCGGATACTTCAATCGGGTATGGAAGGAGTTGGATATCCATGTTTGATGAAGATGCATCGAAAGAACAGCTTGAATATTTGAGAAAGGTGAAGGCACATAAAAGAATGATTCTCATTCTGCGCATATTGCTGCTGTTTGTATTTTTCGCCCTGTGGGAGATAGCAACGCGTTTGAAGTGGATGGATTCCTTCATCTTCTCAAGCCCCGTCAGAATGATCAACACTATTGCACGCCTGACGGCCGATGGCAGCATTTATGAGCATGTTTTGACAACTCTGTGGGAAACGGTTGTGGGCTTTGTGCTTGGAACTCTAGCAGGGATCCTGATTGCCATCATTTTATGGTCCTCCGACACTGTTTCAAAGGTATTGGAGCCGTATCTGGTTGTGGCAAACGCTCTGCCAAAAATTGCATTGGGCCCGGTATTCATAGTTTGGCTGGGCGCGGGCCCGTTATCGATCATTACCGTTGCACTGACAGTATCCCTCATTGTTACCGTATTGGAGGTATATACGGGGTTTCAGGAAGCCGATTCGGAGAAAATACGGCTTGTTCAAAGCTTTGGTGCAACACGCCGACAAATCTTGACGAAGGTAATCCTTCCTTCATCCTTTCCCGTGATGATGAATGCATTGAAGGTGAATGTGGGGTTATCCTGGGTAGGCGTTATTGTGGGTGAGTTTCTTGTTTCAAGGGCCGGGCTGGGATATTTGATTGTATACGGCGGCCAGGTTTTCCAGCTGGATTTGGTTATGACCAGCGTTTTGATTTTGTCTGTTTTAGCTGCTTTGATGTATTTCGGGGTTGAGCTTCTTGGAAAAGGGATCAGCAGAAACTATTAAGCTGCGCAAAAAATTCTGAGTTCCATTGGGGGGGAATGAAGTTATGAAATGGATCCGAATCATACTCGCATTAGCCCTGGTAGTCTTAATGCTTTTACCGGGTTGCGGTACAAAGGAACTGAAGGAAATAACCCTGTGTGAAGTAACCCATTCCATCTTCTATGCACCTCAGTATGTGGCCATCAATAAGGTTTTTTTTGAGGAGGAAGGGTTAAAGGTTACACTGGTGAACGGTGCCGGTGCGGACAAGGTAATGACCGCGGTCTTGTCCGGCCAGGCAGATATCGGCTTTTCCGGACCGGAAGCCTGCATTTATGTGTACAATGAGGGAAAGGACGATTATGGCATTGTATTTGCCCAGTTGACAAAACGTGATGGTTCTTTTCTGGTCGGCAGAAAAGCCATGCCTGATTTCAAGTGGGAGGATGTGCGCGGTAAAAACATCATCGGCGGAAGAAAAGGCGGAGTGCCTGAAATGACGCTGGAATATGTACTAAAGCAAAATAAATTAATTCCCGGGAAGGACGTGGAAGTGGATACCTCGGTGCAGTTCGCGCTCATGGGCGGAGCATTTCTGTCCGGGCAGGGAGACTATGTAACCTTGTTTGAACCGGTTGCATCCACCTTTGAAAGGGAAGGCACAGGCCATATCGTCGCATCCATCGGGGCGGAAAGCGGAGAAATACCTTACACGGCTTATTATGCAAAAAAGAGCTACATGGAAAAGAACCCGGAAATTATTCAAGCCTTTACAAATGCGATTTACAAAGGTCAGCAATGGGTTGAAAATCACAGCAACAAGGAAGTGGCGGAAGCCCTGAAGGGAGCATTTCCGGACAATGACTTGGAGCTGCTGGAGATGATTGTGAACCGTTATAAAACACAGGATGCCTGGAACAAGACGCCTGATATGAAAGAAGAAGCATTCATGAAGCTGCAGCAAGTGATGCAGACGGCCGGAGAACTGAAGGAGCTTGCACCTTTTGACAAGCTTGTGGATAATACCTTCGCAGAAAAGGCTGCAAAAAAATAGAACCCAAATTCAACGGGCAGCATCTTATCAATATGAAGCGGCATTCCCATCGACAAAAGGAATGCCGCTTTTCTATATTCTCATACAAGGTTTGAAAGGGTATTTCTAAATGATGAGTAAGCCCCTTCTTTTGTGGGAACTCTTCAGGACGTTCATCAACACAGTTCCGTATGATGAGTTTGTCTCTTCTTATGTGAAAACCCGGCTGCGCCGCGTTACATCAACAGCATCACAAGACCCTGCACAATTCCAATTAAAAAGCCCAAAATAGCTCCCAGGTATTCAATGAAACGCAATTCCTTGTTGACTACCCCGATGACAATGCTTTCAAATGAAAGCAGATCCAGGGATTCAATCTTTTCGGCAACTTTATCCGAAATAGCAAGGTTCTCGGTTGCGTGGGTGACCATATTGCCAATCATTTCACGAATATAGCGATCGCCATCCTTGGCCATAAACAGCTCCAGCTGCTTTTTGATGGTTTTATCGGTGAAACCGTGCAGAAAAGCCGGGAACTTGTCTTTGAGGATTCTCACAACATTTAAAACAATGGAATCCTTCAGGTGTGCGATATCTTTATCCTGAACCAGGCTTCCCATCAGTTCTTCAGGCTTCAACAGCTTGCTTTCAATCACCTTGCCGATGGATACGGCCAAATCCTTTTTTCTTGCCGGCAGCAACCCTTGAAGCTTCAGCCCAAAGGGCAGCTTCACCGGGTTCATCGGGCGGAACAGCATCTTAACGGCAATCATGTTGGTAACCCAGCCGATAAACCCCCCAATTAACGCCAATATGAATAGTTTTAACAGCATAATGCCTCCATTGTTATTTGAATTTCTTATGAGTATAACATGATTTCCTGTATGAGCCCAAAATCATGACAGGCATAAAAACCTCCAACTCGGTATTTTTGCATGGAAACCATGATTTACTCATAATATCATGCATATTTGCTTATTGGAATGGGTTTCTGCAGTGAAATCATAACACAGAATCATTAGAACGGTATTAAAAAATCATGTGTTCTTAATGAGCTTCGGTGGTTTCAATGATTTCCTTTTTCAACACCTTTCCAATCAGATATACGATAACAGTTCAAAATAAACTGAAAAAAGCGACAAAATCAAAATAATCTTTTTTTCCTCACGATAAACCGTTACAATGGATATATGGAATTCCATGTGGAGGTATCCTGAAAATCCGATACAAGAGCAAAAACATGTTTAAAGGCTGTATTGGGATATTCCTTCTTTCTTATGGTAGTAGCAAGAATTGAGTTTCTGCAGTCATTGAATGGAAAGTGATGGTATCTGATGAGCTATAAGAAGTTTTCTGAATATCTGATAGAGGTTTATGGCCAGAAGGTTTACAAAATACCGGTAAACCTGCCTGCCACATGCCCAAACCGTGACGGCCTGTTAAGCTTCGATGGATGTACCTTTTGCGGTGAAGAAGGGGCGGGCTTTGAGAGCCTGTCACCACTGCTGTCGGTGGAGGAGCAGCTTGAGAAGAATATCGCCTGCATATCTGAAAAATATCATGCCCGGAAATTTATCGCCTATTTTCAGAATTACTCAAACACCTATTTCCTATTGGATGTTTTTCGTTCTTACCTGGAACAGGCTTGTATCCCGGATGTTGTTGCGCTGTATATCTCCACCAGGCCCGATTGCCTGAACAACCTGTATTACGAAATCATGGCCGAAATCAAAGAAAGGCATTCGGTGGACATTGTGGTGGAGATCGGGCTTCAGACGGTTAATTATCACACATTGAAGGAATTGAACCGGGGCCATAGCCTGGCCGAGTTTATTGACGCTGTCAACAGGGCAAAAACCTACGATTTGAAAACCTGTGCCCATATGATCACCGATCTTCCGATGGATACTCTGGAAGATGTTGTGGAAGGGGCAAAAATCCTGTCAGCCCTAAGGGTGGATCAGGTGAAATGTCATTCGTTGTACATTCTGAAGCAGACAAAAATGGGAGAAATGTTTCAGCAGGGGCTCTTGCAGCCTGCTTCCATGGAAACCTTTATCGAGCGAACCATCACCTTCCTGGAATATCTATCACCTCAGATTGTCATTCAAAGGCTGATTGGAAGGGCTCCGGAGGAAAGAAGCCTGTTTTGCAGCTGGGACACCAGCTGGTGGAAGGTTGTTGAGCTGATTGAGCAGAAAATGACGCGCGATCGCCGTTACCAGGGAAAGCTGTTTCATTACCTGAACGGCGCGGTGTGCGCACGATAAACGGGAGGGACATCCCTTGGAAAGAATCAATGTTATCGGTGCCGGGCTTGCCGGCTGTGAGGCCGCCTGGCAGATCGCACAGCGCGGGGGAAAGGTTTCATTATATGAAATGAAGCCGGGTAAAAAATCTCCCGCACACCATCTTGACACATATGCCGAGCTGGTTTGCTCCAATTCTCTGCGCTCAAACCAGCTTGAAAACGCAGTGGGGCTTCTGAAAGAAGAGTTACGTCGCATGGGCTCGCTTGTTTTGCTGTGTGCCGATGAAAACGCTGTTCCTGCAGGCGGTGCTCTGGCAGTGGACCGAAAAAGCTTTTCGGAATGTGTGACGGCGAAAATCAAAAACCACCCGAATATCCAGGTGATCCATCAGGAAGTAACCGCCATAAACCCGGATCAATTCACGATTATCGCCACCGGCCCACTGACATCGGATGCATTGTCTGAAGAAATTGCCGACATTATCGGTCATGAGGCTTTGAGCTTTTTTGATGCGGCAGCACCCATTGTCAAGGCAGAAACCATTAACATGAATAAGGCATTTTCGGCCTCGCGTTATGAAAAAGGTGCCGATGATTATATTAACTGCCCCCTGTCGAGGGATGAATATCTGAAGTTCTATCAGGCCCTTGTGACGGCAGAGCCTGCACCAGTAAAGGATTTTGAACAAAAGCTGATCTTTGAAGGCTGCATGCCCATCGAGATCATGGCCCAGCGCGGTGTGGACACGCTGCGGTACGGGCCTATGAAGCCAGTGGGGCTTACCAATCCCCATACCGGAACCGAGCCCTATTCCGTCGTGCAATTGCGCCAGGATAACCGGGAGGGCACTTTGTACAACCTGGTAGGTTTCCAGACACATCTGAAATGGCCGGAACAAAAAAGGGTGTTCTCGATGATTCCAGGGCTGGAAGAGGCTGAATTCGCCCGGTATGGCGTCATGCATCGCAATACCTTTATCAATTCCCCGAAGCTGCTTACACCCGTATATCGCTTCAGGAAACGAAACAATCTTTTCTTTGCCGGACAGATTACCGGGGTGGAGGGATATGTGGAATCGGCCGCATCAGGCCTGGTAGCGGGGATCAATGCCTTCAGGGCTGCCATGGGTTCAGGCGAGCTGGTATTTCCGAACAGCACGGCCATCGGCGCATTGGCCTATTATGTATCCACATCTTCAATGGGACATTTTGAACCGATGAACATTAACTATGGGATCATGACTACCGATTCAGGCGGGCCTGAACAAGCAAAAGGAAGGCGCGGCAGAGCTGCTATGCATCAAAACAAGCGGGAGAAGTATCTGAGGACAGCAAACAAATCGTTGGAAATTGTCGAATCTCTTAAAGACAAATAGGAGAGAAAAACGTATATTCATATAGATGTCTGCTGAAACGCATTTCGTTAAGCAAAATGAAAAAAGCATGGTATTACCAGAAAATCACGTATTTCAAACATTAAACAGCGATTTTAAGTTTTTGTGTATGAAATAGGATGACTTTCGAGTGAATACAGTCAAGAATGATAATGGAGGGGTTAGGATGAAGAAATTGTCGAAGTCCTTAATTCTGCGTTGATACTGGTTGCAGCAGGGCTATGGCTTGCTACGGGTTTTTACACATTGAAATCCGATGGCGGCGAGCAGGCGGTGATTACCAGGTTCGGCAGGTTTGTCAGCGTTGAAACTGAAGCGGGGTTGAAATGGCATTTGCCCGCACCGATAGAAAAGGCTGAAATTGTGAAATGCGATGTGCTGCGAAGCATGGAGTTTGGTTATCAAACGACTTCGGTGGGGGGAACCGGCTCACAGTCTTCATTTACGGTGAATCCATACGAAGCGCTGATGATCTCTGGGGATGAAAACCTGGTCAATGCAGAGACCGTTGTGCAATACAGGATTGTGAATGTAAAAGACTACCTTTTTAATGTGGACGATCCCGAGAACACCCTTCGCATCGCCGCTGAATCATCTATCCGAAGGGTGGTTGCCAACCACACGATGGATGATGTGCTGACCGATCAGAAGGATCTGATCCAAACAAAAATCATGCAGGATCTCGAGGAGGTCTGTAATCAATATCAGATTGGGGTTGACATCACGCAGGTTTACCTGCAGGCGGTTTATGCTCCTTCTGCTGTTGAGGAAGCGTTCAATGATGTCATCAAGGCCAGGGAAGATAAAAACAGGTTCATTAACGAAGCTAATAAAAGCAGAAATGAAATTGTCCCCGCTGCCGAAGGAAATGCCGCAGAAATGTTGAACAAGGCCAATGCCTATAAGGAAAAGCGCATTTCCGAAGCCCGTGGTGATGTGGAGAACTTCAAGCAGGTTTTAAATAACTACGAGCTGGGCAAGGAGGTTACCCGCACCAGAATGTATCTGGAAACCATGCAGGATGTGCTCCCAAACGCAAAAATCTTTATTATGGACAGCGATGACAACACTTTGAAGTTCCTGCCGATTAACAGCTCAACGATTGAACAGGGAGGTTTGGATTAATGGAACAGAACAGCTAATTCAGCGGAACGAAAAATAAAAAAGTCATCGATCTGGATCAGGAAAAAATGAAGGGTTTTTTCAAGACGATCGCATTTATCATCGGCGGCTTTGTGGCATTACTGATAATCTTCAACCTTTTTACATTTCGCGTGGATGAGCGCGAACAGGTGATCATCACGCAGTTTGACAAGATTATCCGGGTGATCGCAGATGATGCGTCTGATCCATCTTATGTCGCCTTAAGGCAGGATAAAAACTATAAGAACATCAAGATCCAGGAGGGTAAGGGTTTGTTCTTCAAGCTGCCCTTCATTCAAAAAACAAAGGCCTTTTCCAACCAGCTTCTTACTTACGATACGCCTCCGGAAGAGGTTTTTACATTGGATAAGAAAACGATCGTTTTAGATAATTTTGCGCAATGGGAAATTGTCAACCCTGTGCTTTTTATGCAAAACATGGGCAACACCTCTACTGCTCACAAGCTTATTGATGAAAACATTTATTCAAAGCTTCGGGAGGAAATTGGCCGCATAGATGCAGCCAAGCGGGTAACCGACAAGGAATATGTAGAGGAAATGCTGATCCGGGTGAAGGATTATGTAAATGGCATGCTTGAAACTTCGGGGATAAGTGTTGCCGATGTCCGCATCAAACGAACCGAATATCCTGAAGATACCTATCAGAACATTTTCGAGCAGATGCGATCCGAGCGTGAGGCGGTTGCCACCGAATACCGGTCTGCAGGAATGAAGGAAGCGCAGAGCATTCGTTCCGAGGCCGAAAAGGAAGCCACGATCATCGAGGCAAAGGCATACGAGCAGGCACAGAAGCTGCGTGGTGAGGGGGATGCCGAGGCGTTGAAGATCTATGCCGAGGCGTATAACCGTGACCCGGAATTTTATGCCTTCTGGCAAACCCTGCAAACCTACAAGGACGTCATCGACAAGGATACGACCATCATTATCAGCCCGGATTCGGAATTTGCCAAATACATCTATCAGAAGGATTAACTTCTGTAATTCGATGAAGGGGCAAGACCTTGATCTGCCATAATGATTAAAGCCTGGAATTAGCGAAAGATTTGAAGATGGAATTATCAGAACCGTTCAGGTCTGGGTGCC
>LSQX01250492.1_pt1 | contig 22132 bp, 14 predicted proteins | sample 654561 | NCBI WGS metagenome assembly LSQX01 (sample SAMN04489861, study PRJNA283612) | anaerobic digester metagenome | isolation source: 4 biogas reactors fed with cattle manure at either 37C or 55C with and... | place: Denmark: Kongens Lyngby | collected 2014
ACCTTGCTTTTGGGACAGCCCCAATGCGGGAAGTCAGGTACTGCTACTGGATCTTGACCGTGAGCTCGACGATGATCTCGGCGTTGGCCTTGAGAGTGCCAACTATCCACTTAACATCGGTTATCGTCTTGTCGTCTTCCGGTTTGGTTGACGTCCATGTAGTCCCGCCGTTGATGGAGTATTCTACGGTTATACCGTCGGGCTGTTCGGTGCGTACAAACGTTGTATATTGCGAGATTTTCTCTGTGACGACCACGTCTGTGAGCTCGCCGACGCTGATGTTCTTGACCGCAATCGTGTAGATGATCTCTTCTCCGGGCGCGGCTTCTGTCTTATTCACATCTTTCTTCAGCAGAAGTTCGCCGCCGGTCACCGTTGTGGTCAGCACAGCCTGGCTCGAGGCCTCGGGATCACTGCCGACGACGATAGCCACAACCCGCATGGTCTCGGTCGTTCCCACGGCTACTGTGGTCGGAACGTCGACACGAACGCGTACGGTCGCGGTCTGGTTGGGTCCGAGCTCAACACTGCGCTCGGTACCGATGTAGGTGTTGTTCAAATCGATGAAGCTGTACTCCAGTTTCGGATTGGCCTCACCGAAGGTGATATTGATGGTCTCCGTCTCATTGCCCAGATTCTGCACGGTGAGATCATAGGTGGTATGACCGCCGCGATTGGCCGAACCCGTGCGATTGGGGGCAATGCTCACCGCGTAGACTCGGTTCACGCCGACCAAGAGATTCACGACACCCTTGTCCGCATCGCTGTTGTTCTGCGAAGCCGCCGTCACCTTGACGGAGATGGACGGATCAATCGGAGGCGCACCGGCCGGGATGGTGACGCGCGCTGTGAGCGTTGCTGAGTCGTCCCCGGGGATCGAGATGCTGGGTACGGGATTGCCATTGGCGTCAAAGAGACCCACTGAGAATCCGGTTGTGTTGTAACCATCGGGAAGTGTCAACTCAGCGGTCAGCAGGAACAGGTCAGTGATCGGACCCTCGTTCTCAACAGTGATCGTGAACTCCACGACTGTTCCGGGATCGCCGCTCTTTGCGTACGTATCGGCGGTGAGCGTCACGCCCGCTCCACGGACGTTGCGCAGGTAAGCGTACTCCGGATCCGCCGTCGCTCCACCCAGTTCGCCGCCTTGTGCGGACGCGCTGACGGTCAGGGTATGTGTCTCATCATCCGACGGCGCGTTGGTGGGCACCGTGACTTTCACAATGAAGACGGCGGATGTGTCTTTTTCGAGAATACCTACCGTGTATTTGCCTTCATGCTTCGGCAACGTTGTGACACCGTCAGCAGTGTAGACGGTGACCGGCCACGAGTTGTCCATGGTTGCATTGACAAAGATCCTGTCGGATCCGTTACCCCTATTGGTCACCACGTACTTAAAGGCGTACGTTGTGCCGATCGAGGTCGGGCTACAATCGTAAACTTCGCCTTCGATCGTGCTCAGTTCCACTCCGGCAACCAAAAGGACACGCGTCTCGACTCTGTTGGTCTCCACGGTGTTTTGGCCGACCTGGACCGTGACACGGTTACCTATCACTCCGACGGGAGCATCTTCGTCTACAATTACTGCATAGGTGATCACATATGTCTGACCGCCGTTGAGAGTGGATATCATGTGAGTCCACTCATTGTCGGTGGTATCGGGATCGGGGGAGATCTGTACGTTGTTAACCTTGACGGAACCGGGCTTCAGCGCGGTGTTGTCGGGAATCGGCAAGGTGACGACGGCGTCATTGATCGAAGACATGCCTGGGTTGACCAGGGTAACCGTGTAGGCTATGGTGCCTCCGGGTCTGACGCGGGTCGTGTCTGCCGTGTAGTCGCTGGCGGCCTCGAGCGTCGCTGTAATGACACCCTCCGTCACGACTGTGAAGGTGATCTCGGCAGATGTGTCCGCTTCACTGGGGTCGTATTGGGATTCCGCCTGGAGGACCAGCGTGATGGTGGTACCGCCTTCGGCATTGGCCGGAACCCGAAAACGGGCGATGATATCAATCGTCTCGCCTGCAGCGACCGGACCGACATACTGATCGGATTCCACTTTGACGTCGCCGGCATCAACGATTCCGTTGCCGTTTACGTCGCGAAACAACTCAACAAGGATATCGCTTGGTGTGGTGTTCACACTCAGAGCAAACGAATCCGCATCGTTACCGGCGTTTCTCACCTTGAACGGAAACTGCACTTGCTGATTGGCCACAACTTGAACTGTCTGTGACTGATCGGGTGTTACGTCAACACCGGCCAATTGGGCGACCGTCACGTAGACCATGTTGGACACGGCCTGACGCTGTTCGTCGTTCATGTCTCTATAGGTAGCGAACGCCTGATTGCTGATCACTGTACCCGCGGGAGTCATGGCCAGCGCCATCCCGGTTGCGGCTATGACGAATAGTGCGATCGTCAGACCCAGGATCCGTCCTGTTCTCTTGCTCATCAAAGTCCTTGCCTCCTTATGAAGTGCTAAGTGTCAATCGTCTTGGACATCTCAGCGTCTTCGATGCCATTGATGTCTCAAATATTCGTCAATAAGTGTCGGAAGCGGGCTAGTCAATCTCCACTCGGTAGCTGAATCTCACCTCCTCATGCGCAGCAAGAGGCGCTAAAAAGACTAGTCTTAAGTCCGTGTACATATCGGCGGTGGCCACCGCTTGCACCCGTCTTCCTTCCAGTGTGACGGTTATGTAGCGGATGGGCGGTGTGCGGAATGTCTCGCCGCCGTCGATGCTGAACTGGAGCAGCAGGGTTGAGCGGTCGTAATTCTCCTGTCCGTCCAGATAATGCGTCCCCTGCGGCACCAGAAGCTGCAGTATGATGTCTTTGATCGGTTCGCCGGTCATATTCCGAGCCACAAGATGGTACTCGATCACGGTCCCTGGCTCGGCCATCTCTTCAGTGAAGGGCACCAACTCTTCGGAGGCACCTTCCTCTTGTGGCGGAATGACAGCGAACTGCTCAAGTGTAAGCCGGAGCGGTTCATCCGCAGCCGACACTGTCGCTGTTGCCAAGACCAAGAGTCCCATGACTGTGAGAGCCGTCCTCAGTAATCCCATTTGCAGAACGCGTTTTTTTGTCATCATTTGCACGTCCTTTCGGAGGTGTTTATTGTAAGATCACGCGATAGGTAAGACTGCCGCGCTGTCCCGGCAGCACCGTTCCCAAATCCAACCAAAACGTCTGGCCGTCGATCACAACGGATGGATATCGGATCACGCCTTGCTGATCGATCCATCGCACCGGTCTGTCCGATCCGTATGAGTCGGTGTCGAGCGAAGTACCCGTTGGGATCGCGGCTGAAATCCTAACTTGTGTCACCGGAGAGACTCCTACGTTCTCATACTCAACCTTGTACTCAAGACTGTCGCCGGGATGAGCCTGAACATGCGTTTCGGTGAAAGCGTCAGGACCAGGCGGCCAATTGCGCGTCGCGTTACGGACCATGGTGCTCAGGCGCAGTCGGGCCGAATGCAACGCGGTTGTGATCGAAACGGTATCCGACTCCTTAAGGAAAGCATTTCCTTCGTAGACAAAGGTGATATTCACCTGGGCAAAATCGACGGTACCTTCGGGTTCGCCGCTCGGCGGTCGTACTGTGACTATGAATGCGTTGCTGTCCGGACCCACCTGCAGAGTCTCACCCATGGCCGAGGGTTCATCTGGATCAACAGCGCCGTTTCCGTTGAGGTCACGATAGACGGCGTAATGCCATCGGCGGGGTGAGGCTATGTCAAACGAGAGCGTGCCGTGGGTACCGGTGTAGATGTTGAGCGGATAAGCCGTTACGCCGCCGCTGCCAACCATGCCCGATCCGCCACCTGTGACGCGCATGGCGGGGACCACACCGAAGTCATAGCCGTCGTAGGTTCCGGATGTCAGTGGAATCTCGACTAGGCTTGTGAAGGCGTCCAGCTGTACGGGATCGCTTCCCCCTCCCGGCGTATAGCCCGTGGGGCGCAGCAAGTCATTGCTGTTCAGAACCAATCGAAGGTACATGCCGGGCGCGTCTTCGTAAGCAGACAGTGTGTACTGCCCCCGAGCATCAGTCAGAGTTGAGCCGAGCAAGCGGCCATCCTTGTCGAACAGTCGGATTCGTATGCCCCTGAGGCCGACTTCATCACCGTCGCGAAGGCCGTTGTTGGGAATGCCTGCTTGTCCTCCGTCATCCCGAAACACTGTTCCGCTGATCAACGCACCTTCGGCATAGTCAGTGGCGAAACCGAAATCCGGTCCTTTCATGACTCCCGGATCCAGGACCGGCAGCCCTGGGACAATGGCCGGATGTATAGGTATGTAGAGCGCAGGATCGGTATACTCCCACCCCGGGGGTGTTTCGGGCACCATGGAGTCCGGCCGCGTTACCATGACGCTGTATGCGCCGGCGGGGATGGACCGGAAGTAGTAGATGCCGCTCTCGCGATCCAGGGTATGACCCGCTTCTGGATCAGGCGCAGTAGCTATTACGACACCGACAAGTCGAACGACGTAATCTGAGCCGGGCAGGCCCTCCTCACCGGGATCCCATTGTCCGTCTTTGTTTTTGTCATGGAAGACACGGCCGGTAACATCGGTCGTGACGACCACGGTGTGAGTTTTCATTGATGACAAACCGCCCGGATCCGTGACGATCAAGGTGACTATATATGTTCCGGGTCTATCAAAGGTGTGAACCGGATGCTGTTCGCTGACCCAGGGCGTGTTGTCACCGAAGGCCCATCGATAGGTTAACTCAGCTCCCTCCGGATCATGGGATTTGTCAGTAAACGAAATCGGTTCACCGAAGCGAAGCGGACCCGGTTGTACTTCGAAGTCGGCTGTAGGCGGGCGGTTTTCTTTGACGTTCATCCGTATCGTGGCTGACAGAATAACCGGAGGATCGCCTTCCATGCCACCGTACTCAATGACGTAGCCGCGTTTCGAGCTCCCGTAGTCATCGTCCCAAAGGCCGTCGGTCTGCATGTACATGTAGTTGCGCTTATGATCACCGCGCGGTCGGCCGTTTCGCCAGTTGCCATACTGGCCGGAGATCATCCATGGATGCCTGTAAAACAGCACTCCGTTTTCAGGTCCGGTAACCCAGCGCCACTCCTTGCGGACTTCGATTTGCGATGCCCCGAGCCAGATCTCTTGCTGTTGTGCCAGCTCGTGAACGAGCTCGTTCTCTTGTTGAGAGGTTATAGTCACCAGATAGCCCTGCAAACCGAACAGAGTGCTTTGGTCCGCATGTTGTTTTGCCTCTTCCCAGGTAGCCGGTTCCGACACATATTGGTAGTAGTGACCGGTGACAGGATCGAATCTATAGCGGGGTATCTCAGTGAGATCCGGATCGGACAGCCGAACGGAGAACTCTATTGTCCGGGGGCCGAGGTACGCAAACTGCGCGTAGAAGGCCACGGAACGCAAGGCCTTGATATAATCCTCGACAGCGGCCCTTCCCGTCAGAATGATCTCACCCGTATCCGTCACACTACCGGCGATGCCGTCTTCGTTGTAGTCAGTGCGGAATTGACCGTCCGCTACAAAACCCAACTGATCACCGGGAAACTTGTTTTCCGTGATTCTAACCGTAGCCCCGTGGACGCTGCTGGCGGCGGGCAATCCGCTCAGTGTAATGGCATCGTCAACAACAACGGGAGGAGCTGTTATGTGATACGTGTTTTCATCCCGGGAAGGAGAAAACACGGGTGTATAACCTTCGTACCGCGGAAGGAACAAGACCACGGGTTGGCTGTCCAAAGGATCGGTGCCCAGGATTACGACCAGGACGGTGCTTCCGGGATGCGACGCTGAGATCGTAGTCTCATAGAAACCGTCTCCGATCTCCGTTACAGTCCCGATCGATACTCCCAGCTCCGTGTTGAGTGCCTGGACTTTTATGTCCCTGGCTCGTCCCGTTATCGGATGTTGCAGGGCATCTTCCAGGTAGATTTGGATATAGGCGGTATCCCGACCGTCAGCGAGGATCGTCTCGGGATTGACCATCACCCACGATCCGGTGCCGGCGATGTCGGCGTGGGCGCTGCAGGAAAACGCAAAGGTGGTGAGGATCACTATGTGGAGGAAGCCGACCAAATTCCGCGAAACAGGGCGGCGCGCTCTTGTCAGATCTGATTGGTGGCGTGGAACTCTGATGTGTCTTTTCAGGCCGGGGACATGTGTTCGCGACATTGTATCCACCGTCCTTTCTCCACATTCACTCAATCGTAGCGGATAGGGGATCAGTCGGTCGGGATCCAAGTTCTGTCGAGCGCAATCGAACGTTACCGCGACGTCTTTCTCGGCCTCCGGGTTGGGACCTTGGGTTCACATATATAGGACTTGAGGCCTAGGTCTGCGGTTACAGCGGATGATACCAGGACTTGGCAGATAGATCAAGACCTTTTCTTGTAAATATTGTGGGGCGAGACACGTTTTTGTCACCTATGCCTGGATGGCAGGTTGTTAGTGGCTTGCTAACTCTGAGGAGAGCTTGACTGTTTGTCAATGGACCGGTAAGACCGGAGCTGTGTCTCGTCGTTGCCTGGGCGAAGACATGCGACTCTCATCGCTTGGAAGGATTGACCAGACCCGAGTGTGTCTCGGCTTCCGTTGTCGCACGCTGAGCGGAAGGGGTACGGCGTGTGTACTACCGCGATTTACGCATCGGACCCGGCGAAGGGCCGGAACGCAGGTCTTGCGGGCATCACTCCCATGGCCTATCGATCGACCGCCGCAACCGATACATTTTTCGGCAAGAAGAAGTCCTTGCTGCGTCCACAAAAAGCGTTTACGATGGCCATGAAGACCGTTTCTTCTTTGGGAGTGGCTCGAAGAAGGCTCGCATCGCTTCCAACGCGCGTGGTTGGCGAGACCGTTGACGTGGAATACGATCAAGCCTTCTTTTTTTCCCGTTTGCGAAGACTGACGGTTCAGTGGAGTGAGTCTCCGGTCCTTCACCGCCGGTCAACATTTACGCGATAAAACCGCCATCAGGCGGTCAGATCCCACCCGATGTTCGGGAGCTGGCACGTCACCACCAGCGCGTCTATAAAGACACGCGTCTCGTGGCAAAAAGAGGGTCACGCCTCCGTCTTCATGAGAGGAGTAGGGCCAAAAAAAGAATCGTTTTGAAGGACGAGGGCATGCGTTAACGAAAACTCGTGGGCAACGACAGAGCTCAAAACAGGTAGTTTGAATCATCGCCTAACGCAGAGGGGTGTTTTCGAAGCGTGTGGTTTGCGATTGTCTTCAGCCTGCTGGGTTTGTACTTCGCTGCTCGAGCCCTCAACGTACGGCGCTTACACGCGGAGTTGAGTCAGCCCATAGGATTTCTTGAGGGTGACGATGAGCGTTCGAGATACCTTTCCGCCTATGCCAGGGCCATGAGCATTCGCCGACGGTATCTGGAACCCGTTGGAGTCAGTATGCTTACCGGTTACCAGGCCTATGAGGCGTTGACGGCCATCGATCCTCACGTTATTTCAGGGGCCAAATTCGCCTTCAAGAATGTGGATTTTGACAACGTGAGTGAAGCGGCGGCCTGGTTTCGGGGGCTGGACGGGATACGCGCCAACCGTCTCGCAGGGTACACCGCTGAGCAGATGGTGGCTGCAAATCTCGCCGCCCAGGGTCATGCCGTCGAGTTCCCCGATCTTGCGAATCAGCCAGGTTACGATCTTTTAGTTGACGGTCAACCGCTGCAGGTCAAGCTAACCATGGACGCCGACTACATCAATGACCATCTTGATCGATATCCCGACGTCTCGGTTATTGCGAATGCCGAAATGGCCGAATACGCTGACGCCATAGACGCAGTTCACATAGACCCGGATCTGCTTTACGGCGGGGTGGGGCAGGCAATCGAGTCCACTGGCCAAGCCTATCAGTTTTTAGAGACATTGGCTGACAAAATACCATGCATCACTTTGGTTATTTCTGCCTCAAGAGAGATCGGCTTGCTTTGGAAGGGTTGGACGGATGTCCGGACCAGTCTCAAGAACGTGGCCCTCGATACCGTCAGCGTCGGCGTCGCCGGATGGTCGGGGGCTAAGCTCGGAGCTTCGTTCGGATCTCTCTTAGGCCCTCCGGGTGTTGCCTTCGGTTCGGTCATAGGCGGTACTATCGGAGCTGTCGGAGGGAAGAAGGCGGGGAATGTCTTCAAAGCTCGAGCCTATAAACGGGCGAGAAGGACGTTTGAGCAATCCATGGTGAAGGTGGGCGAGTGTTTCGTCGATGCCTGTGAGACAGCGATTGAGAGTGTGAACTGTCAACGCAGCCGTATTCAAGCCGCGGCTCCTAAGACGATTTGGTCGTATCTGTGGCCTCGAAGAGCGGATTTAATACGCGATCATATCGACAGCACACTGAATCAACATCGAGAGGTTCTGGAAGGCCACATTGAGGAGACGAAAAAGTTGTTGGCAGGTGAGGAGCCTTACATAGCGGGGAAGCACGCCGTTGAAACGCTGTCTGATGAGCCGATATTCTCCGACAGTTTGACATCGGCGATTGACGAGGCTATAGAGGCTTTAAGCAGACTCCAAAGGGAGATGAAAAAGCTCGGTATCGATCCTTCACCTAATGAAGGATGAGCTGTTGACTTGACTCGATTGAACGCCTCGATTGCCTTCGCCGACAGTTGTCGGTCTGACCGCTTCGAAACGCTCTCTTGGAGTAAACGACCTCGATACCCCGGGGAGGCTTGATCCGTTTCGGGTTCATCAAGCAACAGGTCTAGAGAGGGATCAACGCGGCCTTTGTAATGACACGAAGACATTGCCCGGAGGCGCTTCAGCCGTGTTCAGGGCAAGATGCGTCTTTACGTGTGAGATGATGGCTCGAACACGGCTAGATCACTGCCAGTTGTTCAATAAAGCAACGGAGTGATCATGCTAAAGGCGCTTCAGCATTGCTGCATTGTCTGTGCTATTTCACGGAGTGTTGGCAGACGCCCCTGAAGACGCTCAGGGGCGTCCGGTGCCTCAACGGCCAAAGACTTCGACAAAGCGAGCTTCCATGTACACTTGAACGGCTTCAAGGGCGGCCCTGGCTGTCACTTTCCCCGTCACGACATCGTTGAGGGCATTGGTGAGTTGCTCGTTATACTCGCCGCTGAGTGGAGTACGCGGCCGCGAATACGGCAGCTGAGCAAGCAATCCTGCGTATGGGGCAGGCAAAGAGGGGGCAATCGTTCTCAGGGCCTTCCAGTTGGCCGGCAACAGTGACTCAAACTGGCGAAAACGCCGTGTCTGTACCTCCGAGGTGCCGAAGAAGCGCACCAATTGAAACGCTTCCGGTTTGACCTGACCGCTCGGCGGCGTTGGTATGCCGATTGTGTACCCACCGCCCCACGAGGCTTTAGGTACATCATCCGGATGCGGAACCGGTCCCGAAGTGAAATCGGTTCCTTCGCGGATAATGACCGCCGCATCGGAGGTCGAACCCAGATACATCGCCGTCAGACCTTGTGAGAACCCGGTGCGGCTCGTCGACACCGGCGCTCTGTTTCTTTGGTAGTGCTGTCCCCACAGATCAAGCCATTCAAAGGCCTGTATGTTGCGAGGCAGCGTGGCCGTGGGCCTAAACGTGTTGCCCACCTCTTCGATGAGTTCGCCGCCAAACCCCCAGATCCAACCGCGAGCGCCCCAGTTACCGGTCCAGGGGATGATCCCGACTCGGGTGTAGCGGCCGTCGGCCGAAACGACGCTCAGCCTGTGATTCAACTCCCACAGTTCGTCCAGTGAGATGTCATCGCGATATGGATCAAGGCCTGCTTGTTCAAACAGATCAATGCGTTTGAACAATGCGCGTGACGTGCATTGATAGGGTGCCGCATACAGCCTGCCGGCAAAGGTGACCTCTTCCGTCTCACCCGGTGTAAACTCAAGTCCGTCCAAAGCTTGCGTGACATCTACCAGCAATCCCAAAGCCGACAAATGCTTGACCTGCCCTCCTTCTATCCAGGCCACATCGGGAACGGCCCCTCCTGCGCTGGCCAGTAGGAATTTCTCCAAGTAGTCCATCTGGCTGCCCGTGATATGTGCGATCTCGATCTCGACGTCGGGATTGGATTCTCGGAACCACCGGGCTATGGCATCAAACTGATCAATGACTTCTTGATTTGCCCAGGCCCACAAAGTGAGCTTGGTGGCCGAGGAAGCGGGTAGAGCGATGATAAGGACCAGCGTTAACCAGAATCCAAGCGGAAACCATGAAAACCTAGCCTGCTTCAAATCAGATCCTCCTCCCCGTAGTGAAAAACAACTCGGCGACAAATGACAACATCAGCAAGATTACCGTTGAGATTAATGGACAATATCCATGTACAGAAATGACGACTAGGGGATAACGTGTACAATACTTGCATTTATTAGGCGAGGCCGAATCCCTTCCTAATGAAATAATCCGGGCTACGAATTATCCGGATCTGACGCTATGCGGGAGGCTTGTGGATAGGATCCGGAACAAGACCAACGCTGTTCTGATCATACCTAGGTACTCAAGGTGTCAGCTTGCTTTTCAAGAGGAGGCACTGGCTCGAATCCGTATCTTGCCGGTACCTGTGCGTTGATGGGCACCATCTTGACAGGGTATGAGTCCGTATCTGCAGGAGCGGGTCAGGCATGAAGATTCTCAGGGACATAGGTCACGCGGACTCGCTGTCATCGAAAACTCTGTGTAAGGTGGCAGGCATTTTGAACAAAGAATCGGGGAAGCCCTTTCCGGACTTCCCCGATTCTTTGTGCGCCCGGCATGTCTGCNNNCGACACGCGGTTTAGGAAACCGCTGCTCTATCCACTGAGCTACGGGGCCAGGATCCTCTTGCTCATCTCTAAGTATAGCACAGGGGTCCGGTCGGTTCAATCATCTGCTCATCGAACAGGGGTTTGCTTGCGTGCCTCAACCAAAAGTGAAGTTTCCGGGAGCATAGTGTCCTTGCTTCCGATATCTCCCCATTTGCATGATTGTTCTTCCCGGAGAAAGGAGACGAGCCAGGGAGCTTGCCAGTCTCGCGAAGACGCGGTGAAGCCGCCTGAGTCAACAACCGTTTCGGTTAATTCGTGCCCAGTCTGACGGCCGTCGGGTATTCCGGTGCATAATGCGTTGCATCGCCATCGGAAATGAGCGGTAAGAAGAGGTTAAGACGGCCAAGTGCAGCCGTGTGGGTGAATGTGATCGACAGACCGCCGTAGGAAGCGGTTTTTTGGCGCGAGAAAGAGCTCCGTTTCCACGGAGCGCCAAAAGAACAGTAAATGCTTTCAGGGTCGCTATCCGGGCGATGGTAGGCTCTACAGAGTCCAAGATATCTCAGATCTTAGAAGTCTATTGCCGGCCGACTAAGTCTAATATGAGTGGCACTATTGCGTTCTGGAATGCTTCCCGGCGGCTCACATAGGTGAATCGGGTTATCGATCCAAGAGATTCGTTCAGACATTCGATCGTCGGCATTGGGCAACGGAACGGACCTGATCTCACTGAGTCCTCCGTAGTGAGAAGAAAACCGGTTAACAAGGTCAGAGGATGAGGTGTCAGATGGACCCTTCCTCCAGAACGATACTCTGGGTCACCGCATTGATCGTCGGAGGTGTGAGACTCAAATCGACCATGGCGATACCCGCTGTTGGGACTACTACGCGCACTTTGGCGACGCGTTCCATATCTGCCACGCCGCATAAACTGGCGGGATCGAGACGAAGCAGGCGCGGACCCGGACGCACTCCCGCAAATGAAAACCAGCCGTTTTGATCACTGACGGCGTAGCGTCCGTTGTCCAATACCACGCGCACGCGGGCAAGGGCGGTTCCTTCGCCTGTGCGAATTCGACCGACGATGACACCATCGTCGCTCAAGACCCCGTGGAGCACGTACGTTGTCAGCGTGGCCACGGCTGATTCCAGCCATTCATCAGTTCTGGTCCGGAACGCGGCTACGGCTCGAACTGTGACCTTATCGTCTGCGGCGGCGTTGACAATCCCCCTGAAGGACAGGCGCACTGCGCCGCACTTGGGGACTTGCCCGACGTCATAGACCAGTGCTCCGCGCGACTGCGGTGGGTCTGCCATGGGTTTGCCATCTTGATGTGATGTCGCAGGGCAGTAAGTTATCCCAGGGGGCAAATAAACCCGCACTCTGACATCATGCAAGTCTATCGAATCACTGACGTTAGTTACATCGATGTAGTATGTATTCTCGTCGCCCATGGTCACCAGAGTATTGGTGGCGGACAGACTTACTGCCAGTTCGTTGGTGAGCACGGCCGTTGTCACGCTGTTGGAGACGGCCGCCAACTCCGTCAAAGCGCAAACCAGCTCAGCCTGTACGTCGATGACGGTCCCTTGCGGCACTGACTCAACAACTTGAGTACTGAAAGTGAGATCACCCCGAGCACCTTTCGGTACTGAGGCGATAGTCCAAACGATCGCATGTCGGTCGGGATAATATACAATCGGTGTCCCCTCCTGGGATCTCATGAAAGCGGAACTCTGTCCAGCGCGTAGGCCCAACCGCCCGTCGAGAGCGATGGGCGGTGTCAGGTAGGGACTCAGCCGCGTGGTGACGACGACGTCGCGGATTTCGCGGTCTGAAGCGTTGGCGAAGCACAAATCATAGGTGAGCAGGCTGCCCGGAATGACGACTTCCCCGGCATCGACTTCCATCTGCAATGGATCCCAGAGTCGATCTAGGCCTTCTACACGCTCGATGCGAAAGGTAATTGTTGCTGAACAATCCGGTGGATCGGCATGAAAGAAGGTGATCGGAAACAAAAATGGGGCGTCAGCGGCCAGGTTCTTGTCCTCGGGAACGAGGATGCTCAACACCACATCCCGCTGAGCACCGGGAGGCAGTATGCCCAGATCGACCCAGCCGTTATTGTTGTTGTCATACAACGGTGTCACGCCGTCCCGCTCGCATAGGCTCACTTGCCAACCCTCGGGCACCGGCTCGCTCAGGATAACCTCGGGTACACAGGGGATTTCGCCGACGTTGGCTACAGAAAGCCCGAAGTGCACTCGTTCTCCGGTATAGACCGCGTTGCGTATCGGCGAGTCTTTGGGAACGAGTTCCGCACCGTAGGTCAGATCACGGTCTACCACGACCTGATTGGATACGGATCTAGTCAACTCCCCCGGCCGCCTTTCGTAGATGACTTCCGTCGCTTTGAGCATCGCCTGCTCTCCGGGCTGCCAGTTGATGCTAGCTTTGTACTCGATGACCACTGGCTCCTGTGATCTGGGCTCGATAGATGTCATGCAGATTTCCAGGAAGCGGTTGCCATCGGAGTCTGTTATAAGACGGGCCGTCGGGCTCTTCAAGGATACGGGCCTGCCGTTGATCAATAGCGGTAGGCCTGGACCATATGTGTCGGTGAGGAGAGTCTCATTGTGGTTTATGGGCTCCAAGACGCGCACGCAGCCTGTGTGAGAGCATCCCGTGTTTTCGATCAGTATGGTGTGCGTAACGACGGAACGCAGCGGATCGGCGTTAGTCGTCGTCGCTGATAGTGTTCTGAAGACTCTCATGTTGGCCAGACAGCCCTGCGGGGGAGGCAGATCGACGTTGTAGCTGCGACGGACGAACAAGTTCGGTTTCTCCGCGTGCACAGTGACAGTATTCCAGGTCTCTTCAACGACCACGGACGGATCGACACTGGATTCGACTCGCAGCGCCGTGTGATAAAGATCGCCGTCAAGGGAATGATCGGGAGTGCGGAAGGAGACCAGGACAATAGCGCTTTTATGGCTCGGCAGAGTAATACAGTCGACCATTGGATCCGACGGATCGGCAAAGGCATCCCCGTCACAATCATGGTAGATAACAGCTCCCTGTACCGCGTCCTTTGGCCAGGACTTCACGGTGAGTCGGAATGTGTCGACACCGTTGCCGGTGTTGATCAAACAGTAGGGAATAATGACCTGTTGCCCCGGCGCGACACATTGCGCACAGGCGGGAACGAACTCATCTGAAGCGGGAGTCCCCACACTGCAGGGGTATATGACTAAACCGGCCACCTGCTGAACCACCACGGTCACCCAGTTGGACCAAGTGGTATATATCTTGTTCTGCCAAGGATAGACCGCCATGGCTCGGTTCGTGATGGGCGTCAGGGCGGGAGTGGCGGCCTGCGTTACACCGCCGACAATGACAGTGACTGACACTAATAAGCCCAAAGCGAAGATCCAGCAACGGATGTCTTGGTGCCGGTGACTCAGCACGGCTATATCCCTCCCGGTGCATTGCTCTTGCAGAACCTTGACAGGTGACAAAGGGTCTTAGGCAAGCGAAGCACGCGGGATTGGCATCAAGAGGTTCCCGAATGCGCTCAAGAGGCCGATCAAAGCAGATATGTAGGATTGAGCCGAGTCTTCCCGCGATGAGTTTTATCGGTCTTGGTGCAGACTGTCTCCCTGAGATGCCCGGTCTGCGCGCTAGGAGGTTTCGATCCGCATGCTGTCTATGACTGTTCTCGTATCCCAGTCTCCACAACTTCGTGAGGGAATGAAGGTCGAAGGACGGCGTTGCCGGAGACGGGGTTCGGAGATGTGAATCGGTCCGTGGCTCTACCGAAGGAACTGCATCACGTGTCGGGCGTGAGAGGACTGGCATTCCGGGATCCTGTCCGGAGCCGACGGCTTAGCCCTAAAACCTCTGTCTCACATGTCAAGATTCATTTGTCAAGCTTCATACCTGTGACCGACAACCCCCTTGATGGTACACATTTCGCTCAATTGACAAAATGACAAGACGCATACGGTTGTTTGAGCTTGATGAACGCATAGGATGACGGGCGCGACGGCCTAAGATGTGATCGAGTTAGTCGATGGCGAGCGTTGCCCAACCTGTGCAGAGGACGGCAACTCGGAGGTCGGTGCTCAACCCATGGTCGGTGAAGATCAAGAAGGTGCGCAGGTTTGGTCGAATCCAGCGAAAAGCCTTGTCGCATGCTTTTCGGGTCTGGATAGCCCCGTGAGTCTTCTTGGCATCTTTTGACCTCGGTGAAATGTTCTTGCAATACCGAGCTCTTCGTTCGTCCGGGATCCTCAGCAAACCATGGGAGCAGCAGACCCAGTCGGCGTCTAAGGTCCTGTTGAGGGAAAAGGCCTGCTATCGTTGGCTTATAGCATAGGTCTGGTCTGGGACCTTAGAACCACGTAGGTAGGACCTAAGGCCTACAACTAAGCGGATTATACCAGGGCCGGATAAGGACATCAAGGTTTTTTTCTTGTGCAAACTGATCAGATTGATTTTTTTGTCACATATACTCCAGGGCTGTAGGCGGTTGTTTGACTCTTGCCCTTTGTGGAAGACGGCCATTAGTGAGTGGCCATGGGGAAATCGTCGCCGTGTCTATGCCGTGGTCGCCTCCGGTTTAGCGTACTTGTGCAACGGACGCCGAAAGATGCAGTTGCCCGGCGATAAAGGGCCTTGTAGCAGATGGATCTGCACAAACGACGACTGTCAATGCTCACCAGATATCAGGGTAGGGATCGAGTTGAACGGAAAGATCGTCGTGGAGTGCAACCATCCGACTTTGTCGGACCGAGAGGAAAAACGAAACCCTACGGGGATTGCGGTGGCGCGTGAATGGCGGATGGATTTGGCGTCGACCATGGTCGCCGGTGTAGCTCGAACACCGGTAATCGGTAGATCGAGTCGGCAAATGCTGCTTTATTGTCGATGGGGATGCAATATCGAACCCGCAATAATCAATCCGTTGTGTAGGTGCCACATCGCGACCTATCTCGGCCGGACGTGAGGGACGTTGATGCAGCAAAAACCGCGGTCGGTGCCGGGTTCCCTTTTGGGGAAATCCGGCTCCCAATCCGCGGCGTAGGGGAAAGTTGTATCCGATAGACGCCCATTGTGTCACGACCGCTCGGTGAGCAGTATATCATCCGATCCGACGCTTCTTGATCCACTAAGGCCCTTGTCGGAATGGATCTGACGCCTAGTATCCGGGTGAAGGGCAAGACGAGCTACTGGCGTCCCGCCTCTTTCATCTCCGATTCCAAAACGCGCTGTGCTTCATCCAAGAGGGCTTGCGCAGCGCCTTTGCCGGCGAAGACTTGGTCTCTGGCTGAGGCAAAGAGAGTGTCACTTCTGGCGCGGAAAGGATCGGGCTTGGGAGCATCGATGTGATCGGCTTCGGCCAGGCTGGTGACAAACCAGCGCGGTACGGGCTGATGCTCCGTTCGTCCTAATCTTTGGTAGAACTCTCTCGTGGAGCCCATGAATCCGGAGTCACGGTAGATGGCCATTCCTGTTTCCGTATCGGTGACGAGGAATTTGATCAGCTCGAAGCTCAGCTGTGGATTGGGCGCACCCGATGGGATGGCCAGTGACCAGCCGTTGACCTGTTGGATTCGGCGTCTGTGGTTGTGTGGCAACCAGGTGACTGCAATGGGTATATCGCGGTTTCGGCTGTGGATTTCACCTTGAGCGTAGGCTCCCAAGACTGCGGCCGTGACGCGCCCAGCAGCAATCTCATACCAGCCCGTGGACCCCGTGTAGCCCGGATAGCGTCGATAGATTCGCTCGGCGGTGTATTGCAGCATTTCTACCACGTTGGGATGATTGATCCGGGGGATTCCGCCCATGGGGAAGTAATCTTCCGCTCCCCACGACGGAGCGATGGTAAAGAGTCTAGTGTTTTGTCCGTTTTTCGGGTCGTAGCCTATGCGCAATACGCTGCCGGCGGCATCCAGACGGGTCAGTTTGTCCACGTAGTCAAAGAACTCACGCCACGTCATGACCTCGTCCTCCTTGAGGGAAAGCCCGGCATCCGCTAGGTGATCGGTATTCCAGATCATGCCCAGTCGAGGACCATGCTCCAGTCCTGGCACGCCCCATATGGATCCTTGCCATGTGAAGTTGATCCACATGGCAGGGATGATCTGTTCTCGCAAATCTTTGTCGATGAAGCTATCGAGCGGGATGACGACCCCCGTTTCCACATAGCCGCCCAGAAATGTCATCCCGACAGCTGCCACATCGGGAGGAGCGCCTCCGGCGACGCGGACCAACAGGCTGTCACCGGAGACCACGTTCACTCCGACCTCAACTCCCGGGCGGATGGCCTCAAAGCGTGCCACGCCGTCCCGAATGGCTTGGATCACCGCGTTTCCCCATGAGTTGACGCCCAACTCCATTTTGATGACGTCAGCACCTTTGACCGGAAGGGCGGCTACCATCAACATCGATACCAGAAGACATACACTGACTACCGTGGCATAGGATCTCGTCGATCTGTTCACTTGATGCGCCTCCTTATGAGTGAGATCAACATGGCCAGAGAGCGGACTGGAACATACATACATGCCGGTATCACATCAGCCTACGGACTCGCTTCGCTTCTGTAGGTAACGGGAGAGATAAACGGATTGGCGGCCTCTAGAATCGACTAAAGCGGCGGGGTTCGGCCTGGGATTTCGAGTGATCTTATTCCCGTCTCGACAGAGCTAAGTCTGAATCTGCGACGGTCTATCAGACGTCCTGCGGCGGAATTATCCTAGATACTAAGCAAGCAATGATATAAAAAGAACGCGCAGCATTATTCTGTTTCCATGTTAACCTTCCTTTCAAAAAGTAGGGCGTTTCGGATTCAACGTCCGCAGAGGACAAGACACAGCATTTCGGAGTGCGAACGATGTGTCGCCCGATCCGATAGAGTGATCCGTATGCGTCGAGACGGTAGCGTTGCGATGGAGTGAGAAATCAGCCGCCGTTTATCTCGGCGTTGAGAATCAGATTTATCCCGTCTGACGTCTTTCGTACGTGCTTAAGCCGGCGGGAGAGCCGAATTGGTTGTTGTGTCCAGTTTGCAGCTCCGGATAAGCAGGAGGTCGGGATTCGTCCGGGAACCTTTGATGCGATGCAGTCAAAACCGCATTTTACACAGCACAGCAAAGGAGCTGAAGCAAGATGGAGCGTGTGTCATCGGCTGGAAATCTCAGTGTGTTCAACGCCCCGGGGCGTTGGTTCCGAGGTAATCTTCATACCCATTCCACCAACAGCGACGGGCTATTGTCGCCGGAAGAGGTCTTGCGCTTTTACAAGGACCGGGGCTATGATTTTCTGGCTATCAGCGACCACCGCGTGACTACTGAGATCGCTAATCAGGATAGTTCCGGACTTTTGGTTATTCCGGCCATCGAATTGGACTGTTACGATCCGGAGCGGCAAGTGGGTTATCACGTGGTGGGTCTGGGAGTCTCACCGTTCAATCAAGATGAGGACTCCCGCCGGGGTCCCGCCCAGCGGTTGATAGACACCGTGCGGGCTGCCGGTGGCATCGCCGTGTTGGCCCATCCGTACTGGTCGGGACAAGAGACAGGCGATCTTCTGGTCGTTGAAGGCGCCTTTGGTGTAGAGGTTTTCAATGCCACCTGCCGGCGTCACGGCAAAGAACGCGGGGAGATGCACTGGGACAACTTGCTTCATCGAGGTCATCGGCTTTGGGGTATCGCCTGTGATGATGCTCACCATTACGACCTGGACGGGGCACAAGGCTGGGTTATGGTTCGAGCTGCCGAACTGACGCCTTCGGCTATTCTTGACGCTCTGCAGAAGGGGATGTTTTATGCAACCCGTGGACCGGCAATCCTGGATATCGGTATGGACGGGGAAAGCATTTGGGTCCACTGCTCTCCGGTACAGGAGATACGGTTTATCGGCTCGCGGGGGACCGGACGCTCGGTACGTGCGACAGGGGGAGAAGACCTTACTTTCGGTCGGGTCAAATTGCCTAAATCGTCATATGTACGAGTAGAGTGTATCGACAAGGTCGGCAGATCAGCTTGGAGTCAGCCGATTTTTCTATGACCGAGGGAGGAAAAGCGGAAACAGAGAGGATAAACGGCGCGGGTTGTGAGATAATCCTTAGCGGTGGGGTGCCATCCCATGGCAGGAAGATAGGTGGCTCTCCACGAAGAGATCATCCGTCACTCGATTATTGGCCTTAGGGCCGCGCGCCTATTGTCGGGAGTGGTCTTTGCTGCACATTGCGATGTTTTCTGATACCTACTTCCCCTATATAAGTGGGGTTGTGCGTTCTATAGAACGTCTTTCTGAGGGTTTGCGCGAGCGTGGGCATACGGTGACGATTTTCGGACCGCGTTATTTGGGGCACTCCCATGACGCGGACGAGATAGAGCGGATAAGCCGATGCCCAGCCCTTCCAATCTATCCGCCGGGAAATATTGTCGTTCCGTTGCCCAGTATCGTTAGTTTGACTCGTCAGATCCGGAACATGGACGTCGACGTTATCCACGCACACAGCCCCTTCATCATGGGTTTGGCAGCCCTTCAGGTAGGTCGCAGGTTGCGTATTCCGGTTGTGTTCACCCATCACTCCGTCTACCATGAATACGCGGTTTACTTTCCCAAACCCCTTCGAGCTCCTACCGAACGAGCCATACTTCACTGGGTCAGTCACTATGTTCACCAGGCTGATCAAGTGGTAGTCCCCTCGGTGGCCACCCGTGAGTTCGTCCGTGAGACATACGGTGTCGATTGCGCAGTCGTCTCAAATCCCATCGTAGGCCCTCCCCAGGGAGTCTCCAAACCACCCCGGCCCGATCTGTCAGCGCCAATCCTGGTCTACGTCGGACGTTTAGGTAAGGAAAAGAGCTTGCCGCTCCTGATCCGGGCCTTCAGCCTGGTCAGGAAAAAAATGCCAGCCAGTCTGGTGCTTGTGGGAGACGGTCCCGAACGTGAGCATTTGGAAGAGCTTGCCGAGGCGCTGCGAGTAGAAAGATACATCACCTTCACCGGTTTTTTGCCCTACCAAGAGGTATCGGAGTGGTATCAACGGGCAACCGTCTTCGTTTTTTCCTCGGAGAAGGAGACGCAAGGTATGGTGATGTTGGAGGCCTTGGCTCATGGGGTACCGGTAGTGGCTGTGCGCTCAGAGGCCAGCGAAGCCATATTTAACGTCTGTCGGGCGGGGTGCATCACCGAATCCGAGCCCAGGGCTATGGCGCAGGGCGTCTTGGCCATATTGTCCGATCCGCAGGCCCTCGCTCAGATGAGTAAAGAAGGACTCATGTATGCACGGCGCTTCTCTCCCGAGAGGGTCGCTGAACGCATGGAACAGGTGTACCAGACGGCAGGGGCGGGAATACGTTCGATGATAGACCGTTCTTATCGTAGCGAATCTAAGTAAGCATAAGCTGTAATGTGTGGTATAATGAATCGGCAATGCATATGGTGGGGTTATCCCTGCGACTATACCGATGATTCTATGGAGGTGGTCGGCTATTCAGAGAGGTTTCCGTGATGTACGATCTCCCCGCGAAAGGGGTCCGCGTGTAAACGATGAGATTAAGGGACGTCGAGTACGTGTGATAGACCCCGAGGGCAATCAGATAGGTATTCTTACGCCTGATGAGGCATTGGCCGAAGCCCGAGCACGAGGACTCGATCTCGTGGAGGTCTCGCCGAACTCACAGCCGCCAGTCTGTCGCGTCATGGACTATGGCAAGTTCAAATATGAACAGAGCAAAAGAGAACGTGAGTCTCGCAAGAAGCAACACGTCGTAGAGGTAAAAGAACTGCGGCTGCGTCCTAAAATCGACGACCATGACTTCCAGGTGAAGGCTAGAAGCGCGCGTAGATTCTTAGAGGAAGGCAATAAGGTAAAGGTTTCTGTGCGTTTTCGAGGTCGTGAGATCGTACACAGAGCTCTGGCCGAAGAAAAGCTGGCCGGATTGGCTTCGGATCTTAAGGATCTGGGCGTTGTAGAGCGTAGTCCCGTCATGGAGGGCCGTCAGCTGGTCATGATCCTGGCGCCGAATAAAACGGGGTAGTATCTGGCCGTGCTGTCGATCAAGTTTGACCCCGGGCTTGTGTCCGTCCGGGGCTTTTTTTGTCCCCACACGAAGAACGCATCATAAGATCCGTGCCTCCTTGGCAAACTGTGCATTGTTGGAGGTAGGATGCTGTGTCGCGGTCGGCGACGATGAGCGCAATGCTGATCCGCTATCTTGTCAGCGTCTTGCCCAGGGTGGAAAGGGCCCTGAAACAGTGGCGGACCCGGGCGGAGGCTATTCCTGATCCCATACTGCGGACACAAGCTGTGGCCAGCTTGACCTACAAGAAGTTCCATTGCCAGGGAGGCAGTGTGTTCTGCGCAGCTTCCGGAGGGTTTCGTTCCGAGTTGCTGAGTTTCATCGTCGCCTATCAGACGATGTGCGATTACCTGGATAATCTGTGTGACAGAGCAGGTGTCATCGACGAGTGTGCCTTTCGCCTCCTACACAGATCCCTGCTGGATGCCGTTCGCCCAGAGACGGAGTTGGATGATGAGGATTATTACGCGTTCTATCCCTGTTTTGAAGACGGAGGGTATCTGCGGGAGTTGGTGCGGACGTGTCGGTACGCACTCGCAGAATTGCCCTACTACGACAGCGTTCAGCCTGCGGTGGAACGCTTCGCTGAGCTGTACACGGATCTTCAGGTATATAAACACCTGGAGACATGCCGGCGTGTGTCCGTCCTTACAGAGTGGTTTGATGGGCAATGGCAGGGAGCGTCGACTCTTTATTGGCAGGAGTTCGCCGCGGCGTGCGGCTCGACATTGGGTCTTTTTGCTTTGTGTGAGGCGGCTGCCGGTCGGCATCCGCCACAACAGGCCTCGCTGACGGAAATCTATTTCCCTTGGATCTGCGGCTGGCACATCTTGCTCGACTATCTCATAGATCTTGCCGAAGACCGTCTGGGCGGTGATTTGAACTTCGTCAGCTTCTACGAGACGTTGGAGGTCGCCGAGGCTCGTCTGGCTTGGTTCTACAGGAACGCAGCATCGTATGTAGCCAGGAGCGAGAACCCTGAACTTCATCTACTGGTGCTGCACGGATTGCCTGCTATGTATCTGTCTGACGACAAAGTGGTCGCACAGGGCTTGGACGATCCCGCCCGGCGATTGCTGGACGAAGGAGGTTGTTGGGCGCGAACGCTGCATTTGCTGTGTCGTCTCGTCCGCCGCATAGAGATGAGGTGCGCATCGGTTTAGCGGTTTGCACACACTTCTTCTTGCATCGGAAGGGGCCGAAGAATGATAACTAGCCCCCCGTGGTCCTGTGAAAAAAACGGCACCCGCCTGATCAGGCGAGCGCCGTTTTTCGTGCGCCCGGCATGTCTG
>LSQX01175668.1_pt1 | contig 22129 bp, 17 predicted proteins | sample 654561 | NCBI WGS metagenome assembly LSQX01 (sample SAMN04489861, study PRJNA283612) | anaerobic digester metagenome | isolation source: 4 biogas reactors fed with cattle manure at either 37C or 55C with and... | place: Denmark: Kongens Lyngby | collected 2014
TTCTCCCGTCAAATGCATACATAAGGCATGATCTTTTCCCGGGTGTCCTGCCAATGTGGAAATTGGCGTTCCCAGGCTGCGCGATCCAAGGTCTTTAATTTATCAGTGTACATCAGTGTTTATCTGTGATTCTAAGGGGCGTCGTGTCAGTGTCATCTCTTCGGTCAAGATGTGTTTTCCCGTGTATTCAGTGATTGACCTGGTTAAAAGAGAAAGGCTGATTTGGTTGCGGCTGTGCTCTCTGTGTCTCTGTGGTGAAAAAAAATAAATGGCACCCGCAAAAGTTGATATGTTACCATGAGCCGATAACCCGAAACCTGGAGATCTTCTCATGCGTACTCAATGGATTGCTTGTATGGCCCTGGGCCTGTCCTTTCTTTTTCTTTCCTCATTCTCTTTTGCTGATGAGCCAGTGAAGAGTGAAACTTTCACCTTATGGCAGTTGCCCAGTCAGGGACCCAGTCAGATGATGTCCTATGTGATTCTGACTCCCGGAGGAAAACTGATCGTCATTGACGGGGGCATGAAATGCGACGCTCCTTATCTGCTTGATTTCATCAATGAACGGGCTTCCGAGGTGGAACTCTGGATCATCACCCACCCCCATCTTGATCATATGGATGCGCTGGGTGTACTCCTGGATAAGGGCACAGCGCCGAAGATCAATAAAGTTCTGGCTTCTCTCCCGGAAGCGCAGTGGGTCGAGACCCATTGCAGTGAAAGCGAATTCACTTCTTTTCAAGCCTTTACGGAAAGCCTGAAAAATTCCGGACTCCCCTGTGAAGATGCTGAGCTGGACCAGAAGTTTGAGATTGACGGATTGCAATTTCATGTGCTGGGTATCAGAAATCCCGAATTCACGCAAAATCCGCTGAACAATTCCTCCATGGTCTTTCGTGTTCATGATCCCCGCAAATCAGTCCTCTTTACAGGTGATCTGGGTCTGGAAGGGGGCGACAAACTGATGAAAAGCCCTCTGGCTGAGTTTCTGCCCTCCGACTATGTGCAGATGGCACATCACGGTCAGCGTGGTGTGAATGAAGCCTTTTATCAGAAGGTGAATCCCAGCTATTGTCTTTGGACAACACCTCTGTGGCTCTGGGACAATGACCGGGGAGAAGGCTTCGATACGGGACCCTGGAAGACTGTGGAGACTCGTGGCTGGATGGAGAAGCTGGCCATCAAGAAACATTATGTCATGCATGAAGGGCTTCATCAGATCGACTGAGCTGAGGCGCAGCAGCGGAATTCGAAAAATCAGGCTTGGATCGTGGTGTCCTTGTAAAGCAGTTCATGAAGGGCATGCCAGGGCAGCATGGCACACTTGATGCGCATGGGATACTCCCGGACTCCTGCGAAAACCATGAGTTTCCCCAGAGCTTCCTCATCGAGAGGGATCTGGATATCGCTTTGCAGCATGTCATGGAAAAGATGGAAGAGCCGGAGAGCCTCTTCTTTGCTTTGTCCTTTGACAAGAGTAGTCATGAGCGAGGCGCTGGCCTTTGAGATGGCACAGCCATGGCCGGAAAAGCGGATATCGCTGAGTGTGTCTCCGTCCAAGTTGGCGAAGAGTATGAAAGCATCACCACAAAGAGGGTTTACGCCTTCCACCTGCAGCTGCGATTCAGCCGGTTCCCCGTAATTTCTGGGATTCCTGTTATGATCCAGAATAACTTGCTCATATAAACTTCGGGTGGCACTCATGATAAAAAGAGTTTCCTTGAATGCTGAAGGCGTAAAGCCACATAGTCGATTTCTTCAGCAGTGTTGTACAGGCCCAGAGAGAGACGTGCTGTTGCCGGGACACCGAGACGTTGCATGAGAGGTTGGGCGCAATGGTGCCCGGCACGGATGGCGATGCCGTCCTGATCCAGCAATTGGCCGATGTCATGAGGATGGACACAGTCGAGTGTAAAGGAAATGACTCCGCGACGGGCCCGGGGACTCCCCTGAATCTGAAGACCTTCCACCAGTTCCAGACGGGCACAGGCGTAGTCTGTGAGCATCTCTTCATACTGAGAGATCCGCTCCAGTCCGATATCCTGAAGATAATCAATGGCTGCACCCAGGCCGATGACTCCGCCGATATCTGGTGTTCCCGCTTCGAATTTATCAGGCAGGTCAGCGTATGTTGTCTTCTCGAAGCTCACAGAACGGATCATGTTGCCACCACCAAGCCACGGGGGCATGGCTTCCAGGAGCTCGGCCCGGCCATAGAGCACTCCCACGCCCGTGGGTCCGTAAAGCTTATGGGCGGAAAAAACAAAGAAGTCCGCGCCCATCTCCTGCACATCAATGGGAAGATGAGGCGTGCTCTGAGCGCCATCCACAAGTGTTACAGCCCCCAGGTCCCGAGCTTTGCGGCACATTTCCCTGACAGGCACCAGAGTCCCTGTAACGTTGGAAAGTTGTGTGACAGCGACGATCTTTGTTTTTGCTGTGAGGAGCCGGTCGAAGGCTTCCATATCCAAATCACCTGAATCCAGCATGGGAATAACCCGAAGAACGGCTCCTTTTTCCTGACAGAGCATTTGCCAGGGAACGATATTGGAGTGATGTTCAAGCGTGGATATGAGGATTTCGTCGCCGGGCCGGATAAAAGCACGTCCATAACTCTGAGCCACCAGATTGATGGATTCTGTAGCCCCCTTGGTAAAGATGATTTCACAGTTCACACCGGCCTTGATGAATTCTTTGACTTTGTGCCGCGCTTGTTCATACTTCAACGTGGCCTGTTCACTCAGATAATGAACACCACGATGGATGTTGGCATTTTCCTTTTCATAATAGGCTGTCAGAGCTTCAATCACCTGTCGCGGCTTTTGTGTCGTGGCCGCATTATCCAGATAAACCAGTTTCCTTCCCCGTAACTCTGTGGAGAGTATGGGAAAATCTTTGCGGATTGTGTCAATGGGATAACTGTTTGTGGACACGGAATAAGCCGTTTCTATGACAGGTTCTGTAGTGATTTTGATGCTCATCATACTGCAAGCTGAATGCGTTTCCAGAATTCTTCCGAAAACCATTCCCTTAAAGAGCAGACCGGGATTGCGCTGATAATATCTTCGACAAAAGCAAAGCTGAGCAATTTCGTCGCCAGAGGCGCGTCAATGCCCCGGGAGCGCAGGTAAAAAAACAGTTGGGGATCAGGACGGCCCACAGTGACCCCATGGGTGCAGCGCACATCATCGGCATAAATTTCCAGCTGCGGTTTGGCGTCCATTCTTGCCTGAGGCGACAGCAGGATATTGGCGCTCAGTTGTTCGGAATTTGTTTTCTGGGCTGTTTGATCCACGTGGATTTTTCCCGTGAAGACACCTCGGCTGCTGTCCTGCAACATCTGTTTATAGCGCATCCGGCTTTCGCAGTCCGGAGCGTGGTGATGAATCAGCAAGTCGTTATCCAGCAGATTTCTTTCCCTGTTGAGTGCCAGGCCGTAGAGATTGGAGATGCAGTCGGATTCAACAAGCGACACCTCTATTTCATTGCGTGTGAGTTTGGCACCATCGAGAGCCAAAGAAAAAGAGTCCAGCCTGGTGCCTTCCTTCTGTTCCACAGACAAGTGACCGATCCTGTATAGGGACGAAGAATCCCGGATACTTTCCAGACGGGTCAGCGAAGCATTGTTGTTGAATCTGTAATCTTCCACGAAGGTTTTGAAGATGGGAGCCCTGTCGTCCAAAGTGACATGATGGATGGCAAGAACAGCCGAAGCATCACGCCCGACGTCAACCAGGAGCCGTTCATGGATGGCTTGCGGTTCTTCGCCCCCGGCACTCAGGCAAAGCACATGAAGCGTGTGCGGCAAGGCCACGCCCTCGCTCAGAGAAATCACTATGCCATCGTCAACAAAGGCTTCGTTCAAAGCGGTGAAGATGTGCTTAGGCTGTGGGCTGGAATCCAGGAGGGCTTCGATGCGCTTGCTTTCTTCGCTTTGAAGTGCCCGGCGCAGTCCGCCGAAGCAGCTTCCCGCTATGACAGGCACTCTCGATATCTCAGGATGAAAGATCCCATTCACGGTAACCAGCAGATAATCTTCCTCCTGTATGGGTAGCGAAGCGACTGTATTCTCTATTTCTTCGGCGGAGATTTCTTTCATTGCAGTCCGGGCGAAAGCTTCGCCAAGAAGAGGCCTGATATTCGTATTGCGCCAGGCCTCATCTTTGAGCGTCGGGAATTCCATTGTTTGAAAAAGGGAGTTTCCCCGGGCCCAAAGCTGCTTTAAAGCGGAGCTGGCACCATTCTTCTGGAAGGTGCTTATTTCTTCAGAATAAAAATCTTTTAAAGAGAGAGTCATGGTGAATGCATTTCAGTTTACGGAGGAAACGTCAGCCTGACGGATCCAGTCATAGCCCTGTTCTTCCAGTTTCAATGCCAGTTCTTTTCCGCCGGAATGAATGAGAGAACCTTCGTACATGACATGCACGAAGTCCGGTTGAATATAGTTCAGCAGCCGCTGATAATGGGTGATCACCACAAAGGAGCGTTGGGGCGTGCGCAGTTTGTTGACACCATCGGCAACGATACGCAAAGCATCAATATCCAGCCCCGAATCCGTTTCATCAAGAATGGCCAGATGGGGTTCCAGTACGGCCAGTTGCAGGATCTCATTACGCTTTTTCTCGCCTCCCGAAAATCCATAATTGACAAAACGGTCTTTGAAATCTTCGGGCATCTCAACAAGTTCCATTTTCTCTTTGAGAAGTCGGGCGAAGTCCAGGGCATCCAGTTCTTCCTCTCCCCTGCTCTTGCGGATCTCATTGAGAGCCGTTTGCAGAAAAGTCGCATTGGAAATTCCCGGTATCTCCACAGGATATTGAAAGGCGAGGAAAAGCCCCTTTCTCGCCCGTTCTTCCGGAGCCAGTTCAAGCAGATTCTCGCCTTCAAAAAGAACCGTGCTCTTCTCTTCGTCAACGGTATAGCTTTCATGACCGGCCAGGATCTGGGCCAAGGTGCTTTTTCCTGATCCATTGGGCCCCATGATGGCATGGACTTCTCCCGGACCAATCTGAAGATTCAGGCCTTTTAAAATCTGCTGGTCATTGACAGAGGCATGCAGATTATTGATGGTGAGCATTATCCGACACTCCCTTCCAGGGTTACGCTTAGCAATTGCGATGCTTCCACGGCAAATTCCATGGGCAAATGATCAAGCACTTCTTTGCAGAATCCGTTGACCACCAATGATATGGCATCTTCCAGATCGATGCCCCGGGATTGACAATAAAACAACTGATCTTCGCTGATCCTGGAGGTGGAGGCTTCGTGCTCCACCGAGGCGCTCCAGTTGCGCACATCAATATAAGGCCAGGTATGGGCACCGCATTCATTGCCCAGGAGCAGGCTGTCGCATTGGGTATAGTTGCGTGCATTTTCCGCACCCGGCATGACCCGGACAAGGCCACGGTAGCTGCTGTCGCTTTGTCCCGCTGAGATGGTCTTGGAGATGATCGTGCTCCGTGTGTCCGCACCCATATGGATCATCTTGGTGCCTGTATCGGCCTGTTGTTTTCCTTTGGTCAGGGCGACAGAATAAAACTCGCCTACAGAACCTTTCCCTTTCAGAATGCAACTGGGATATTTCCAGGTGATGGCACTGCCCGTTTCTATCTGGGTCCAGGAGATATGGGAATTGTCACCGAGACAGTTGCCCCGTTTCGTGACAAAATTGTAGATCCCGCCCTTGCCATCGTCATCGCCGGAATACCAGTTCTGCACCGTGGCATAGCGGATAGACGCATCTTCCAGTGCGATGAGTTCCACGACAGCCGCATGAAGCTGGTTCTCATCCCGTCTGGGTGCCGTGCATCCTTCCAGATAGCTGACACGGGCACCTTCATCGGCAATGATGAGAGTGCGCTCAAACTGACCTGTATCCCTGGCATTGATCCGGAAATAGGTGGACAGATCCATGGGACAGGTGACACCTTCGGGAATGTACACAAAGGAGCCGCCACTGAATACAGCTGAGTTCAAAGCAGCATAAAAGTTGTCGCCAGCCGGAACAACAGTGCCCAGATATTTCCTCACCAGATCGGGATGATCACGAATGGCTTCCGAAATGGGGCTGAATATAATGCCGTAACTGCTGAGAATCTTCTGGTGCGTCGTTGCCACGGATACACTGTCGAAAACAGCATCAACGGCTACACCACTCAGGCGTTTCTGTTCTTCAAGAGGAATCCCCAGTTTGTTGAAGGTTTCCAGTAATTTCGGATCCACCTCGTCCAGACTCTTCAGCGTGGCGGCTGATTTCGGAGCGGAGTAATAGGAGATATCCTGAAAATCGGGATCCGCATATTCCAGTTTGGCCCAACGGGGGATTTCCATCTTTTGCCAGCCTCGAAAGGCATTGAGCCGCCATTCCAGCATCCAGTCGGGTTCTTCCTTGAGCTGAGACAGGGCGGTGATCACTTCTTCATTGAGCCCTTTCTCAAAACTGTGGGACTCAATGGCTGTAGTCCACCCGTGCTCATAGCCTTTCCGGACGATGCGTTCTATGTCCACATTTTTCTGATTCACTATGCTTACCTTGAGGTCTGGACAGGAAAGGGATATCCACTTTTCCCTTTCTTATACGGGATTATTCCTATCAACATACTAGTGATTGAACAAAAAACAGTTTTTTCTTTATTCCATTGAAGAAAAGTCACAATCCGCTCAGAGAAGCCAGCGGACCCGGTGGACAGCGTGGATCCAGTGGATACAAGGACCTTGGTCTCTGATAGCCAGAAGAAATTATTTTGTTTTATCTTCAGTTTTAGAGTAGGATTGAAGCATGGGACGAGGCGGGTAAAGAAGTGCACTGGGTTTCTCGAGGGCTGAGATATAATGAATATGCACCTGCTTATATCCCGGTCTTCGGGCGGTGATGAAAATGAGAGAATAAGAAAATGAAACACGCTGTTGAAAATCTGAATGTTTTGTCCCTGACCCCCCTTCCGCCCCCGGATGAGCTGAAGGAACAGTTTCCACTCAGTGAAGGAGCCGTTGAAACGGTTGCCCGATTCCGTCAGAAGCTCGCCACTATTCTCGAGGGAAAAGACAAACGGTTTCTTGTGATTACGGGTCCCTGTTCCATCCACGATACGAAGGCGGCTCTGGAGTATGCCGGGCGTCTTCACAAGTTGAGTGAGGAACTGGCGGACAAGCTTTTTATCATGATGCGTGTATATTTTGAGAAGCCCCGCACAACAGTGGGTTGGAAGGGACTCATCAATGACCCGGACATGAACAACAGCTATGACATTCAAAAAGGCCTGCGCAAGGCCCGCCGTCTGCTTCTGGATGTGGCTGAGATGGGTGTGGGCGCCGCCAGTGAAGTATTGGACCCCATTATCCCCCAGTATCTGGCCGATCTCATGTCGTGGGTATCCATTGGAGCCCGTACGAGCGAATCACAGACCCACCGGGAAATGGCCAGCGGTCTGTCCATGCCTGTAGGCTTTAAAAACAATACAGGCGGCAACCTGCAAAGTGCCATTGATGCGTTGATCGCCGCCGGACGGCCTCACCATTTTCTGGGCGTGGACGGTGCCGGGCGTTCCTGTGTGGTTCATACCCGGGGCAACGCCTATGGCCATGTAATCCTCCGGGGCGGTCGCTCCGGTCCGAATTATGATCCTGTCAGTATCATCACCGTGGAAGATCAGATGCGGGCAGCCGGTCTGGATCCCCGGATCATTGTGGATTGCAGCCATGCGAACTGCGGTAAACGTCCCCGCTTGCAAGCCCATGTTCTCCGCGATGTGATCCAGCAGCGTCTTGAAGGCAATACAAGCATTCGCGGCGTCATGATGGAGAGTAATCTCCAGGAAGGCAATCAGAAACTGAGCGCCAACATGGCTGATCTGCAATATGGCTGCAGTGTCACAGATCCCTGCATCGATTGGGAACTGACAGAATCGCTTCTCCGGGAAGCCCACAAGCGACTGTCCTGAACAGTCCCCCTCAGATATGGACGTCTGATCTGGTGTCCAGTCCCTGAGCATGACGGGCCAGGAAAGGATCCACTTCCCCGGTGATGAACTCTTCCACCTGTGCAGGAGCACGGCCTACAAAGGCTTCCAACTGCAGCAGCTCGTTCATCTCTTCTCTGGTCATATTGATTTCGGGATCAGCGGCAAGACGATCCAGCAGATCATTGTCCGCCCCTTCTTCTTTGACCATGCGCCCGGCTTCCTGTGCATGTTGCCGGATAATCTCGTGCAGATGCTGGCGGTCTCCCCCTTTCTGAACACAGGCCATGAGAATATTCTCTGAAGCCATGAAGGGAAGTTCGCTCCAGATCCGTTTTTCAATGACTTTCGGATAGACTCTGGGGGCTTCCATCACATTCAGATAGAGGTTCAAAATGGCATCAGCAGCCAGAAAAGCCTCAGGCAGGCTCAAGCGACGAATGGCGGAGTCGTCCAGAGTCCGCTCAAACCATTGGGTGGCTGTGGTAAAGGAGCTGTGCAGCGGCGTGGTCATCAGAAAGCGGGACAAAGCGCAGATCCGCTCGCTGCGCATGGGATTGCGTTTATATGGCATGGCTGAACTGCCCACTTGGGAACGCTCGAAAGGCTCCTCCACTTCCTTCAGGTTCTGAAGGAGCCGCATGTCCGTACCGAATTTATGGGCTGATTCACCAATTCCGGCGAGAACATTGAGCACCTGCGTATCTATTTTACGGGTATAGGTCTGGCTGGCAATGATGAAAGAGCTTTCGAAACCCAGTTTTTTTGCAACCAGCTGATCGAGAGCTTTGATTTTTTCCGTATCGCCCTGAAAAAGAGCCTGAAAAGAGGCCTGTGTACCTGTGGCGCCTTTCACGCCACGGCAGCGCATGGATGCAAGAAGGCTTTCCAACTGCAGACAATCCAGAAGCAGATCCTGAGCCCAGAGACAGGCACGTTTGCCAACAGTAACGAGCTGTGCAGGCTGGTAATGTGTGAAGCCCAGGGTGGGCAGATGGCGATATTCCCAGGCAAAGGCTTTCAAACGATTCAGGACACCGGCGGCCTTGGCCAGGATCAATTCCAGACCTTCCCGAATCAGAATCAGATCTGTATTGTCGCCGACGAAACAACTGGTGGCACCCAGATGGATGATGGCCCTGGCCTGGGGCGCCACATCACCAAAGGCGTGGATATGGGCCATCACATCATGGCGGGTTTCTTTCTCATAAGCGGCGGCCTGAACAAAGTCGATGTTATCGACCTGAGCACGCATCTCTTCTATCTGCGCATCAGTAATATCCAGCCCCAGTTCCTGCTCCGCCTCAGCCAGAGCGATCCAGCAGCGGCGCCAAGTGGAAAACTTTTTCTGGGCGCTCCAGAGGCGTTTCATGGGATCCGTGGCAAAACGTTGTACGAGAGGAGAGACATAAAAATCGCTCATGAGACAATTCCTTCAAAAATTCCGGCTGGCACGGAATAAAGCTCCGTGCCTTTCATGAATATAAGCTTAGAATTCAGATTACAGGGCTTAAGACTGGGCATCCTGCACAGCCAGAGAAAATCCCTTCTCGTCGGCGAGAGCGGCAACAGCCGTGACGGGATTGGTGCGGCCCGCAAAGACACCGCCGCCCAACATGTGCGCACAGGCCTCCTCCGCTGTGAGTGCCGGGAAGATATCACTGCGCTGAAGACAGACGGAATTTTCTTCATAGGTTGCCAGATGCCAGAGTCGGCCGTTTTCCAGAGGGATTCTTTCCACTTGCAAGCCGTCGTGGCGCACCACAGCCAGCCAGCCCTCATCAGTTCTGCGATCCACAACAGCACTGACACGGGGCGTGTTGTAATCGTCTTTTTCATAGTCCATGGCAAAAGAAGTCAGAATAAGGGCGTCCCGGGCGGACATGCCCCCTTCCATTTTTTCCGCAATGAAATCAGTCTGTCCGCCGTTGGTGACTACAGCCACATTGCCTTCACAGACAATACGCACGCAATTATAGGCGATATAGGGATTTTTAAAAATATCGCTTTCGTGGCCGGGCTTGGGGACGATGCTCACTTTTCCATCGCCCGGGACAGCGCTGCGGTTTGGAAAGGAACGGCTGGAAACACGATAAGCGGCACAGAGTCGGCCGTCCGTGGTTTTTGCAACACTTACAATTCTTCCTACATACATCTTCGATATCTCCCGTTATTTGGTCGTGCTTCGCCGACATGGGGCCTGAAGCAACAGTTGACTATTATTGTTTGTTCAATTCGCTTTCCAGTGCTCTGATGCGTTCCCACCCTTCAGCACCGGGGGAAGCACCCAGGCAACGGACTGTTTCCGCGCCCACCAGAGATGCAAAGCGACCACAGTTTTCCAGCGGCCATCCCTTCAAATATCCGTGAAGGAAACCGGCGGCCCAGCAGTCCCCGGCTCCCGTGGTATCCACAAGTTGAGCGACGGGTACGGCATCCACACGGCATTGCTCCCCCTGAGCATGCAGCAGGGCACCTTCGGCACCGAGCTTGACCGCAACAACAGGTGAACAGGCGGCCAGAGCTTTCAGTCCTGCTTCCGGATCAGCATTGCCGGAAAAGGCTTCGGCCTCTTCTTCGTTCGCAAAAACCATATCCACATAGTCTGTCAGCAGCTCCGGCAATATGTCCAGGCTGTCCCGAACCACTTCAAAAGAGGCCATATCGATGCTGACTGTGCATCCGGCCTCTTTGGCACTTTTCAAAAGAAAGTGAAAGTAATCACGGTTGAAAAGGCCGTATCCTTCAATATGGACATGGTTGCAAGGCTCAAAGTCTTCAGGAAGAAGATCTTCCTTTTCCATGAACATGGCCGCACCGAGATCGGTTCGCATGGTACGTTCGCCATCAGGCGTAATCAGACTCAGACAGCGGCCCGTATGCCGGGTTGCATCATATTTGAAGCTGTCTTCCACGCCGCCCAGAGCGACAAAAGCTTTTTTATAAGCTTCACCATCGGCGTCCCGGCCCATTTTACCCAGAAGAGCTACAGGCCATCCGAGCTGTGCCAGAACACATACTGTATTGGCCGCACTGCCGCCCGGGGCACGGTGAGGCTCTTCAGGCAGCTGCGGAATCAGTGCAGCCATTTCTTCTGGCTCGAGCCATTGCATCCCGCCCTTGGCACCGGAAATGCCCTCAAGAAAGCTCTCCGGTACGGGGGCGAGAATGTCCATAAGTGGCGAGCCCACGCCGAGAATACGGGAATGATCTGTCATGGCCATTATTGACCGACAGCCTGACGCAGGGCATCGGCTTTATCCGTTTTTTCCCAGGGGAAGAGATCCCGGCCGAAATGACCGTAATTGGAGGTATCACGATAGCACCAACCCTGAGGTGTGGCCAGATTCAGTTCCGCCATGATCTGGGCGGGACGGAAATCAAAGAGCCCGGATTCTTCCAGTACCTGCTGAAGCTTTGCATCGTCCACCGTACCTGTGCCATAGGTGCATACATTGATGCTCATGGGCTGGGCCACGCCAATGGCATAAGCGACCTGGATTTCGCATTTGCGGGCAAGACCGGCCGCCACGATATTTTTTGCGGCATAACGGCTGTAATAGGCGGCACTGCGATCCACTTTTGTCGGATCTTTACCGGAGAAAGCACCGCCTCCATGGGAACCGACACCACCGTAACTGTCCACAATGATTTTGCGGCCTGTGAGTCCGGAATCGCCATGAGGACCGCCAATGACAAAGCGGCCCGTGGGATTGACATGATATGTCGTGTCACCGGTGAGCAGCCCTGTGGGTGCGAGTACCTTTTGTGCCACTTCAATCATGTCTTTGCGAATCTGTTCAAGAGGAAGGTCTTCCGTCTGATGAGAGATGACGACTGTCGTTATTTTCGACGGCTTGCCGTTTTCGTAAAGGATGGAAACCTGCGATTTGGAGTCGGGACGCAGATAGGAGATTTCTCCGGCCTTGCGGATTCGCGCCAGCTCAATGAGCAGATCGTGGCTGTACTGAAGAGGTGCGGGCATGAGCTGCGGCGTGTCGTCACAGGCATAACCGAACATCATTCCCTGGTCTCCCGCTCCCTGTTCTTTCTGAGTCGCTTCGTCCGTGTTCACACCCATGGCGATATCAGCAGACTGGCGGTGCAGATGGTTGGAATATTCAAAGCTTTTATAACAGAAACCGATATCCTCATGAACGTAGCCGATATCCTTCACTACCTCTCGGGCAAGCGCTTCAGGATTGATTTCAGCCCAGCCTTCACAGCTGATCTCTCCGGCGTTGACAACAAAATCGGTGGCCACGAGCGTCTCACAACCCACATGGCTGTTGTCATCAACGGCAAGACAGGCATCCAGAATGGCATCGGAAATCTGGTCGCAAACCTTATCAGGATGGCCCTCAGAGACGGATTCGGAGGTGAAGACATGAGAGGTTGACAATTTACTCATAAGAAAGTCTTTCTTTGCATTGTTACCGGTGTCAAAACGCCGGTGGTTTCCGGTAAAGGCTGAAGAATGCGGCAAGTCAGAAATAACCACATGAAACGCTTCGGGCTCTTCCGCTGCCACCATCACAAGAATTGCTTCCTCTGATTATATACCACAACGGGCCTGTCCGATGAAAGCAATTTGACAATAACATGGATCATGTTTCATACTGCAACAAGAGTATTCCATGAAAAATGCCCTGCAGGCTTTCAGTGTCGCATTGCCTGGGCCTGTAGACGGTACAAAACACTGAAAGCACCGCAAAACATACAGAAAAAAGGATAAACTCCCGTGAAAAAGTCAAAGAACCCAGATCTTTCCCGTCGTAGCTTTCTGCACAGTGCCGGACTTGCCCTGGCGGTTCCGACTATTATACCATCCACAGTTTTTTCCGCTCCCGGACGCCGCTCTGCAAACAATAAGATAAATATCGGGGTCATCGGCTCAGGCGGACAGGCCAACGGACTCACGGAAAATGCCATAAAACATAAGAATACCCGAATTGTGGCTGTATGCGATGTGGATCGCACCCGTCTCGGGGTGGCCAAGACAAAGGTGGATCATTATTACGATGATGAGGGCTGTACCGCCTATTCGGATTACAGGGAAGTGCTGGATCGTGAGGATATTGATGCCGTTATTGTAGCAACGCCAGATCACTGGCATGCCCTGATTTGTGTGGAGGCCGCCCGTAAAGGCAAGGATATTTACTGCGAAAAACCTCTTACCTGGTCTCTGGGCGAAGGCAAAGCCGTTGTAAAAACCGTTCAGGAGCATGAGCGTGTTTTTCAAACGGGAAGCATGCAGCGTTCCGGTCGAGATTTCAAACTTGCCTGCGAACTTATCCGCAACGGTTATCTCGGCAAAATCAACCAAATTCTTGTGGCCCTGCCCAATGGCGGCCATGCTCTCTGGGTGGATGAATTTCCCGCAGCGCCCGACGAGCTCGACTGGGAATTTTATGTTGGCCCCGCCGAGTGGACGCCCTACCATGAAAAGCGCTGTCACTGGGATTGGCGCTGGTGGATGGGCTTCGGCGGAAGTCAGATGATGGACTGGATCGGTCATCATGGTGATATTGCCCATATGGCCATGGATTGGGATCATACAGGGCCTGTATCAGTGAAAGGGGTTTCCTGGGAAATGAGCCCGGAACGGAACAACCTTTATAACGCACCGCAAAACTATCAGTTTGATTGCAGTTATGCCGACGGGACAGCCATGACCATTGCCAGTGCCGACAAAATGCCCGATGTATTCAAAGCATGCGGCGACCTGGGCACCATGTTCTTCGGCGAAAATGATCAGTGGCTCTATGTGGACCGAAGCGGCATCAAAGCGAGTGATCCCGCTCTGTTGAAAACAAAATTCACTGACAAGGATTTTCGATTCCGGAAAGTGATGAACCACATGACCGATTTTCTGCAATGCGTGGAAAGTCGCGAAGAGTGTATCGCCCCTGTTCATTCAGGTCATCGTTCCGCATCGGTAGGTCATCTGGGTAAACTGGCCTGTACCCTGCAAGTTGCTTTCCAATGGGATCCTGAAAAGGAAGTGATCACCGATAATCCGGCCATGAATGCCCTTCTTACCCGTCAATACCGGGCCGGATGGTCTCTCGACAGTTAATGGATATTTTCGCACCGATTTTTTACCAGGCCCCATCCTGGCGGGACGGGATAAGAAGGTGGAGTGTAAGCTGAGTCAGCGTGATTGTGCGTAAAGAGAGTGTTCTTTTTTATCTGCTTCTATTTTTCCTTTGTGCTCTGGTTTTGCCACTGCATGCCCAGTCTTCTTTTGCCAAAAAATCAGCAACCCCACCGGCGGGCCAGGCTCTGGCCTGGGGAAAGACACTGGCCGGAGGGCCCGTCAAAATACTGCTGGTCGCCCCCCGTGACGGTCTTCAGGACGCAGCTGAGCTGAGCCAGCGTCTTGATGTTGAGTGTCGCACCGTTCCTTTGTGGGATGCGGAACATGCCGGCTACGATCCTCTTGTTCATGGCGATCTGGCCGGAGTCGACACGGAGGCGGAAGTCTATGCCCGACTGGAAAAAGAGCTCCGCCAGTCTTTTGATGTGGTGATTCTTGCGAACTTCAATATTGCTGTTTTGCCCGAAAAGATCCTCTCCCTCCTTCTGGAGAAAACGGCCCGGGGTACGGGGCTCGTTGTCGCCTTTGACCGTTCTCCAGCCGACTCCCCTTTATCCGTGCTTTTTGAGACCCTTCAGCCTGTGGAAGATCTGGAATTTGTATGGCGTGGAGTGAGTGAATGCGCTTTTCCCGGAGGTCTGGAAGCCCGTCAGATCATCCGGGGATATACCCACGAAAAGGGGATGATCCTCTGTCTGGATTATCCCGGCGATTTTCCCGGGCGAAGCTGTCTGATCCAATCCCCCACAGATCCCTATGATCTGGAAGACAGCTGGCGGGAAAATGCCTGGTCTCTCGTTGCCAGAGTCATCTGTGCCGCTGCGGGGCGACGTCCTGAAATCAGGATCCTGAGCGTGGAAGATGGTGCACCTTCAGGGCCTCATGAGGATGAAATACCGCCTGATTTTTTTCCGGAATTTGTTCAGGCCATGAAAGATTCTGCTGTAGCACAGCCCTCACGACCCTTTGCCATACGTCTCAATGAAGCGGCTGACAAAAGATATACGGTGGAATTGCAACTGAGACGGCCCGAAAGCGACACACGCATTACCTATGAGGACAGATCCGCTTTTTCCAAAGGATCGGATACGCATATGATGGAGATTCCCGCCGGTCCGGGACCCTGTCTCCTCGATCTGTGGTTGAAAGACCGCCGTGGTGTGGTGGACTGGTTCACCACCCTGGTGCAGCTTCCGGGCTGGCCCGATTTTTATCAGCTTGAACTGGAAAAACAATGGCTCATGCCCAATGACTCTCTGGATGTCACAGCCCGGATCCGGCCCTATGCCAACCAGTCCCGTGAGGCCTGTCTTCATGTGCGAGCCACTGATGGTTTTCAACGGGTAGTCGCCCAGAGTACCGCAGCTGTACGCAGCGAAGGAGGTCCCGTCAGCACCCGCCTGCATTTTACAGACCTCCTATCTCCCCTGATCCGTCTTGAGGTGTACGCACTGGAAGGAAGCCCTCGCAGTTTTTCAGAAACGGAACTGCATTCCGCTTTCAGAGAAGTACGTTATCTGAGCGTGCGTCAGCGCCCTTCCTGTCCACAGATGACCTTGGGTGCTTTTATGGATGCTCCGGCGGAATACGCTGATCTGGAAAATCTGGAACAGCTGGCGGAAGCTGGGGTTCTGAGTATTCACGCTCCGGCCAGTGAAGCGGCTCTGATACGTATTTCAGAGAGAGGACTGGAGCTCCTCCCTGAACTGGAGCGTATCACTGTGGAAAAGGCTTTGGATGGAAAATACCGTATACCCTGCCTCAACGACCCTTCCTATCGGCTCACACTGGAAGAGAGCCTGAAAACCAAAACAATCCGTTTCTGGGCCGGAAGTCGGGCCCGGTATTCCCTGGGCAATGGCAACCTTCTTTGTGCAACGGAAGAGGAGGTCTGTCATTGTGGCTATTGTCTGGAATCCTGGCATACAAGCTTGCAGCAGAACTATGAAGAACTGGAGTTTTTGAACAGCCAGTGGAATACAAATTTCAGCGATTGGGAACAGATTGACCATCTGAGTCTTTCACAGGACATGCCTTCCTCTTCTCTGGCTGCTCACAGAGCCTTCCGCTCTTTCATGGACAATAATTTCTCAGCCTTTCACCAATGGCTTCGTGAGGTCGTCCGGGCTGTTGATGGTTCCGCATCGGTGGGAGCCCGTTTCCATAAAGATGACAATCTTTCCCGGGGCTATTACTGGCCCTCTCTGTGTGCCGCGTTGGATTTCACCATCGTGGATTATGAGCCTCTCATACTGGAAAAGCTGGCTTCTTATACCAAAGCCTCCCAATGGAACGGGTTGGTTTTGTATTCGCCGGATCCACACGAGTCCCCCACCTTTCTGCAACAGGCACCCTGGCTGGCACTGGCACGGCAGATTCCCGTTTTGTGGCTGGATCAAAGCCGAGCTTCTGTTGATAAGCCGCTGAGTCGGAGCTGGCTGGACAGCCAGGGGCAGAGCTCCCGGGCCTTGCAAACACTGAGCCAGTCCCTGGATAAAATACAGGAGGGGCTGGCTCCTCTGATTCTGTCCGCTGAAAAGGAAAGGTCTTCCATCGCCATTTATGACAGTCATGGATCCCGCCATCTCTCCAAATCCTCAAGAGCGTATTCGGCTGATCTTCTGGACTCGCAGAGGGCTTTGGTTGCTGCTCTGCGAAAGAACAACCTCCCCTTCACATTTATTGACCGGGAAGCTTTAGGCCGGCCGCCGGAGACTTCCTTTCGCGTGTTGATTCTTCCCTTCTGTCTGGTTCTCGATGATGAGGAAGTGGAGCAGCTCTTTTCCTTTGTTGCCCGGGGAGGCTCTCTGGTAGCCGATGTCATGCCGGGTCTGTTCAACGGCTTCGGCAAAAAAAGAGAAGAGAATCCTTTCAGCGTTCTTTTCGGGCTGGAAAAGCATTCAACTGTCGATCTGAACACAGGACTGCTCGTCATACCGGAAAACGTACAAGGCCGGGCTTCTCTTGAATCCGGGATGGTGGAAGTTGATGCCTCTGTGGTTCCCGAACGTGCCGTGCCCCTGGCCAGAGCAGCCGATATCCCCCTGTGGCTTGTGAGTCGCTGGGAGGATGGGAATACCCTGCTCTTGAATCATCCTTTCCGCAGCCTGACGCCGGACACATCTGCTGAAATGACCATGCTCAGGGACTTTATCGGCAATGAGGGTGCTCCCCATGAAGGGCCTGAAAAAGTGGATCCGGATTTTCAGGGAATGATCCATGTCTTTCATTATGGAAGAGCAAAGATCTTTCTGATTCTTGCTGATCCTGAGGCATCCAGACAGTCTTTTCCCCTGTCCTTCCATAAGAAAGACGTGGTTTATCTTCCTTTGGAAGGAATGCGGCTCTTGCAGCCTCACCGGCCCCGGAGACGTATGGAAGGAGGCGAAAGCGTCGCTGTCGTGTGGCTCCCCGAAGATCTGAAAGGCTTCAAGATCTTCGCCACCGATAAAGCCATGGGAGGACAGCGTCTCACTGTTCAGATCAAAGACGAGACAGCAAAAGAAAATGCAGGGAAAAGCCTGTTGCTTCTGGATCTCCTCGGCCCGGATCAGAAAGCCATCCCCTGCTATCGGCAGCTCGTTGTCCTGGAAAAAGCTTTGGCGGAAACTTTTTTCCCCCTGGCATTGAATCAGATGCCCGGCCAATACCTCATCCGAGCCCGGAATCTGCTTACAGGCCAGGAACTCACCCAGGCTGTAAAAATCATTTCCATGGTCGAGTAACGCCCCTACCGGGAGAAGACTCATTCTTGCGGGAGAACAGCCTTTTTCCGTCCGCCGGGACCTGAACCCGGAATCCGGCCGATACTGCGTATGCGTCCCTTCATACAGCCCTGACAGTCCTCTGCGGCCTCGTCAATACAGGCTTTCGCCGGATAAATCTCATAGAGAGCCCGGTATTTGACAGGGCTCAGGTTGGGCATGATGACATTGGCTCCCCGGGACAGGCCCAGTTCCCGGCCCAGAGCCGTATTGATCGTAGCCAGTGCTGTTGTGCTGGGAATATTCGCTTCAGGACAGACGAGCCTTGTAAGAGCAACGGTTTTGTACGTCATGAGTTCCGTATTGGGTACCTGCATCCCTTCAGACGCAAAAGGCATCTCGCCCCGCCCCAGAGGTGTTTCGGGATGAGCGATAAAGGGCCCCACGCCGATCATATCGAGATCGAGATTCTGGAAGAGGAGAATATCCTCTGCGAGAATCCGATAGCTCTGCCCGGGAATACCCACCATGACACCACTCCCCGCTTCATAGCCCAGCGCTTTCAGCCGTCGGAGCATGGCGGGACGGTCGCTGATCTCCTGACCCTTTGCAGGCGGATGGATACGCTCATACAATTCCCTATCCGAAGTCTCAAAGCGAAGCAGATAGCGATCCGCACCGGCTTCCCGCCATTCCTGCAGATCCTCGTCAGGACGCTCGCCCAGACTGAGTGTCACGGCGAGATTGTATTGCGCTTTGATGGTTTTTATGATGTCTGTGAGCCAGCCACGCTTGATGCCATAATCTTCCCCGGACTGCAATACGACGGTTCCATATTCAAATTGAACAGCCAGGCGGGCGCATTCCAGAATCTCCTCACGGCTTAGCCGGTAACGTTCCACATCGCCATGGCCAGCCCGCAAACCGCAATAGGCACAGGCACGGATACAGTAGTTCGAGATTTCAATGAGTCCCCGGAGATGAACTTCATCACCCACCAGGCGGCGTCGGGTTTCATCTGCCGCCACCCATAATTCTTCCAGCCGGCCGGGATCTTCTTCACGAAGCCAGCCTTCCACTTCTACCAGGCTCTTGTTTTTCAAAAAATCAGACATGGATTCTTCCTGATCAGGTAATTGTCGGTATCATGCATAACACCGGCTGGCGGGGCATTGTTTCCCTTCTGAATTCATTTCCGGGCGACTGTCGCGGCCTTATGCTTTTGAAAAGCTTCCAGAGCAGCCGGGAAAGGTTCCAGTGCCCGCTCAAAAATGCCCAGGCTGTATGCAATGGTCAGTCCGTAATTCGTAACAGGTACCCCGGCACGGTGGCAGTGGAGCAGTCTGTTGAGCATGGCACGCCGGTTCGTCACACAGGCGCCGCAGTGAATGACAAGACTGTAGGGGTTCAGGTCCATTTTGAAATCATGCCCCTGTACCGTATCAAAAATCAATTCGCCTCCCACGTAATTCATGAGCCAGCGGGGTATTTTAACCCTGCCGATATCGTCTTCTATGGGATGATGGCTGCAGGATTCGGCTATGAGAATGCGATCCCCGGGCTTCAAGCCATCAATGGCCAGTGCCCCTTCCACCTGCGTCACCAGATCACCGCGATAGCGTGCAAAAAGAATGGAGAACCCGGTCATGGGAATATTTTCCGGTGTATCAGCAGCCACTTTCAAAAAGGCCTGAGAGTCGGTAACCACAAGTTTCGGCGGATCTTTAAGTTTGGCTAGTGTATCCGCAAGCCCTTTATCCGTGGTGACCAGACAAGAGGCATCACCATCCAGAAGATCGCGGATACTTTGAACCTGAGGCATGATCAGACGGCCCTTGGGCGCCTCTTTGTCAATGGGGGTTACGAGAACCGCCAATTCACCCGGGCCCACCAGATCACTGAGAATGACCGGCTGTTCCACAAAGTCGGCTGGCGCACTGTCCAGCAGCGCCTTGCGAAAATCTTCCAATCCTTCCCCGGTGAGGGCACTCAAAGAAAGAACAGTCATTTTCCTTTCAGATAAGGCTTCCACCAGAGCCGCAGCAGGACGGAGAATCTCGGATTTGTTGAAAACGACGATGACGGGAACTTTTTTTTCCTCGAGAAGAGCGTATAAATTTTCTTCGTGAGTCCCCCACTCCCCTTCGCCGCAAACAATGACGCCAAGATCTACCCGCTCAAAGACAGCCCGTGTCCGTTCCTTGCGCAATTCCCCAAGTTTGCCTTCATCGTCCAGCCCGGCTGTATCAATAAAAAGCACCGGACCCAAAGGCAGAAGTTCCATGGCTTTTTCCACAGGATCCGTGGTGGTTCCGGCCACATCAGAGACAATGGACACCTGCTGATCTGTGATGGCATTGAGCAGACTGGACTTCCCGGCATTGCGTCGCCCGAAAAGACCTATATGAAGGCGCATGGATTTAGGGGTGCTTCGCATACACACGAACCTTTTGCTTGGAAAAGAGAGAGACAAGACTCTTTTCCTGTTCAGAAACTCTCATTGAGAAGCAGAGTTGGACCTCAATTTAGGCTTATGGTACCATAATCAACGCCCGGGAGACGGTCTCTGTCGGGCTCTCGGATAAATCAAAATACCCTCAGGCTTCCAAAAATCTGGAAATAGAAGATCAGGTAAGCACAGCAAAGAAAACTTTCTGTGGTTGCCTTTCCTCTTAAACCTCGTGAATGACACGTAAAGAAAGCATTTCATGAAAACTCTGGCTAAAATTATTGGTGCTCTGTTCCTTATTGCCGTACTTGTTCTTGCTGTACCGGTGATCCATTATTTTCCCATGTACAACTGGCGTACCGTTGAAGAAGGAGCCTTTTACGGTTCCCGACAGATGGGCGGTAAAGCATTGGAACGGATTATCAAAAAAAGAGGCATCGGCACTGTCATCAATCTCCGTGGCGAGAGTACCGACAGAGACTGGTACAATGACGAAGTGGCCGCCTGTAAACGGGCCGGCATCAGACATGTCAATTTCAGCTGGTCCAAAAACAGCATTCCGTCGCCGGAATCTCTCGTCGAATTTATCGAACTCATGGAAACAGGTCCCAAAGCCTTTCTGGCCCATTGTCAGGGAGGAACCCATAGAACCGGTACCGCTGCAGCCGCCTATGTGCTGCTCAATGGCGCCACAGTCGAAAGAGCTCGCGAAGAGTTCAAAATGGGATTCAACGATGCGCCTATAGGTGATCTCGTCGCTCTCTATGAAGGCAGCCCGAAGCCTTTCAAGCAGTGGGTGTTGGAAGATTATCCGGCCCAATACGAGCAGTGGAGAAAAGAGCGTGAAGCCCGGAAAGCCGCTGAGGAAGCCGCGAAAGCCCCGGCACTTCTGCTTGCCCCGGCGCTGCACTGATCCTATCAGGCCAGGGGCGCCAGCACATAAATAATCACGGCGAAAAAATGAATGGCGCTGCCGCCCATGACAAAGCAGTGCCAGATGGCGTGATTGAAGGGCACACGATCATTGGCGTAGAAAAACACGCCGAAAGTGTAGAGCAGGCCGCCGATCAGCATCATCACCAGAGCTCCGGCGGGGATATGGGTGATGGCCGGTTTGATGGCTACAAGCACGATCCAGCCCATGGCGACATACATGGCCGTGGAAACACGATCGAAGCGGCCCGTGAAAAAAGCCTTGAAAGCGCAGCCAACACAGGCGATTCCCCAGACAACACCGAAAAGTGTCCAGCCCAGAGGGCCACGCAGTGAAACCAGCAAAAATGGCGTATAAGTACCGGCGATCAGGAGATAAATGGCACAGTGATCAAAGACACGCAGTACTTTTTTCGCACTGAAGCAGGGAATGGCGTGATAAAGCGTGGAAGCAGCGTATAAGGCGATAAGCGAAGAGCCGAAGACGATCACGGCAACCAGGCTCATGACATCGTGCAAAGAGACGGCACGAAGGATCAGCCATACCAGTCCGGCAATGCTCAACCCGAAACCTACCCCATGGGTGGCACTGTTCATGATTTCTTCCATCAGACTGTATTGTTTAGGCTTTTTGCTTTTATGAGTGTTCATTATTGACTCCGGTTGGCCCCAAAAAAAATTATAACACACTCACCACCCCGAACAGGTATTTTGTACACTGCGAGTTTGTTTGAGCAGAGCCTGAGATGATACGGAATCAGTGGACAGAGTGGACGCATTAAGATCATAGATTTTTTTATATCGCCTGTTTCCTTCCCGTGTTACTACCCGTCAACTTCCTTTATTTTTTCAAAGAAGTTTGTGTTGTTGCAGGCCTGACTCTTTTGACTGCAACATGTAGTGCGACTACAGATTCGACAACCTGTCTTCTGACAAAATGCCTTGGGAAACCCTGAAAGACGTTGAGATTCACTCCTGGGAACGC